>Ga0306921_10008146_pt1 | contig 11071 bp, 10 predicted proteins | sample sta12Cox44000080_FD_203760 | JGI IMG/M metagenome (GOLD analysis project Ga0306921, IMG submission 203760) | Lab enrichment of tropical soil microbial communities from Luquillo Experimental Forest, Puerto Rico - statoxic.12C.oxic.44.000.080 (v2)... | ecosystem: Environmental > Terrestrial >... | reverse complement strand
TGCCAGGTATTTGCCATCTGCTTGCCGCCTGGTGCGAATTCTTCCCCCCAGGCGAACTCGGCGCCGTCCAGCCCGCCACGGGCGGCAAACTCCCACTCCGCTTCGGTCGGCAAGTCCTTGCTCGCCCATTTCGCGTAGGCCAACGCATCGCTGTAGGCGACATGCACGACCGGATGATCATTGAGCCCATTGAGTGAGCTGCGCGGACCGTAGGGTCGCCGCCAGTCAGCACCAAACTTGAAGGTCCACCACTGGCTCCAGTCGCCCAGATCGACCGGATGCTTCGGCGGCGCAAAAACCAACGAGCCGGCCCTGAGCATGTGTGGCAGAGCGCCCGGATAGTCCTTGGGATCCGGCGCGATCTCGGCGAAGGTGACATGGCCGGTCGTTCTGACGAACTCGCGAAATTGGCGGTTTGTCACCGGAGTGCGATCGATCCAAAAGCCGCCGACCGTCACGCGATGAACCGGCGCTTCCTCCGCGTAATGCCTGTCGGACCCCATGCGGAAGGTGCCCCCCGGAATCCAGACCATATCGGCGTGTGGCGAGCTCTCTGAGGCGGCATTTTGAGGCCGGATCAGTGTGATAGTGTCAACCTTTGTCATGTCGCACCTCCGCTCTATGAAGCAGGCCAGCGCACAACCTCGAGAACACGCAAAGCATGAAAAATGATCTGCACGGCCAGTGAGGCCTGCAACAACGCCAACACCCACCCGACGACCGGCAATATCCCGGCTAGGCCGTGCTTGAGGATTGTTTCGTTGTTCCACAATGTCAGCAGGTTGAGCACCATTACCCCAAGCAGAATGGCAATAACAATTGCGGCATCAGCCAAATCATGTTTGTTGAGTGATATGATCACTGCGATGGCGGCGATTCCGGGCGCAGTCAGGATTGCCGGTATGGCAACCGGAAAGACGGCGATCGCCGGTGAGGGCGGCAAAGGGCTGGCCTGCTGTGCGGCTGACCCGGGCACAGGCGGCGTCTGCATGACAATCCTGAGCGCCTGAGAGAACAGAATGATACCGGCGGTGATCGAAACCGCCTGCGAAGACACATGCCAGTTCGTTAGAACCAATGGCGCGAGCAGGGCCACGGCGAGCGCGATCACAGTGGCAATCGCGGTGGAGCGCCACGCCACCGTTCGTTGAAAGGCGAGATCGGTCCCGTGGGTCACTCTGGCAAACGGCAGGATCGCCTTGAGCGGGCCCAGGGTAAGGAAAAAGAGGATGAAGATGTCCCCCCAGCTCAATTCGAAGTTCTTCATCCGAAACTCACTGAACCCGCGCTGCAACCGCCCTCGTTCCTTTAGTCGACGGAGGGCCGCAGTTGCGGCTTGCGCGCGAGCCGGCGCACAATTTCAACTAATTGGGCATGCGCTCTGCTAGCTGGATCACCCAATTCGTCGATCGAGTGAGCATCGGCAAGCTTGCCCAGACGGACGAGTTCCTGGATCTGCTGCCGCCGGTTCAGTTGCATCTCGGATGGCCGGTAGGTGAACAGAATGCGGCGCAGCTCGCCGTGGCCAAACAGGCGGTTGAACTCGGACGCCGTGACATAGATCAGGAACAAAACGAATATCCAAAGTTGGATCGCTATAAAGCGGTCCCAGGAGAAATTTGCAACTACATGCGGCACAAAGCCGCCGAATACATAGTCTCCGCCAAACCGATACCTGACCCAATGTTCGAGCACGCGGACGATGAATACGGCCGCCCAATAAAACACTGTTTTGAATAGGATCGGCCGGATCAGCGGCGCGCGATCGTAGCGGCGGATCGCGGACATCGCGTTGGCCACCAACACCGCCTTTGCAACAACCAGCGCGCTCGCTGTAGCGATCATAAAGCTGGCGAACTGAACCTCGTAATCGGCAAGGATCAGATTCGTTGTCAGCACAATCAGGTTGAAGCCGATAAGAAAGAAGATCGTCGGCGGCAAGATTTCAAGGAACTCACGCAGCAGGAAGGCACCCGCTCGACGGGCAAATCCGGCTGATTTCGGGATCGCCCCCGCCGATGCGCCGGCTGTCGTCGCCTCATGGTTATCCAAAACAGGTGCGCTTCTCATCACGGATCGATCTCCCCCAGCTCACGCACGTTGCCTGCGGCGGGTTCTACACGACCCTGGCCTTTGCGTCATTGGTCCGTGAGCCGCTCTCGATCGACACCGTTTTGCGATTTTCGCTCGCCGCTGCGCCCACAATCGCCATCGGTCTAAGTCCGGCGCCGCCCGCCTGTGCTCTTCGCGGTGGGCGGCCGGCCCTCCTTGTCGAGCCCGAATTTGGTGCCGCCCGCCGTCCCGACGACCTGCTCCGGTGGGATGCCGTAGAGTTGCTCGGAATAGATGCGCACGAAATCCTGGCCGCCGCCGGTGACGATGTAGGTTTTATAGCCGTTGGCACGAAACAGGCTCAGCACTTCGAGCATCGGCTGATAGGCGAGCTCGGTATAGGGCCGATGCCAGCGCGGGTGCCGCGCGGTCGCGAGCCAATTTTTCACGTCCACTTGATATTGATCGACGGTCATGCCGGTAAGGATGGCGGCAAGGATCTTCTCCAAATCCTTCAATGTCAGCTTCGCGATCGCCTCCTGGTTACCCGATAGCACGGTCGTGAATGGCTCGACATTTTTCAGCTCGGGCTTTTTCGCGACCAGCGCCGGAACCTGCTCGAGGCAATAGACGACCTGCGTGTACATCGGATGCTCGACCCACAATGTCCCATCCTGGTCGAACGTCGCGATGCGTTCCTCGGGGGGCACAAATTTTGCGTTCGACTGATCGGTCGTGGACTGAGGGAATTGCAGGATCGCCTGCTTCGCCGGGCCGTCATTCCACGACGGCAATGCGTCGTCCGCCGCCTGGACGTTGGCAGATATGACGCACAGCGCCAGGAATGTCGCTGCCCAAAGATGCTTCATCGCAGTTTAGCCGCTGTCGATTACTGAGCCATCCGGACAAAGATCTCGTCCTTGCCGAGGGTCAGCATCGCGCCGCTCGTGGTGCCCTGCAGATGCATGATCACGCCGGCGTTGTTCTCCAACCACAGATCGCTGCGTCAGCTCCACCTCTCCGGCACGCATCGATGCTGCGTATTCGTCGGGGTCTGTGAAGGTTCGCACAGCGCTCGAGGGAAGCTAGACCTCACCAGAGTATTTTCGCAGCAATGTGCTTGAGGGCGGCCAAAATTGCCGTCGCGCTGAACCAAGTCAACGCTGTTACAAACTTTTACATACCGTGCACCAGCTGTATCCGCCGGCGGCGCACGTACTCGGCGGGACCCATACCGAGCTGTTCGGCGCAGGATATGCGCAAGGTTTGAGCAGAGACGCCGAGTGTCGACGAGATTTCTCCGATCAGGATATGCCGCTTCGGTTGAGCTTCCAGCAGAGCCTCGAAGCGGGCGACGACGTCCTGGTGCTCACCTGTGGCGCCGGTCGCCTCGATCGCGGAACCGTCCGAGAGACATTCGACAACGGCTTCGATCAGTTGCTGCTCCAATCCATGCGCGGTTTTCCGGTCGATGGATGCGTTCGATCGGCGTTCGATCGGCGTTCGATCGCATCAATCCCCGCCGAATAGAGATGCCGCAAATGCCGGATCATCGCCGGCCGCGGCCGCCGCCATTGGGCGGCCCTCGGGACATCGAAGTCGGCCCCGATCATCGCGCTGCCGTATCGGGCCAGCTTCGACACGGGCAAACCGATGGACCCCCCGCGGCACGGCCCGTCGGTTCGCATGTACAGACGTTGGCCGGCCCCGAGCATTATGATCTCGCGCTGCCCTAGCCTGACCCCGCCCCAGATCGGCTCTGGGCCGCTGCCCCTCGCTAGCGAAACGAGGATCAGGTCAGGCGGCACCGCGGCGACGCCGATCCGAGGCAAGCGCTCCTCGGCCGCGGTCAGCCGCAAATGGTGCAAGGTGACCTGGGTCAGTCGCGCTCGGAACTCGCCGGCGCCGGTGACGAGCAGGCCGAGCCAGCCCTCGCCACGCAGGGCCGCCGCGAAATCTTTCGCCTCGCTGAACACCGAGGTAACGCTGCCCGGCATCTCTCCTCACCGCGACGGCTGGGAGCCGGCCGCACGAGATTGCCGACCGGGAATGTCCTTCCGCTCACACACCGATCGTGCCGGGTGTGCTTCGCGCGTGGCTATTCACTTTCGGCAGAAATGCGGGGGTGGATCGCCGAAATGCTCAACGTCGGTACCCTTGCGTCGCTCGGGAAGGCACTCCCGGGGGGCGTTAGGCGTTATCCTGCGAAGACGGTTATGGCAGAGAGGGGCATATGAGGAACGTATCGGCATGGCTCGGCTTCTCTCTTTGCGCCGGGCTGCTAATTGCGATCGCACACGCTGCCCAAACTGGGCGCCTGATCTTCCTGTCGACGCAACTGCGCCCGATCGAGGAGGCGCAGAAGATGCGCAACGTGATCCTCAAGGATTTTCCGCGGGAGGTCGACTACATCACCGAGCAGCCGCAGGAATTTTCGGTGCGCATAGAGGCAGAGGAAGAGGGCCGCACGCATACGATAGATCTCGTCGGCGCGCTGCATGGCGAGCTGCAGTCGCTGGTATCGCTGGATGCATTGGCCCCGCTCGACGACCTCGCCGGCAAGCTGCCCCGCCGGGGGATCCCGGACTCGCTGCTGGCGCTCGGAAAATTCGGCACTGCGCACCAGCTCTATATCCCGTGGATGCAGGCGAGCTACATCATGGTCGCCAACAAAGCGGCGCTACCCTATCTGCCTGGTGGGGCGGACATCGACGCGCTCAGCTACGACGAGCTCGCTGCCTGGGCTGGCACGATCGAGCAGCAGACCGGCAAGCGGCTGCTCGGCTTTCCGGCGGGGCCGCAAGGGCTGATGCATCGCTTCTTCGAGGGCTTCCTTTATCCGTCCTACACCGGCGGCGTCGTGGTTCCGTTCCGCTCGGAGGCAGCCGAAGCGATGTGGACGCAGTTCGCGTCATTATGGAAGAGCGTCAATCCGGCTTCGACCAGCTACAATTTCATGCAGGAGCCGCTGCTCTCCGGCGACGTCTGGATCGGCTTCGACCACATTGCCAGAGTGCTCGACGCGTTGCGCCAGAAGCCGGACGAGTTCGTCGCCTTCCCCGCCCCTGCCGGACCCAAAGGGCGGGGCTACATGCCGGTGCTGGCCGGCCTCGCGGTGTTGAAGGCTGCGCCCGATATGAGTGAGGCGCTGGCGCTGATCGACTATCTGGAGCAGCCCCAGACGCAGATCGTCACCGCCCGCAGCGTCGGTTTTTTCCCGGTGGTGAAAGCGGAGTTGCCGCCGGATCTCGAGCCTGGTTTGAAGATGGGCGCCGCTGTGATCGAAAAGATGCAATCGGCGAAAGACGCGCTGCCGGCGTTGCCGCCGATTGGCCTCGGCCAGCGCAGCGGCGAGTTCGACAAGGTGTTCACGGACACGTTCCATCTGGTCGTGCTGCGCGGTCAGAAGCCGCGCGGCGTGCTCGACCGCGAATCAGAGACGCTGAACCGCCTGATGACCAAGACGGGTGCGCCGTGCTGGCAACCTGATCCTCCTAGCAGCGGCGCGTGCCAGGTGCAGTAGCAGAAGGCTCGACCCGCAGCCGTAGGGCGTCCTCAGCAACTGCTTCGACCAACTCATAGACCCGCGTTTCAGTCGTCATTCCTTTGGCGACCACCGAGGCGATGGCCTTGAAGCGAAAGCTACGCTCGACCCGGTTGCGAACAGCCTCGCTGACGAGGATCGTGGTCCCGTACTCCTTGTTCAGCCCTTCGAGGCGCGCTGCCAGATTCACGCTATTGCCCAGCACCGTATAATTCATGCGATCTGCCGAACCCACATTTCCCACCACGGCATCCCCGGAATGAATGCCGACGCGAACGCCAAACGGCGGGAGTCCCTCGGCTTCGAATTGCGTATTGAGCGCGTCGCTCGCCGCCTTGGCCGCAAGAGCGGCACGACAGGCTCGCTCGACATGGTCGGGCTGCGGATGGGGAGCGTTCCAAAACACCATGACCGAGTCCCCGATGAACTTGTCCACAGTCCCGCCCTCGGTGTGAAACGTTTCCGTCAGCGCGGCGAGATGGCGCGACGTCTGGCGCATCAAACTGTCGGGGTCAGCGGCTTCGGAAATGCCGGTAAAATTCGTGACGTCGGTAAAGAGGATGGTGACCTCTTGCCTCATTCCGCCAAGCTCGGTGGAGATCGAGCTATCAATGATTCCCTTGACGATATCCTTCGGAACAAAGCGAGCGAAGGACCATATGCTGCGCTGGGCGACCGCCATCGTCCTGCCGAGTTCGTCAATCTCCGCGACACGGGATGTGACCGGCATATCGTCCGGCGCCGTCAACGTCCGGAGCCTGCTCGCCTGAGCGGTTATCCGTTTCAGCGAAGTCGACATCCGGCTGCCAAAGATCCAGACGGCGGGTACGAAGCAGACGCCGACGATTAGTGCAATAATTATCCCTTTGATCTGCAAATTCCGCACATTCTTAACGAAATCGTTTTCGGCCGCCATTAACAGAGAGTAACCGTTCAATTTGTCGGCGAGGGAAAATTTGCGAAAACGATAAAAGTAGTCTCGTCCATTTTCGTCGCGAATGCTTCCTTCATAACGGTCATTGCCATCCCATCTCCGCATTACCGCGCCGACCCGCCCGCCCCGGATTGCTCCGATCTCGGGGAGCTGCGGATAGGAAGGATGCGTCATCGCGTAGTCCACGAAACGCGCAAAATCGGGATGCGCGAGCAGCACGCCGAACGAGTCGAAGATTATGGCCGTTCCGTGCTCTCCGGGGCGGAGCGCGTAGACGAAATCGCTGAACTTATCGAGCTTGAGGTCGGCGGCGATGACACCGCGCGCATGCCCGTGCAGAGGCGCGCTCAGGGTGATCATCGGTGTGCGGATGCTGAACGAGAGATAGGGTGAGGAAACAAGAGCTTGGTCCGCCTGCATCGTATCGCGATACCACGGCCGCGTTCGTGCGTCATAGCCGTAGTCCCAGATATCGAGCTGGTCGATCTTATTGCCCTGCTCGTCTTGGAAGATGCGACGCATCGGTAGGGCTCCGCCGGAGGTCGGGCGGACCAAATTGACATTGTAGACAGCCCCGGGAGGTGCCCCCAGCCTTTGGCGCTCTGTCGGGTCGAGAACGTCGAGGCGGCGGACTTGCAACCAGCAACCGTTGTCGTACCCGACATAAAGGCTATCCGCCTGCGGTAGTTCGTGCAGGGCGGTTTTGAAGAGGCCGATTGCGCCATCGACCTCGCTCCTGTCATCGGAGTCGGTTAGGAACGGATTTGTCGACAGCACGCGAACGAGGGAGCTCAGCGGCGATACCTCAGCCTCGAGGCGGCTGAGGGTGTTCGCGCTGGCAGCATCCATGGCGGCAGACGCCGCCGCTCTTGCCGCTGCGTGAAAGGTCGCGATCTGGATAAATATCAGAGATGCCGTGAGAGCCGTTACGAACGCCATCACGGCGGCGGTTATCGCGATTCTGAACGTCAACATCCGATTTCGTCCGCTCGCCCACTGCAAAGTCGGAACACAAAATCAATCGTGGTCGCTATGCAATCTTGGCAGAAAATCCCTGGTGGTTCCCTGATCGGCCCAAAAGGGCAGCCGTCGATCCCTGGTCGGCCCGGAAAACGTCCCTGTTCGGCCGATTTAACTCCCTGTTCGCCAAGTAGGGAAAATTGGGCGCAACGCGTTGATTCGACCGCATGCGAGGGGTGCGATCCGGGGCTCCGCACCGGCGATTTGTCGTTTACCCTGTATTTTGGGGTCGTAGGGAATTCTCCGGGCGGCAGACCGAGAGAGACCGGACGCGGCGAGATCAGGAATTCCGATTGACGACGGGAGCTAGGGCGGGCGAAATCGCGACACGATGGAATTGCGCAGCCTTCACTATTTCGTCCGCATCGCGGAGCTCGGCAGCATCACCCGCGCCTCGGCTCATCTGCACGTCGCTCAACCGGCCCTGACCCGGCATGTCCAGCGGCTCGAGGACGAGCTCGACGTCACCTTGTTCACGCGCGCCAATCGCGGTGTGCGGCTGACCGAAGGCGGGCAGAAATTGCTCGAGAGCGCGCAACGCATCCTGCGCGACGTCGAGCGGGCGGGTGACGAGATCCGGGCCCACAAGGCGCATCCGAGCGGAAAGATCGTGCTCGCCGTCACCCCGACCCTGTGCCCGGTCGTCGTGCCGGAGCTGTTCGACCGGATGCGGCGGCACTATCCGATGATCGAGCTCAAGGTGGTGCACGCCGGGATGGTCCGGCTGGAGGAATTCCTCGTCGACGGGCGGGTCGATCTGGCGCTGCTGTCGGAGATATCGAAGAGCCGTCTAATCCTGTCGACCCGGCTGGCCGAAGAGGAAATGGTGCTGGTCACCAGACCCGGGGCGCGACCGCGGGAGTTCGTCTCGCCCGACGAGCTGAGCCGAACTTCGCTCATTCTCGGCGACGGGTTGCGCACCGCGATGGAGACATTGCTCGCCGGCCGCGGCGTCGAGCTCCAGGTCGAGACCGAGCTCAACGATCACGAGACGATCCGATTGATGGTCCAGCAAGGGGTCGGCGCTTCGATCCTGCCGCACTCCTCGGTGTGCCGGGAATGCGCCCGCGGGCTGGCCGAAGCGCATCGGATCACCCGGAGCGGGGTCTTCCGAACCCTGGCGCTCGGTGTCGCTGCCAACCGCGGAGCGTCCTCGGCGCGCGACGCCGTAGCCGAGATCGTCACGCAGGTCCTGTCGGACATCGAGGCCGAGGGCAGGCTGCGCCTGGACCTCGATCACCCGGAAGCCATCCGCCCTGCGAGGGCCAGAGCTTAACTGTAGAGGAGGAACGCAATGCTGATCGTCGATTCACAGATCCATCTCTGGGAAAACGCCCGGATGTCGCCGCAACACCGGCAGATCCCGACCTACAATGTGGACGATGCCCTGAAGGAGATGGCCGAGGCCGGGGTCGACGCGGCGGTGATCCATCCGCCGAGTACCCTCGGCGAGGGGCCGAATGTGCAGGCGGTCGAAGCGGTGAAAGCGCACCCGGACAAATTCTGCATCCTCGGCAATTTTGACTTGCAGGCGCCAAACCGCGAGGAGATCGTCAAGAATTGGCGGCAGAGGCCGGGCATGCTCGGCTTTCGCTTCACGTTCAACCAGCCGCACCAGCAGAGCTGGTGGAATGACGGCTCGCTCGACTGGTTCTGGGCCGCTTGCGAGCGAGAGAAGCTGCCGGTCGGCCTGTTGGCCGGCGGGCACATGGCCGATCTCGGCAAGATCGCCGGCCGCCACCCCGGCCTGAAATTGCACATCGACCATCACGGCCGCGGCGGCGGTGGCGGGTCCGGAACCGATGACGCGGCCTTTGCCAATCTGGGCGACATGCTGGCGCTCGCCAAATACCCGAATGTCGCGGTCAAGCTCTCGGGAGCGCCGAGCTATTCGAGTGAGCCCTACCCCTACCGCAACATCCACAAATACATCCGCCAGATCTATGACGCGTTCGGCGCGCAGCGCTGCTTCTGGGGCACCGACATCACCCGCATGCCATGCTCGTATCGGCAATGCGTGACGATGTTCACCGAGGAATTGCCGTGGCTCCAGGGTCGCGACAAGGACCTCGTCATGGGGCAGGCGGTCGGCGATTGGCTCGGCTGGAAGCGCCCGGCTTAACGCCCGAAACTCGCGCCGGCGACAACGGAGGGTGAGAGCGATGCAGTTCGGTCTCTTCGGCAGCGCCGCCGCACGGCGCGGCGGCCCCGAGTTCGACAGCAGCGAGGGCTTCCGCGACTTCATCGATTACAACATCGAGGCCGAGGCGCTTGGCTTTCACAGCACCTTCGTCGTCGAGCACCACTTCACCGGCTATGGCCAGGTCTCGGCCACGATCAATCTTTTGACCTGGCTCGGCGCGCGCACGCGCTGGCTGCGCCTCGGCACGGCGGTCATGGTGCTGCCGTGGCACAACCCCGTTCTGTTGGCCGAGCAGGCCGCGACCCTCGATCTGCTGTCCGGGGGCCGCCTCGATTTCGGTATCGGCAAGGGCTATCGCTACAACGAGTTCGCCGGTTTTTGTGTCCCGATGGAGGAGGCCGATGCGCGGTTCGATGAGGCGCTCGCTGTGATCCTCAAGGCGTGGACCGCCGACGAGCCGTTCTCCCATCGTGGAAAATATTGGCAATTCGCCAACATCGTCGTGGAGCCACCGCCCGCGCAAAAGCCGTGCCCGCCGATTTGGATGGGCGCGGGCAGCGAGAATTCGATCCGCCGGGTAGCGGCGCAGGGGTTTAACCTGCTGCTCGGGCAATACGCCTCGCCGATGGATGTCGCCCGGAACATCGCGGTCTACAAATCCGAGGTGGAAGCACGTGGCCGGCGTTTCGACCCGATGCAAATCGGCGTGACCCGGGCATTTTTCGTCGCCGACAATGCGGCGGAACGAGAAGCGGCGATGGAGCGCCGCCTGCACAACCGGATGCGCCAGCTCAAGCTCGCGACCCGGCCCGACGGCACGGTCCATGGCGGACCGGACCGCGCCACCGGGAACCCGCGGGCGGTCAACGAGACCAGCGCCATGTATGGGACGCCCGACGAGATCGCCGAAAAGCTCGACGAGCTGTGCCGCGCGGGTGTCGGCTATGTCCTGATCAGCGGTGGCGGCTCGGGCGGCGGTGCTCGGGGTCGCACGAGCTTGCGCCGCTTCGCGCGCGAGGTCATCCCGGCCTTCGCGGAGCGATGAAAGCCGGCCACCGATCAATATCGATGGGTCTTCGGCAGGAGCCGGGAATTTACAGGCTTCAGCGTTTTCTAAGCGGAGTACCGCCGTAAATCTGTAGGCGCGTGACGCGCAGGCCCGGGATGCCGTTCCGATCGAGCGCCGTCTCCCAAGCGGCGAGCTCTTCGAGGGAAAGCATGTAGCGCTCGCAAGCCTCCTGCGAACTCAGCGCCCCGGCACGGATAGCGATGACGACCGCGGCCTTGCGCCGACACGACCATCTCTTCGTCTCGGCTGGCGGCAAGCCAGATAGGAGGGGATTTTTGTCCGCGTCCGCGGCGACGGTGTCGTGCGAGG
>Ga0306921_10008143_pt1 | contig 11073 bp, 16 predicted proteins | sample sta12Cox44000080_FD_203760 | JGI IMG/M metagenome (GOLD analysis project Ga0306921, IMG submission 203760) | Lab enrichment of tropical soil microbial communities from Luquillo Experimental Forest, Puerto Rico - statoxic.12C.oxic.44.000.080 (v2)... | ecosystem: Environmental > Terrestrial >... | reverse complement strand
GCCTTTACCAATCCGACGACAAACAGCTACAAGCGATTGATTCCAGGGTTCGAAGCGCCCGTGCTGCTTGCGTACTCTTCGCGCAACCGCTCAGCCTCGTGCCGCATCCCTTACACATCGAGCCCCAAAGGTAAACGGGTCGAGGTTCGCTACCCCGATCCCGCGGCTAATCCCTATCTCGCCTTCGCCGCGATGCTGATGGCCGGCATCGACGGCATCCAGAATAAGGTCCATCCGGGCGATCCGATCGACAAGAACCTTTACGACCTGCCACCGGAGGAGTTGACCGACATCCCGGTCGTCTGCGGCTCGCTGCGCGAGGCTCTGGGCGAACTGCGGGCCGACCACTCATTCCTGTTGAAAGGTGACGTATTCAACATCGACCAAATCGACGCATATATGGAGCTGAAATGGGAGGAGGTGTATGCCTTCGAGCACACCCCGCATCCGATCGAGTTCCAGATGTACTATTCGGTCTGAAGACCGGCGGAACGGCCTGGGATGGGTTGCTGGCCGATCTGATTGGCCATGACGTGGACGCGACTGTGGACCCAAACCCTCCCGGCACGCGCGAAAACTAGCGGTATGCGGTGGCACGCCGGCGGCCGTTGAACCCTGCAAATAAGGACACTCCAGAACCGAATGTTATGCGTGCGTACGGGCTGCGGCGAATTTCAAGACCAGTGCCTTAAACCGCTCGGGCGAGCACCTTCCGGGTGACCCGAAGGCCGGGGATACGGGAAATGGTTTACCGAGGTTAACGCGCAGTGCGTCGCTCTCGCCACCGCTTAGCTTCGAATGCGGCCGGCAACTACAGCTCTCAGGTTGTGCAAAGTCAGTGAATTTAGCTCTGAAGGTGACCCCCAGCCCAAACGGTTGTTAAGTACATGCAAACATTGAGAAATTGATCAATACCCTTTGGGATATCCCGGAGGTTGCCTCGCGGCCCTCCTCAGGCGGGCGATCGGAAACGATCGCTTCTTGTTGTCACCGCGATTTTGCCCTCAAGGCGATCCTCGCGGAAGCTGGAACCCCCGCGACCTATTCCCGAGCCCACGGGCAGCTCCGCAAGACCCGTGAGGAAATTCTTACCAGTGCGAGGTGATGATCCTGGCCCCGGGTTGGGGGCCTGCCTAAAACGAACATGTAGGAAAACGGGTCGCGGTCGATCCTATCGAGCTTGGGTCCATGGTACCTAGGGTTGTCGTTCCGTTCGCAGTTGGGTGAAAAGTAAAGCTTTGAAATGATTTACACGGATGGGTGGCCGAGCGGTTTAAGGCACCGGTCTTGAAATTCGCTGCCCGCCGTGCCACTCGGTCCTGTCCTATGTCGGAATGTGCTTCGTTTCAGCATCTTAGAACAGTGTGAATGGCGATCTAGTCCTGCCTCGTTTTGGCCCGTACCCGGACGTTTGGGTCCAAAGTTGGGTCCAAGGAGCGGCTAGTGGTGTAAGTCAAACGCTTGGCACCCGGCTTGGAGGCCCCCTTTCGACCCTTTGCGGACATTCCGCCCGACGCCTGGACTCGATACTCCCGCAAATTGCGCGGTACCGCACCAGCGCAACCATTCAGAGGGCAGCAGCGCCGCCGATCATGGACGCCGACGCGCGAGGCTTCACGCCCGATCTGCCGAATCATCCGAAGCGGATGATCCGCCCAAACCGGCTTTTCATCTGATAACGCCCGTTAAAGTGGATATATCCGCGGACACATCCACTGTGGATGAGGGCTGTGCCGGCAAGGGGTAAGGGGGGCAGTCTGATTAGAAGGTAACTTTGGTGCAAATGATTTTAGTAAAGCCAGCGAAAGCAAAAGGCAACACAAGAAACAGCTTTGTTCTGGTTTGATCCAACGACCACCCAAAAACGGTCTGACCTGAGATGGGCCATGTACCGTTCCTAGACGAGCTGCAGGAGTCTGTTTGCCGACGTTGCCCTTGGGTATTAAAGATAATCTGCGAGCCTTGGACGGCTACCGTCCCAGTCGAAATCCAGGTGTTAAGGAGCTCGCAGGCATACGAACCACTGGGATAAATCTGATCAATAACCCAAACAAGCTGGCCATACCCGAGGTTCCAGGCATACAAAGCGAATCTCAATTCATATGAATAGTGGTCTGTGATCCCTGTCCCGGTTGACCAAGGCCAATGCCAAGCTTGGTTCCGTGCGCAAAGAAGAGCAGCCGGAATCCTAGCTGGCGTGGAAAGGCCGCTGGCGCCGCCCACTGGTGAGCTAGCACCGCCCACTTCTGATATGTATGACTCGGGCGATGGGGACTGCGTAGTAGCGATGGCGCCGAGTCCATACGACTGCTCTGTTTCATCTGGCATGTTAGCTTCTCCTATGGCCGAATGGGTAGCACTGTCCATTGGTGAAGTGTATGACTCGGGCGATGGGGACTGCGTAGTAGCGATGGCGCCGAGTCCATACGACTGCTCTGTTTCATCTGGCATGTTAGCTTCTCCTATGGCCAAAGGGGTATTGGTAAACGACCTGGACGCGATGGGCCGATCATAGCACAGACTCAGTGCGCATTCCGCCAGCATCCCGTCGGGGTTGGCGCCAAGCCGGTCGGTCAGTCAGGGCTAATCGGTCCACCAAACAAGCACGGGTGGAAGCAGCCGGCTGCCCAATTGGGTGCGGACGCAACGGTATCGATCGAAGCCGCTGCAACGAAGGAAATCCTTACCGCGGAGGCGGTAACGGCTGCTGAGTGAGATCGAAGCAATCGGACATGGCATTTGAGGTACCGTCGCGCTGGTTCAGCGCCGGCAAGTTGAAGATCTGCTGACAGAAGCGCACCAAGCTGACATGCGAATTCGGCTGGTGAGAGATGTGCCCGGCTTTTGCATAGGGGCTCAGCACCAGGCAGGGAACGCGCGAGCCATAGCGGAACGGGTCGCCGTTGAATTCCGGGTGCGCGTCCGCCGGGCGTTGCGCGTGTGCGCTGCTCCAGTTTTCGACGACAGGGGGATCGAAATGATCGAACCAGCCGCCCCAATCGTCCCAGGTGATGAAGATCGCCGTCTTGTCCCAGAGCCCACCAGCGACGATCGCGTTGACCTGATCGATCGTCCAATTCATGCCGTCGGTGACGTTTTGCACGGGGTGCTCGCTGAGATCGGGCCTGCCGTCGCCATATACCCAGGAGACTGCCGGCAACAGGCCCGATGACGCATCATGCAGGAACAGATCGCGGGTGTGATTGCCGCGGTGACCGGCGAGCTCGTTGATGTAATGGAACGCATAACCCCCGTAATTACCCCACTGAAGACCGGCGCGCTCCAGCTGTGCCGGTAATGAAGGCAGATTGTATTCCTGGCCAGGCCTTGGATTGTAAAGATGTTGCGGATTATTGATGATCGGCGCGTCGGCGCAGATCAGCATCAAGTGGTTCGGAGTCGACGGTCCCGCCACCTCCGAGAAGTAGCGATCGCACACCGTGTAGTTTCTCGCGTAGCTGAAGTAACCCGGAATGTCGTCGCTCGTATATTGCACATGAAAGCGCGGGTCGGAGGCCCGCTGCATCCACGTCAAGTGATCGTGATGTGGATCGCCCGGGGGCGGATTTGCCGCATGGGTGAGGGTGTGGCCATCCGCGCCCGGCAACGTGCCGAAATAGTTATCGAAGGTGTGATTTTCTTTCACGATAATCACGATATGCTCGATTGCCATTTAAATCTCCCTTCCCAATCGGGGCCTGCGTCGGGGTCGTTCCCCCCCGGTGACTGATTAACGCGACATTCGCCAGATTTCCCGGACGGGTTCGACGCCAGAATCGCCCTTTTGAACGACTTGAGCAATGGGCAACAGCGCTCGTCGCGCGCAAGAGGCATTCAAAGCCGCCGGTTGACCACGCTGCGGCGCTGAACCGGGCTGCTCCAACTGCATCAAAGCGCACTTCCGCTGCCGGTGCTTGCCGCATTTGATGCCGTTGGCCCCTCGTGCGTGCGCGGGTGGGTGCCCGCAGCCGGGCGATCAGCGACAGCATGTCGGCGAACATCTGTCGCGACACCGCCACCTCGGCATTTGGAACGTGATGTAACGGCCGTGGCTGACGACCTTCGCGCCGATCTCGATGAGTTTCTCGCGCAGGCTGGTCAGCAACCACGGTGGTGTGGGAGGGGTGGCACCGCAAGGGGTCCCCCTATCCCGATCATCGGCGCAACCCGGTCACCCCGATGGGTCGCGGCGAACGACCGCTCACCACCCCGAGCCGACATCCGGAGGGGTACCAAGCGTCATCTGTGGACGACCCCGTCGAAGCAAGCGCGATCTGATTTGATCCGTAGCCTACCGACGCACGGTCCCGCTCACGACCATATCGGCCTGCCGTCCGCCGCATCGGGAACAGACGAGCCTCTCGCGCCAATCGAGAACGCTGGTGTCGGCGCCTTACCGAGCAGCCATCTCTGCCGGGTCCGGCTCGATCTGATGCTGGCACGCCTTGCACCACACGATAAGCCGGACTTGGGCAGCGGCAGCGCCACCGAGCGTCATCGGCGAGCCTGTTGCTATTTCATCGCTCGATGTTCGACGTGTTATCTATGAAGGGCCAATACCAAACCCGTGAGCGTACCAATTAGGCCAGTGATTGCGGTCACCCACACTAGTTTCACCTGCCAAAGCTCGCGCCGTTCCTTTTGCTCCTTTCGGATTGCCAATCTCAATTCGGCACGTGCCCGTGAGTTGAGGATCCAAGTCTCTCTAACGCAAGTCCACTCCCAGTCTCCCTTATCGTCCGATTTCTCCCAGTCTCCTTCTCGGTCTTCAAATTTATTTTCTGGTACTTCGATATCATATTTTTTTGCCTCTCCGATCAGCCATCGAGAATTTAACTGACTGACCTCGTCATTGTTCACTTGAATTTCCAACATTACATCATCCATCTGGTTCCGTATTTCCCTTATTTCCTCCTCGGGCCGATATGTTTTCTCTTCCCCACGAAGGTCGTTATACAATTCCTGGAGGCGACGCGTTTTTTTCAACAAGCGATGTATTTTTAGAGATTGCCGAATTCCCTCGGGTATTGGGATGGCCATCCAGGCCATTCGAACGGCGGCGCGTACACGGCGGAATGACCGCGACCAGGATCGATGCATCCTGGTAACCATCTTCCGAACACCTATGAGGTTCCGTTGCTCTGGTTGTTGTTCCATCGGTTCCGTGCCCAGCCGCCCTTTTCTCGATACGGAGTTTGACAAATGCGCTGCGCCGATCGCTCGATGAAGAAACCAGTTATCCTAACCGTCCTCCTGCTCGCCGCATCGACCGCGTCGGCCAACCCGGTCGACTTTGCCGGGTTCATGACCGACAGATCGCTCCAGAAGGTGTGCTTGTCATCAGATCGCCACGACTACGGTATCTGCCTCGGCTACATCCTCGGCATCGCGGACGTCGGCACGCAAGCAGAACTGCTAGCGAAGATCAGCGGCGACCGCTCAGAAGGCGTCGCTCGCTCTCGTTGGTGCATACCAACAGGCACGCAGGCGAACCAAGTTCACACCGTCGTTGTAAACGCTCTCCGCGAGTTCCAGGCTCTTCGAGGCGAAGAAGCTGCGGGGTTCGTCGAGGAAACCCTTGCGTACACGTGGCCGTGCCGATAGGCCGCAGAGAGGTTTGCATTTGGAGCAGACAAGCCGCTTGCGCCAATCGAGCACCGGCGTTTCGGCGCCGTATCGAGCAGCCATCTCGGCGGGATCGGGTTCGACCTGGTGACCGCAACGCTTGCACCAAACGATCAGCCGGACTTGGGCAGCGGCAGCGCCACCGAGCGTTATCGGCGGGCCAGGCTCGGATTTCACGCTAACGCTCGCGATCACCGCGAGAACCTTTAAGGTTTACTCCTCTCGTTTTTCTTTCTGTTCACTATCCCGATCCGGCTCAGGAGGCTTTTCCCCCAACGAGAGAATGCCGCCTCCAAGGGGAGGGAAATCCTCTGGGAAAGGGCGATTTGAAGTCACGCGCATGTTCCTGAACGTATTGTTTTTGAGGGGCACAACAATATCTTTGACATAGATTGTATTCGAGCTGCCTGACCGTAAGGCTGCGACATCACCTCGCAGGTTTTGCATCTCACGAGTGAGTGTTGCAAGCGCTTGCTGCGTGGGCTCGTTACTCGCATCAAGAGTGATCAAACCGATTGCGTCCAGAATAGGGTTCCGAGGCTTATATCCGGGTTCAAGCACTCTCTTAATTTGTGCGGCCAGATCTTCTTTCGCTCGATCCACGTCGCTTACGTGCAACGTATAGGGAATGACACGCTCGCCAGCTAAGTCAAAGGGGAGGTCCGTCCCTTCAACCGCCATGTGAACTGTGGGCCGACCTATTGCATGGCGAAAACTCAACTCACAGTAGAAGTTTGCGTTGTAGCCCGTCAGATCCGCGACGACGACATCGGCGCTCTTCAGGAATTCGACGACCTGAGACGTTATTCGGCCTGGTTCAGGTAACTGATCCGCTCGAATTGGCTTACCGAACTCAATCCCCTAGCCCTCGGCGCACGGGTTTACAATGTACTTCACGAAGTTATCGGCCGCGACCCTAATGTCACTTTCACGCGGCCCTATTGGACTGATCGTATTAACGCCTTCTTCTGGCGGCTGTTGCTTTCGGCGGCGCGTACACCTTTCTTGGCGGTAGGGGCTCGCGGATGGGCTCGGGTCTGAGCTTCGCCAGGATCGCCCTCAGGGTCTGAATACGCGCCGAGAGCGGGTAACGATCGTTTCCGGTGATGTGGGCAAGCTCCTTGATCATAGCGGCGGCTTCGTCGTCGGTTAGGTCAAGGTGCTGCATAACCCCGGAGATAGGGCCGCGGCCGTGCGCCGGGTAGACACTCGCTCGCGGATTAAGAGTGCGCGTAAGTCAGCTCGCATCCGCTAGCAATGGCGGGGGTGACCGTCCGGTGCCGTGCCTTTCCGGACATTCGGGCGGGCGCGAGAAATCGATGTCCCGCAATGCCCCCGCTTTACAGAATGTGCAATAATGCGACTTTGACAGCGCTCTGGGATCGGGCAAGAAACACAACATCTAGAATATATCCGCGCGCCGACGACCGCCCGCGGCCTATCCACTTGGTCGCGAACGCGGCTATATAATGAGGCCGCGTCCAATATCGGTCCGACGGTCGGCGACGGCCAGTCCCAAGAGCACGCATTAAATGAGCTTAAGGTGGGAGATGGAGGAAATTAAGCTGTGGAAGGTCAGCGGGGCCAAAGATTCGCTGACCATCGCCGATATTTCGAACGTCAAGCAGACCCAAACCGAACAGATGCTTGAGGAAATCCTCGTAAAGTCGCCGGGCCTGCTGGCTGACGGCCTGACGCTTGTGGGCCGCCAAATCGAAACCTCTGGAGGTCCGCTTGATCTGTTAGGTGTAGACGACGACGGGCGGCTGGTTGTCTTTGAGCTCAAACGGGGCGTACTCACGCGCGACGCCGTTGCCCAGATCATCGATTACGCTTCGTTTCTTGCTGAACTGTCCAAGGAGGAGCTGAATTCTCTGGTGAATGAAAACCTCGGAAAGCACGGGATTGACAAGATCACCGATAATTTCGCCGAGTGGTACCAGGACCAGTTTTCCGGGAAGAGCCTAGATACAATTGGCAAGCCGAAGATGGTATTGGTCGGGCTAGGGGTTGATGAACGGGCAAGGAGAATGGTGGAGTACCTTGCCAATGGTAGCATCGAGATGTCGCTCATCACGTTCCATGGCTTCGACAACAGCAACGAGGTGTTCCTCGCGCGGCAGGTCAAGGTTGCTCCACCCGTTTCCTCTGCGCCTGGGACATGGTCAAAGGCGGAAAATCTCCGGATACTTCTGCGAAAAATCAAAGAATTTGGAGTGGAGTCATATTTCGACAAAGCTGCAGCATTGATTCGGGACGAGACGAATGCGGCCGAGTGGCCGACCCGGAGCGGATACAGCTACGCTTTCCCGGAACTCAGCGCAACTGGCACCCCGTCGGCCCACCAGTACCTATCCATTTCCATACCCAACAATCCCCGGGGCTCAATCGTCTTGACGCTTCGAGAACGGGCCATCAAGGCGGCGGGACGAGAATGGGTGACTGTCTCGCAAGCTTGGGGCCCCAGGGTGCTCCAGAAAAAAGGAGACGTAGACGTAAAGATCGCCTCGGATGACGATTGGAGGGAACTCGAACCTAATGTGAGGAGGCTGTGTGTCGCGATCGTTGAAGGCAGAAAACAATCCCTTCAAGAAGAGAAGGCCGTGATCGAACGTGAGGACGCCGAGGGCCTATCCGGGGCGCAAACCTGACTGGGTTTCTCCTTTCAGCAGTGATTTTCCGTAAAATGCATTCCGCTCTTTTCCATAATTGAAGATTTTGGCACCGCCATGCCGACCTTGGCGGACCAATCACTTAGCACGCTCAATGGAGATCCCTCGCGACGCGATCGGCGGGTGGGAATTCGGCCGCGCCGAGCTCGTTACGGCTCGATCTCGGGGAACGCCTTCCGTAGCCGTTCCCGATCTTGCCGCCGCTGCCGATCAGCCGGCGTCTCCGCGAGGGGGCCGGCCAACGCGTCTAGGATGCGTAGCCTCGCTAGCGTCACCACATAATCGAGCTGGTCGGCGACGCGCCAGAAGAGTTGCCTCAGCCGCCCGTCAGCCACCGCGCACACTCCCACCGCCTGACGGTATGGCCCGGTTCGCGAAATAGGCTGCTACCGCGGCCTCAGCGAGCGACCGCGCTTCTACTCGGTCCTCAGCCCGCCCTTCAGCAATCGGGTCCAACTGCCCGAGCACCGCGACGGTCCACCGAAAGCGGCCCGCACCGGGCGCCCTAGTGTCGCGGACGCTGCCACGGACACTACAATCTGGGCTGACCATCAGCTCGGCACTCGGGCTTATGGCCTGCCATTTCGGCGTCTCGGGGACGGGTTCGTTCAGTTCCCGGTTGCGGAGTTTCTGGGCGAACTGCCGGATGCCCTCGGCGCAGCCTTCCGGGACTAGGACCGTGACCTTGCACAGCCCTTGCGCCCGCAGGGATCGGGATGGGCGCCGAAGTGGTCGGTCAGTCATGCCCGTGACGACACCCGGCACCAGTCTTCGCGCCGATTGAACGGCGAGGAGACGGTGAGACGATCGCGCCAGTGGCCCGCGTACGCCACTGCAACAGCCGGGGATGAAATCAGGTTCAGGTCTTCAGAGTTCATCGCAGCGCCACGGGTCCAATTCATCGAACCCGTCAGCGTGACCGCGCCGTCAATTACCATCGTCTTGGCGTGCACGGTCCGCGCCTGAGCGTCGATCCAGACCGGCACGCCCGCGGTGGCCAAGGGCTCGATCGCGCTTTCGCGTTTGCAAGGCGTGGTTCTGTCCGCGATCAACCTGACATCAACGCCGCGCTCCTTGGCCCGGACCAGCGCTTCGACTATCCCGGAGCTGCTCGTCAGCCCATAGGCACCGACGAGGATTTCGCGCGCGGCGTTGTTGATGGCGCGGACCGCAAACGCTGCGCAATCTTCCTCAGGGGCGAAGCAAACCGCAACGGCTACGCCCGAAGCTACCGAGGAGGCCGGCAGGACGGGCGCAGACACCCCGAGGGCCAGCGATAGGGCGACAAAGAACACGCAAAAGTTATGCTGTATAAGAATTAACTCTTGCTTACCGTGTCCAAGGTGCCCATCAATCGGCTAGGGTCTGCGACATACCGACGGTGCGCACACCTTCTCGGCTGGGGGCGCTTCGGTCGGCGATACCTCCGGGGGGATAGAAGTGAGTGGTTCACTTGTGTCCGCGGTTATTGGTTTGCTGTCAGGCTCGCTCTCAGGCCTTCTCGGGGGTGTTTTTGGTCAGCCACTGTGAGATAGGTTGATCTACCAGCCTAAATTGTGCCCAAAATTCGATCCCAATGATGGCGAATGTATCGCGGAAGATTTTCAATCACGTTGGGCAAGGATGATCCTCGCAGCGGCGCCGCGTAGCCTCGTCGAGCACACGCGCGCGGTAGTAATCGAGCACAGTCGGGTAGGTAGGCTTATCAAGATAGTGACTAGACACGGGCAGCAGGCACTCCCCATTTCTCCTCGAACTCCCGGCTAAGCCGGTCGACCTCACGCTCATATATTTCGCAGCGTTCCTCGATCGTGGCTCCTTTCTGCCTGGCAATTTCCCAGGCGGTTACGACGATGGCGCTGCGCTCGGCATGGCGTTGGCGCTGCTCGTCCCGAGCGCTTGCATATATCTCGCCATAGGTCATGGATCACCCGATATGCAGAAGGATGTCTCGGCTGACCAAAAAGAAGTGGAGAACCATCCAAAAGGCCAGCCATAGTCAAGATGCCTTGCGCGACCTCGTGGCAATCCTCACGACAGGACATTGACATGGTTTTCATCGACCACTCCTAAGTGAGAAGAGCAAAGGTAGACCCCCAGCCATCGGGCCGAGGCGAGCAGGACGCCAACGAGCACATAGAGGATGTCGTGGCGCCGGCTTTGACGGGGGCTACGAGTGGAAGAAGACCACGACGGGAAAGCAGCCTTATGCGATCGCGCTGGCTGACCGAGGGCTGATGGCTCTGGCGGGCCTCTGGGAAACGTGGCGATCACCGGCTGGTGAGAGGGTACGCAGCTTTGCGATCATCACGACGGCACCGAATGAGCTATACGCGGAGATCTACAACCGGACCGGCGTGCTCCCAAGGGGGCCAGGTCCCATACGCGCCGTATTCTCATGACGACAGGAACGACAGGGGTGGTCACGTGATATAGGCGGTAGAGCGCCCTGGAGAGAGCACCGGCACTCCTCAGTCGGGCCGAGTAGCCGCGAGCACTGGTGATTCCCCCATACGGGCAAGACGCCGCCGAAGCCCGCCTGAGGTCCCCCCAGCCCACTGAACGCTAGGGGCCGGTGCCGATTTCGAGGTAGGTTCGGTCGCGATAACCGACCGCTGGACCAGAAATGCCTTCTGTCCGCCGTCTCGCCGCGATCTTCGCCGCCGATGTGGCAGGCTACTCGCGCCTTATGGGCGCAGATGAGGAGGGGACGCACGAGCGGCTCAAAGCGCATCTCAGGGAGCTGGTCCATCCGAAGATTGAGGAGCACAGTGGC
>Ga0306921_10008141_pt1 | contig 11073 bp, 10 predicted proteins | sample sta12Cox44000080_FD_203760 | JGI IMG/M metagenome (GOLD analysis project Ga0306921, IMG submission 203760) | Lab enrichment of tropical soil microbial communities from Luquillo Experimental Forest, Puerto Rico - statoxic.12C.oxic.44.000.080 (v2)... | ecosystem: Environmental > Terrestrial >... | reverse complement strand
AGATTTGCCCTTCGATTCCTTGCATGGTGAAAAGCGGCACGAATGCCGCCACGGTGATTAGCGCGGTGAAAAACACCGCCTTGTCCACCTGAATTGCGCTGATGAGAATCAGTCGCAGCCGATCCGTCCATCCCTCTACTGGTGCACTCGAATACGAGGCTCTGGTTGGGTCAGGTCCCCAAAATCCATCAGCAAGGCGCTGCAGCAAGCTCTGTCGGTCCTCCGGCGGACGTTGGAAATTCCGGAAAATATTTTCAACAAGGATAACCGCTGAATCGACAATGATGCCGAGATCCACAGCTCCAACTGAGAGCAGGTTGGCGCTCTCGCCACGAATGACGAGGAGAATCACGGCAAAGAACAACGCAAACGGAATGCTCAATCCAACAATGATCGCGCTGCGAAGATCCCCGAGAAAAATCCATTGGATGAAGAAGATGAGTAGACACCCGAATAAAAGGTTGTGCAGAACGGTCTGCGTGGTCACTGCGATCAGTGATGAGCGGTCATAATAAGGAACAATACTGACTCCCTGTGGCAGGCTGCCATCGCGATTCATCGTGTCGATCTCGGCTTTAACCCTGGGGATCATGTCAGCGGTCTTTTCTGTGCGGCTCATAACGACGATTGCCCCCACTACGTCATCCTCTTGATCCCGACCCAGAATGCCGAGCCGCGGCACATAACCGACTGAAACCTGCGCGATATCTTTCACGAGAACGGGAACGCCGTTCGTCTGCGTCAGGACAACGTTTTCGATGTCCTCGGTGTTATAACCCTGAGTCAAATCATCGTTGCCGCCGTCGTTGATAAGACCGACACCGCGGATGTTTATTGACTGCTGACCAACGCGGATTTCGCGGCCACCGACGTTGATGTTGGCATTGCCCAAAACAGTCATGACCTGCGGTACTGTGATGTTGTAGGCTTCGAGCTTGTGGGGATCGACAGCTACTTCGAATTGCTTTGTCGGTCCGCCCCAACTGTTGATAGCCACGATGCCGGGAATGGTTAATAGCCGTCGTTTGACCACCCATTCTTGAACTGTTCGAAGGTTGGTCAGGCCGAAATGTTTCGGACCAACTACTTGATAACGAAAGATCTCTCCAGTGGTGCTGCTCTGTTGGATTGTAGGTACTAGACCACCTGGAAGATTGACGTTCTGTTGCAGTGCCACTGCCGCCTGCCCATAGGCAAAGTGGAAGTCAACACCGTACTTGAAAATCACGCGAACAAAGGACAGACCGTAAAATGAGATAGAACGAATGACATCGATGCCTGGTGTCGTGTAGAGTCCAATTTCAATCGGCCGAGTGTAGTAACGCTCCATCTCCTCCGCTGATAGTCCAGGTGCTTGCGCAGTGATTTCCAGAATGACAGGCGTCGGGTTTGGATACGCCTCAATGTTCAGCTTGCGAAAAGCCACGTAGCCTGCGCCGAGAAATAGGAGCAAGCCAAAGACGACGATAGCACGTCGGCTTAGGCAAAACGCTATGAGGGAGCTAGACATAGCTGGCTTTGATGAAGCGATTTCTCTTAGTCACTAGTTGGAGCTTGTAACATGTTGCTGAGGAACACTGCTCCGTCGGTAACGACGAGCTCTCCACGTTCGAGACCTTCAACGATCTGAACCTGATTATCCGTGCGAAGACCGGTCTTGATCACTCTCTGTGAGAAGTGATGTCGATCTTTCGTCACCCAAGCCGTCATCGTGCCGTCGGGTTCGCGCACAACGCCGGTGGCAGGGATAGCTGTGGCCTGCTTTCCGTCCTGCACACGAATTACAAACTCGGCGAGCATTCCCGACCGCAACTCGTTGTTTGGGTCGCCAACCTCCGAACGAATCATGACACGATGGGTGTTTCCATCTACGGTCGGGTAGATTTTAATCACGCGGCCTTCAAATACCCGGCCAGGGTAGGCCATCACTCGAACCTCAACCGCCTCACCCACTCGGTAGAAGGAGCTATCGCTTTCCAGGACGTTGCCCAGCATCCATTTAGTCGAAACATCAGCAACAGCGTAAGGCGCTGGCGCTTTTCCCGGCTCCACTTGGAGTCCCGGCGAAGCGTTGACAGCAGTTACTTGACCGTTGATTGGGCTGCGGACTTCCACTTCTGTTTCTCTGGAGCTTCCGATCGTATAGAGTGGCTCTCCCTTTTGAACTTCATCGCCAAGTTCCGCCAGAGTTCTAATGATCGTTCCTTGATGAGGTGGAAATACTTGGACCGCAAGGGTATTATCGAAATAAAGCTTGTTATCGAAATCAATGTTACCGACACCCTTCTTTTCAAGGTAGAATACAAAGCTACCCACAGATTGAAGTTTGATCGCCGGCAACTGGCTGGACGATAGCTCCACAGTCGTTTCAGATGCGGAAGCGCCTGACGCTGGCGAACGCAAAGTGTCCGCACTTCGCTGGCACGCCGGTACTAAAAGGCCAATTGTAGTAACAATTGAAATTGAGAGCGCAAATCCTCGTCCTCTTAGCCGTGAGCGCCTTTTTTTGAGCATTTCGATCGCGCCGTGCAGTGATCTCACTGCACAGCGACGATGACATTTAGCGCGAACGACGGCGAAGAACCATTAGGCTACACCCATTTTTGTGTGTTAGACAAAGCCTTACAGAGCGACAGCTTTATCTCAAATGTGCGCGTTCTTCCCAAAGAATCGCTTCGCGAACGAGTTCCATCGCGGTCGTTAAACCAAGTTTTTCCTTGGCGCGAACACAGTAAGCTTGAACAGTCTTTAAGCTGATGTGCAGTTGCTCGGCAATTTCCGATGTCGATTTCCCTTGGCCTAGCAAGTGAAAGACCTCTAATTCGCGGTCGCTCAGTTTTCCAACTCGCGATTGCGCGACGCCGACTGCCTCTTGTCCCTTCAGGAATTTCTCCGCCATCGCATTTGAAAGCTTGTGGCTAACGTAAATACCGCCTTCGAGCACGCGCCGAATCGCCGCTAGAATGTTCCTGCTCGTTTCCCTCTTCCTAACGTAGCCACGCGCGCCTGCCCGCATGGCCCGCTCGGCGTATAACTCTTCTTCGTGCATCGACAGAACAAGCGGTATGACCGAAGGGTGTTGAATGCAGAGGTCCTTCACTAACTCAAGCCCAGAAGCGGCGTTGAGAGAGATATCGATGATTGTGAGGTTCGGTTTCGTCTCCGCTATACCGAGCATGGCTTGAGAGGCATTTTCAGCTTCACCACACACTTCCAAATCTGGCTGTTGATTGAGCGCGTTGGCCAGCCACTCGCGCACAAGTGGATGATCGTCCACTAGAAAAACGCGGGTTTTGATCTTATTCGTCAACACCGAGGTTTAGCACTGAATTTCGATTTTTTGACTTTCCAGCGGTTACTCACATTTCACTGTTGCTCCACCGGCCATAACTTTAAAAACCTAAAAAATGCAGCTCACGTGCTTCAAAATTGGAAATGGAACCGCGCGCCAAAAATATTTATCGGCCCGCGGTCTGCGTTGTAAGCCGGATTGGCAACGAACTGATAATCGACAGCTAGATGGATGTTCTTAGTTACTTCGACATCGTAGTAGGTCTCGATGACTTTTTCGAGCGAGTAATCAGGGAGCTTACCATCGCCGATCAACGGCCCGAGACCCCCGGCAGCAAGAAAGTCGCGATGCGCCGCGCTGATTCCATCGATGATTCCGGCGATCCCAAACGTGTCATTCTTGCGATTCCATGACACCCCTTTAATCTGCAACCCGGCTGAAACACTATCGTCTATATCAGTGTATTGCCAGACTTCGCTTTGTCCATCCCGCCAGCTCGCGCGCATGAATGCACCAACGCTATCGCTGATCGTTTGTTCGATATTCAACGCAAATCCATATTGATAGCGGTAGCGTCGAGTTTTGCTGATGTCCTCCATTAACGCGGGGTCAGCCAATGTTTCGCGATAGCTACCCATGTGGGCGCTTTCCAACCACCCGAGCAAACGAATCTTTCCAGCCCGATCTGAGATCGCGTAGCGCCTTTCGAATTCAACCACCTGTTGCCAGGCTTTTAGCAAATGCAAATCCTTGGCGAAACCATTTGAAACCTTCGGCACATCAAAAATTCCATAGCGGAGCGCCCATTCCTTCTGATTGAGCTCGGCGGTCGCGCCTTCAATATAACCGTAGGAATCGCCTGCGTAATCGTAGGCGCCGTTGTTTACGAGAGCCCAATTTAAAAATTGATGCGTGGGATCGTGCGCATACGCGTTCACGTCAAATTGGTCGCCGGTAGTTAATCGGCCGATCGTGAACGTCAGGCGCGATATATCGACTTTCTCGGCCAGTTGAAGTTGATCGCCCTCCAGCTGTTCCTGCTCTCCGCCGAATCCAAACGTTTGACGATAAAATAGGTGAGGCAAAACTAGGTCGCCGATCCGTTGCCCGACTTTCGATCCTTCCGCGTTCGGGAAGGCAGCGATGCCATGTGTATCGGCAAAACCGAATCCCTGATAATATCCACCGTCAAAATAAACTTCACCACCCGGCCAAAGGCGCGCGCCGAGATAAACGTTGAAGTTGCTGGTTTGCCGAAAATCGTCGTCGGGTGGGATACTGTTCGTCCCCTTGTAAGGCGACCGAAAACCTGGTTGGCCCATCGCGATTTCGGTCGCTTGGACATGAAACGACCAGCGCTGCTGTTCGTCATCAGCCCCTTGATCATCTGAAGTAGCTTTCGAATCTTCGTCTCGAAGCAACGCGGAAGAAGTCTTTTGATCTACAGCAGACTGGGAATCGAGCCCCTCCTGCGCCTTCACGCGTGCGATGGAGAGCACCAAGGCGACGAGCAAAACCAAAAATGGCTGTCCTTTTCGCATAAAGAATTGTTGACCTCAAGGGGCCAGAGCACTTGTTCCGAAGTCGCCGCTTCATCAGGGCAATCCATGCCTTCAGTGTCGCAGGTAAAGGTCGCGCTCACTAGTGGTCAAACCAGATGAGTTTCGTCAGAAACGGCTTTCCGAAGATCGGCGTCTGATAATACATCATCACGCGCATCCGTTGCCTGAGCTCCGCCGCCGTAGTGAATTTCCAATTGCGTGGGAATTGCGTCTGAGAGTTCCAAACCAGTTCTCGCGGACAGTGATTTTGCGGGCAGGTCACCGTGAGCGTTCGCTTATTACGGTTGATTGTTTGAATCACGGCACCCACTTCGTTCGCGCGCGGTGTGATCGCCGAGACCTGTAACGCCGTGGCGAGCGCGATGCCGAGTATGAGGCTGCACGCTGCAGTTGGCGATGTTGCCGCCGGTGGTGTTGAGGTTGAGCGCAGCAAGACGAACTGATATCAATGTAGCGCAGAGGATGCGCATCTTGTCTAGTCCGGCACCGCCCAATTTTCATGCGGGGTCTCGCCTGACACGCAATGATGCTGCGATTCGCGGTTACGATGCGGCTGGCAAAGTAATCGAGACGCACGAACACAAAGGTTTTGAATCTGCTCCCCGATTTCCTTGGAGCGCGACGGCGCTCGACGTTGCGCGGCATGTGCTCTACGTCTTCCTGCCGAAGACCCATCGCGCCGCCGTCTTCGCCGACGCCGACGCCGGGAGCGCGCCTTCCTGTCGCTCGGTGCACGCCGAGAGGACGATCACTGCGGGAACACGAACTGCACGGTCACGAGGACGCTCCAGGTTGGGCCCCCCGCCGGCCGCTCCACGTTGGAGTAAGCCTCGACCTGCGCAGTGCCTCCCTGTCGCCCGATCGTGAATGCCCTCCCGATCCCTCCTCCGATCGGCACAGTCCACTGGTTGCCCGAGCTCGCCTTCCAGTTCGCCGTCATCTGCGGATTGAAGGTGAGGTACCAATCGTTCGGCAAGAAGAGATTGACCAGCGGCTGCAGGAGCATCGTGTTCACCGCAGGCCGTGACGCATCGCCGGCAAATGACCAGAGGTTGTTCACCTGTCCTCCCAGCTGCCACCAGCTTCCGGTCAGGACGGCGGCCGCCGTGGGGCCGATCTCCCACTTCCCGGTGCCGAGGCTCGTGGAGGAGGCCGAGGGGAACTGGAACACCGAACCAAAGCCCCAGATGAACGACTTCGAGCTGGGCGGCGAGAAGATCAAGGTTGGTTGGATGTCGCCGATGCCAAAAGTGTAGCCCTGCCAAGGCTCGGAGCCAGGCCGGTCGATGAGCGGGAGGATGGCCCGGGCGAACAGGGTCCACGCTCCCGCGAAGTGAATCGGCACCACGCTCTGCAGGTTGTAGACGTATTGCGTGTCTCCATCCGGGGCCCCCCCGAAGTTGAAGTCGGGCTGTGCCTGCACGCTGATCTGGTCGGCCAGAGGATTCCGGGCCTCCTTGACGAATCCGCTGGCGCCCGGCCCCTCCTGCGCCAGGGCCCGAGCGTGGATGAGGGAAAGTACGCAAACGACCAGCAACAGGACGGCGCTCGTGGGGGCCCGCATATGACTGTGAACGGGACGCTGTTCATGCATAACTGCAACATAGACGATGTGGCGGAGCATTGGGACATCAGCTATTTCCCCACGTTTGCAGTTCTGACGGTCGCAGCAGGAAACGTTTCTGTTCCTGACCAAGCTTCAACATTTGTGCTCCTCAACGTTAGGGCTGCTCGGGTTGGTGATGTGTCGGCGACACTGCCTTACACGTTTTCGCACCAAGCGCGGCTAGTTTCGGCGAATCGCCGCTTCGAGTTTCAGAAACGCGGTCAGCTTTTCTTCCGCACGCACAACGAAACGCTTTCCGTACACCCCCTTTGCCGCTGCTAGAATGGCAGGAATATTGCCCTGGTAAAACCCTCTGAATTGTGAATAGAGGCGTTCCACCCGCGAGATTTCGCAAAATCTTGGATTTGCCTCTCTCGTTCCAAAGGTTCGAGTTTTTCGCTTGGCCAGCAGCGTTCTACCTCATCCTCAAATACGACGCAGAAGTGTCGCTCTTCGAGATCCCGTTCGATGCGTGTAGCAAGTCTATCCATGCAACCTCTCCCAGAACAATCTTTGAAAACTCAAACTGAAAAACTGCTTCGTGTGCGCCGTGTATACGGATGTCGAGCGCAGTTGTCAAACCAAACCGTCGCCTGATTTTCATACAGGGATTTGCCGCTTTCGGCTCCGCGATTCCCCCGATTAAGGTTAGTTCTGAGCGAGCGCGAACCGCCGATTCCAGTTCCACGAACGCAGTTCGTAATTCATCGGCGCGTACGATGAAACGCTTTCCGTAGCCATGCGCGTCCACAATCCATATCGTTTGCCCTTCGGAATCAATGGTGACACCCAACCCTAACTCCTGTCGATGTCGCGCCGCGTTCGGCTAGCGGTCGGCGCTCACAGACTGTTCCGAGAGGAACTCCCTGATGATGCGTCGTTCGTCCTCGTTCTTGATGCGCGTGAACAACTTTGTCCCAAGCTGAGTAATTGTTTCTGGTTTATCGAACGGCAACTTTTCATACATCTGGCCGCCTTGAAAGTGACAGGGCTGACAGCGGGACTGGAGTATCGGCCTGATGTCCGAAGAGAAAGTAGGCCTTTCTGCCATTGTCTTGATAGACGTGAGCGTCGCCAAGAGAACGAACAAAATTACGAGAAGAAGACTCGCAATAAAGCCATGCCTAAGCATCAGCTAAACACTGCGCCAATCTCGAAAACGCGCAACGCAGACTCCGCTTTACCCCGCCAGAATGGCTCCAGATGATGTGCGACGTTCACGTTAGCATTTCATCCGCCGCACAACGAAACGCTTTCCGTCGCCTCGACGTGCGTCGGCAAACAAAAGTCTCGACAACTCCGGCGCGTTTCGTGTAAAAGGTAATTTACTTAGCGGAGCGCAGCGAAATGAAAAAGTCCGCGCATCTTCTTCGAGGCTGTCTTTGCCTGCTATCGCGATCGAGTGACGCTTCCAGTCAAATTCCACCCCCATTAACCACTCTTGAAACGGAAATCCGCTTTACAATCAGCATTCTTTAAACTTCGCGTTTTGATTGGCCTTGTTGTGGTCATCACGGGCGTGTGTCTCACGTTCTTCGCCACATGGGCGCAGATAAGAAAACCCGAAGTCGCAATCGAGCTTACGTCACCGTCGGGAGTGCACGAAGATTGGGTTGCCCGTTACAACGGAGGAAATGGTTCTGATATTGCCTACGCCATTGCCGTGGACGGCTCAGGCAATGTCTACGTCACGGGATTTAGCGTCGGCCCGGGCAGCTGCAATTTCGTTTGTAATGATTACGCTACCATCAAGTATAATGCCTCGGGCACACAAGAGTGGGTCGCCCGTTACGACGGACCGGCGCATGACGATGACCATGCTACTGCAATCGCCATTGACGCTTCAGGGAATGTCTATGTTACAGGATCGAGCATCGGTACGGTATGGCCCGATTATGACTATGCCACGGTCAAGTACGATAATGCCGGAATCCAGCAGTGGGTTGCCCGTTACAGCGGACCGGGGAATAACATGGACTTTGCCAATGCCATCGTTGTTGATGCTTCGGGCAGTGTCTATGTGACGGGAGCGAGTGTCGGCTCGGGTACTGGCTTCGATTATGTCACAATCAAGTACGACAGTTCCGGGAACCAGCAGTGGGTTGCACGCTACAACGGACCAGGGAATGGCGATGACGAAGCTTATAGCATCGCTGTTGATGCTTCGGGCAATGTCTACGTTACGGGATATAGCGCCGGCTCGGGCACTGGTCTTTCTGATTACGCTACGATCAAGTACGACGCATCGGGCAATCAACTGTGGGTCGCACGCTACAACGGGCCGGGGAATGGAACAGACCAAGCTAATGCTATTGCCATTGACACGTCGGGCAATGTCTATGCAACGGGATTCAGCGACGGCTCGGGTACGGGCTTTGATTACGCCACAGTCAAGTACGACAACTCTGGACAGGAGCAGTGGGTCGCACGCTATAACGGACCGGGCAATGATGATGACGAAGCATACGGCATTACCGTTGATGTCTCGGGCAATGTTTATGTGACGGGACTTAGCGTCGGCTCAGGCACACAAGAAGATTACGCCACAATCAAGTACGACAGTTCCGGGAACCAGCAGTGGGTCGCACGCTACAACGGACCGGCGAATTTGAATGACGACGGCAGAGCCATCGCCGTTGACGCCTCGGGCAATGTCTATGTTACGGGATTCAGTGTCGGCTCGGGTACGGGCTTTGATTACGCCACAGTTAAGTACGACAGTTCCGGACAGGAGCAGTGGGTTGTCCGCTACGATGGGCCGGCGAGTGTTGATGACCAAGCCTACGCCATTGCTGTTGACGCCTCAGCTGTTGTCTATGTGACGGGATATAGCACCGGCTTAGGCGGTGAAACTGATTATACCACCATTAAGTATTCTCAAGCGCCTTCTCCTACCCCAACGCCAACAGCTACTCCTACGCCGACTGTGACTCCGAGGTCCACTCCGACACCAAGACCTCGTCCGACAGCACCGCCCCGCCCGTAAAATAGCACTATGGAAAAAATCTCGGCGTCCCCATCTGGGTTCTTTATTCAACGGGTCTTGCTTGCTTTTGTTCTATGTTCGATCGGTGTTCTGCTGGCAATGTTCAGTTTCGCCGCGAATCCACCTAACGGGATGAGAGGCATCTCTGGCAGCTCGACTGTCCGCTCGCTTTCTGTTGATAACCATGCTGTCCCATTCAAGGGCAACACTGCGGCTCTGGCGGCGAGCATGCCGCTGAATCCAATCGGACCTCGCTGGTCGATCGTTCCATCGCCGAACAGTGGCTCGCCCGGGACAAACCATTTGTTTGCTACTACGTGCGCATCGGCAACCGACTGCTGGGTTGTTGGATACTCCGACATCGGCAACGGTTACAGCACGCTTATCGAACAATGGAACGGCTCTGCTTGGAAGATTGTTTCTTCGCCGAACAACAGCGGAAACAACATTCTCTATGGCGTGACATGCACCTCGACGTTGGATTGCTGGGCTGTGGGTACCTATTTCGACGACGATCTCTTTCAGCGGACGCTTATCGAGCACTGGAACGGCAATGTGTGGAATATTGTGAGTTCGCCAAATAGGGGGCTTAGTTCGCCGCCAATCGATGTCCTGGTCGCTGTGGCCTGCATATCGGCATCGGATTGCTGGGCCGCCGGCAGCAATGACGACACGAATGGTGTCGGGCAGACGCTGATCGAACGATGGGACGGCACCTCATGGACAATCGTCGATTCGCCCGACTCCAGCGGCTCTAACAGCTTTCAAGCAGTGACGTGTGCGTCGCCATCGCAACCCGAAGAATGCTGGGCCGTCGGTTTGACCGTCACCGATCTAGGCAGAGCTCAAACCCTGATTGAAGAATGGGATGGAAGTGCCTGGTCGATCGTTTCATCGCCAAACACCGGAGTCTACGACGATCTCCTGGGCGTGACGTGCGCTTCGCAGGCAGACTGCTGGGCTGTCGGTTTCTATAGTGGCGTAACCAACGATCAGACTCTGATTGAGCACTGGAACGGCAGTTTGTGGGCCATTGTTTCCTCGCCCAACACCAGCACCATGCAGAATAACTACCTCAATGCGGTGGCATGCGCCTCGGCGTCGGATTGCTGGGCCGTCGGCTACTACGCAAACGGCAACTTTGTCTTTCAAACGCTCACCGAGCAGTGGGACGGCAACTTGTGGACGATTGTAAGCTCACCGAACCCCAGCGGAGCACAGGACAGCGAGCTCTACGGAATAACATGCGCTTCGTTGGCGCAGTGCTGGGCTGCAGGCTACTACGCCAGTGGTGGCCCTCCCCAGACACTCGTCGAGACATGGCAAGCAGCTGTCATGTTTCAATAGGGTTGTGGTTTGCCAGATCTTTGAGATGCACAGCAGTCGATCATATGATTCTGTGGTTCGCGTTTACGATGCAGCTGGCACGGCTTTGGTCAATTTGAGCTGTGCGCTCATTTTCTGGTAGACCTGCCGTCAGCGCGCCGAGAGCTAAGGCGTAGTGAACGTCCTGTCGCTACCTATCCTCGTGCCGTCCGCGTTGCTGGCTACAATTCGGAAATGGTAGGTAGTGTGCGCAGCTAAGCCGGTAATGTTGGAAACGATGTTGCGGTACGTGTTCCCAGTC
>Ga0306921_10008135_pt1 | contig 11075 bp, 10 predicted proteins | sample sta12Cox44000080_FD_203760 | JGI IMG/M metagenome (GOLD analysis project Ga0306921, IMG submission 203760) | Lab enrichment of tropical soil microbial communities from Luquillo Experimental Forest, Puerto Rico - statoxic.12C.oxic.44.000.080 (v2)... | ecosystem: Environmental > Terrestrial >... | reverse complement strand
TTCATGGGTTTGTTTACCTCAATCTCCTATTCTTTCTTGTTTAACACCTCGCTGAGCAGTTGCGCGACGTACGCCACGGCCGTCATGGCCCGTTCGTAGTGCATGCGCGTGGGGCCGAGAACACCGAGCGATCCCTGCACGTTATCGTGCAGGGAGTAAGGAGCACTAATGAGCGCGAGATTCTCACCGGCTTCAGAGATTTCCTTTACGCCAATACGCACAAAAACGGGTTCAGGCGTTTCGATGCACGCATTCAAGACTGCGATAAGGCGATGTTTCTCCTCGATCGCGGCCAGCAGGTCGCGCAGTTGCGCCTGGTCGGCGAATTCGGGCGCGCTGACGATCTGGGCGGTACCTTCCACGTACATCTGGCGCTCGATGCTTTCGCCGAACACTTCCGGGGCACAAAGAGCGAGGGCGCTTTGCGCAATGGTCTCGTACCGTTCCCGCTCCGTGGCAAGTTTCTGAAGAAGGTCATCGCGAATGGCCTCAAGAGTCCATCCAGAGTAGTGGGTATTCAGAAAATTCGCGGTGTCATCCAACTCCAGTTGCGTAAACAGGCGCGCGGGGCGGAGAACCTTGTCCCGCGTATCGCCTCCCGGTGAGATGAGCACCACAACGACGCGGCCATCCGGCAGGAGCCACATACGGGCGTGCTCGAGGACGGCTTTGCGCAACGGTGGCGCGACAACAATGCCAACGCCTTTCGACACTTCGGCGAGTACATGGCCCGCACGTTCGGCGATTCCCGATATCCCCGCGCCGGAGGTCATCTCGCGGTGTATCCATTCGCGATCCTGAACACTCAGTGTGGCCTGGGAGGCAATTTCCTGGGCGAAGAAGCGGTACGCCGCCGCGGTCGGAATCCGGCCCGCCGAGGTGTGCGGCTGATAGAGGTAGCCGCCCTCCTCGAGGTCGGCCATCACGTTCCGTATGGTCGCCGTGCTTAGCGACTCCTCGAAACGCTTGGAAATGGCGCGCGAGGAGACGGGCTCGCCCGATTCGATATACGTTCGGACGATGTCCGCAAGAATCTGGCGGTTACGGCGTTCTTGTAAGGCGGCGGTACGCATAAGCAGCAGTCCCAAGGACTTGCTAATCCTATTTTAGGAAGCGTGTCAAGCCGGGTCAATTCCGCCGAGCAGCCGCCGAACCTAACTGTTATCGATTTGTGCGCGCTGCAGTTTGTCGGAATAGTCGACATAGACCGATTTCCACTCGGTGAAGAAGTCGATCGCGGCAACAGCAGCCTCGCGGTGACCGTTCCCGGTTTGCTTGGTGCCGCCAAAAGGCAGATGCGTCTCGGCGCCGACGGTTGGGGCATTCACGTAAACGATCCCAGTGTAGAGGTCGCGAATGGCAGCGAAAGCACGATTCACGTTGCGCGTGTAGATGGAAGCGGAAAGCCCGTAGCGAACCCCGTTGGCAACATCGATCCCCTGCTCGAGACCTTCGATGGGTATGACGGAAACCACCGGGCCAAAGATTTCTCCTTGGGCAAGGCGCATTTTCGGGTCGCAATCGCCGAAGACGGTCGGTTCGTAAAACCAACCTTTCGCGTGAGCACCCTGGTCGAGCCGCTGGCCACCTGTAAGAAGCTTGGCGCCTTCCTGCTTTCCAATTTGCACGTAATGGATCACGGTGTTGAGTTGCGGTTCGTTGATGAGCGGACCCATTTCGGTGCCGGGCTCGAGGCCGTTCCCCACTTGCAATGTTCGGGAGCGCGCGACCAAGCGCGAAACAAATTCTCGGTACACGGACTTTTCTACCCCGATACGGCTGGCCGCAGTGCAACGCTGGCCGGTGGTACCGAAAGCACCCCAGATTGCACCGTCGACCGCCAGATCGAGGTTCGCGTCCTCCAGGACGAGCATGATGTTTTTGCCGCCCATTTCGAGGCTGCAGTGTTTGAATTCCGGCGCGCAAATTTCCGCGATGATCCGACCCGTTGCCGTCGAACCCGTGAAACTGACAACGGGAACTTCTTTGTGTTTCGCGAGAGGAGCACCGCTTTCCGGGCCCTCACCGCTGACGAGATTGACGACCCCCGATGGGAGCCCGGCTTCGGCCAGGGTCTCGATCAGGTGATAAGAGGAAAGTGGCGTGTCTTCCGCGGGCTTCAGGACAAGGGTATTGCCGCAGACAAGAGCTGGCATCATTTTCCACGAGGGAATCGCCATGGGGAAATTCCACGGCGTGATCATGCCGCAGACGCCGATGGGCTGGCGAACGCTCATGGCGAACTTGTTGGGTAGCTCGGAAGGTGTGGTCTGCCCAAACAAGCGGCGTCCTTCGCCGGCCATGTAGTAGGTCATGTCGATGGCTTCCTGAACGTCGCCGCGGGTTTCCGGGAGAACCTTGCCCATTTCGCGGGTCATGTCGCGCGAGAAGTCCTCCTTGCGCTTGACGAGGAGCTCTGCGGCCCGAAAGAGGATCTCCGCGCGCTTCGGTGCAGGCACGAGGCGCCACGTTTGGTAGGCTTCGCGGGCGGCCGAGACTGCGGCTTCGACGTCGGACTCGGACGACAGGGGAAACTCGCCGATAATTTCATCCGTGTTCGCCGGGTTGTGGTTGAGATGAGACTTGCCGCCATGCGGAGCGACCCATTCCCCATTGATAAAATTCTTGAACACCTTCGTCGCGACGGCTGTGGCCATAGTCTTGCCTCCGAAGCGAGTCTAGCGACGGCATAAACACTCGTCAAACAGCAAGAAAACGCGAAAAGCGCGTCACTTTATTCCCGGGCCAGGGTTAGATGCGCTAAAGGAGGAGGTCTGCGATTCGAGAGCAAAGAGAGATGAAACTGCGCGGCGCCCTACTAGCGGTTCCCGCGTTCTTCGGCGTGGCGGCCCTCTGCGGCATCGTAGCCCATCAGAATGCTGATGACCGGCGAGGAAGATTAGAGGTGGATGGGCGAGAGCGCAGCTATGAACTTCATGTGCCCAAGAATTACGACGGAAACCAGCCGATTCCGTTGGTGCTGGCGCTTCATGGTCGATTCGGCACGGGAGCGGGCGAGGAAAAACTGGCGCATCTCGATAAGCTCAGCGATAAACACGCTTTTGGGGTGGTGTACCCGAACGGACTCGGGCGAAGTTGGGCTGATGGTCGTGCGGCAACGCCCTCCGACGAGTCCGGCACTGATGACGTAAAATTCATCTCCGCTTTGATCGACAACATGGAGCAGGAGTATAAGGTCGACACGAAGAGGATTTATGCCACGGGCATGTCGAATGGCGGATTCATGAGCGGGCGTTTGGCCTGCGACTTGTCAAACCGCATCGCGGCGGTTGCCATAGTAGCGGCGTCGCTATCCGAGAATACAGCGGCCACCTGTAACCCGGTCCAACCTGTTTCTGTAATGATCATCCAGGGCAGCGACGACCCGCTGGTGCCGCTAGAAGGCGGCACGCTCCGACGCGGCGGATCCGGCGGCTCGGTGCTATCACACCAAGCTGCGGTTCAGAAGTTCGTCGAACTGAACCGGTGCAATTCCCAGCCAAAGAAAGAACACCTTGCCGACCGCGCGAATGACGGTACCACCGTGGATGCCGAATGGTATGCGAGTTGTGCGGATGGGACGCAGGTACACGGATACGTGGTAAACGGCGGCGGCCACACATGGCCGAGCGGAATGCCCTACCTACCCGCGGCGATGATCGGGAAAGCCACGCACAATCTGGACGCAAGCGAGCTGATCTGGCACTTCTTCTCGGGGCACCACCGCTGAACGAAGCCGCTTATGGATTGTCGCGAGGCTCTTCCGGAGACGAGGTGGTGTTGTGCAGCCGATTCACGTAGTTGGCGGGAGCGACCGGAGCTGCGAGGCCAGCGGTTTGGGAACCCAGGCCCAGTTTTTGCAGTGTCCATGCATCGAGTTTGCCGGTGGGCTCTAAACCGTGACTCGACTGGAATTTCTTCATCCCCTCCACGGTGGAGTCATCCCACTTCCCGGTCGGCGTACCGCTGAAGGCACCCTTGCTGGCGAGGGCCTCCTGAATCTCGTTGATGCGGTCGGGCGTCGGCGAATCCTGGCCGCGAGGTTTCCTCTTCCTGCGCGACGCGGTTTTCGAATGACTGGTCGTTGGCTTTTTGCCCGTGGAGCTTGCCGGTTTCGTTGCCGGAGATTTTCCCGCGCTCGACGAGGATGCGTGCGCGGTGGAACTGCCCGATTTGCCGTGCGCGGTGCTCTTGTGAGTCGTTGCCGTCGTGCTGCTCTCGGAAGCCTGAGCCGCGGCGACGACGGGCAGAAGGCCTAGGCCCGCCGTCAAACCCGCGAAAATCAGTCCGCGCTTCCAGAGCAAGTTGCGCATGGCTGGGCGATTGTACCTTTACTTGCCGTCCGCCGGAACCACGCCGGGTAGAAAGACGGTCATGATGCGGTCCGTTGGGCTGCGACGAAGAACCTTGAAGACGACATTGTCGCCGGGTTTCAGTTTCGAAATTGCCTTGCGATAGTCATCGACGGAGGTAACCGCCTGGCCGTTCACCTCGGAGATGACGTCGCCCTGCGTGAAGCCAACATCGTCGGCAAAGCTGGTGGGCTCGACTTCACTCACGAGCACGCCCTTCTGTCCTTCGACACCGACCCGCTGCGCGCGTTCCGGAGTGAGGCTTTCGACGTGGAGACCGAATTCCGTTGGCGCCGCATCGTCGGGAGTGTTGTTTACGCGGCCCGCGGAGTTGGGAAAGACGTGCGTGCGGTCCTCGACGGTAGCGGTGGTGTCCTTCTGCTGCTTGTCGCGGTAATAGGTGATCTTGACCTTGCTGCCGATCGGCGCAGACGCGATCGGGTTCACCAGATCGTTGCCGGTCTTCACCACTTGACCGTTAATGGCGCTGATCACATCACCACCCTTCAAGCCAGCTTTTTCCGCCGGACTGCCGGGTTCGACGCCTTCGATCACGACGCCGTACGGAGCGCCGAGCGCCTTCAAGGTAATTTGGTTGGTGCCGAGATCTTCCTGGAAGCTCACACCGATGGAGCCGCGCGTTACGCGTCCGCTCTTCACGATCTGATCATAGACACTGATCGCCGCGGCCGACGGCATGGCAAAGCCAACACCTTCATAGCCGCGGCCACCGGTCAAAATCGCGGTATTGATACCGATGACCTGTCCGGCCATGTCGACGAGTGGTCCGCCAGAATTGCCGGGGTTGATCGCCGCGTCGGTCTGCAGGAAGCGCTGGAACTGACGGCCCATGCCGCCGCGGTCCTTGGCACTGATAATACCCGCGGTGACGGTCGCATTCAGCCCGAAGGGACTGCCAATCGCCAAAACCCAATCGCCGACCTGGACGCCCTCGGAATTGCCGAGTTTGGCACAGGGGAGATCCTTGCCCGCATCGATCCTGATCACCGCAAGGTCGGTGTCTTCGTCGGTGCCGATTACCTTCGCCGTGTACTTGGCGGGATCGCCATTTAACTGCACCTGAATCTTGGTGGCCTGCTCGATGACGTGGTTGTTGGTGAGGATGAAGCCGTTCTTATCGAGAATGACGCCCGAGCCGAGGCTGCGTTCTGCCTGGGGAGTTTGCGGGCCAGCGCCGGGGCGGCCATCGAAAAAGTGGAAAAAGAAATCCTCACTCGGATCGTCCGGATCCAGCGGCGAGCCCTGTCGCCGGCGGGATTTGCGATCGATCACCTGCGTGGTCGCGATATTGACGACCGCGGGTTCAACGCGGTTCACAATAGACGCGAAAGAGTTCGAAGAAGGGATGGGGTCGGGAAGAGCCAGAGGGGTCGCGTTCGTACCGGCAAACGCGAAACCTTTCATGGCCGAAACGCGGCCCGAGATGACCGTCCCAATCATAATTCCAACGACCAGCGTCAACGCGATCAAACCAGCCGCGACCACCTTGCGGCGCCGGCTCCAATCCACCACCGTTCGTACGTGATCCATCTGTGCTGCTCCTATCTCATCCGTGGGCCCATACACTTTCGGAAAGTATAACACCGCCCTGAGCCGGGGGTTTCCTCCCGAGAATGTTGCGCCTCGACATTAACTGGCCGTTTGGCCGGGTGTCCCTGTATGGGATGCTGTACTTTCTCCTTTGACGCAAAAAGTCAGCAAATTGTTGTTAGCACGGGTGGACGAAACTTTGATCTTGACAATCACGTAAACTTCCGGCATAAAGACGGTAGCCGTAAGCACGGCGTCACGTGGCGATTTAGGGCGACTTGCTCCACGTAAAAAACTGCTAAAGAGCTGGTAGAGTTCACAGATCAACCTTCTGAGACCCTCCAAGCACTTTGGCACGGAGGGTTTTTCATTTTGTCCCTCCGCGCTGCCCTTAGTCAATGTCACGTCATTTCCACCGGCACCGGCTACAAGCCTTGCTGGGTGTCCGGCACGAGGTGACTCATGAAGGAACTTTATTACCTCCGATGTAGAGAATGCGGTAAGAGGTACGGCAATACCCCGCAATCGTTCTGCGAAGAGTGTTTTTCTCCCCTGGAAGTCAGCTACGACTACGAAGCGCTCGGCCAGAAGGCCAAGCGCGAGTCTTTGGCGCATCGGGCCTTCAACATGTGGCGGTATGCCGAATTGCTGCCGCTCCCGGAAGGCTTTACGCCAAGGCACTCGATCGGAGGCACCCCGCTGGTCAAATCGCGGAAGCTGGGCACGGCGTGGGGCGTCAAGAATTTGTACTTTAAGAATGATGCCGTTTGCTTCCCTACCCTCTCCTTCAAGGACCGTGTGGTCGCGACCGCATTGGCGGCCGCCCGCCGCTTTGGGTTCAAGACCGTGGGCTGCTCTTCGACCGGCAACCTGGCGAATGCCGTGGCTGCCCAGGGAGCACAACAGGGGTTTGACACCACGGTATTCATTCCTGCGGATCTTGAAGCGGCGAAGATTCTGAATACTGCGGTGTACGGCGCGCGAATCATCCGCATTGACGGCAGCTACGATCACGTGAACCGGCTGTGCACGCAGGTGGCCGACCGCTTCAAATGGGGTCTGGTCAATGTGAACCTGCGGCCCTATTACGCGGAAGGTTCGAAGACCCATGGCTACGAAATCGCCGAGCAGTTGGGTTGGGAATTGCCCGATAACGTGGTTGTTCCCATGGCCGGTGGCTCGCTGATCGGGAAAATTGCGAAGGCGTTTTGCGAGCTTGCGCACCTCGGGTGGGTTGAGCCGAAGCAGGTGAAATTCTTTGGCGCGCAGGCAACCGGGTGCTCACCGATCGCCGATGGCGTGAAGCGGAATCTGTCGCGCTTTGCGCCCCAAAAACCCAACACCATCGCCCGTTCGCTGGCGATCGGAAATCCCGCAGATGGCCCGTTTGCCTTGCGATTGATCCGGGAATCCGGGGGTTGGGCCGAAGATATTTCCGATCCCGAAATCATCGACGCCATCAAGGTGTTGGCGCAAAACGAAGGGATTTTCGCGGAAACTGCCGGCGGCGTGACCACCGGCGTGACGGCCAAGCTGGTTCAGCAAGGGCGCATCCGGCCCGACGAGACCACCGTGGTGTGCATCACCGGCAACGGGCTGAAGACCACCGACGCCATCGCGGCCGATTTCCCCGCCAACGAAGCGATCGCACCACGAATCGAGGCCTTCGAAGCGCTTCTCGCGCAGCAACTCGGGGAAGAAGTTCGTACGTAAACAAAGGTGCCGGAGGTCTTTCCTAGAGTTGGGCCTCAGGCGCCGCGGTTATGCGGCTGGCCAAGCGGCTTGCCAGAAGCGAAAATACTGGAGAGAACATAGAACATGGCAGTCACGATCGAAATTCCGACAGCCTTCCGGCGCTTCACCGACGGAGCGCCGAAAGTAGATAGTGGAGCGACAACGGTGGCGGAGGCTTTGAACGAACTGGTGACAAAATTCCCCGCCCTGTCGCGGCATGTACGCGATGAACAAGGGCAAATCCGGCAGTTCCTGAACGTCTACTTGAATGAAGAAGACATCCGCTTCCTGAGCGGCGAAGCCTCCACGCTGAAGGACGGCGATAAATTGCTACTGGTGCCCTCCATCGCGGGCGGCTGATCGGGGCGTTCTTCAGCTGGCGGCATTGCGCAACAATTGCGCGTAGAAATCGATGGAGCGCGTCAGATTGGCGACGCTGATGCGCTCATTCGTTCCGTGGATGCGCGCCACGTCTTCGCTATCCAGAAGCAGCGGCGCAAATCGGTAGATATTCTGGGTAAGCGCCGCATAGTGCTTGGAATCCGTTGCCGCCACGAATACGAACGGCGCAGACACCGCCTCCGGATAGACTTCCGCGAGGGTCTTCTGCATCAACCGAAACTGCGTTGAGTCGGCTGGCGATCGCACCGACGGTTCGGATGGTGGTTCTCCGGCGATAGGCCGCATCTTCACTCGCGGATCATCCACCACCGTGTGCGTGTATTCGATGACGCTAGAAACCGTGTCGCCCGGCAGAATCCGGAAGTTCACGATGGCGGAAGCCCGGCTCGGCATGACGTTGTCCTTCGTTCCCGCTTGAAAGATAGTGGGCGCGGCGGTAGTGCGCAAAGTGGAGTTCGAATCGGGCGACGATTCCAGGATGTGCTGCACGACCGGGCCAAAGAGCCACAAGTTCTGGAACACCATGCGCATCGGAAAATGGGCGCTGCCGCCGGCATACGCGAGGAACTCGCCGATCGGCCCGTGCACGTGTGCAGGCATCGGATGCGCCTGGATTTTGCTGATCGCGGCGCTCAGGATCGCGATACTCGAATCGCGGGATGGAACCGAGGAGTGTCCGCCAGCGGTTTCGACGGAGAGTTCGAGGCTCAAGTAGCCTTTTTCGGACGTGCCGATCAAAGCCACCGGCGCGCTGACCCCTGGCACCATGCCTTTCGACAGGAAGCCGCCTTCGTCAGTCACGAAATCGAGTTGCGCGCCGCGGGATTTCAGGCATTGCGCAATTTTTTCGGCGCCCTCCAGGCCGCCGATCTCTTCGTCCTGACCAAAGGCGAGGTAAATCGTGCGCTTCGGTTGAAAGCCTTGGGACCGGAGGAGGTCGACGGCTTCCAGCAGACCGACGATCGTCATCTTGTCGTCCAGCGTGCCGCGCCCCCAGACGAAACCCTCGGCGATGGCGCCAGAAAAAGGCGGTTCGAACCACTTGCTGTCCGTACCCTTCTCCGCGGGGACGACGTCCTGATGACCCATGAACAGGACCGGCTTTAGCGACGCATCGCTTCCCTTCCACGTGAATAACAGATTGTTTTCGCCGATAGTTTCGTGATCGAGCTGGGCATAGACTTGCGGAAAAATTTTTTCCAGGTACTGATGAAAACCGGCAAAAGCCGCTTGCGTGGCTTGTTTCTGCTCTTCCGTGCCGCCACCTTCCCAGGAGATGGTCCGGAATGGGATGGCGGCCGATAGATCGCGAGCGACTTTCTGCGCATCGATCCGCTCGGGCGCGTGCGGTAACGCCGCGATCTGGCGCGACGGAGTCAGAAATGTGCGCGCAAGAACGATAAGGATTACGACGAGGAACAGCAGCCCAACGAATTTTGCCAGTTTCTTCAAGCGATTCTCTGGTTCGGAATTTCAGCAGCGACCCGGCGATTTTCTACCTTATCATTATCATTTCCGGCGCGCGACGGGCGACCGACCGCTCGGAAGCTCGGGCGCGGCGGCAGTAATCGCTGCGACGATCTCCGTGGTAGGCTAGACGTGTTTTCCCATCCTTCCGAGGAGGATGGCATGGCCTACTACGCCCTGCTCTATTACGCCGACGGCGATTTCGTCGATAGGCGCGTACCCTACCGTCAGGAACATCTGCAAATGGCAGTGGCCGCTCAGCAACGTGGAGAGCTGCTACTCGCGGGAGCGCTTAGCGACCCGCTCGATCGCGCACTCCTGGTGTTTCGCGGTGAGTCACCCGAGGTCGCTCGCTCTTTCGCGGAGAACGACCCGTACGTGCGAAGCGGAATCGTGAAGCGTTGGGAGGTTCGCCCCTGGATCGTCGTCGTGGGTGGCGACGCGGTGCCTCCCTTGGCAACGTCCGGAGGCCGTTGAGATGGTCGTGCGGTTCTGGTCTGCGCGGACGACACAGGTGCGCATGCCGGAGTACCTGCGCCACTTCGAGCGGAATGTTTTGCCGCGTTTGCGAGGGGTAAAGGGTTTCATGGAAGCGCGGGTTCTCTCGCAATCCGACGGCGTGGTGGTCAAATTCATTGTCGAGACCTTATGGTCCTCCATGGAGGCGATCGAGAGCTTTGCCGGCCCCGACAAGGAAGCCGCCGTGGTTGCCGAGGAAGCCCTCCACTTACTAACGTCGTATGACCGACGAGTGCAACTGTTCCTCGTGGACCTGCGCGAAGAGCATCCGCCGACGACAGCGACATAGTTCTCGCGAATCTAGCCGGGCTCCTGTTGCACTGGCTGCGCCCGCACTGGATTTTCCTTGCGTCGAGGATTCGAAACGCCTTCCGCTTGCCCCCGATTTTTGGGGTGCTACACTATTTCCGTACTTCCATGACACCAAAAACCCTGTACCAAAAAATCTGGGATAGCCACGTCGTACACGAAGAAGCTGGAAAACCCTCTCTCATCTACATCGACCGGCACCTCATTCACGAAGGGACCTCGCCGCAGGCGTTCGCCGGACTCAAGACGGAAGGACGCAAAGTTCGCCGCCCGGACCTGACCTTTGCGGTCATGGACCACTCGGTTCCCACCACCGACCGCACCTTGCCGATCATCGATCAAGATGCGAAGTTGCAGTTCGAAGCACTGGAACGCAATTGCCGGGAAACCGGCGTGCGCCTGTTCGACATGAACAGCAAGAATCAAGGCATCGTACACATCATTGGTCCCGAGCTCGGTATCACGCAGCCCGGCCAGACGATTGTCTGCGGCGACAGCCATACCTCGACGCATGGAGCCTTTGGAACGTTGGCGTTTGGCATTGGCACAAGCGAAGTCGAGCATGTGCTGGCCACCCAGTGCCTGGTGCAGAGCCGATCGAAGACGCTGCATATCGTGGTGAACGGCAAGCGTCCGAAAGGGGTGACGGCGAAAGACATCATCCTCGCCATCATCGGCAAAATCGGAATCGGCGGCGGTACTGGGTGCGTCGTCGAGTATGGCGGTGACGCGATTCGCGCG
>Ga0306921_10008132_pt1 | contig 11076 bp, 8 predicted proteins | sample sta12Cox44000080_FD_203760 | JGI IMG/M metagenome (GOLD analysis project Ga0306921, IMG submission 203760) | Lab enrichment of tropical soil microbial communities from Luquillo Experimental Forest, Puerto Rico - statoxic.12C.oxic.44.000.080 (v2)... | ecosystem: Environmental > Terrestrial > Soil... | reverse complement strand
GGTTCATGCGAAGGCTCTAGCACAGCAGACCGCGCGCAGTACTGAAAGGCGGCCTGGGCAACTTCGCACGCATGCGTGGTCAGCGCGTCCCAAAGCTGTGGCCCATAAGCCCGCCAGAGAAGCCAGACTTTGAGCGCGTCAAAACGCTGGGAACACGCAATCGTCACTTGGCCGATATCAAGCCACCGGCGCCGCGCACCAAAAAGATACGGAGCGTGTTCTTGCAGTGGCTGGGCCAATCGCGCTCCATCGCGCACCAGCAGTCCGCCGGCACTGAGCGGCATAAACATCATTTTGTGGGGATCGAATGTAATTGAGTCCGCCATGCCAAGCCCCCGCAATCGCTTCCGGAAGCGACGGCTGAACGCGATCCCCCCGCCATGAGCAGCATCCACATGAAACCAGGCTCGGTGCTGGGTCGCAATCTTACGCAGTGCTACCAGATCGTCGAAACTGCCGGTCGGAGTAGAGCCCGATGATCCAATCAGAATGAACTTACGAAAGCCTGCCTTCCGCGCCGCCGCAAAAGCCTCAGGCACTCGCGCGCTATCTGTCCCAAATGCGGGATCTATTGGAACGCGGAAAAGCGCATCAGTACCGAGCCCCAGAATCGCTGCGGACCGCGCTACGGAGTAGTGCGATTGGGCGCCGGCAATCAGTGCGATGCGAGCCCGGCCCCGCTTCGACGCCCCAGGTTCGAGCCAGTCACGAGCCGCGAGCAACCCTGTCAGATTCGAAAACGCGCCGCCCGGAACCAAGGAGCCTTCCGCTTTTTCTGAATATCCGAACAGCCTTTTGAACCGGCTGATCAAGTCGCGATCAATCGCCGTGGCGATTGGCGACATTTCCCAGGCCGCGAGGCTCTGGTTCATCGCGGCCACTACCGATTCCACCAGCGCCGCGGCGGGGATCGGCGCCGCCACTTGCTGCGCAACATATCGCGGATGCGATAGTTGGAGACTCGCCCTCTGGATTTCCCGCACTACGGCGGACAGATTCGTGTTTCGCGCTGGTCTGCGCGCAAGCTTCGCTGCGAACTGGCTCGCACCAGGATTCCGCACCGGTCCGTCTTCAACCAGAAGGGCCTTCGCCGCAATGTCGGCAAGCTCCCGGCCGAGTTTCCGTACAGCGGCGGGATGCCATAACTTTCCAACAACGTCCCTGTGAGCGTTTGGCCGAATCGTCATAGAGCAGTCACCGTTCGTTTTTGATGCTACCCGAGAGCATTTCACCAGCAAATGGCATTTCGAAGGCTGAAGGTGGCGATGGATAATGAAGCGGAGGTCAAACATGCTTTTGAGGTACGATCCGCAACCAGCGCTCGACGTTACCGACTCGCTCCTGCTTGGCTTGTTACAACAGAAGGCGCGCCTGAGCTTTGCCTACCTCGGCCGTAGGCTGCGCCTCTCCGCGCCAGCCGTTGCCGAGCGCATGAAGCGCATGGAGGACCGGGGCGTAATCCGCGCATACGCGCCGAGGTTGACCTCGCAAAACTCGGACGAGGGTTGCAGGTCGAGCCGTGGTCCAGCCCAAGGACTATTCTCGATTCGAAAAGCCGATTGAAACGATGGATGAGGTTCTGGCATGTGATCACGTCACCGGCCAGGAATCGTTTGTGCTCCGCGCAGCGGTAGCAGATGTTCTCGCGCTTGAGTCCCCGATCAAGAAACTTACGCTCTTCGGCCCGACCAAGACCTCCGTGATCCTCTTGGCTGCGCCCGACCGCAGGAGCCTTCTTGCCGCACAAAAATTTGACACCACAAAAAATTAGGGCGGGCCGTCGGGTCCGCCCCATGCCTTGAAGTCTGGATTTCAATTTACGGAAGGGGTTCGCTGTCTCCGGCCAGTAGATTTGCGCATTGCGCGGTTGGCGCGCCTGCGATGTTCGCACCGCCTGTGATCAGCGATTTCGAATCACAGAACAGGTCCACGCTGTTCCCGCCGATGTTGGCCAGCACCGTACCGGAACTTATGGCGATGCTAGATAAATTTGCCACCACCAAGCCCCCGTGTTGGCTCCCTGTGACAGTACCGCCGGCCAGGGTCGCGTGTGAGTTATTGCTGACCAGAATCCCATGGCTCTGGCTGTTCGAGATCACGAGGTTTGCGTTACTGGCATTAAGGCTTGCATCATCCGAGACAAGCACTCCCCCCGTATCCCCGCCCCACGGCTGGCCGGGCTTATTGATCACGAGTCTTGCCGCCGACACGTTGAGCGATCCGCCATCGCCAATTGAAACGCCATAGAAACTGGTCCCTTTGGAATTCTCGATCACCACGTCGGTGGACCCGGCAGCGGGGTAGTAGGTGTTGAAGAACTGGATGTCGATTACCGAACCCCCATGCGCATTGATCCCCACCTGCATGTTGCGAATGGTGGTGGCGTACATGGTGATGTGTGAAGCGCCCACATCCATACCCGCATGCCATAGGTTCCCAGTCGAGTTTACGAACTGACAATGCTCAACATGCACATCGGAGACGTCATAGGCGCCGAGCGAACTGTATCCTGGGTCCTTCGACGTAACCTGGGCAATTGACACCTGGCTGTTCTCGAAAATAAGGATCCCATATCCTCCACCCTCTATCGTCAAGTTGCGCAGCCGCACGTCGCGGCTTCCGTGGCCGATCCCGACCGCCGGAACACTCGCTGGGTCCCCCTGGATGCTGAGCCCTTGTACGCTAACGTTCCGGGAAGACTCGATCAGCAACAGGCTGTTGAACAGATTTCCAGGACTCGTCGTGGGTTGCAACAGCGTCGCACCCGGCGTGCCCTTCAGAGTAAGTCCCTCGAACCCGGTGACTTGAACGGACTCGGTACAGGTCCCGTTCACCGAAACCGTAAACGCTGTGTGCTTGTCGAGCTTCGCCAGTGTGCGATTCAGGGACTGGCCGGCATTGCAGTCAACAGCAATCGGGATGGAACTTGCAGCGGTTTGCCCCAGGGCAGTTGATACTGCCAGGCAACTCAAAATCGCAAAGGTAACGCTCTTGACTTTCATGAAGTCTCCTCTCCTCATTTCGATTTTTGGCAATTCGGTCATGCGCTTGCCCCGATCTCTCGACACGCTTGTACAAGGGTTTCTCCGTGCTCCGGACATAGGCGCAAACGTGAGCCGCTTTGCGCCAAGTCACGGGTACGCTGAAATCCGCCTACACCTGACCGCATATCTCAATTTCCCGGAGATTTCTTCAACGAATGGTCTTACGCTCTTCAGTAGATAGCACCTTCCCTCTGGGGACGTGCTGGACGTGGGGGCGTCCAAATACTTAGCGCGTGCGCGCATTACTGCATAGCAGGCTATCCGTCAAATGGTTAATGTTGGTCTTGGTTAATGCTCGTCGTTGAGGATGTTCGGCACGCTGGGAAGTGAGGGCACCTTCCCATATCTGGGCATGCCACTTACATCCTCCTCGTCTCCCTCACCTTCGCCCAAAAAAATAGGGCAGCCTGTTGAGGCTGCCCCTGCTTCGAATCCAAGCTGTAACTCGCTTACGCGGTCGCCGGACGCTCTCCGCCCTTGGCCGGCTGTCTGCCCGGCTCAGGCTTCAGCACCTGCTGCACGCCGTCGTCCTTCGCAGGCAGTTTCACCGGAGGCAATTCGCGGCCTTCGACCAGTGCCTTGATCTCTGGCGCATCCAGCACTTCGCGCTCGATCAGCGCCTTGGCAATCTTCTCCAGCAACTCGCGGTTCGAGGAGATGATGTCCTTCGCCGTTGTGTAGCCGGTATTCACCAGCTTGCGCACTTCCTGATCGATCTTGATCGCTGTGTCTTCGCTGTAGTCGCGATGCTGCGCGATCTCACGGCCCAGGAAGATTTGCTCTTCCTTCTTGCCGAAGGTTAGCGGTCCCAGATCACTCATGCCCCATTCGCAGACCATCTTGCGCGCCATGTCGGTCGCGCGCTCGATGTCGTTGCCGGCTCCCGTGCTCATCTGGTTCAGGAAGATCTCCTCGGCGATGCGGCCACCCATCAGGATGGCAATCTCGGTCTCGAGGTAGCTCTTGTAATAGTTGTGCCGGTCATCGACCGGTAGCTGCATAGTCAAACCGAGCGCCATCCCGCGCGGAATGATCGTGACCTTGTGTAGAGGATCGGAGTTCGGCATCTTCGCCGCGACCAGCGCGTGGCCAGCCTCGTGATAAGCCGTGTTCTTCTTTTCCTCGTCGGTGAGCAGAAGCGACTTGCGCTCCACGCCCATTAGCACTTTGTCTTTCGCCAGCTCGAAGTCGAACTGCAGAACGGCTTTGCGGTTCTGCCGAGCAGCCGCCAAAGCAGCTTCGTTCACCATGTTGGCGAGATCGGCGCCCGAGAAGCCCGGGGTGCCACGCGCCAGCACCGAGAGATCCACATCCTCAGCCATCGGGATCTTCCGGGTGTGCACGCGAAGAATCTCTTCGCGCCCGCGCACATCAGGACGGCTCACCACCACGCGCCGGTCAAAACGGCCGGGGCGCAGCAGCGCCGGATCGAGCACGTCAGGCCGGTTCGTCGCCGCCATCAAAATGACGCCTTCGTTCGATTCGAAGCCGTCCATCTCGACCAGCAACTGGTTCAAGGTCTGTTCGCGCTCGTCGTGTCCGCCGCCGAGGCCAGCGCCACGGTGCCGTCCGACTGCGTCGATTTCGTCAATGAAGATGATGCACGGGGCATTTTTCTTGCCCTGCTCGAACAGATCACGCACGCGGCTTGCGCCCACGCCCACGAACATCTCGACGAAGTCGGAACCCGAAATCGAGAAGAACGGAACGTTCGCTTCGCCGGCCACAGCCCGCGCCAGCAAAGTCTTACCAGTTCCCGGAGGTCCGACCAGCAGCACACCTTTCGGAATGCGCCCGCCCAGCTTCTGGAACTTCTGCGCCTCGCGCAGGAACTCAATGATCTCGCGCAGCTCTTCTTTGGCTTCGTCTACGCCCGCCACGTCTTTGAACGTGACTTTCTTCTGCTGCATCGAGAGCAGCCGTGCGCGGCTCTTGCCGAACGACAAAGCTTTGTTGCCGCCGGTCTGCATCTGGCGGATCATGAAGAACCACAGTGCTGCCAGCAGGATGAGCGGCGCCAGATTCAGCAGCCAGGTCGGCCAGCTGCCATTCGTGACGTCCTTCACCTCAAAGCCAACACCCTTCTCTTTGAGGTCCTTGAACATGTCGGGATAATTGACCGGCGCGGTGGTGTGGAACAAACCACCGTTCTTGTACTTGCCGTGGACTTCCTGTCCATTGATCGTGACTTCTTTGACGTTCCCCTGATCCACGTCGCCGAGGAACTGCGAAAACACGACGCTTGCTTCTTTCTGGCCATTGCTGCCCTGTCGCACGACCTGCCACAACAGGAAGGCGGACAGCACGATTACCAGCCAGAACACTACCGTTTTGACTGTCGAATTCACCTAGGGACTCCTCTTGTCTCGGCAGCGGCTCTGGTGCTCAACTGAACTTGAGCAAAACAACACTCACCGCCCCAACCTTGTTAGATGCCTGGCGCGGGATTTGGATAGGCAAATTCCCGGGGTACCTTGCATTTTACTCTTCGCCATGCGCGAATGCCGCCGAACTTTTTGAAACTTAAGTCATGGTTCCAGTTTGGGTTGCCGCCGCCAGGTAGGGCAGGTTCCGGTTGATTTGCTCCGGATTGCCCAGCCCGTACCCAAAAAGAAACGCCTCATCCACTAAAAAGCCGAAATAATCCGGCTGCAACTGCACCCGCCGTGCCGCCTGCCGGTCGAGAAGAGTCGCCAACTTCACCGACGCCGCACCCCGTGCCCGCAGGTCGTTCATCAGGAATTCGCTGGTCACTCCGGAGTGCACCAGCCCCTCCACTAACAGTACGTGCTTGCCGCGGATATCGAGCTCATGGCTGAACAGAATTTCCAGCACATCCGACGGCCCGCTGCTGGTCTGTTGCCGGTAGCGCGGCTTGATGAAGGTGCAGGTCACCGGCACTTCCAGCGCCCGGACCAGGTCGGCCATGAAGATAAAACTGTTTTCAAGCAAGGCGAGCGCCTGGATAGTCTGCCCCTGGTAATCGTCGGAAATGTGGCGCGCCATCTCGCGCACTCGTTTCTGAATCTGCTCCGCGGAAATCACGGGCCGGACTTGCCCCGGGTTCGCACTATTCATAGTTCACGTTGTTCATAAATGATGGGGCTGCCTTGGCCGCCGGGGGAGATTCCTTGGTGCGTGCTGCTCACTTCGAATCTTTGCATGGTAACCGACAGGCCGCGGGGCCCATGCTTACTCTTCGTCTTCATCCAAGGCCGTTTCATGAATCAAAAGCGCCTTGCTGGCATCCGGTCCGGGTTGCAGCGCGGCCGGCGTCGCAAACCCGCGCAACCAGATTACCTCGCCGTGACTTTCAAGCACCGGCCAGTGCTTTCTCGCGGCGCCCGTGATGCTGCGCTCTTGCAAAAGCTCTTTCACTTTCTTAGGCGACTTCGTGTGGGCTGGCCAGAAACGGTCGCCCGCGCGCCAGTTACGAACCACTACTGTTTCAGACACCAGCGCGGGGTCGAAAAGCTGATCGCGATTATATCCCGGGTGTTTGTCGAAATCCGCATCTTCCCGGCGAAGAGGTACTTCCGAGACGACCAGGACAACGCCTGCCTCCGGGATCGCGATTCTCCCCGGGAACCTAGCGGGGTAGGCGTAGTCCACCGGGATACGCTCTTCGACCCGCAAGTCGGGGGTGCGAAAGACGAGAGCGTCAGGCGTATGTTCCACTCTCCATCCCAGCGGCAAGGCAAGCTGCTTGCTGGTCGCGTTGGTGCGATGAGCGAAACTAAGCACCTCTTCGATGTGCTTGAATTCCAGAGGGAAACCCGCGAGATCACCAATCGCCTTCACGATGCGCCGCTGAATCGCCAACGGCTCGGAGTGCAACCAGACGAGGTCAACCGAGGCGTCCATGACCAGTGGCCCTGCTTCCGCGAGACGTTCTTGCAACTCCAGTTTCTTGGGGTCCGGAGTGGCTGGCTGCAACTGCACGAGGCTTCCCGCGCCGCCCGACGCCGGCCGCGCCCAGTCGGGCTCCGTCCAGTGGATGCCCGTTCCCATCCATCCGGCAACTTCGTTCTGCCAGTACTCTTCTTCGGCGCGCGCGATATCGGCGAGCTCGGCCAGGTTTTCAGCAATGGACGGATTGAACTCGCTCTCGAGCAGCGGCAGTAACTGCGCCCGCACCCGGTTGCGCGTGAAGCGCGGATCGCGGTTCGAAGAATCTTCACACCACTCCTGCCCGATCTCGCGGAGGTAGGCTTCGAGTTCGCTGCGGTGAAAAGGGAGCAAGGGGCGAATCACCTCGGCAGAAGACTCGCCGTCCCCACTGCCTTCATGACCGGTGTCATGATGTCCGGCGGTCTCTTCGCCTGCGACGACCACCCTCGGATGAATCCCGCCCAAACCGCGTAGCCCGGTCCCGCGAACGATGCGCATCAAAACCGTCTCGGCCTGATCGTCGAGCGTATGCGCCGTAGCAATCTTGTGAGGCAAGCCGCTCTCGAGCGGAGTGCTCGCGATCTCGGCAAAGAATCCGTAACGCAAATCGCGCGCGGCCGCTTCGGCGCTCAGCCGCTTTTCCCGGGCGTACTGCGCCGTGTCGGCGCTGCCCAGATGAAACTCGAGATCATGCCGGTGCGCGAGCTCGAAGACAAAATGCTCATCGGCATCCGACTCGGCCCCGCGCAGTTGATGATTGAAGTGCACGGCCGAAAGCACAATGCCAAGCTCGCTGCGCAATTCCAGCATCAGCCGCAGCAAAGCCGTCGAATCTGCTCCACCCGAAACCGCGACCCCAACGCGATCGCCAGCCCGCAGCAGTTCCGCACGGCGAATGTGATCGAGCAGCTTGGCAGGCAATGCAGGCACGGGAAACATAGTACTTGGTAGAGGCAAGTTGAGGGCGAAGAGCAAAGAGGGGCACCGCCAAAGCCCACGTGGGGACGGCCGCCCCCGGCCGTCCAGGCGGAGCAAAGCTCCGCGGGGGTTACAGTGCGGCCAGCAAACTTGAAGCGCGCGAGCACCACAACCAGCGACATTCCTGAGGATGCCTGACCAGCCCGCGCCTCCAAAGATTCTCCAGAATGTAGTCAACCTTCTGGGCGAGACTCTCGGGGGGCGGCCGTCCCCACGTTGCGTTACTCAGAGCAGAAGCGTCTTCCACTCGTCCGACTCTGCGACCCTTTGGATGCATGCGTTCCGCCGCTCCAGCAGGTTCCGCAAATGATTATCGAGCGCGATGCGCTCGGCTAAACGGCCGAGCGGAGCAAGCGGCGCCACAAACTCCATTCGATCTTTCATGATCGTGGCATCTTCGCGGGCTTCGAAGAAGTGGTCGTGCCGGAAGCTTTTGAAGAGACCCCGAACCATCACATCCTGGAAATGAGTGGGGCGCTCGTAGATCGTGATGAGGCTGGTGTGGCGAACCATGAAGCCAAAGTGCCGGCCGCGCCATGTGACTTCCTGCTCCGGCCCGATCAATCCGTGTGTCACGCCAGCAATTGCTCGTTCTCCCGTCCAGTCTGTCGAGGCCATGTGGAGATCGATGCTGCGCGCGAGATCGAACACGCGCTCGACAGGGGCTGCGATCCGGGTTGAGAGCTCGATGCGAACCATTCAATCGAGTGTAGCGTTACTGCCCAGGCCTGCCGTGCTCCGCACGGCATGGACGGCCGGGGGTGGCCGTCCCCACGTGAGCCGTGCCGACTGTTCGCCATAGCCTGCAGTTGTAACTCCGCAATTAGATAGCCCAAGAGCTCTCTTCGAACAGCGGACGACCTCTAGGCCCACGGCAGCCGGGGTCGTCGATCCTGGAGCCTCCCATGGGCCAAGAATGGGCATCGTAGAGAATGATCGCGAGTTGAAAAGTCGCCCAAAAGCGAGGCCGTTCAGAATTTCCACAACTTAGCTGGGGGCGATTAAGCTCAGTGGATGAGTGCCCAGCTCGGATGTGCCGCTCTCAAGATCGAGCCGTCGCCTGTCCCCGCGCGTCTACAGAGTAGGACTCTTTTCCGCGATTAGCTTGCGAATCTTTTCCACGAAGTCCGTCGCCAACATGTCTTCGGTCTTCTCGCTGCCACGGGTGCGGACGTTGACCTTCCCCGCTTCGGCTTCTTTATCGCCCACCACCAGCAGGAATGGCACTTTCTGCATTGCGTGCTCGCGGATCTTCGCGTTCATCTTTTCGTTGCGCGCATCCACCGTGACGCGCACGCCGATGATTTTCAACTGGTCGGCGACTTTGTTCGCGTAGTCGGCGTGGCGCTCGCTGATTGGGATCATCGCCACCTGCACTGGCGACAGCCACACCGGGAATGCGCCCGCATAGTGCTCGATCAGCACACCGAAGAAACGTTCGACTGAACCGTACAACGCGCGATGGACCATCAACGGCTGCTTGCGGCTGCCATCTTCGGCCACGTACTCGAGATCGAAGCGTTTCGGCAGATTGAAATCGAACTGTACCGTCGAAAGCTGCCAGAGGCGCCCGATCGCATCGACCAGCTTGATATCGATCTTCGGGCCATAGAATGCAGCTTCTCCGGGAATCGTCTTGTACTCGATGTTCAGCTCTTTGAGCACTTTCTCAAGCGATGCGGTGGCCATGGTCCATTGCTCTTCGGTGCCCACGAAGTTCGCGCGGTCGTTCGGATTCCAGGTGGAGAGCTCGGTCTGGAATTTCTCGAACCCGAAATCTTTCAACACGTCTTTGGCAAATTCCACGCACGCGGCGATTTCGCTTTCAATCTGCTCGGGCGTGCAGAAAATGTGCGCGTCGTCTTGCGTAAAGCCGCGCACCCGCAACAGGCCGTGCATCACGCCGGAGCGCTCGTAGCGGTAGACCGTACCCAACTCGCCCAAGCGCACCGGCAAGTCGCGATACGATTTCAGCGAATCCCGGTAAATCAAAATGTGGAACGGGCAGTTCATGGGCTTCATGCGGTATTCCGCATCATCGAGCTCCATGATGTCGAACATGTTCTCGGCGTAATAGCCTTCGTGTCCGCTGGTCTGCCACAACTGCCGGCGCGCCACGTGCGGCGTGTAGACCAGCGAGTAGCCGCGCTTGATGTACTCCGAGCGCATCCAGTCTTCCATCTCCTTGCGGATGATGCCGCCCTTGGGATGCCAGAAGATCAGGCCAGGCCCGGCGAGTTCCTGAATCGAAAACAGATCAAGCTGCTGCCCAATCACGCGGTGGTCGCGCTTCTTGGCCTCTTCAATCGAATTCAAATACGCATCGAGATCTTTCTTTGAATAAAACGACGTCCCATAAATACGCTGCAGTTGCGGATTTTTCTCGTCACCCAGCCAATACGCGCCCGCAATGTTCAACAGCTTGAACGCCTTGATCTTGCCGGTCGAAGGAATGTGCGGGCCGCGGCAAAAGTCGAGGAACTTGCCTGTCTTGTAAATCGAAATGCTCTCATCGGGCTTGGTGAACTGCTCGATGAAGTGGCACTTCATGAAGTCGCCTTCTTCCTTGAAGCGGGCGAGGCCCTCGGTGCGGGGCACGAACTCGCGCGCGTAGGGAATGTTCTGCTGCGCGAGCTCCTGCATCTTCCTCTCGATCTTCTGGAGATCGTCGGGCGTAAAGGCCGTCGGCCGATAGAAGTCGTAAAAGAAGCCGTGCTCGGTGGCTGGGCCGTGGCCGAGTTTGGTCTCGGGGAAGAGCTCAAGCACCGCCGCCGCCAGCAGGTGCGCGGACGAATGCCGGTAAACCTCGAGCGCCTCCGGATCTTTCTCGGTCAGGATGCGAAGCTGCGTGTCTTGCTCGAGCGGCCGGGTGAGGTCAATGAGGGTGCTCTTGTCGCCGTTTGCACTGGGCTCAGTAGACGCGGCCACGGGCGTGGCTTTCGCGGCGAGTGCCGCATCGGCCAAGCGTGGGCTGATGGACCTCGCGATGTCGAGGGCGGTCGTGCCTTTGGGTACGTCTTTCACGCTCCCATCGGGTAGCTGGACATGAATGTTGTCAGACATAGAATAAGCCTTGGAATACGCGCTAAACCTTAGAGTTTATCACTCGAAAAAGTACTGCATGGCGTTTGAGGCCAGGTCGCACTCACCACGAGCGGTCGCT
>Ga0306921_10008131_pt1 | contig 11076 bp, 9 predicted proteins | sample sta12Cox44000080_FD_203760 | JGI IMG/M metagenome (GOLD analysis project Ga0306921, IMG submission 203760) | Lab enrichment of tropical soil microbial communities from Luquillo Experimental Forest, Puerto Rico - statoxic.12C.oxic.44.000.080 (v2)... | ecosystem: Environmental > Terrestrial > Soil... | reverse complement strand
AGGGCTGCGCACGACCAGCGAGCGCCTGATCGAGATGCTGCGTTCGTTTGGCGCCACGCCACGGCAAATCTTCTTCAAGGTGTCGCTGCCTTCCGCCATGCCCTTCATCCTGGCCGGCCTCAAGCTCGGCATCGGGCGTGGGCTCATTGGGGTGGTGGTGGCGGAGCTGTTCGGCTCGCGCGCGGGGCTCGGACGCCTGATCAGCCAGTCGGCGGACGCCTTCAACATGCCGGAGCTGTTCGCGGGCGTCGTGGTGCTGGCGGTTGCCGGCATCGTGATGACGGCCGCCTTCACCTGGCTGGAGGGCAGGCTCGTGCCGTGGACCAGGGATTGAGACCGCAAACGCCATGGTTTCCAAGCTTGCGGTTCACGGTCTGGGAAAGACCTTCGGGGAGCTCCAGGTCCTGCTCGGCATTGAGCTCGCCGTAGCGCGCGGGGAGTTCATCGCGCTGGTGGGACCGTCGGGTTGCGGCAAGACCACGTTCTTGCGCATCGTCGCAGGGCTCGAACCTGCGAGTTCCGGCCAGGTGCTGCTCGACGGACGCGTGGTGAGCGCGCCCGGCGGCGACCGCGGCTTCGTGTTTCAGAGCGACAGCCTTTTGCCGTGGCGCACCGTATTCGCAAACGCCATCATCGGCCGCGAGATCGCGGGGCAGGTGGGGCACGCGGAACGCGCGCGCACCATGGAGCTTCTCAAGCTCGTCGGGCTTGAAGGCTTCGAGCACTACCATCCACGCCAGCTTTCCGGAGGCATGCGCCAACGCGTCAACCTTGCCCGTGCGCTCGCCATCGATCCGCAGATCCTGCTGATGGACGAGCCGTTCTCCTCGCTCGATGCCCAGACGCGCGAGATCATGCAGACCGAGCTGATGCGCATCTGGGAGGAGGGACGCAAGACGGTGCTGTTCGTCACCCATCAGATCGACGAGGCGGTCTTTCTCTCGGATCGTGTGCTCGTCTTCGCGCGCCGGCCGGGGCGGCTGCGGGAGAGCGTCGCCATCGAGCTGCCGCGTCCGCGCTCGCTGGCGATCAAGCGCACGCGCGAGTTCGTGCAGTATGTCGATCACATCTGGCGGCTCATCGAGGACGATGTGCGCGCCAGCGTGATCGAGGAGAAGGTGGGATGAGCAGCCGCGCCGCCGGTGAGCTGCGAAAAGAAGGGAGGAGATGAATGTCACAAAGCTCAAGGATGCTCATGACGCTCGCCGTTGTGCTGGCTCTGCCGTCTGGCGCGGGCGCGCAGGTGCTCACGCAAAAGGACGTGTCCGCGCGCATGGCATGGACCATGATCGAGGCCGCCACCGCGCATTGCGAGAAGGAGGGCTACAGCATAACGGTCGCGGTCGTCGACCGGGTCGGCCGCTTGCGTGCCTACCTGCAGGGCGACAAGGCGAGCCTCGCCAACATCGAGCTGGCGCGTCGCAAGGCCTATACCGCCGTGACCTTTCGCAGGTCCTCGCTGGATTGGGCAAAGCGCACGGCGCCTCCCTCCGATCTGTTCGGGCAGCGCAGCCTGACCGACGTCATCCCGCTGGGCGGCGGCATCCCGATCAAGGCCGGAGAGGATACCATTGGCGCAATCGGGGTGAGCGGCGCGCCCGGCCAGGAGAAGGACGAAGCCTGCGCCCAAGCCGGCCTCGACAGGGTCGCCGACCAGCTCAAGTGATGTTGCGTTTCCTGGCTCGTGTCGCGGGGGCTGCGTGAGCCCCGAAGCGCGCCGCCGAAATTTCTAAGAAACAGACTCACAGCTCTATTACTTACGTTTGCTATTGCGTTCCCCAGGACATGGCTCAGTCATTTTGTTTGGACTCCTTGGGCACCGTCTGATCGTTCACAGGGAGGCCCGCAGCATTCCATTGCCGCATTCCCTGGCGCAGGACCAGAACCTCGGAAAACCCGGCAGCGTGCAAAGTATGGGCTGCCGCTGCCGAGCGCTTGTCTGTCAGGCAGACGAGAACGATCGGTTTGCGCTCAAGCCCGGCAAGTTCCGCCATTCGATCGTAGAGCTCGGCAACGGGAATATTGCGCGCCGTCCCAATATGTCCTAAGGGTCCTGCGAACTCGTCGGGTCCCCGCACATCGATAACAACCATGGCGTCGTCCTGGTCAAGGCGCCGCTTGAGCTCATCCGGATTGATCCAGCGAAATGGCCTGCGCAGCTGGCCAATCATTCGGGGCCACATCGCAATTGCTCTAAGCAGCCCTGTCAACTGAGCCTCCGTACGCGCACGCGACGACATCCGGGGTCGGAGCCTATCCCGTCTTCCTGGCGCCTATGTCCGGCACCAGGCGCATTGCCGCTGCGGATGCCACCTCGCCGGTGCACGCCGGCACATAGCAGGGATCCGCAAACGATGTGTCGTCTACCCGCGTGTCCGCATTTTGCTCAAAGTCTACATAGTCTATCAGCTGCAGAGCATGCTCGAGTTCTGGTGCAATCTCGCATTCGGAGAAGAGCACGCCCTTCTGATCGTCGGTGAACCAGAGCCAGAAGACCGACAGGATGTCCTGGTCCCGCGGCATCTCCGCGGCAATCACGAAGAGCGTGCGTCCTTTCTCCAATCCGAAATGCTTGTTGCCTTCTATGGTCGCTTTGATATTGCCCATGTCGGCGAAATCAGGACATGGGATCCCGATATCCGGTATGCAGGGCACGCACTCCGTGTTCTCCCAGTCCTGGCCCTTCCATTCGTAGGCGGGCTGGGTCGTATAGTTCGCATACAGCACCATATCCAGCCGGTAGGAATAGGAGTCCCGATCCAGCTTGGGTCCCCACCCGAGGAACATGCTCCTCTGGCGGCGCCGCGCCCACCAATAGTAGATCTCGGTATAATAGGGGATGCGATGGACTCCGATACTCCATCCGCGAATGAAGGTCTTGTCCGTCCATTGCGGAAGCCCCGGTGCGCCGCCGCCCGGCGGGCTGAGACCGGGAATAAGCGATTGAATCTGCGCAAGTGTGCACGTGGCTGCGCTGAGCGGGTTGGCGATTGCCGATTGGATGTCTCTTTGCGTCACCAGCGGATTGTTCAAAACGGCCTTGTCTTGCGGGGCGCTTGCGACCGCCTCGCAGAGCTCCTCCAGCTCCCGCTGTGCCGAGGCCTTGAACTCGGCGACGTGGGCAAGGAAGAACGCCCCCAGGACCGGGATCCTCAGGGGATTGCCGCAATCGATGTTGAGCAGGCGCATGAGCCTCGAATTGTCGCGCCGGAACGAGAACCAGCTGCCATGGGTGGGAGGACTATCCATCCGCACCACCCATCCGTCGGTCATGATGCCCGAGATGGGCCAGGCATTGCCGAATCTTGCCTGCCTGCGGACGAGGAAGTCTGGCTCCGGAACCTCTACTGGCGTGTCGAAGGGCCCATGCCATCCCGTGACGGGGCATCCCGGCTTGCTCACGAGCCAGTACCATCTCGTGCCGAAAGGCCCGCTGACGAAGAGCCAATCGAAATATTTGAGATCCTGGAGGAGATGAAGGCGACAGCGAAGCACCCGCACCCGATGCGCATGCCGGTAGCTGATGTCGGCGACACAGAGCTGCGAAGGGTTGCGCATCGGAGGTTTACCGTCGCCGAACGGCGACAGCAGGAGCGACGCGCGCCAGTGATGGGGAAGAGACGGCGGCTCCGGCGGTTGCCGCGACCGGCGCTCAGCTTCAAGCTCCGGCGGCAGGATCATTGCTCTCTATCGCTTGCAACGAGTTTTGGTGCCGGGTGAGATTTGAACTCCCGACCAACGGTTTACAAATTCGATTTGCAGATTTCAACCGTAGTTGAAAAATGCGAGAAATGCCCATCATTAGTGACTTTCTGCAAAAATCGCATGTCGCGCCAAGCGCGCCAAATGAGCAAAAAAGCGGGCAGGGTGTGCACAAAAGGGGGCACATGGAACCACCTGGTGCAGCCCCCTATCCTAAGTAATTCAATAAGCCGGCGCGCCGCTTCGATGGAGCAGGCGCGCGCCCATAAGCTCGCCGATGCTTGTGCGACGCCGGTTTCTGCGATGGGGCAGCCTAAGCGCCAAAAGGATGCTCAGCAGATCGCGCGTAGATCGCGCCAGCCGATCAAGCCGCGAGACCATGAGCACGTCGCCGGGCTCGAAAACTGCCAGTCCTGCCTGGGTGGGCGTGCCCGCCATGCCGTCGTGCATCGCGCCGCCCCGGAATGCGCTTGATCGATGGCGCCAGCAACGCGGGCTGGCCTATGTCCGCAGCTGGCGGCAGCTGACACCCCAGCTATTTTTGCTGTGCTGCACAACCACCCTTACGATGTGGTAGCCTAAGGTCATCTGTCTGCCGGGAGGGCCAGGTGAGACGGCATCGCACCACGAGCCGTAAGCAACCGGATACGCGGTACCAAAAGGCGACGAAGCCGAAACGCGACACCGCGTTAAAGGCCCGACGCCGAACCAGTTCGTCTGTTGCCGATCTGCACGAACAGCTTGAGCGCCAGGCGCGTGAACTCGACGAGGGGCGCGAGCGGGAGACCGCTATGGCAGAGGTGTTGCGCGTCATCAGCTCGTCGCCCGGCGATTTACAGACCGTGTTCCATGCAATGCTGCAAAACGCTACCCGCATCTGCGACGCCAATTTCGGCACACTCTATCTCCGTGACGGAGATGCGTTTCATGCCGCCTCGCTACACAATGCACCGCCGGCTTTTGCAGAAGACCGTAAGCGTGGATTGGTCCGTCCTGGCCCGGGAACGGCCCTTGGTCGCCTGATCAGAACGAATCGGACGGTGCACATCGGTGATGTCACCACGGAGCCTGCATACATTGAGGGCGATCCGCTGTTTGTCAGCGCCGCCAAACTTGGCGGCTATCGGACCATCCTCGCGGTGCCATTGCTCAAGGAGAATGGACTGACCGGCGCCATCGTCATCTACCGGCAGGAGGTCCACCCATTCACCGACAAGCAGGTCGCGCTGGTCACGAGCTTTGCCGCGCAGGCCGTCATCGCCATCGAGAACACGCGGTTGCTCAACGAGTTGCGCCAGCGCACGGACGATTTGAGCGAATCGCTGGAGCAGCAGACGGCAACATCGGAGGTGCTGCGGGTCATTTCCAGCTCGCCCGGGCAGCTTGAACCCGTGTTCGAGGCGATGCTGGAGAATGCGACCCGGCTTTGCGAAGCAGAATTTGGCAATTTATTCCTGAACGAGGGACCGGCTTTTCGCCTCGTCACTACGAAGAACGCACCGCCTGCCTTCGCTGAGCAATTGCGGCAGGGCCAGAGGTTGATTGTCGACGCAAAATCGAACGTCCCGGTTGCTCGCCTCGGTCGCATCAAGCAGGTAATGCACATCGCCGATCTCACCGCAGACCCCGGATACATGGAAGGCGATGATCCGCGCTTTGTTTCGCTTGTGGACTCCGGTGCTCGCACGATGCTGCTTGTGCCTATGCTGAAAGAAAAGGAGCTTGTCGGCGCAATCGTCATCTACCGGCTCGGCGAGGCTCGGCCGTTTGCGGAGAAACAGATTGAGCTTGTGAAGAGTTTCGCGAACCAGGCCGTCATCGCCATCGAGAACACGCGGCTGCTCAGTGAGCTACGCCAGCGTACGGATGATCTAAGCGAATCGCTGCAGCAGCAGACCGCCACCGCCGACGTGCTCAAGGTGATCAGCCGCTCCGCCTTCGACCTGCAGACCGTGCTCGATACGCTCGTCCGATCAGCAGCGTCGCTGTGTGAGGCAGACCATGCGTGGCTGTACCGTCGCGAGGGCGAGGCCTACCATTGGGCAGCTAGCTATGGCCATTCCAAGGGGGAACACGAGTCAATCAAGCGATACATGATCACCTTGGTGTTGTCACCGGGCGCAGGTCAGCAACCGAACGCAGTGCGCTGGAAGGGCAGCCTGTCCAGATCGCCGATGTGCTCGCTGATCCTGAATTTGGTCTCTCTGATGTTCAAAAGATTGGTCATTTTCGTACGGCCCTCGGTATCCCGCTCTTGCGCGAGGGCGCTCCAATAGGCGTGCTGACGTTGACGCGCTTACAGGTAAGACCGTTCAGCGAGAAGCAGATCGAACTGGGAGTTACCTTCGCCGACCAGGCGGTCATCGCGATCGAGAACGTACGGCTGTTCGACGAGGTCGCGGCGCGCACTCGCGAGGTGCAGGAAGCGCTCGACTATCAGACCGCGATCAGCGGGGTGCTCAACGTCATCTCGCGCTCGCCCTCCGATGTGCAGCCCGTGCTCGACACCATCGCCGAGACCGCGCACCGCCTCTGCCAGGCCGAGCAGGCCTATGTCATGAAGCTCGACCGCGGCCGCTATTACCCGGCGGCTGCGAAGGACGGCGATGCAGAGCGAGTTCAATATCTGAGGGAGAATCCGGTCAACCCGGGTCGCAGCTCGGTGTGCGGCCGCGTCGCCATCGAGCGGCGCACAATTCATATCATCGACGTCACGGCCGATGCCGAATACACCCTGAGTTCGGCAGGCCTCCGCAACCCGGGTCGTACCGTGCTCGGCGTCCCGTTGCTGCGCGAGGGGGTGGTGATCGGGGTGATCGTGCTGACGCGCCCCGTCGTGCAGCCGTTCACCGAAAAACAGATCGAGCTGGTCACTACCTTCGCCGACCAGGCGCTGATCGCGATCGAGAACGTGCGGCTGTTCGACGAGGTGCAAGCGCGTACCGTCGAGCTTACCGAATCCCTGCAACAGCAGACAGCGACCGCCGACGTGCTCAAGGTCATCAGCCGCTCGACGTTCGACCTGCAGACCGTGCTCGACACGCTGGTGCAGTCGGCTGCCAGACTGTGCGAAGCCGAGATGGCGGCGATGCTGCGCCTGGTCGGCTCCGCCTACCAACACGCAGCGAGTTTCGGCGTACCCGCCGATTACCACGCTTTCATGACGACACTGAGGATCGAGCCGGGCCGGGGCACGGTGGCCGGGCGCGTCGCGCTTGCAGGCAGCGTCGTGCAAATCCCCGACGTTCAGAACGACCCGGATTATGCACTAAGCGCCCTCAAAGAACTCGCTGTGCGCACACTCTTGGGCGTTCCGCTACTGCGCGAGGGAATCCCCATCGGCATCATCGTGCTCATGCGGCGGACGGTGCGACCGTTCAATGAGCGGCAGATCGAACTTGCCACCACTTTCGCCGATCAGGCAGTCATCGCCATCGAGAACGTGCGGCTGTTCGACGAAATTCAGGACAAAAGCCGGCAACTGGCAGAAGCAAGCCAGCACAAATCGCAGTTCCTCGCCAATATGAGCCACGAGCTGCGCACACCGCTGAACGCCATCATCGGCGTGACCGAGATGTTGCGTGAGGATGCCGAGGCGGCAAAGCAGGACCTTGAGCCGCTCGATCGCGTCCTCGGCGCGGGGCGGCATCTGCTCGCCTTGATAAACGACATCCTCGACCTGTCCAAAATCGAGGCCGGGCGGATGGAGCTGCAGCTCGAAACGTTCCCGCTCGCGCCGCTGATCGCCGATGTGGTCAAAACCATCGAGCCGCTGGCGGCGAAGAATGCCAATCAGGTCGCTGTCAAATGCGATGGCGCAATCGGAACGTTGCATGCCGATCAGATGCGGCTCCGGCAGGCGATGCTCAACCTCATGAGCAACGCCAATAAATTTACGGAGCGCGGCACCATCACGGTCAATGCACGGCAGGGGCAGGAAAACGGCTGCGACTGGATTACCATCGCCGTCGCCGACACGGGCATCGGCATGACGCCGGAGCAGGTAGGCAAGCTGTTCCAGGAGTTCTCGCAGGCCGACGCATCGACGACGCGAAAATACGGCGGCACCGGGCTTGGGCTCGCGATCAGCAAACGCTTCTGCCAGATGATGGGCGGCGACATCACGGTCGAGAGCCAGCTCGGCCGCGGCTCGACCTTCACCATTCGCCTGCCGCGAACGGCAATGAGCGATCAGGCACTCGTGACCGGGGTGCACCGGGAGGCGCGTGCCGCGCATCCGGTTGACGAGCAGGCGGGAGAGCGGCTGGTGCTCGTGGTCGACGATGCGACGGTGCGCGAGCTGGTGGAGCGGCATCTGGAACGCGCCGGCTTTGCGGTAGTCACGGCGCGGGACGGACAGGAGGGGCTGCGCCTGGTGCGGGAGCTGCGGCCCGCCGCGGTGACGCTCGACATCATGATGCCCGACCTGGACGGCTGGACGGTGCTTGCCGCCATCAAGGGCGATCCAGAGTTGGCAGGCATCCCGGTGGTGCTGATGTCGATCGTTGACCAGAAGAACCGTGGCTATGCTCTAGGAGCGGCAGACTATTTGGTAAAGCCAGTCGACCGAGCCAAGCTTGTCGCGACGCTAACCAACATCTGCGGCGCGGCTGCAGGGAATGCTCTTCTCGTCGATGATGATGAGGTCGTCCGCCACAGTGTGCGCCATGCGCTGGAGCCGATTGGATGGCGGGTGACCGAGGCGGAGAACGGCCAGGTTGCAGTCGATGCGATCACCGCGGCGCGCCCCGATGTGATCATTCTCGACCTGATGATGCCAAAGATGGACGGGTTCGAGCTCCTCGACGAGCTGCGCTCACGGCCAGATTGGCAGGGCATCCCGGTGGTGGTCATCACTGCGAAAGATTTGACGGACGAGGATCGCAACCGCCTCAACGGCGGTGTCGAGCGCATCATTCAGAAGAGCAACCGCGACGAGATGCTGCGACAGCTTAGTCGCGAGATCGGCAAATGCCTCAAAAGGCAGGCCGGGAGGATCACATGAAGATTTTCGCGGCGAACGCTATCGAAAAGGGCGTAACAGATGCTTGTGTGAACTGTTTAACACAGATGCTTTGCTTCTAGCTGGTAGCCTCCCGCAAGGGGAATGCAGCGTCAACTCAGGAACAGCAGCCCGCGAGAGCACATGAAAATTCTCTATGTCGAAGACAATGACGATAACGTCTACATGCTGAAAAACCGGCTCTCGCGCGCGGGATTTACAGTCATTGTTGCGATTGACGGGACGCAGGGCCTCACCATGGCGACCTCCGAGCAGCCTGACCTCATTCTTATGGACCTCACGCTACCCGATATCGACGGCAAAGAGGCAACGCGGAGGATCAAAGCTGATCCGGCAACGAAATCCATTCCGGTGATTGCCCTCACGGCGCATGCCATGGCTGGCGATAAGGAAATGGCGCTCGCTGCCGGCTGCGATGACTTCGACACCAAACCCGTGGATATGCCCCGCCTGCTCGAAAAAATTGCAGCGCTGAAGCGTCATTAGCAGGGCCGCGAGAAAAAAGGCGCCAGAACAGAAGACCCCCTCCGGCAGCCCCAAAACAAGGACGTAAATCGAATGGCGCGCCCGGCGTGGCATGATGCAGCCCGCGCGAGAAACATATCCCGCTGACCCCGCGGCCGTGAGGTCCTCGAGGAGATGAAGGCGACAGCGAAGCACGCGCACCCGATGCATGCCGGTAGCTCACGTCGGCGACGAAAAGCTGCGAATGGTTGCGCATCGGAGGTTTGCCGTCGCCGAACGGCGACAGCAGGACCGACGCGCGCCAGTGATGGGGAAGAGATGGCTGCAACGGTTGCCGCGACCGGCGCTCAGCTTCAAGCTCCGGCGGTGGGATCATTGCTCCCATTTCCATTCCTTGGTGCCGGGTGAGAGATTTGAACTCCCGACCAACGGTTTACAAACACGTTGAAAGCCCGGCCAGCGCTTTTCGTTGGCCGAAAATTTACTTGTAACCCCCTTCAAAACACACGATAACCAACTGTCAATCCGGCCAGCGGAAAGCGGTGGCCGGTGTTTTCTAGCTTCCCATAGGCTTCCCAGTTTCGGAGGAGGGGCACGATGAGACTAACGGTCCGCAACACCGCTGGTCTGCAATTGCCGGCAAAGAGCAAGGATCACATCCAGTGGGATGATGACATTGGCGGCTTTGGAATTAGGCTGCGGCAAGGGGGAGGCCGGTCGTGGGTCTTTCAATACAAAGTCGGCACCAAGCAGCGCCGGATCACGATCGGATCGGTCAGCGCAGTTGACATCAACAAGGCACGCCAGACCGCAAAAGACCTGTATGCCCGGGTGAGACTCGGCGAAGATCCGGCCAGCGACAAAGCCAACGCCAAGATTGCGGTATCGGAAACATTCGAGGCAATCGCCCACAGGTTCCTTGCATATCAACGGGGTCGTTTGCGGCCGCGTACCTATCCCGATCTTGAAAGGCACCTGCTCAAGCACAGCAGGACGCTTCACGGATTACAGCTTGCTAAAATCACAAGGCGCGACATTGCAACCGTCATTGGCGCGGTCTCCGGGGATGCGACCAGCAACCGCGTCCGCACTTCGCTGTCGAGCCTCTGCTCCTGGGCGATGGGGGAGGGGCTGCTCGATCAGAATCCGGTTGTCGGCACCAACAAGCGCGAAGAGAAAAAGCGCAAGCGTGTGCTGTCGCCTGAGGAGCTGCGGCTCATCTGGGTGTACGCCGGTGACGACCATTACGGCACAATCCTGAAGCTGCTCGCATTGACGGGCGCGCGCGCGGACGAAATTGCGGGTTTGCGCTGGTCCGAGATTAGCCAAGACTTGACTCTGGTCACGTTGCCGCCCGAGCGCGTGAAGAACGGGCGCGAGCACGAAATTCCATTGTCTGCCGCGGCTCGCAAGATCATCGAAGCGCAACCGAGGCGCACGAATCCAGACGGCACCCCGCGTGATCTGATTTTTGGCAATGCGCAGGGACCATTTTCCGGTTGGTCAAATTCCAAGAATGCGCTTGTCGAGCGGATGACGAAGGCAACAGGCAAGCCGTTGCCGCACTGGCAACCGCATGATCTCCGCCGCAGTTACAGCACCTTTTCCAACGAGCTCGGTCTTGCGCAGCCGCATGTGATCGAGGCGGTGCTAGGTCACGTTTCTGGTTTTCGTGGGGGCGTTGCCGGCGTTTACAACTTGGCGCGCTATCGATCTGAAAAACGCGCGGCGCTTGATCGATGGGCCGAGCAGTTAATGGCCTGGGTGGAGGGGCGTGAGACTAACGTCATCACTCTATCGCGCTCGGCGTGACTACCATGCCGCGCAAGCCACCCCGCAAACGGAAGGGTTCCCACACTCCTGCGGCCGACCAGGACTTGCTCGAT
>Ga0306921_10008119_pt1 | contig 11082 bp, 10 predicted proteins | sample sta12Cox44000080_FD_203760 | JGI IMG/M metagenome (GOLD analysis project Ga0306921, IMG submission 203760) | Lab enrichment of tropical soil microbial communities from Luquillo Experimental Forest, Puerto Rico - statoxic.12C.oxic.44.000.080 (v2)... | ecosystem: Environmental > Terrestrial >... | reverse complement strand
CCGTCTTTCTGCCTTCCTTCCCACCCTGCCAGGCACCAATCGCCAATTCATCCCGCCCCAAGGTCTTATCACTCCGGAGGTCCGGCAATCTGCGAATCCCCTCTTCCCGTCCTCCAAGAGGGCCAGGCCCTCGCTCGCGTCAGATTCCATTCGCGATCGATCCCACCATGCGCATTTGGATCGCTGATATCCCCCAAATCCAAGCCGCCGTCCAACTTGGCGACGTCATGCGTACTTTCGTCTTCGCCGAAGTCAGCGAATCCCACTATCCCGATTTCAAGCGTGGCGACAAAGCGGTCGTTCTCCTCAATAGCTAAGACACTCACGCCTTCCACAAAATTCCTTCCGCCCCCTTTCTCTCCGACTCCCATTTCCTCGGCACTCGGGGCCACAACGGATTCACTGCTCGATATCGGCAAACCGCGATCCGGCGAAACCCTCGTCGTCTCTGCGGCTACCGGCGGCACTGGAAGCATAGTCGGCCAGCTGGGCAAAATCCACGGCTGCCACCTTGTCGGCACCGCCGGCTCCGATGAAAAAAGTAATTGGATCAAAAACGATCTTGGCTTCGCTGCCGCAGTCAACTACAAGCATCCCGACTGGAAAGCGCAGCTCGCTGCCGCCACTCCCAAAGGTGTCGACATCAATTTCGAAAATGTCGGCGGTGAAATCATGCAGGCGGTCCTGGAGCGCATGAACCTTCACGGGCGCGTCCTACTCTGCGGGCTTATCTCTGGTTATACGAAGGAAGGTCCGGCACTAGCCAGTTTCGCCCGCGTGCTCCTTAAGCGTCTTTGCGTCGAAGGTTTCATCACTCTCGATTACCGAATTTATGGATGCCGGCCAGGTGAATGGCCGGCCGAGCACCCGAAGCCATCGACGTGCTTTTCAACGGCTCCAGCTTCGGCAAACTCCTCATCGAACTCTAAAGCCGTACAAGTCCTTGGCGGGTTCTTTTAGGGCCGACCTCTACGTCAGGACCTCTGTTATGCGATCGTCGCCGTCAGAAGTTTGTTACCCGTAGCGGTGTTTGATGCCCGGCGAAGCATCCGTTTGCTCTTGAATGGTCGGCGTTGGCTTGTCTCGGGCAGGGCGTTTCTCAATTCCGCTGCTACTTCCTCACCCCGGGCTGTTGCTTCTTCCTTTCCGCGTCCATCTTCTCCACCATGGCTTCAAACTTCGGCTTCTGCTCGACGGTCAAGAGCTGCCTCATCTGTTCTCGCGCCTTCTGCCGCACCGCGTCCACATCCGCGTCGGACTTTTCGTGGATCGCCTTCATCTCGTCATGCGCTTGGTGAATGATCCTGTCGATGCTTGTGGCCTGATCGGGCGTCAGCCCTACCTCTTTCGTCATTTCCGCCACGCGCTTTGCCCGTCTTTCCGGCTCGCTCAGCGTTGGCGGACCCGCCAACGGTGCCGCCAACGTGCGGTGCGCCAGGCTATATCCGAATACCACCCCGATGGCCGTCCCTAGGATGAATACCAGTGCCAACCACAGCCGCGCCTTCTGCCCCGACTCAACATTCATGGTTGCAGCTCCTCGTGCGTGCTGGCCACGATGTCATCGTTCAATGGCGTATTCGGCACCGTCTCGAACAATCCTTCGACTGCCGGCCGCGACTGCTGTTGCCTGCTGTGCTCTGCGCGCCGCAATTCGAGCGCCCACGTCCCTCCCAGCACCAGCAGCACCGCCGCAAACGCCGCCAGCCTCGGTGCCAGTCTCATCACGCTGATCCAGACGCCGTTGGTCTGTTCCTCGAGCTCTCGCTCCTTCGCCACAATCGCCGCCATCACCCGCGACACGAACCACGGCCCGGGCTCCGCGACCCTCTCCGCCATGCCCGCCATGGCCGCCCGCGTTTCCGCAAAATCCTCCAGCGCCGCTGCGCACTCCGCACACTTCACCGCGTGCTCACGCGCTGCGGGCGGCAACATTTCCCGCCAGTTCTCTGCCGTGTTCCTTCCCGGCAGCCCTGACGGCAAGCGTTCCAACTCTTCCAAAAACTCTGTACAACCACGTGCATCGATTGGGCGGTCACTCATTCTTCCGTTACCTCCAAATCCTCCGTCCGTACTCAAACTCCTGCAGCGCGTTTCCTCCGCCGGATCGTTGCTGCTATCTTCTGCCGCGCCCGAAACAGTCTTACCTTTACGGTGTTTCCATTGATCCCCAAAATCTCCGCAATTTCCTCGACCGTAAATCCTTGGACCTCTTTCAACGTCAACATCGTCCGGTCTCGCTCATCCAGACAATCTAGCCACCGCTCCAGCTGCTGCTGCACTTCCAACCGCTCCCGCACATCCGGACCCTGGTCGCTCTTCGGTTCCGTCGCCAGGTACATGGTCGCCTGTTCTTCGGACAACTCCGACTCATACACCAGCGGCCGTACTTTCTTTTTCCTCAGCAGGTCCCAGCATTCGTTCACCGTTATCTTGTACAGCCACGTACTGAAAGCCGCCCGCTGATCAAATTTCTTCAGTGAAAAGTAAGCCTTTACAAATACCTGCTGCGCAATGTCCTCCACGTCCTCACGGTTCCGCAGGATTCCTCCGGCCACCGCGAAGACCCGCCCTTGGTGCTTCTTCACCAGCAGTTCGAATGCTTCCGCATCTCCCTGCTGCGCCCGCCGCACCAACTCGCGGTCGTCCCCCTGCCGGTTTCCTCCCCCGCCCCCGGGGCCTGCTCCGGCCTTCGCCGTCACCGCTGCCTCCGCCGCCTCTGATTTTGGGACGTGTCCCACCTTCACTTGGTTACGCTATTTTCCCGGTCCTTGTCCAGTGTCGCCACATCTGTTTCTCCGCACCCTGCGGAAGTCTCCCCTTGCAAACCGTTACTAACTGTAGAATACTCAACCCATGATTATCGGTGACAGGCTTCGCGCTCTGCGCGAAGAAAAGAAACTTTCCCAGGGTGATATCGAGAAGCGTACCGGCCTTCTCCGGTGTTATATCTCTCGCGTCGAAAATGGCCATACCGTTCCGGCCATCGAAACGCTGGAAAAACTGGCACGCGCACTTGAATGCCCACTTTATCAACTCTTCTACGACGGCGAGGAGCCGCCCCAGCTGCCCAACCTCCCCAAGCGCAAGTCCTCTGACGACATTGCTTGGGGTAGTTCCGGTAAAGAGGCGCGTTATCTGAACAAGCTCCGCCGCTTGCTCAGCAAAGCCGACGACGAAGATCGCAAGCTGCTTCTCTACATGGCCCAGAAGATGGCCAATCGGTAGCAGCGGTTCCAAAGCACTTCGTCGATCACGTCTCGTCAAAGCACGAAAAAGGGCCGCAATCACAGGCGTTTGCGGCCCTTTTTTGTTTCTTGATTTGTTAAGATTTGTAAACTTCTTTGCAAAAACTTTGCTTCCCTTGCTCTTACTCCCACTCGATGGTGCTCGGTGGTTTGCTGCTAACGTCGTATACCACGCGCGTTACTCCGGGAACCTCGTTCACGATCCGGGTCGACATTCGTTCCAATACTTCTCCCGGCAGCCTCACCCAGTCCGCGGTCATAGCATCATCTGACTGGACCACTCTCACCGCCACCGTCAACCCGTAGGTCCTTCCGTCGCCCATCACCCCTACGCTTCGTACGGGCAACAACACGGCAAACGCCTGCCACACCTTCTCATACAACCCCGCCCGCCGGATCTCCTCCACCACGATCGCGTCCGCATCCCTCAAGGTATTTAAGTCGTTACGACTCATTTCTCCTAATAACCTGACTGCAAGCCCCGGGCCTGGAAACGGATGTTTCACCAAGATTTCTTCTGGTAAACCCAAATCCCTCCCCATTCTCCTCACCTCATCTTTGAAAAGGTCCCGCAGCGGCTCGATCAACGCAAATGGCATCTGCTTCGGCAATCCCCCAACGTTGTGATGCGTCTTGATTGTTGCCGATGGCCCCTTAACCGACACGGATTCAATTACATCCGGGTACAACGTTCCTTGCACCAAGAACCGGATGTCTCCCTGCTGCGCCTTTTGTAACTTTTCCGCTTCTGCGGCAAACACCGCGATAAACTCGTTCCCGATAATCTTTCGCTTCTTCTCCGGATCCGATACCCCCTGCAACTGGTCCAGAAAACGCTCGCTCGCATCCACCCCCACAACGTGGAGCCCTAGCCTTTCCCGGTACATCTCTAGCGTATGTTCGAACTCGTTCTTCCTCAGCAATCCCGTGTTTACAAAAATGTTGGTCAGGCGCTCCCCGATCGCTCGGTGTACTAGCACCGCCGCAACCGTAGAATCCACCCCCCCGCTTAAACCGCAAATCGCGTGGTGCGCCCCCACCCTGCTGCGAATCGCGTCGACCGTCTCTTCGATGAACGCTGCTCCATTCCACTTCGGCTCCGCTTTACATACCGCGAATAAGTAATTCCGCAGTATCTCCGTTCCTCGCTCTGTGTGGTTCACTTCCGGATGAAACTGGACCGCATAGGTCTTCTTTTCCACGTTCTCCATCGACGCGATCCCGTTTGCCGTTTTCCCCGTCGCCTTAAATCCCTCAGGTAATTCCAGTACATGGTCGCCGTGACTGTTCCAGATCTTTAGACTTCCTGGAAAATTCTCAAATAGTTGGTTGCCGCCATTTTCGATATTCAAATGCGCCGGGCCGTACTCCCGCCTCTTTGCGGGGACCACTTTCCCACCCAGTTCCTTTGCGATCCACTGCATTCCATAACAGATTCCTAGTACGGGTATGCCCATTTGTAGAACCGCCGGATCGCACTTCGGCGCTTCCTGGTCGTACACGGAACTTGGCCCACCTGACAGGATCAGCCCGGCCGGCTCCAGCCTCCGAATCCCCTCCACCGCTGTCGTGCACGGCAAAATGGCGCTAAACACTTGCTGCTCTCGCACCCGTCGCGCGATCAACTGCGTGTACTGCCCACCGAAATCCAACACTACGATCCCGCCTTGCTCCGTCTGCATCGGCTTTCCGTTCCGGGTTTTGGTTTGAAGCTGCGCTGCCCCGTCCATGCACTCACCGCCTTCCGATCCCGCTTCCCGCCGTCGTTCTTGCGCATGCGTCCTGGCTTGCTGATCGACTGCCTCTGCTCACTTCAGCACAACGTTCAACAACTTGTCCTGTACGTAAATTACTTTCGCGATGGCCTTCCCCGCCAGATGCGCCGCGATCGCTGGATCTGTCTGTGCCAACCGCACTACCTCCTCCTGCGACACGCCCGCTGCGGCTTTGACCCGTCCTCGCACCTTCCCATTCATCTGCACCGGAATCTCCACCTCTTCATCCCTTGCCAATTCCGCATTGAACGCCGGCCATCCCACCGTCCACAATCCCCCGCTATGCCCCAGCATCTCCCACAACTCCTCAGCTAGATGCGGCGTCATCGGTGCCATCATCAACACCAGAATCTCCAACACCTCTTGCCGCACTGCCGCGCTGACACCCTCTTCCGCCGCATACAGCGCGTTTGTCAGCTCCATAATCTGCGCAATCGACGAATTAAAATGCCACCGTGTCTCAAAGTCTTGCCCTACCCGCTTCAGCGTCTGGTGCGCCTTCCGCAGCAGCCCCTTCTCTTTCTCAATCACCGCCTTGTCTTCTGTTCGACTGTGAACTGCAAACGCTGAACGGTAAGCCTCCCTTTGCTTCTCCACCAACCGGTACACCCGGTTCAAAAACCTCCACGACCCCTCAATACTCTCTTCACTCCACTCCAAGTCCTTCTCCGGCGGCGCCGCAAACAGAGTGTACAGCCGCCCGGTATCCGCCCCGAACTTTTCCGCCATATCGATCGCGCCCACCACATTCCCCTTCGACTTCGACATGGCTTCTCCGCCCTTTAACACCATACCCTGCGTGAACAGCCGCGCCGCGGGCTCGCGATGCGATATCACTCCAATATCGCGCATCACCTTGCACCAGAATCGTGAATACAGCAGGTGCAGAATCGCGTGCGTAATCCCGCCGATATACTGATCGATCGGGAACCAATACCCCACCATCGCCGAATCGTACGGTGCCTGGTCATTTTTCGGATCGCAATACCGGTAGAAGTACCACGACGAATCCACGAACGTGTCCATCGTGTCGGTCTCGCGCCGCGCCGGCCCGCCGCACTTCGGACATTTCACATTCACAAACTCCGGGTCGGTCGCCAGGGGCGATTCTCCTTCGCCCGTCAGCTTCGGATTCGGCGGCAACACGACCGGCAAATCCGTGTCCGGCACCGGCACCATTCCGTCCTTCTCGCAGTAGATCACCGGAATCGGCGTGCCCCAGTACCGCTGCCGCGAAATCCCCCAATCCCGCAGACGGTAAATCGTCTCCTTCTTTCCAAACCCGCGCTCTTCCGCATCCGCCGCCATCTTCTCGATGGCCGCCTCGCTTCTCAGCCCTGAATACGGCCCCGAATTCACGCTGATCCCGTACTCCGTAAACGGTTCCACTGGGGCTGCGGGGGTCGGAGCTTTAGCTCTGAAATTTCCGTCTGCCCTTTCCTGGTCTTTAGCCGCGGAAGAGTTGGGCTCTCCGGGAACGACCACCACCGGCACCGGCAGCCCAAACTTCGTGGCAAACTCAAAATCTCTCTCATCGTGCGCAGGCACCGCCATAATCGCGCCGGTCCCGTACTCCATCAACACGAAATTCCCCACCCAAATGGGAATCTTCTCCCCATTAAACGGATTGATCGCGTACCGTCCCGTGAAAAATCCATCCTTCCCGGCTGTCGCCAGGTCTTCCATCTTGACCGATGTCCGCTTCATCTCCGCAAGCTTCTCGAGCCTCGCCGCCGTTTCTTCATCGTAGCGGCGGGTCTTCAGACCCGTGCCTTTTTCCTGGTGTTCCACTTCCGGTGGATGAGCTTGACCGTAGGCGTCGGACTTTAGCCCGCCTTCCGCACCCGTAATCAACGTCTCGACCAAGGCCTGATTCGGCGCTAAAATCAGCGAACTCGCTCCATAAATCGTGTCGATTCTGGTCGTAAATATCTCAATCCTCTCACTTGCCGCGGCATCGCTAACTTCAAACCACACCTTCGCGCCGATGCTCTTCCCAATCCAATTCCTCTGCATGGTGATGACCCGTTCCGGCCATCCACCTTCGAGCAACCTCAAATCCTCCAGCAGTTGCTCTGCATACGCCGTGGTCCTCAAAAACCACTGCTCTATATCTCGCGCTTCCACCCGCGTGTCTTCATGGCGCCAGCAGAACCCGCCGTTTATCACCTGCTCGTTCGCCAGCACGGTGCAACACTTCGGACACCAGTTCACCCGGCTCTTTTTCCGGTAGGCTAGTCTGCGCTCCAGCATGCGCAGGAAGAACCACTGGTTCCAGCGGTAATATTCCGGCTCACACGTCGAGATCTCGCGCCGCCAGTCGTACGAAAACCCGAACCGCCGCAGCACTCTCTGAAACTCCGCTATGTTGTTGTTGGTCCAGATGCGCGGATGCGTCTGGTTCTTGATCGCGGCATTTTCCGCCGGCAGTCCGAACGCGTCCCATCCCATGGGATGAAGCACGTTGAACCCTTTCATCCTCTTCACGCGGGCCACCACGTCCCCAATCGTGTAGTTGCGCATGTGTCCCATGTGCAGCGTCCCCGACGGGTACGGCAGCATCTCCAGTACATAATATTTTGGTTTTTTCGGGTCGGCGTCCGATTCAAATACGCGGTTTTCTTCCCATCGGTGCTGCCACTTCGCCTCAATTTCCTGCGGCTTGTAATCCCCCACTGGTCCTTTTCTCCCGCGCTGTCACTCCCAATCCCGGATTTCCTCAGAAGGCGGGGGCTTCCGGCCCCCGGGTGCGAAACTCCGACTCTCCCGGGCTGGAGCCCGGAAGCACGCTTTCTACTCTTGAACTCTCCTATTTTTCGCTCTTTTGTTTTTTTTTCCAGCCGGCAAATGCCTCGCGCTCAGCTTCTTCCCCTTCCGCGCCATCATCTTCTTCATCGCCGACGTCAGCATCGAATAACCCTTCTCCGCCGTCGGCCCTTCCACTCCGGCCAATTCCCACAACCGCGCCACATTCTTCCGATCGTCGCCCGGATCGTCAATCGGCGTCTCTAGCAAAAACGCTCGTCCGGCTAAACCTTCCGGCGCCGTGCTTCCCAATCGCGGGTGCCGCAAAATCCGCGCAAACGCCTCCGCCCCAATCTTCCCTTTGCCAACATGGGCGTGCCGGTCCACGCGTCCGCCCAACGGTATTTTCGAATCGTTCGCGTGAATGACCGGCACATTCACCAGCCCGATGGTCCGGTCAATCTCCTCGATCGCCCGTTCCAGCCCAGCCTCGCTGCGGATGTCGTAGCCGCTCGCCAGCAAGTGCGCCGTATCCAAACACGCGCCCGGGTGTAATTCGCTCAATCCGTGCACGATCGCGCCAACCTCCTCCAGCCGCGATCCCACGCACGTTCCCATGCCCGCAGTATTCTCAATCAAAATCCGCATATTCCCCATCGGCACGCGCCGCGCCGCCTGCCTCACATTATCGATAATCGTGCGGATCGCGCTCTCCACCGGCGCTTCGCCGCGCGCTCCCGGATGCACGACCACGAAATCCGCACCTAGCGCCAGCCCGCGCACCAACTCCTCATGGAACGCCTGGATCGACCGCGTCCGCAGCATCGGCTGCGTGGCCGCCAGATTCACCAGGTAGTTGGCATGAATCACCAGCGGACCCAGCCCCAAGGCCTCCCGCCTCGCCCGAAACGCCTTAGCATCCGTTTCCGGGATCCTCACCGACGCCGCCTGCCACATTCGCGGGCTCGCCGAAAAAATCTGCACCGCATTGGCTCCCAGCTTTTTCGCTGATTCCAGCGCGTTCAGGTAACTCCCCGAAATCGAGGTATGAATCCCGATCCGCAAACTCCCGTCCATCCACGACGGTGGCAGGGGCTCCGGTTCGGGCTCGGGAATATACTCCTCGTCCGCCTCAAAGATTGTGTTATCTACCAAAGGGTATTCCATAACAGTCCTAAATCCGCTGCATTCTATAAACTTTATATTCTACCACACCGCCCAAATCCCTCTTCGTAGTGGCACAGCCACTCTTGGCGGTACGCTCTTACACCTGTGGAAATGCACCTTGTAGTCGTCACACCAATCGCCTTGATTGTCGCCGCTCACCTTCTCCTGTTGCTTGCCTGGTGGTTTCTTCCGCAGCCCGCCGCGTGCGCGCTCGCGCTGGTCCCTTTGGCCGTAGCGCTACTTCTTGGGAGCTAGGAACACTTCGGGACTGCCGGGCCCAACAATATTCTCCGTGCAACGGCGAGTCCCGGCATTCTCGCCTTCCGCAGCAACTCCGTGCCGCTGTTCCTTCTCGAGTAATCGGCGTGCGGGCTGACCCTCTACTCCGCTTGCATCCAAGGAAACAACGCCCCGGCGCTCTAAATCACGCCACAGCCGTGACCTCCACGCCTCTGTGTTCCGTTTTTTCTCTGCCGCGACGCGGCGCTTGATCGCAAGCCATTTCGACCGAATGGCCTTATGCGGAACTTAAAACTCATTACTTAGAGCTTTCTTTACTCCCGCCATGCCATCCCATCCGGATCTTTGCCGGTCTCAAACGTCGTAACCACCGTAAAATTCTTCAACTCCACCACCGCGACTTTATTGTCCCCGCTCACCGCTACAAACGCCTTCGTTCCGTCCGGCACGATCAATATCCCTTCCGGGCTCTTCCCCAGCTTCAACCTCTTCACCTCTTTCCGGCTCGCCGCATCCATCACCACGAGCTCCCCGCTCCCCGGGTCCGAAATCAACACGTGTGTTCCGTCGGGCGTAAATTTCAACCGGTTCGAATGCTTCGTCGCCACATTCACCGTCTGCTTCACCTTTTTCGTTGTCGCATCGATGATGGACACCGTCCCGTCTCCGGAATTCCCGGCCCACACTTCCAGTCCATCCGGCGACAGATCGATCGCTTCCGGCCCTTTGCCCACGGCGATCACGGCATTCGTCCATTTCGTCTTGTCCGTATTCGCGACCACTGCCGTCATCGAATCCGAATTTACGTTGGACGTAAACAGGGTGTGCCCGTCGCGAGACATCACCAGCATATGTGTGCGGTTCTCCCCGATCTCGTATTCCCAGTCCACCCGGTTCGTCACAGGATCGTACCGCGCGATCTTCTTACTTCCCTCCGCCGTGAACCAGGCCTTCCCGTCGAAAAACAATACTCCGTGTGGCCCCACTAAATCCTTCAACTCCACACGGTGAATCTCCTTTTGCGCGTCCAAATCAATCACGCTCAGCGTCGTCCCGTTCTGATGCTCGCCGTAGTTCGTTGCCACTGCGATCTTTCCGTCTTCGCTCGCCGCCACCTCGTGCGGTATCGGTCCGGTCGGCACGCGCCCCACTACCTTCAACGTCCCCGGATCGACGATCGCCAATTCGCTGGCATCCTTGTTCAATACCAGCAGCGCTGGCTTGGGCGTCTCACTCTGCGCCGCGCCCGCCTCAACCAATGCGAAGCATGCCAAAAGCGCCATCAACAGCACTTGTAGGGGCGGCTTTACGACGCCCCCCGATTGTGCACCGCCCGCCTCGGGGCGCAGCAATGCTTGCCCTGAGCGCACGCGAAGGGTTATGCCAGCCCGGTTTCCACCATTCCGGATTCTCGCCGCCGTATTCATCGCCGTCCTCCAAATCCCGCGCCCATCTTCCCCCAACTCCCCTGCTCGTGCACGCAAAAAAGCGCCCCCTGAAAACACAACGAGCGCGTCCTTTCCCGAACGCGCTCGCCCTTCGATCCTGCCCTATTGCCGCGTTTGCATCTCCCTCACTTTTCCGTTCGGCCGGTTCGCCTGTGCGATCTCTTCCAGGCGTCGCAACACGTTTGCCGTGATGTCCTCCGAGCTCGGCGGTTGCAACTTCTCTACCGCGTTCGCGATGCGCTCCAGATAGATCATCAACTCTTGCGTCAGCGCCGAATTCTCCAGTGATACGCGGGCTCTGCGCCGAGCTCCCATCAAAATCGCGGCGGCGAGCAGCAATACCCCACCCACCACGATCATCTGATTGCTTAGCGCGGTGAAATCCACAGGCCACATCCGCAGTTGCGTTGCCAACGACATCTCCATCATTTGGTGCACATTCTCCTCCCGGGCTGGGCT
>Ga0306921_10008118_pt1 | contig 11082 bp, 8 predicted proteins | sample sta12Cox44000080_FD_203760 | JGI IMG/M metagenome (GOLD analysis project Ga0306921, IMG submission 203760) | Lab enrichment of tropical soil microbial communities from Luquillo Experimental Forest, Puerto Rico - statoxic.12C.oxic.44.000.080 (v2)... | ecosystem: Environmental > Terrestrial > Soil... | reverse complement strand
TGGAAGTCTCATCGCATGCGCTTGCCCAGAACCGTGCCAGTGAAATCGACTTTGACGTGGCCGTATTTACAAACCTGACGCAGGACCACCTCGATTTTCATCATGGCATGAAAGATTATTTCGAAGCGAAGGCGCGTTTATTCGAGGGGGTCCGCTCCGGCCGGAAGAAAAGCCGCGTCGGAATCGTCAACGTCGACGATCCGTATGGCCAGCAGCTTATCGCCAGATTCGGGAAGGAACTCTCCATCGTGACATACGGGATGGGCGCTCGCGCTGAATTTCGCGCCAGCAATTTCAAGGTTGAGATGAGCGGCACTTCCTACCAATTGGATACACGCGATAAAAGCTACCTCGTGCGATTGCCGCTGATCGGCCGGTTCAATATTTACAATTCGCTCGCGGCGTTGGCGAGTGTGCACGCTCTGGGCGTGGACGTTCGTTCCTCAGTCCTGGCCTTATCGCGTGCGCCACAAGTGCCGGGGCGGCTTGAAGCCGTCCCGGCGAAGCGCCAGTTTCAGGTTTTCGTCGACTATGCCCATACCGACGATGCCCTGCTCAATGTGCTCAGAACCTGTCGAGATTTAAACCCGAATCGGCTCATCCTTGTGTTTGGCTGTGGCGGCGACCGGGACCGTGCGAAACGGGCGCTAATGGGAGCAGCTGCTGATCAGTATGCCGATCACTCTATCATCACCTCGGATAATCCCCGAACAGAGGACCCCGAGGCGATCATTCGCCAGATCGAGGCCGGGTTCCGTCACGGGAGGTACGAAAAGATCGTGGACCGACGCGCGGCGATTTCGCGCGCAATCTCCATGGCCGGTCCTCGCGATATCGTGCTGATTGCCGGAAAAGGTCACGAAAAGTACCAGGAGTTTCGGCACTGCACGGTGCCTTTCGACGATGTCGAGGTTGCGACGCGGTTAGTGGAAGACCGGCCCGTAGAGCTGATCAGAGATGAACTCTAAGAGCGTCTTATCCATCGCGGAATTGGCCGGCGGCAGGCTTGGCGGAGCCGGGGAAGGGAGGGCGACGGGTGTGACGACCGACAGCAGGAGTATCCAGCGGGGAGAATTGTTTGTCGCGCTCAGGGGCGAGAAATTCGATGGTCATGACTTTCTGGCATCAGTGCACAAATCGGGAGCTGCGGCGGCAATCGTGGAAAAGGTTGACGCCGCGCTACCCGAGCTTCCGCAAATTCAAGTCGCGAATAGTCTGGTGGCGCTGCAGCGGCTGGCGAAAGGATATCGCGCTGAATTGAACTTAAAGGTCGTGGGTATAACCGGGAGCAACGGCAAAACGAGCACCAAGGAGATGGTAGCGGCCGTTCTCAGCGAACGTTTTTCGGTAGTCAAGACTGAAGGGAATCTGAACAATCACATCGGCGTCCCTCTCTCGATTCTGCGTGCGAGCAGCAAGCATGAGGTTGCGGTTCTGGAGCTCGGTATGAACCACGCTGGCGAGCTTCAGCCCCTGGTAGAGATGATTAATCCGGACGTCGGCGTGATCACGAATATCGGCGTTGCTCACATCGGGTTCCTGGAGACGCGCGAGGCAATTGCCCGGGAAAAAGCGGTCCTGGCGGAGGGAGTGCCTTCCCGGGGGACAGTCGTTCTTAACGCGAACAACGACTTCACTCCCTGGATTGCTACGCGCTGCAAAGCGCAAGTGATTCAAGCCGGGCTTGGAATGGGCGATGTTCAGGCGCGGGACATCGTTCCCGATCAAGAGGGCGAGGCGTTTACGATCACAGATGCGAGCGGGTCGACCCGGGCCAAAGTGCCGGTCCTTGGCCAGCATATGGTGTTGAACGCGGCCATGGCAGTCGCGGTAGGCCGCGCCCTGGGGCTCAGCCTCGAGGAATGCGCGTCAGGGCTGAGAAGGACTTCGATACCGGGTGGACGCATGCAGTTTCGAAAGCTGGGCACAATTTTCCTGCTAAACGACGCTTACAATGCTAACCCGGACTCGGTCGTGGCGGCATTGAAAACCGCCTCGCGCCTTCCGTTGCAGGGCCGCCGGGTCGCCGCGCTTGGCCAGATGGGCGAGCTGGGCCAGGAAAGTCTGCCTGGCCACCGCCGAGTTGGTTCCACGGCCGCGGAGCTTGGTTTTGGGCTTCTGGTAACAGTCGGACCGGAAGCCAGGCACATTGCGGAAGCCGCGTCAGGCTCCGGTCTGAAAGAAGCCGTCGCGGTTACTACTCATGAGGAGGCAGTCGAGGTTCTCAATCGATCCCTGAAATGCGGGGATATACTCCTGGTTAAGGGCAGCCTGTCTTCCAGAATGGACCGAGTGATTGATGGCCTTGAACGGAAGGAAAACCCGGCTAAGTGGAGGGGGCCATGATGTATTACCTGTACTTTCTCAGCCAGGGTCCGCATGCCGTCGCGAGTGGCTTCAACGTCTTCCAGTATGTTTCTTTTCGTGCGGTCTGTGCGGCGATTACTGCTTTTCTTCTGTGCCTTGTGTTCGGTGATCGGGTAATCCGGAAGCTGGCCTTGTTGAAGTTTGGCCAACCGATCCGAAGCGCTGACGAAGTGCATCGTCTCCACGAGTTGCACGGGGCCAAGAAAGGCACCCCAACCATGGGCGGAGTATTTTTAATGGGTTCCGTGGTGGTTGCGACCATTGTGTGGGCCAGGCCGGACAACACTTTCGTCTGGCTTTGCATTTTCACGATCCTCTTCACCGCTGGCCTCGGCTTTGCCGACGATTTTCTTAAAGTTACCAAGAAAAAGTCCGACGGAATTTCGGGCCGGGTGAAGCTGGTTTGCCAGTTTGTTCTGGCGCTCTGCGTCACTTTATTTTTTCTGCTTAATCCCGCCCTCGAAGTTCAGGCGAAGGAACTCTACATCCCCTTCTTCAAAGAACCGATTATCGAGAACCTCGGCTGGTTTACGGTTTTCTTTTTCGCGATGGTCATTGTCGGCGCTTCCAACGCCGTGAACCTGACCGACGGACTCGATGGGTTGGCCACGGGGTGTACCGTCACAGTTGCCTCGGCCTATGCGATCTTCGCCTATGCTGCCGGTAATGTCGCGATTGCGACCTACCTGGATCTGCCGTTCTTTCAGCAGAGCCAGGAGCTCACGGTTCTGTGTACTGCGCTCGTCGGCGCCGGCCTGGGATTTCTCTGGTTCAATTGTCATCCGGCCAGGGTTTTTATGGGTGACACAGGCTCGCTATCGATCGGAAGCACGCTGGGTGTGGTGGCGATTTGCTGTAAGCAAGAGCTCCTGCTGACGGTCGTGGGCGGCATTTTTGTGATTGAGGCCGTGTCGGTGATTCTGCAGGTATTGAGCTTCAAAATCCGGGGAAGGCGGATCTTGTTGATGGCGCCGTTGCACCATCATTTTGAACTGAAGGGTTGGAAAGAGAACACCGTCATCGTCCGGTTCTGGGTCATGTCTTTGATGTTTGCCTTTCTCGGGCTGGCAACGCTGAAGTTAAGGTGAGAAACGATGCGACCCGGGGGAACAGATCATCGGAAAGTCGGCACGGGTATTGAGCCTGCTCCGTCGCCTGATGCCGGAGAGCCGGGCCTCGAACGCGCCCCGAAATACAAAAACAGGCGCGCTGCGGTCCTCGGGCTGGGAACAAGCGGGGAAGCTGCGGCCAAGCTGCTTTGCCAGGAAGGCGCTGAGGTTGTGGTTTTCGACAACGCGAGCCCGGAAGTCCTGGGAGACAAGATAGCGGCCATGACCAAGCTGGGAATTCGTGTCGTCGCCGGCAAACCCGCGGAAAATATAAACGTAGACTTTGACACCGTTGTTCTTAGTCCCGGGATTGATCCGAGTGTGCGGCTCGTCCAGAACTTCTCGCGCAGGGGAGCGCGGTTTACGGGCGAGCTGGAATTGGCCTATGAGCTGTGCCGGAAGCCAGTGATAGCGATCACTGGGACGAATGGAAAGACGACTACAACCCAGTTAATCGAAATCATGCTTAACAGAGCGGGCATTCGGACGATCGCCTGCGGGAATATTGGAATGCCGTTTTGCGACGCCGTGAGAAAGCAGGGTGAGCTGGACGCTTTTACGGTTGAAGTGAGCTCATTTCAATTGGAGACAATCAGCAGCTTTCGTCCGAGGGTCGCGGTCTGGCTCAATCTGACTCCCGACCACCTCGACCGATACGCCAGCGTCGAAGAGTACCGGACAGCGAAGTTGCGCATCTTCGATAACCAGCGAGCGGAGGATTTCGCAGTAGTTAACCTCCGGGACGAGCTGCCTGATATACCCGCCCGGCGTCTCACCTTCAGCGCGTATTCGCTGGAAGGCGACCTGTGGCGAGAAAAAGAGATAATCTATTTTCGCGGGACGCCGGTCCTGAACATGGAGGAGACCCAGCTGGCAGGGGTCCACAACGCCGAAAACCTGATGGCCGCCCTTGGTGTCGCTTTTGCCCTGAAGATCCCGTGGCAACCGGCCGGCGCGGGCTTAAAGGAGTATCGATTGTTACCCCACCGCTGCGAGAACGTTGGAGATATTGGAGGGGTTCGATTTATTAACGACTCCAAGGCCACGAATCTGGACGCTTTGTACAAGGCGCTGGAATCTCAGCAAAGTCCTGTCGTCCTGATTGCCGGAGGCAAAGACAAGGGCTTTGAATTCGATTCCGTCACCGGGCTGGTCAGCAGCAAAGTTAAACATGCGGTCTTGATCGGAGAGATGGCTGAAAGGATTAACAACACCTGGCGGGATTCGATTCCTTGCAGCCTCGCGGTGAGTCTGGAGGAGGCTGTGACAGTTGCTCGTTCCAAGGCGGCGAGCGGCGATGTAGTCCTGTTCTCTCCGGGGACCTCCTCTTTTGACATGTTCAGGAACTATGCCGATCGGGGCAATCAATTCCGTCAAATCGTTCAGGGGTTAACAAGGTGAGACTAATCAAACGTTCCGTCAGGCAAACACCGAGAAAGCAATTGCGCGCTTCCGCGCGTAGCTCAGCGAAATACGCCCGGGAGGAGTACGCCGAGGAACCGAACGTGAAACTCTCCAGGGTTTTCGTTGTGGTCTTGCTGCTTCACGTCGTGGCTGTGGGCGGCATCTTTGCTTTCAGCGCCTTGAAAGACGGGCAGCAAGCGAACGCGCTTCGCAAGACAGAGAGCGCCAATTCAAAGAGCAGCGCCGCGTCCGGTTCACCACGCGCTCCCGGGGAGGTTCACAAAGTGAAAGGAGGTGAAACCTTGGCCAGTATTGCTTCTCAGTACGGGCTTGCGGTCCACGACCTGGAACAGGCAAACAACGTGAAGCCGGGCGCGGCCCTGGCGGTCGGGCGTGACCTCGTGATTCCAGAAGTGTCCAAAATGAAACCGGTGCCCCTGGACGTTCAGAAATTGATCGAATCCTCGCGGCAGCCTGCCACAAAGGCGCAAAGCCCAACCGCGCCGCAGGAGAAACCAGCCGATGACAGCGGTAAATTCTACATCGTGCAACGCGGAGACAGCCCTGCCGCCATCGCTAGGAAGTTTAAGGTTAGTTATCCCGATTTGTTGAAAACAAACAATATCGCGGACCCGAAGAAACTGCAGATCGGCCAAAAGCTACTCATACCAACCAACTAAACGTTCAACGCCTGGTGTTCGGCGTTCGCCGGCAGAAGACCGTAACCCGGTATGGCCCCGAGCGCGGAACAGCGAACGCGGAATGCCCAACGCCAAACCCTTCCCATGCACAAACACAGCGCCTACATCCTGGTGCTAGCCGTAGCGGCATTGATTACCATCGGGCTGGTCATGCTCTTCAGCACCGGTGCGTACGCTCCGGACAATCATGGAGATGAACTCAGCTTCCTGAAAAAGCAGAGCTTCTGGCTGGGGATCGGTTTCCTCTGCTCAGTCGCTTGTGCGGTTGTGGACTATCATTGGTGGAAGCGGACCTGGCCAATCGGGCTGGCCGCGACTCTGGTATTGCTGGTTTTGTGCTTCGTGCGCCCGATCGGGATGCGCATTAACGGTTCCTCCCGCTGGGTGCACCTTGGCCCCATGACGTTTCAGCCATCCGAGTTAGCAAAGCTGGCGTCGATCATCTTTATCGCATGGTGGTTCTCGAATTTTGAGTCGGACCAGAAAAATTTTCTCAAAGGGTTCGTCATTCCCCTTTCCGTAATTGGTGCGGTCCTGGCCCTGATTGTTACGGAGACCGATCTTGGGACAACCTTGCTCATCGGGGGAACCGTTTTCATCTTAATGTTCATCGCGGGTTCGAGCCTGAAGTACCTGGGACCGCTCGTTCTCTCCGGGATCGTTGGAATTCTTTGCCTCGCCTGGCGCATCTCCGAACGCCAGGGTCGTTTGCTTGCGTTCCTGAATCCGGAGAAGTACCAGGAAACCGAAGGACACCAGCAGCTCATGGGGCTCATTGCCTTCGGGTCTGGCGGGATCGACGGGCTCGGCCTAGGGAATGGGCGGCAAAAGATGCTTTATCTCCCGTATGCTCACACGGACTTTATTTTTCCAGTGATCGGTGAGGAGCTCGGTCTGCGAGTCACGTTGGCTATCGTTTTTTGCTACCTGCTGGTTCTGACGGCCGGGACGTTGATCGCGCTCAATGCCAAGGACCGCTTCGGCATGCTGCTGGGATTCGGTTGTACAATCACCATGGGTTTGCAGGCGGCAATCAACATCGGAGTCACCACCTCGCTATTACCCAACAAAGGTTTGCCTTTGCCGCTAATCAGCTATGGTGGTTCCAACCTTTTCTACTGTCTCATCTGCGTTGGAATTCTGATTAACATTTACCGGCAGGGCAAGGAAGACAGGCCGGCGGCCAACGTCCAGATGGCGGTGCGCGTCAGGAGCCATTCCCGAATCTGATCTACCGAATGAATGTTGCGATTGCCTGCGGCGGAACTGGTGGTCACTTGTTCCCGGGGCTGGCCGTCGCTGAGGTTCTGAAGGATCGGAGGCACGCGGTGCTGCTACTCGTCTCGGAAAAACAGATTGACGCCACGGCCGTGCGGGATCGCCCGCAATTCCGGGTCGAGAAAATACCTTCAATCGGCCTGCCGCGATTTATCTCGCCGCAGATTCTTCCCTTTACCGGGCAGTTTCTTCGCGGCCTGGGAAGATGCCGTGACATTTATCGGTCGTTCCAGCCTCAGGCAGTTCTCGGCATGGGAGGGTTCACTTCGACCGGGCCGATCCTGGCCGGGCGGTTGGCGGGCGTTCCGACCTTCATTCATGAATCGAACGCAATACCCGGAAAGGCAAATCGCCTCAATGCGCGGTTAGCAACCCGGGTTCTCCTCGGGTTCGAAGACTGCGCGAAGTATTTTCCCAAGTCGGCGGCAGAAGTCACCGGTACTCCGATCCGAAGCAGTTTGAATCGCAAGGTCGACCGCAGCGAAGCCTTGAAAAAACTCGGCCTCCGGTCTGATTTCGAAACCGTGCTGGTCATGGGCGGCAGCCAGGGTGCCCACCGGCTGAACGAGGCGGTGTGCACCGCGCTTAATTGGTTTACTCGGAAACCGATACAATTCATCCATCTCACCGGACGAGAAGATGAGGATGCCGTTCGAGAGCATTATCAAAAGGCTGGAATCCCGGCCTGGGTCGCGGCGTTTTACCATTGTATGGAGGAAGCATATTCCGTCGCGGATGTGGCAGTAGCGAGGTCCGGCGCAGCTAGTTTGACGGAGATTTCCCATTTTGGAATCCCGTCAATTCTGGTGCCTTATCCGTATGCCGCGGAAAATCATCAGTATTTAAATGCGGAAATATTTGCACGCGAGGGAGCAGCTGAGGTAATAGAAGAGGCGCGTGTTAATGGTGACACGCTGGGCTCCTTGATAGACCAGCTCTTGGCCGATGCGGCCAAAAGACGGCGGATGCATGAACAGATGCGCTCGTTCGCTCCTCAGGATGCTGCGGCGCGTATTGCCGAGCTGATCGAGAGATCGCAGAAATGATGTTAGAAGTTCCAGGGAAATACGCCGAGTTGTTGCTCGATGGACCAAAGCGTATCCACCTCATCGGAGTTGCAGGATCCGGCATGAGCGGAATCGCTGGTCTGTTGCTGTCTCTGGGACATCAGGTTAGCGGCTGCGACCGCGTAAGCACTCTGGAGATTCGCCGTCTGGAAACGTTGGGCCTCAAATTTCATCTGCCCCAAACCGCCGACACGGTGCAGGGCGCGGAGCTTGTTATTTATTCCTCGGCGATCAAGCCGGGGAACCCTGCCTTCGACGAAGCGGTGCGGTTGCGATTTCCCATGATTCGTCGCGCCGATGCCCTGGCGGCTATCATGTCCGCCAAGCGGGGTATTGTCGTGGCGGGAATGCACGGCAAGACAACCACCTCGGCGATGGCTGCTCATGTATTGCGCGCCGGCGGGTTGAGACCATCTCACTATGTCGGAGCGGAGATTCCGATCCTTGGGACCAACGCTCACTGGGACAAAGCTGGCGAATATTTTGTGATCGAGGGTGATGAAAGTGACGGCACCCTGAGCAATTACTGGCCCGAGCACGCAATCATTCTCAATATCGAAGAGGAACACCTCGACTTCTATCCCGACCTCGCAGCTATCATTGGTGTGTTCGGCCAGCTCATCGCGCAGACCCGCGGCAAAATCATTTATTGCTGCGATGATCAACATGGCGCCGGGCTGTGCAGCCAGCTGGCGAACGCTGTCTCCTACGGCATGGCCGATTCTGCTGATTACCAATTTCGAAATGTCGTCGGCACCGAACTCGGTTCGAAATTCGAAGTCTGGAAGCGTGGCGCACTTCTGGGGGAAACCCGTCTGGAGGTGCCCGGCATTCACAATGTCAGCAACGCCGTTGCTGTGGTCGCGCTGGCAAGCGAGCTCGGTATTGCCTTCCCGAACATCGCCCGGGCATTGAAGTCCTTCCGGGGGGCCCGCCGGCGCTTTGAGATCAAGCTTCAGAGCCCGGAGATAACGGTGGTCGATGATTACGGGCATCATCCCACGGAGATCAAGGCGACGTTATCCACGGCTCGCTCGACAGGTCGTCGCCGGATCGTCGTGATGTTCCAGCCGCATCGATACACTAGAACGCACTCGTTGCGGAACGAGTTTGGATCAGCGTTCAGAGACGCAGACCTGGTTTACGTCACTGATGTTTACCCGGCCAGTGAAAAGCCCATCGACGGCGTGAGCGGCGAAACGATCGTTGCGGCTTTAAAGAGAAATGCGCACCCGGGCGCTTTTTCTTTTCCTCGGCGTCCAAAACTACATCAGGAAGTCGCTCGCATCGCCCGGCCGGGCGACCTGCTGTTGAGCTTGGGCGCGGGCGATATTCACGAGGAGGCGAGTAAGCTGGTACAGGACCTCGATTTGGCGCGGCGTTTGCGCGAGGTGATGGGACCCGGTGAGTTCAGCCTCTACGAGCCGCTCTCGAAGCACACGACGCTGCGGGTTGGCGGACCGGCCCAGTTCTGGGCCGAGCCGGAAACACGCGGGGGCCTGGCGAATCTCCTGGAGTTTTGTTCGGCTCAGCGGATCCGGGTGATGGCGCTGGGAAGAGGCTCAAACCTGCTTGTCCGCGACGGTGGCATTCCGGGGCTGGTGATCCATCTCAACCGCGGAGATTTCGTCGCGATCGAAGTGAAGGGGGATATTATCCACGCCGGGGCCGGGATCCGATTGAAACAGCTCAGTGCTGCCGCCCGGAATTCCGCGCTGGGAGGCTTCGAATGGATGGAAGGAATCCCGGGGAGCGTCGGCGGCAGCCTCCGGATGAACGCCGGGGCGATGGGATCTGAAACGTTTAACCAGGTGGAGAATGTTCAAGTAGTCAATCTTCGCGGCGAGTTCGAGGTTCTGACACCGCCTGAGATGGACGTGCGCTATCGAAGCGTGTCCACTCTGCGCGACCGCGTCGCGGTGTCAGCTGCCTTCCGGGGGCGCCCGTCGACTCTTGAGGAAATCGATCGACGCCTTGAAGAGTCGCAGCAAAAGCGGAAGACCAGCCAGCCAATTGCTTCCAGTGCGGGCTGCATTTTCAAAAATCCTGTCGAGTGCCCGGCCGGCAAACTCGTCGAAGAATTGGGCTTGAAAGGTCGGGCCGTTGGCGCGGCGCGTGTCTCCGAGATTCACGGCAATTTTATCGTAAACGATGGCGGGGCCAGGGCAAAAGATATCCTGGAGTTGATTGGAGCGATCCAGGAGCGTGCCAAGGCCGCACGTGGAATCGAGCTGCGAACTGAAGTGCAAATTGTGGGGGTGGATGATGAATAGCCTCTCAATCGGATTCCAAGTTAAACCGTTTATGGAGAGGAGAGCGGCAGGCAAGCAGTGATTATCAAAAAGACAGCGCGAAGGCAAAACCGGCGGCTTTCTACGTCGCGACAACGCCGGCGCCAGCATCTGCTCGACGTCAAAGTTCGCGCGAAAAAGATGGCGTCGAAACGGACCCAGGGCGTTCTTTTCTGTCTTTGTATTTTCGTGCTGGTGGCCTCGATCCTGTGCGGCATTGCCTTCGGCGCCAGGAATGCTCTGAACGCCTTGTTCTTCACCAATCCAGACTACGCGGTGAAGACGATCGAAGTTCACGCTGACGGAACCTTGACCCGCGACACGGTCCTGAAAACGGTTGGCCTGTCGGAAGGAGCTAACATTTTCTCAATAAGCTTGCCTCAGGTCCAGGAAAGGCTGGCAAGTCTGCCGCAAGTTGAAGAAAGCCACGTTCAGCGGATCCTGCCTGACAAAGTCGCGATCTCGATCCAGGAGCGGCGCCCGGTCGCCTGGATTGTCCCCCCGAGTTCGAACCTCAATGCCTTCAATTTTGCAAACGCCTACCTGGTCGATCACCGGGGGATCCTGCTGAAGACGAAGTCGTTAGCGTCGGAATACCTTGGTCTTCCACTAATTATCGGCGCGAATACGTCGGATTACCTGCCTGGACAACCCATGGAGCAGGAGGGGGTCAAAGCAGCGTTGGAATTGCTTCATACAGCTTCAGAGATTCTGCCTGCCCGGCTCCAGATCCAGACCATCGACGTGTCGAAGGGCTACTGCCTCGTTGTGACTGATAAACAGAAAGCCAGCATCACCTTTGGTCCGGATCGGTTCGACCAACAGCTCAGAAGATTAGAAGTGGTTCTGAACTACTGTGATCACA
>Ga0306921_10008117_pt1 | contig 11082 bp, 10 predicted proteins | sample sta12Cox44000080_FD_203760 | JGI IMG/M metagenome (GOLD analysis project Ga0306921, IMG submission 203760) | Lab enrichment of tropical soil microbial communities from Luquillo Experimental Forest, Puerto Rico - statoxic.12C.oxic.44.000.080 (v2)... | ecosystem: Environmental > Terrestrial >... | reverse complement strand
GCCGCGTTGGCCCACCGGCCCGGCCCGCTCGCTGCCCGCATCGCGGCGTGCACGGAGGAAACGTTCCGTCTCTGGGGTTACATGCACCTGCACGACCCCTTGGCGGTGGGGCTCGCCGTCGACGCGAGCCTGGCCCAATGGCAGCCGGCGCGGATTGCCGTGGGCGACAGTGGGCAGACCCGGCGTGCGGCCGGCGCGCCGAACTGCCGCGTGGCCAAGGTCGTCGACGCGGAACGTTTCCTCGCGCTGTTCTTCGACCGGCTATGCCCAACACCCGCGTAGCCGGCTCCGCCAACGTCGACCATAGAGGCCCCGTGAGGGTACCTCGCCAGCGGCAACGTCGCTATTTCTCGTGCTTGCCAATCCCGTGATCGGGGTTGGAATTCCATTGTGCGCTGGGCTTGGAGTTCTTTTACCGCGCGTCCTTCCTGCGGCAACCTGCTCCGAGGGGCCGACTGGCTCAGAGCGTCAGCGCGGCGATGAGATCGGAGAGGCGCGGCAACTCATCGAGTCGCGCGACGAGCTCCTCCACGCGAGTAACGGCGAGGGGGCTGAGCACCACACCCGCCAGCTCTCGAAACTTCGCCCGAACCTCGTCTTCTCGATAGGGCTCGTGAAAATCACCGCGAGCGCTTTCACGCAATCGTGTGATCTGCCGCCCATCCGTGAGGGTGACGGTCACCCGTGCTGGCTTGAGCCGGGGCACGTGTTCGTTGAGTGCAGGGTCCTCGCGAACAGCGACTCTCCGGCGGATGGTCGCGATCGCGGGATCTCGAACCGCCTCTTCGGTAAAAGCGTGATAACCCGCGTTCCCTCGGAGAATCAGCGCCGCCGCCGCGTGCGGGAGCGAGTACTTCGCCGCGAAGTAGTTGATCGGATCGGGCTCCCGCATGTTGGCGGCGAACCGATACGTCGCGACGTCGACCCGCGCGATGTTCTCGGGACCCAACGTGTGCTCGGTGAGGATGTCCTCGAGTGCGTCGAGCGCCGAATAGATGGGATTGCAGCAGGCGCGCAGCCGGAAGTAGTTCCGCGTGATCTCCCAGCGCTGGCCAAGCTCTTCGGTCACCGCCTCGGGGTGGAAGCCGTCGCCGACCAGTTGACCGAACGCCTCTTCGATCGCGTTCGGCTGTGCGGCGACGCCGGCCAGCGCCAGCTCCGGCGCCAGTGTTCCCGCGAGGCCGCTCATGCCCCCGGCGACGTTCAGCGCGGTGGCCCCGGCGACCGCGTTCGTGTAGCCCGGAGTGAGGATGAGGATTGCCCCGAGCCTGAGGGCCAGGCTGGCCTGGTCGCCGTTCAAGCCGCGCATCCGGGCGCCGGCGGCCACCGCACCCAGCAAAGGCGCCTGGCCATTCTGGTGCGCGAGGGGGCGCGCCGTCAGGCCCGCCCCGAGTCGGGCCGCGACCTCGTACCCGAAGACGAGCGCGGCCAGAGTCTCGCGGCCGGACCGTTGCAGCCATTCAGCGCAGGCCAGAGCCGTCGGCAACACTTGGACCGCGCCCTGACAGGGGACGAAGCGATGGCCTTCGCATAGCTCGATGGAGCGTCCGGCCAGCCCGTTGAGAAACGCCGCGGTGCGGGGATCTGACGTCGGCGCTCGGGGTGCCAGGATCGTGGCGCCATGGCCGCCGGTCGCGGTCAGTCGCGCCCGGGCGGCGGCGACTTCAGGCTGAACGGAGCCGGCGAGCATCACGCCGACCGTGTCGAGGAAGACGAGCTTGGCATGATCACGCACGGCCGCCGGGACCGTGTCCCACGGCGTGTCGGCGATGAAGTGCGCGAGCCGTTCGATGGCTTCGCCCATCCCGAGCTCCGCGCCCTACTTCAGGGGCGGCGTGACTCCGGGGGGCAGGGGGACCTGGGCCACGTTCAGCGTCATCGACACCAGGCTGTAGTATCCGACGGCACCGACGAGATCGACGATGCCGCGCTCGCCAAAGGCCTCCTTGGCGCGCTGGAACACCGCATCCGAGACGCCGCCCGTGCCCAACAGCTCCGAGACGAAGTTGTAGACGGTTTCCTCGTCCTTGGCCATACTCATGGGGCGCTGGTTTGCCGCGATGGCGTCGGCGATGGCCGGGCTCAATCCGGCGTCGAGGGCGAGCCGGCGATGCGCGTAGAACTCGTACTGTGCCGTCCACTTGCGGCCGGCCATGATGATCGCCAGCTCGTTCAGTCGCGGCGGGATCGAGCTACCGAACCGCACGAAGGCCCCGACGCGCTGGACGAGATCGCAGAGCTCGGGGCTTCGCAGAAGCGCGTTGAAAGGGCCGCGCAGACCGGCGCCGCGCGGGCCGGATTGGATGGCATCGGCGACGCGCTTCTGATCCGCGGTCATCGTCTCCGGCGTCAGCGTCGTGAATCTCGGCTCGCTCATGGTATTCCTCCCCAGTGGAGAGTAGCAGAGAGGCATCCAAACAAGAATCCTCGGTTGTCGATCATGCGTCCGGCCAAACGACTAGAGAATAGAGGCGGTCAAATCCCTCCGAGGAGGCCCTCATGCGGTACCTGTGCCTAGGCTATCTCGATACAGACAAGTGGGCCGTGCTGTCCGAGAGCGAACAGATGGCCATGATGGACAAGTGCTTCGCCTACGATGAAGACGTCTTGAGGAAAAACGGGCATTGGGTGCATGGCGAGGGCCTTCAAGGCCCTGAGACCGCTTCGACCCTGCGCTACAAGAACGGTACAGTCTTTGTCACCGACGGCCCCTTTGCCGAGACCAAAGAGGTCTTGGGCGGACTCCTGATTCTGGAAGCCCGGGACCTCGACCATGTGATCCGAATCATGTCGGACCATCCCGGCGCCCAAATGGGCCCATGGGAGATCCGTCCGATCCAGGATCTGACGGAGATCATCCGCGACAGCGCACAGCGGCGCGCCGTCAAGCAATGACGGGGAACAGCCATGAACCTGCCTCGGCATTCATACGTGACCGAACAGACCGCGGGCGTCGAGGGTGTCCCCGACGCCCGTGGAAAATGCCGAGGCGTCGAGCGCTACTTCCTGCGCGCGCGTCTCCAGGTCGTCGCGACGAAGCCGGTGCCAAGGAGGAGGAGGGTCGCGGGCGCAGGAACCGCCAGGGCCCCGAACAGTCCGCCTGTCTCGCCATTGATCCCATCGTTGAAGTACAAGGTGTTGGCGTCGCCGCCGTTGCCGGCGCCACTCCCGAACATCAGACCCCACAACCCGCCCGGGGTGTTCCCGGCGCCAACATTGATCGGGATCGAGCCCTCGAACGCGCCGGTCATCGCATCGAACGCATTGATCTCGCTGGCGACGAAGCTGAAGTTGCCAACCAGCAGATCACCGCCGAACTCGCCGAATCCGGGTGGGGCAAGAGCGATACCCCAGGGCGCAGCGAGCTGACTGTCGGTGATGACTCTTTGGAGCGAGGTTCCATCCTCATCAAAGGCATCGACAAATCCCTGGCCCGGTGTGGCTGCCCTCTGGGCTGGGAGCCCCGCGGGCGCGTAGGTCACATAGATCTTGCCGCCAATATTCTGAACGTTGAACGGGACGAACCCCATGGGGATGTTGGGGTCGGAAAACGCGTTGGCGCCAAGGTTCACCGGGGAGAAAGTACTGTCGAAGACGTCGATGCGCCCTCCCGCGCTGTCGGCGGCGTAGAGACGGGTCCCGGCGTTGTTGATGGCGAGACCGGTGTAGACGGCGCCGGGGGTCGTCACCTTGATGGTTGACATCAGGCCGCCTGCCCACCCGGAAATCGTGCCGTTCAGATCGGCGAAGATGAAGCGAGCGGATGTGCTAGGTGTCCCAGGCGTCAGCTGAAAGGAGGCGGTATTGGTATTGTTGACCTGACCCGTTGGTCCCTGGGGGCCAGCTCCCGTCGTGGAAATACCGACGAAACCCTGCGCATTGACCGTCAGCACTTGGCTCACGCTCGTACTGCCCGTCACTGCATAGAGAGTAGCGGTGCTTGTGCCTTGGTTCGAAGTCCAGAATGGGCTCGTGGAGCTTCGCGACATGCCCCAGGGGTTTACCAAGAGAGGATCGGTGATGGTGGCCAGACCTGGGATGTCCGAGACGAGATTCGTCTGAAGATAGGCGGCCAGAGCTTGCCCTGTATTTGCGCAGACCGCCCCAAGGACGATCGCCAAAGCCAGCCGAAGTTTGTGACGCGACCGTCTATTCACGGAGGAAACTTGCGCTGAACAACGTGCCGTCTGGCGAGAAGGTCTGCCAAGGAGCATGTTCATCGGTCGTCCTCCAGCGTTTTGCGGCTCGTCACCGCGAGTGTCTTGAACCTGCCTGTCTCCCGTCGTGGCTAAGGGCCACATTCAGATACGCAGTGGTGGGAATTTGGACCCGTAACCAGCACCGTGTTCAGGAAGTTCCGCGTTGCGCAATCGCAATGCGGATCCCTTCGGGCTATCCCTTACTCGGGCAGGGCGAATCTCCCGAGAGCCAGGGCAAGGCTTGTGGCTCCGGGTCCGGTAGCCCTCGTCGACACGGAAAATGTTTCTCGCCCTTCCTTGATCGGGGCTGAGGGCGTCCTTCACTAGGGCGGAGCGCAGGCCTCCGGGATCAGTCGCCGCGCATCCGAGGGTCGAGGAGATCTCGCAGCGCGTCGCCGACGATGTTGAAGGCGAGGACGGCGAGCATGATGGCGAGACCCGAGAACGTGGTGATCCACGGGCAGCACTTGATGTACTGACGCCCGTCGCTCAGGATGTTGCCCCAGGTGGGCGTGGGCGGGGGGACGCCCAAGCCGAGGAACGAGAGGCTCGCCTCGGTGCGGATAGCCGTCGCGATGTAGAGGGTGGCCACCACAATGAGCGCGTAGAGCGCGTTCGGGAACACGTGTCGGGCCATGAGCCGGAGCTGCCCCGCTCCGATCGCCCGCGCGGCCATGATGTAGTCGTTCTCGCGGATGGTGAGGGAGAGGCTCCGGGCCAGGCGTACGAAGTTCGGCAAGAGCGCTATCCCGATGGCGAGGATCTCGTTGACCAGCGACCCGCCGAGCGCCGTCACGATGATCAGGGCGAGGAGCAGGGTGGGGAAGGCCATCAGCATGTCGGCGCCGCGCATGATGGCCGTCTCGGTGCGGCCGCCACGGAACCCGGCGAGGATGCCGAGCGGTACGCCGATCGTGAAGGCGATCATCACCGAGGCGAGACCGACCTCCAGCGAGACGCGTGCGCCCCAGATGATGCGACTCAGGATGTCCCTTCCGAACTCGTCCGTCCCCAGCCAGTGTCCCTCGACCGCGCCCGGGCCCTTGAGGACGGCGTTGGAGAACTGCGCCGACGGGCTCATGGGCGCGAGGAGGGGCGCGGCGGCGGCCATGACGATCATGGCCGCCGCCAGCAGCGCTCCGATGAGGATGGGAAGCCAGCGCCGGAGTTGCGGGCCGAGCCGGCCGCGCACCTCGTCGCGTGCGGGGATCGGAAGGTCGACCGTCTCGGCGCGCCGAACGATGGCCATGACCGGCTCCTATCGGTACGTGATCCGAGGGTCGACGACCGCGTAGAGCATGTCGACCACCAGGTTCACGACGATGATGATCATGGTGAACACGGTGACCGCGCCCTGGGCGAGCGGGTAGTCGCGGGCGCCGATCGCGTCCACCAGCATCTTGCCGAGGCCGGGGCGCGTGAACACCGTCTCGGTCAGCACCGTCCCCGTCAGCGCGATGGCGATGAAGACTCCGACGATGGTGAGGAGCGGCACCATCATGTTCCGGAGCGCGTGCTTGTAGATCACGATTCGCTCGATGTTCCCCTTTGCCCGGGCGGTGCGGATGTAGTCCTGGCTCACGACCTCCAGCATCGCGGAGCGCGACAGCCGGCTGACCGTGGCGGCCAGGGTGAATCCCAGGGCCAGGGCGGGTAGCGTCAGGTGATAGAGCACGTCCCCGACCGCCTTCAGGAAGTCGCGCGGGTAGCTGAACATCTCCCCCGAGCGAATCATCGAGATGACACCCTCCAAGTCCCCGCCCCCGATGAGCGGGAAGAGATCGAAGCGGAGCGAGAACACGATGAGGAGCAGGATGCCCAGCCAGAACACCGGCATGGACAGCCCGAGCAGCGCGAAGATGCGGAGCGGGTAGTCAATCAGCGGGTTGCGGCGCTTGAGCGCGGAGATGATCCCGATCGGGATGCCGACCAGTGCGGCGACCACCGCGCTGGCCATGACGAGGACGAAGGTGTGGGGGAACATGCGGGCGATGTATTCGCCGACGGGATACCCCTGCCGAAACGAGGTGCCGAAGTCGAAGCGCACGGATCGCCAAAGGTAGTTGACGTATTGCGCGGCGAGCGGGCGGTCCAGGCCGAGATTTTTGCTGCAGTCGGCGAGCGCGGCCGCGGTGGCGTCGCCGCCCATCATGGCCACGCAGGGGTCACTGGGCAGGACACGCATGGCGAAGAACACGATGCTCATCGCCCCGAGGAGCATCGGAATGGCCACCAGGAGTCGACGCACGATGTACTGGATCATGGCGGACCCTCACCTCTCCGCGGCCGTCGTCAGTTCACGATCTTGAGCAGCTCGGGGTAGTTGTAGCTGTAGTGCAGGGAGTACTCTCCGTAGTCGGGAGAGAACGGCGTGCTTACGCGCTTCTGGTTCCGCGCCCACTGCCCGGGCACGTCCTCGAGGGGCAGGCACACCAGGTCGCGCTCGAGCCGCTTCTGGGCCTCCGCATAGATCGCCGCGCGCTTCTTGACGTCGCGCTCCACCCGGCCCGCCTGGAGCAGGTCGTCCATACTCTTGTAGTGCGCGAAGTTCGTGCCCTTGTTACCGGTGGCGGGGTCGGGAATCTCCGTGCTCTCGAAGAACAGGGACAGCCAGGGGTCAGCATCGGTGATCCGGGTGCCGCCATAGAGTACGAAGGGATTCAGGTTCTTCCGGATGTTCTCGTGGAAGGTGGCGTGCTCGACGATCTGCAGCTCCACGTTGATGCCCACCTTTTTGAGTTGCTCCTGGGCGAGCGTCAACACCTTGGGATAGAAGAACGATTTGCTGATGAAGTAGTTCTTGATCGTGAAGCCGTTCGGATGTCCGGCCTCGGCGAGGAGCTTCTTGGCCATCTCCGGGTTGTACTCCGGGAACTGCATCGGGATGTGGCCGAAGTAGCCGGGGGACACGCAGCTCGTGGCCAGACGCGCTAGGTCGCCCGGGTACAGGGTCTCCTTGATGGCCTTCCGGTCGATGGCGTGCATGAACGCCCTGCGCACACGGATGTCGTCGAAGGGCGGCTTCGTCATGTTGATGTAGAAGCGCTCCTGGCTGCCCGGCCCGCGCCGGTCGATCAGGTAGCCCATCTTCTTGATCTGCTCGGCGAAGTCCGCGGTGACCACCTCCGGGTAGAGGAGGTCGAAGGTGCCCTTCTCGAGGCCGATCAGCTTGGTGGCGTCTTCGGGCACGTCGTACCAGTGAACCTCGTCGATCTGCGGCCGGCCGCCCGCGAACTTGTCAAAGGCCTTGAGGACGATCTTTTCCCGCGGGACGTGGCGGTCGAAATAAAAAGGACCGGTGCCGATGGGGTTCCACTTGAACTGATCGGGCTTCTCCGCCGCCTTCTTGGACACGATGTAACCGTTCTGGTAGCCCACCATGCGGAGGAGGAAGATGGGATCGAACGACTTGAGCGCGATCTGGATGGTATGCGGGTCCACGACCTCGATGGACTTGATGATCTCGAGGTTGACGCCGTAGCGCGTCCCCGGAGTCTTGTTGATCTGCCGCTCGAGGCTGAACTTGACGTCCTCCGCGGTCATCTCACCGTAGCCTTTGTGGAACTGCACGCCCTTCCTGAGCTTGAAGGTCCACACCGTGCCATCGGGCGAGAGCGTCCAGCTCTCGGCCAGGTCCGGCTCCGTCTCCGCCGTCGTGACCTTGCCATCCTTGATGGCGAAGCGGGTGAGTCCACGGAACATGAAACGCGCGATGGCCTGGGACTGCCCGAGCGTGCTCGAGTGAGGGTCGAGCGTGTCGGGCTCCTTGGCCGCGATGTTCAAGATCTTGCGCTGGGCCTCGGCGGGCGCGGCGCCCGGCGCGGCGTTCCAGACAAGCGTGGCCAGCAGGCATGCGAGGGCGACGAGCGTCGACGAGATGGGCCGAGTGTGACGCGGCATGGGTATTCCCCTTATTTAAATGGTGCTCGTGACGGTTCGCTCGAGTCGTGTGCGAATGGGAAGTGGCCACGGCGGAGTCGGTTTCCGGGCGTGACGGGATGCAGTAGCGGCGGCGGGCGGTGCCGCCATCATGGGTGGTACGGAAGCGGTGATCGGTGACTCGATCATGGCGTCCGGGGACCGCCCGCGGCGACCTCGGGAGAAGGGTCGGCGCCGCAGCGGGCCTCCCCTCGCCGATCCCGAAGGCCGTCGGGTTGGGTAAGGATAGTAGTCGAGAGCGCACCCGCCAACAAGAGGGATATCTCGATGGAACCGAACGGGCACCTACGCGATTACGGGCACGTCGGTTTGTTAGGCGTCGGCTCTTCACCGGGGCCGCCGCGCATCTACCCCCCCAACCCTGGAAGGAGTAAAAAAATGCGACACCAGAGGCCAAAGCGGTTGCTCACCCTCCTCCTCGCCTTGCCCCTGCTCGCAATGCCGGCCATCGCCAGTGCCGAGCGCATCAAAGCTTCGCTGATCGGCTACGATGAGGTCCCGTCGGTTTCCACAGTGGCCAAAGGCGACTTCAATGCCCAGATCAGCCCGAACGGTCAGACCATCGATTACGAGCTGACGTTCAGCGGGCTTCAGGGTACGGTCCAGCAGGCGCATATCCACGTCGCCCAGCTCAGCGTGAATGGCAGCATCGTGATCTGGCTGTGCCAGACAGCTACTCCGTTCCTCGATCCCACCGGACACGCCCCCCAGTGCCCGCAAGCGGGGACCGTGACGGGAACGATCACCTCGGCCAACGTGATCGCCGGGAGCATGCCAGCCCAGCAGCTCACGGCCGGCGACCTCGCTGAGGTCATCGCGGCCATCCGGGCCGGCGCAGCCTACGCGAACGTGCATACGAACCTGTCGCCGGGCGGCGAGATCCGCGGCCAGATCAGCGCGTCCCAGAGGTAATCTTCCCGAGGGGGGCCGTCAGGCCCCCCTCCCGCGGGCCCTCTCGTGGGCCTGCCACCATCTCCTCGAGTTTGACCTCTCGGCCACTCTCTGACAGGATCGCCGCACCCGGAGGCTTGAGAGCGGCCATCCCACTACTTGGAGGACGGTGATGATCAAGGTCAGCGTGATGTACGCGAACACCCCTGGAGCTCGTTTCGACCACGAGTATTACCGCGACAAGCATATGCCGCTCGTGAAGAAGCGCCTGGGTGCCGCATGTCTCTACTACACGATTGACAAAGGGCTTGCCGGCGGCGCACCCGGCGCTCCTCCGACCTACGTGGGCATGTGCCACATCTTCTGTGACTCCGTCGAGGCGTTCCAGGCGGGCTTCGGGCCGCACGCGAAGGAGATCATGGCTGACATTCCGAACTACACCGACTTGACCCCCGTCATTCAGATAAGCGACGTGGTGGTAGAGCGAGCCTGACCGGACGATCAGCACCACCGCGCGGCACCCGGGTCGCCTTGATGGGGGCTGCCAGTGGAGGGTAGCCGACTCTAGCACCCATCCGGGTGATCGTCCCGACCGTGGCGTCATCGCCGCGATGTACTCGGCCAGACTCGCCGGCCGGCGCGAATACCGAATCGAGATCCATCCGCCGCTCGGGCCGGTCGCGCTCAAGGCACCATCGGCGCCCTCCGTTTCCTCGAGGCGCCTGGCGTCCACCTGACAGACATGGGCCGATGTAGACTGTCGCCGTGAGCCTCGCGAACAAGCCTGCCGCCGCCGGCACGATCACCCTCGGCGATCTGACCGTGAACCGGCTGGGATTCGGGGCGATGCGCGTGGCCGGCGCGTATGTATGGGGCAGGCCCAGGAATAGCGCGACCATGCTCGAGCTGCTGAAATGTGCGTTCGATCTGGGGCACACCTTCTTCGATACCGCCGACAGCTATGGGCCCAACGTCTCCGAGGAGCTCATCGCCGAGGCTCTGCATCCCTATCCGAAGGAGCTCGTGATCGCCACCAAGGGTGGGCTGGTCCGTCTGAGCCGCCACCGGTGGGACGAATGCGGCCGCCCGGAGCATCTGCGCCGCGCGCTCGATGGCAGCCTGAAGCGCCTTCGCCTCGAGCGCATCGACCTCTATCAGTTCCACGCCCCCGACCCGAACGTTCCGTTCGCAGAGTCGATGGGCGCTCTCGCAGAGCTGCAACGTGCCGGCAAGATCCGACACCTCGGGGTGTCGAACGTCTCGGTGAGCGAGCTCGACGAGGCGCGCCAGATCGCGCCCATCGTCTCGGTGCAGAACGAATACTTCGTCGGAGAGCGCTCGTCGGACGCCGTACTCGCCGCCTGCGAACGGGCCGGCATCGCGTTCATTCCGTGGTCCCCGCTGGGGGGCAACCGGCACCGCGCCCTGCGCGTCGCTCGGGTGCAACACATCGCGGCACGGCTGGCCGCGACGCCGGCTCAGGTCGCGCTCGCGTGGCTCCTCGCGCGCTCGCCGGTGATGCTTCCCATCCCCGGCACGCGCTCGATGCAGCACCTGGAGGAGAACGCGAAAGCGGCGAGAGTCAGGCTGTCGCCTGACGATCTCACCGCGCTGGAGCACCGATGAGAGCACACTTCGACACCCGTCAGCTCCGTCAAAAAGTTCGAGGGGCTACGGGATCCCCCGTAACCCCTCGTGAGTTTTCGGCTCCCTGCTTGCGCGGGGTGGGGTTGACTACCGCGCGCTCGCCCCGCCCATCATCTGGCGGATGAAACCGACGATCACCATCACCACCCCTCCGCCGATCCCGCCTCCCACGATCTGCGCAACGATGGAACCGATGTCAAGACCGCCGCCGGCCGCTCCCGCGCTCGCCCCGCCGGCATGCATCATCATACTCAGGATCTGTCCTCCCAGGCCACCGCCCACGATCCCTGCGATGGAGTTGCCTACGGGCCCAAGGTTCAGTGACTTCAGGAGACCTCCGGCAATGTTGCCGCCCACCGCGCCACTCACCAGCTGAATGATCAGGTTGATGATCGTCGGGCTCATT
>Ga0306921_10008116_pt1 | contig 11083 bp, 7 predicted proteins | sample sta12Cox44000080_FD_203760 | JGI IMG/M metagenome (GOLD analysis project Ga0306921, IMG submission 203760) | Lab enrichment of tropical soil microbial communities from Luquillo Experimental Forest, Puerto Rico - statoxic.12C.oxic.44.000.080 (v2)... | ecosystem: Environmental > Terrestrial > Soil... | reverse complement strand
GCGGGTTGGCCGCTTCGAAGGAGAGGCCGCACGGCTTTGCCAGAAAGACGATCTCGATGATGTCTCTGAGCGGCACGTCGCAATGGTGCGGACCTTCGTAATTGCCCCAGCAAAGATGCAGCCGCAGCCGGTCTGCCGGGATGTTTTGCAGCGCGTGATTGAGCGCTTCGATGTGGAGCTGCGCTTTTTTGCGGAATTCTGTGAGGGTCAGCTGGGCGTATTGAATGTGCCTGCCCATCGCAAGGTCCGGGCAGTCGATCTGTAAGACCAGACCAGCCTCGGCGACGGTCTCGTATTCCTGTCGCATCGCTTCAGCAATCGCGTAGAGATAGGCCTCCTCGTCCGGATAATGCCCGTTGTGGAAGAATAACGAGACGACACCCGGTGAGGCACCGCTGAGGAAGGCTTCCTCCGTGTTCGCCCTAGCGAGTGCCGCAGCGAGGTTGGCGACGTCGATCTCGGCGGCCGCGGCGTCGCGGACACTGATCGGACCGTTGCAGCCCGGTGTTCTGCGCCGCGAGCGGCCCGGGTCGCCGAACACCCGTCTGGCGAATTCGGGGAAGCCAACGAGATCCTGATAGACGAGCGGGTGGCTCTCGCCGCCAAAGCCGTGCAGCCGGTCCTTGATGTAAGTGGCGTAGCTTGGCTTGCTCATCTCGCCGTCATTGACGATGTCGATCCCGGCCTCGACCTGTTTTTCGACAACCGCCGACACCGCTGAGCGGATGTGCGCCTTCAGTGCGGCAGCATCGACCGGCACACCCTCCTCCTTGGCGAACATCGTCCGCACGAGATCCTGCGGACGCGGCAGGCTGCCGGTATGCGTCGTCAGGAAGCGCTCGATGCTGCGTTTCATGGCCGACTCCACCTCAACGCAAGCGGGGCATGACCTTTTCGCAGAGCAATTGCAGCGATCGCGTCATCGGCTCGGACGGGATCAGCGCGCCGAAATTCAGCTCCGCGAGAATCCCGTTCAAACCGAGCTCGTCGTGCAACTCCTGCAGGCGGTCGGCGACATATTCCGGCCCGCCGATGATCACCTTGTCACGCCTCACCTCATCGTAGGAGATTGTCTTGACGGCTTGCGCCTCCTCCGCGCGACGCCGATTGGGCGAATTCTCGAGCCGGCTGCTCAAGGTTCGATAGCCCGACATGATGCTTGTTTCGGCCTCTTCCAGGGCCTGAGGATCAGTATCCGCGATGTGCAAGGTCAGCCGCAGATAGACCTCGCCCTCACCCCGGTGGCCAGCCGCTTTGTAGGCCTGGCGATAGGCTGCGAGATCGGGTGCCAGACCCGAGAGCGAACCGCTGCGTACCGCGACAAAGATCGGATAGCCGGCCTCGCCGAGCGATGGAAAGGTCTCCTCGCGGGCGGCGGCGACGCGGATCGGCGGGCAAGGCTTCTGATAAGGTTGTGGAACGGCTGAAGCATTGTTGAAGCTGTAATATTTGCCTTCATAAGAAAAAGTCGGCTGCGTCCAGGCGCGCTTAACAATCTCGAGGGTCTCCAGGAAACGCTCGCGGCTCTCCGAATAGGGCACGCCATAAGCGATATAGGAACGCGGATTGCCGCTACGCCCGACGCCAAAGAGCAGTCGTCCCTCGCTGATCTGATCGATGGTGGCGGTCTCTTCGGCAAGGCGCAGCGGATGGCACAGCGGCAGGACCTGTACGCCGGTGCCGATCTTGATCCGCCGAGTACGTGCGGCGATCGCGCTGGCGACGGTCAGCGGTGCCGTCAGCACCGACCGGCGTGCCTGCTGGTGGATTTCAGCGAGCCAGATGGCGTCGAGCCCCCAACGGTCCGCCGCTTCGACTTGGGCTAGTGCCTCCGCGAACGCCGCCGCCGGGGTCTGATCCGGCCGGCAATGGAATTCATGGTAGACGCCGACCTCCATCACCCCTCCTCGTTCTCCTCTTTACTTGAGGACGGTAATTTCGATCTGTTTATAGAGCAAATGCCGATTTCCGATCACCGCGATGCCGTCCCGGCATGGCAGACGACTCGACGAAGCTCCTCCACCGCCATGATGTCCACTCGGCCGAACTTGCTCACCGCCCTGTCGACGAGCATCTGCAGGTCGGCGAGCTTGCTGACATCGGCTTCGACGCCAATCGACTGATCACCGAGCTTGCTGACCTGCTGCTCGAGCCCCTCGGTCGCCTCGGGATGGCACACATAGTCGATGACGACATTGGCATGCAGCCGAGCGAGTTCGAGGACGATCGCCTGGCCGATCCCGCTATTGCCACCGGTGACGATGGCGACCTTGCCTTGTAACGGCATCGCTAGCTCCTTCAATTCCGGCTCTTCAGATATCGAATTCATTAGAGTTCAAAGGCGGCCTCTCGCCCGTGTTCGAGAAAGGTCTTGGCGTCGAGGTGCCCGAAAATCTCGATCAACGGCGCGACCACCCCGGTCCAACCGGTTTGATGACTGGCGCCGATGCCGGCGCCGTTGTCGCCGTGAAAATACTCGTAGAACAACAGATTATCCCGCCAATAGGGATCGCTCTGGAACTTCTGGGCTCCGCCGAACACCGGCCGACGGCCAGCTTGGTCACGCAGGAAAATATTAGTCAGACGATTGGCGATCTCGCGGGCCACCTCGAACAAGTTCATCGAGTTGCCCGAGCCGGTGGGACAATCGATCTTGAAGTTGTCACCGTAATACAAATAGTATTGCATCAGCGCTCGAATCAACAACGCATTGACCGGCATCCAAATCGGACCGCGCCAGTTCGAGTTTCCGCCGAACATGCCGGTATCCGACTCCGCCGGGAGATAATTGACCCGGTATTCCTGGCCGTGCACGGAAAAGACATAGGGATGATTGGCGTGATAGCGGGATAGTGCCCGGATCCCGTAGGGGCTCAGGAATTCGTTCCCGTCGAGCATCCGAGACAGAATTCGACGCAGCCGATCCTCGTTCACCAGGGCCATGATGCCGCGCTCGGCAAAACCATAGTGGCCGGCGCCCGTCGCATGGATCGACTCGGCTAACTCTGGCATCCGTCGCAGGCGCGCAAATATATGGTCGGTCAGTTTGGAAACCCGTTCTCTCTGCCACTTCTCCACGACCGTCACGGCGCAGAGCGGCAACAGCCCCACCATCGAGTGGACCTTCAGCCGGGTTGTTCTCCCGTCGGGAGTGCGAAGAATGTCGTAATAGAAACCGTCCTCCTCATCCCACATGCCATCCGGTCCAATCTGGTTCATGGCATGGGCGATCAGCACAAAGTGGCTCGCAAAATTTTCTGCCAAATCCTGATATGCCGGGTCGCTCGACGCCAGCTCGACGGCGATCTCGATCATGTTCTGCGAGTAGAGAGCCATCCATGCTGTGCTATCGGCCTGCTCTAAATAGCCTCCGGTGGGCAGTGGTGCGCTACGGTCGAAGACACCAATATTGTCAAGCCCGAGAAACCCGCCTTCGTATAGGTTGTTGCCGGAGCTGTCCTTACGGTTCGCCCACCACCCAAAGTTCCACGTCAGCTTGCCAAAGATCCGCCGGAGGAACTGGAGATCGCGCGTTCCGCGCAATGCCTGCTCCATGCGGTAGAGAAAGATCGTGGCCCAGCCATGCACCGGCGGATTGACATCGCTAAAGTTCCACTCATACGCCGGGATCTGACCGGTCGGGTGCTGGTATACACCGGCAAGCAGGAGGTTGAGCTGCTCCTTGGCGAAATCGATGTCGACTGTAGACAGCGCGATCGTGTGAAAGGCAAGGTCCCAGGCGGCAAACCATGGGTATTCCCACTTGTCGGGCATCGAGATGACATGGTCGCTGATCATGTGGAACCACTCGCGGTTCCGCGCTACGCCGGTTTCCGCCAGCAGCGGATCGGCGCGATGTTCCTCAAGCCATTTGTCGACGTCGTAGAAGAAATATTGCTTGCTCCATAACATTCCGGCCAGCGCCTGGCGCATCACATTGGCTGCATCTTCGCCGACACCCGGAGGTGTTATCGACCGGTAGAATTCGTTGGCCTCGCGCCGGCGCGCTTCGAGGATTTGCGCGAACCGCGCGCCAAACGGCTCCTCGCCACCAAGTGCGATATTGGTCAGCCGCAGTCGGATAAAGGCGGTAGCCCTTGCCCCCACGCGTAAATGATAATGCGCGGCGGCTTTGGTGCCTGTGTTGTTCGGGTTGACCGCGTTCTGCCGGTCCGCCACCACGCAGTCGTTGATCCCGTCCTTGACATAAGGCGTCGGATTGGCGGTGCCGAAGAGACGCTGGTTGTTGGTTTCGTTTTCGGTGAACAGCAGGAGTGGCTGTCCCTCGCAATAGAGGAAATAGTCACCGAGTGACGCGTCTGCCGCGGCTATGGCGATGGCGTTTCTATGGGACGCAGCCCTCATCGACGGTTTCGGCTCCTCCGGCCACCAGGTCCAGATATTGCGAAACCAGAGGGTCGGCAACACGTGGATCGCGCTTTCCTCGGGCCCCCGGTTGCATACGCTGATCTCTATCAGCAAATCCGTGGGCGCGGCCTTCGCGTATTCCACAAAGACATCGAAATACCGGTCTTCATTGAATATGCCGGTGTCGAGCAGTTCGTACTCGGGATCGGTCTTACTGCGGCTTCGGTTGGTATTGATCAGATCCAGGTAAGGAAATTCATTCTGAGGATATTTATACAGATACTTCATATACGAGTGCGTCGGGGTGCTATCCAGGTAGAAATAATATTCCTTGACGTCCTCACCGTGATTGGCCTCGCTGTTGGTTAGGCCGAATGCCCGCTCCTTGAGGATCGGGTCCTTGCCGTTCCACAGCGCCAGCGCAAAGCACAGCCGCTGATGATCGTCGCTGAGACCGGCCAGGCCGTCCTCACCCCAATGATAGGCGCGCGAGCGGGCTTGATCGTGGCTGAAATAGTCCCAGGCGTTCCCGTCCGCGCTGTAGTCCTCGCGAACGGTGCCCCACTGCCGTTCGCTGAGGTAGGGTCCCCATTGCCGCCATGGCACTCCTTGCTTCAGCGTTTCATCCAGCCGTTGCGCCTCGGCCGTCTTGATCGGTTGGGTAGTCGGAGTCTCAGCCATGATTTGCTCCCTACTGGACCTTCAGTGTTAGTTTGTCGCGTCGAACACGATCTGATCGTACTCCCAGAGCTGTGCGATGAACCTGCAGGCCTGCCCGTCATCAATTGCTCCCGCGGCGTCTCGCAGGATCTGATCGACCGAGCGCTTGCCGTCGATCGCCGCGAACACCCGTTCTTGCGCCGTATCGATCGGCAGCGCGAGGTCCGGATACGTATGGGCCCGATTGATTAGCACGGCCGCCGAACCGGGCGGCACCCGATCGCGGACACACAAAGTCCACGGCATACGCAGAGGAATGTAGCCGCGCCAAGCATCGCCGTCGAACGCGATCGGCTGACTCTCGCCCAGGCGATCGTCACGATAGGCAATGAGGCTGTGCTTGGTCATTGTTCCGCGCAGCAGTTCGACCGCCGCGTGCTGCAACGGCGGCGCAAGCGATGTGAGCCGCGCGGCGTGTGGCATGTTCGCGATCGCGCCGCATCGCGACAGATAGGGAGCCTGCTCGAACCAGCGCCCAAAGCTGAGGCCACAACGCTCGAGCCAGTCATAGAGCTGTGGCACGGTGTAGGCGCGGTCCTGGGGATGCAGCAGTGCATCGGCGAGCGCGTCCGGATACGTGAAATCCTTGGTCCGACGCGCCACGCCGGCGATTGGATGGTCGCCAGACAGGGCGGCGATCGTGGCGCCGAGGTCTCGCAATTCCTCATCCGTGGGGCCGACCCCGAGCAGGCGGCAATACTCCTGCATCATATAGATGCCGGTCCGCCCATATGCTGCATATACCATCAGCTGTATCGCGCCATTGCGATCAAGGACATTGCGCAATGCCCGCAGACCCATATCCGGGTCGGGCAGGTGGTGCAGCACGCCGGTGCATACGATCTGATCGAACCTCTGGCCCAGCTCCCCGACCTGGTCTATCGCCAGCCGATGGAAGTCGAGATTTCGCAAGCCATATTTTTGCTTAAGATCGCGCGTGTGCCGCAGGCTGGTTTCGCTGATGTCGATGGCCGTGACGCGCGCCTCCGGCTCACGCAGCGCATAGGTGGCGGCCTGAGAAGTTCCGCAGCCGGCTACCAAGATCTCTCGATCTGGCCGCTGCTGTTCAGTCGCCCATAGCAATAGGGACAGTGCCCGACGCCGATCGGGGTTCCGGTAGAGCTCACGATGCCGATCGAGATCGTGAAGCGGCGCCGGATACGGGTGGCTCTCGTAGAAAGCGCGCACCACCTTGACGTTCGTTAGCATCGGACCTCCTCTGGACCTTGAGAGTCAGACCCAGAGCGATTGTGCGCTCTCGTCTCGAGCTCAGCGAGGTCGCGTTCGAGGAAAAAGTTCAGAAAGGTCCGGATCACGGCGATAGCGCCGAGCTGCCCGACCTCCTGCCAGCTCGGCGCAATTGACGTCCCGATGATATCGGCCGCGAGCTGAAAAGTCAGGCCGGCGACGAGCCAGCGTCCGTAGCGCACCAAGATTTCGCGGAACCGCCGATGTGCCGGCGCCGGAAATACCACCCACAGTCCGGTGAAAAATGCCTCGACGGTACCGATGGCGACAGTGATCAACGCCATCGCATCGATGACGATGACAATGTCTTTGGTGACGAGATGCAGCCATTCCTCCATCGGCCGCTCCTCCGGGCCCGCATCGGGCGGCCGCCGGGGTTACCCCATCGGCCGCCCTCCTATCCGAATTGGCAGGGTTAGGTGTGGTGAGCCTCCTGCATCTTCTGGAGCACCTCATCGAGGTTGAAGCTGGCGGCCTTCTGGCGTTGCGCATACTCCCTGAAGGTCTGCAGGAATTCCCCGACAAACGCCTGCGCCGGCACGAGCAGGTAGACATGGTCAACCAGCCAATCGTAGTAGGTGATCGAGGTGATATCGGCGCGCTCGAACGGATCGGTGCGGAGGTTAAACATCTTTGGAATGCGAAGCGTTACGAACGGTTCGGCCCAGATTTGGAACCCGCCCTGCGCCCGCTGCTCCTCGAATACTATCTTCCAGTTATCGTAACGCAACGCCACGAGCTGCTGGTCATCGTTGCAGTAAAGGAACCACTCTCGAGGGCTTTTCTGCACCTCGCCCGACAGGTACGGTACCAGATTATGACCGTCGAGATGGACCTTGTAGGTCATCTCGCCAATCTTGTAGCCCTTTAAGAGCTTGTCTTTGACGTCCGGATCGCCGCCCATCGCGAGGAATGTCGGCAGCCAGTCGTGATGCGCGACCATCTCGTTTGACACGGTGCCGGGCTTGATCTTGCCCGGCCAACGGACTACGCAAGGCACCCGGTAGGCGCCCTCCCAGTTGGTGTTTTTCTCACTGCGGAACGGCGTCATCGCTGCATCCGGCCAGGTAAACATATTCGGACCGTTGTCGGTCGAATACATGACAAATGTGTTATTGGCGATGCCGGCTTCGTCGAGCGCCCGCAATACCTGGCCGACATTTTTGTCATGGTCGATCATCACGTCGTGATATTCGCTCTGCCAGCGGCCCGACTGGCCTCGGCTCTCCGGTTTCACATGTGTACGCAGATGCATATGCGTGAAGTTGACCCAGAGGAAGAATGGCTGGCCGGCCTGGGCCTGCCGCTTGATGTAATCGACGGAGCGGGCGGCGATGTCGTCGTCGATCGTTTCCATGCGCTTCTTGGTCAGCGGGCCGGTGTCGCGGATCGTCTGCTTGCCGACCCTGCCAAACCGCGCGTCGACCGTTGCGTCGTCGGTGTCGGTGGCTTTGCAGTCCATAACACCGCGCGGACCAAACCGTTCGCGAAAGTGCGGAAAATCTTTCGGGTTCGGATAGTCCGGCAATTCCGGCTCTTCCTCCGCGTTCAGGTGGTAGAGATTGCCATAAAACTCGTCGAAGCCGTGCGCCGTTGGCAGATATTCGTTGCGGTCGCCGAGGTGGTTCTTGCCAAACTGCGCGGTCGCGTAGCCCAACGGCTTGAGCAGCTCGGCAATTGTCGGGTCTTCCTTGTGCAGACCGACCGCGGCGGCCGGCAGGCCGACTTTGGTCAAACCGGTGCGCAACCCGTGCTGACCGGTCAGGAACGACGCTCGTCCAGCGGTGCAGCTCTGTTCGCCGTAACAGTCGGTAAAACGCACACCTTCATCGGCGATACGGTCTATGTTGGGTGTGCGATACCCCATCAACCCGTCGCTGTAGCAGCTCAAATTGGTGATGCCGATATCGTCACCCCAGATGACGACGATGTTTGGTTTGGCACTTGCTCTGGATCTAGCCATCTCGATCTCCTTTCGTTGGTCGGGTGGTGTCGAAAGTGCTTATCGGTCTTCGTTGCTCGGGCCGGGTCTCCCTAGGTGAGGCGGAGCAGCACGGCAAAGAACGCGAACAGGCCTATAAGGAGCAGGACGATGGCAACCGCAATGACAGGCGTTTGCATTCCCTCTTTGGTAACGCCCGCGATCGGCGTGTACGGTTCGCCCCATAGATAGCGAATGGACCACCAGTACTGCCAAATCGAAACGAGGAGGGCCAGGATGCCGCACGAGATCAATGCGAGCCCCATATAGCGCGGCGCGTGTGGAAGATAGGCGGCGCGGGCTCCGGGTGTCTCTTCCAAGTGTTCGAGGTACTGGACGATCGCGAAGCCGAAGCCGATCAGCGCCACCGCGGTGCGCAGCCATGACATGATCGTGCGTTCGAGAGCCAGACGAGTGCGGACCCAGGCAAAATGATCGGCCGCGGTTGCCCTCACCTCGAATCTGGCCGCGCTCGGCGCGGCATGTGAATCTGCCATCCCCGGCGTCCTTCTTTTACTGGCGAGCCATCGCGATGCGGATCGCCTCCTCGGGCGAGACCAGGTGATCCGAGCTCTCGGCCGCCTCGCCGATGGCGAGTTGTACCCCTTTGACCGTCCCGTTAAAGGCATTGCCGCGCGAGCCGTAGTCCTGAGATACGGGCGCCCCACTGTCCTCGCCGACGTCGCAGCCGTCGTCGGCGGAAAAGACCATCGCCTGCGTCATTGGGATGGCCCCTTCGCCGACTTTCTCGCCGTCGACATATGGCGTCACCTGGCCACCCTTGCCGAGTCCGCCGCCGGCGTAGGCAAACTCCATGCGTACCTGGTGCTCGCCCGCCGGTAATGTTCGCGCGGCTTCGACGTAGTAGTGGTTCACCCCTGCCACGTTGTAGCAGTATTTGAGCTTGCCGTTCTTCGCGTAGAGGCTCCACCCGCCGATGTTGGCGCCCTGGGCGATTATCACCCCCTCGGCCCCCGTCTCCGGGACCTCGATCTCGGCGGTGACCGAGTGGGATTTGTTCTTGATGTTCAGGACGCAGTTCTCCGACAGACGTCCCATGCCGCCAAACAGCAGCTGGGTATTCCCTTTGATCAGCACTGGTCGGCCGGCGGTGTCCGGATTGATCTTCTCGGCAAACCGGTCGTCGATCGGCAATACGTTGTAGCGCGTCGCCTCGATCAGCCATAGTCGCTGCAGCTCGTGCAATTTCTCCGGCATTTGCTTGGCGAGGTCGTTGGCCTGGTTCCAGTCCTTGCTGGTGTCGTAGAGCTCCCAGACGTCGTCGTCGAGGGCCACAATGTCTCCGCCCACGATCACCCAGGGTGTGCGATGCTTGGTCACCGCAGTCCAGCCCTTGTGGTAGATGCCGCGGTTGCCGAACATCTCGAAATACTGCGTCTCGCGCCGCTCCGCTGCGTTGGCGTCGTCAAACGAGTATCGCATGCTGACACCTTCGATCGGCCGCTGCTGCACGCCGTTGACCGAGACCGGCTCGGGCAACCCCGCCGCCTTGAGGATTGTCGGCGCCACGTCGATGACGTGGTGGAACTGCGAGCGGATTTCACCCTTGGCCTTGATGCCGTTGGGCCAGTGGACGATGGTGCCATTACGGGTCCCGCCCCAATGGGAGGCGACCTGCTTGGTCCATTGGTAAGGGGCGTTCATTGCATGCGCCCAGCCTACGGCGTAGTGGTTGTACGACTCGGGGCCGCCGAGCTTTTCGTACCGCGCCATCAGGAATTCCGGGGTCTCGAGGGCCGCCAGGCCGTTGAAATTGGCCATCTCGTTGTAGGCGCCGTTCAATGTGCCCTCGGCCGAGGCGCCGTTGTCGCCGATGATGTAGTACACGAGCGTGTCGTCGAGGATGTTGAGCTTCTTCAAGCCGTCGAGCAGGCGTCCGACATGGTGGTCGGTGTACTCCAGGAGCCCCGCGTAGACCTCCATCTGGCGGCGCAATATGGGCTTTAGCGCCTCCGGCATATCGTCCCACGCCGGAATCTCCGAGTGGCGCGCGGTGAGCTGGCAGTCCGCCGGGATGACGCCCAGATTCTTCTGTCGGGCGATTGTCTCCTCGCGCAACTTGTCCCAGCCCTGGTCGAACTTGCCCTTGTACTTGTCGGCCCACTCCTTGGGTACATGGTGAGGCGCGTGGGTGGCGCCCGGCGCGAAGTAGACAAAGAAGGGTTTGTCCGGAGCCAGCGCCTTCTGCTGCGACACCCAGGCCATCGCCTTGTCGGTCATGTCCGCCATAAAGTGGTAGCCCTCTTCAGGCGTCTTCTTCGGCTCGACCGGCGTGGTGCCCTCGTACAAGGTGGGATACCACTGGTTCGCCTCGCCGCCGATAAAACCGTAGAAGTACTCGAACCCGCCGCCGCCGGTCGGCCATGCGTCAAACGGTCCGACCGGGCTCGTCTCCCACACCGGCACTTCGTGGCATTTGCCAAACTGCGCGGTCGAGTAGCCGTTGAGCTTCAGGGTCCGGGCGAGCGGGGAGATGGTATTGGGCAGTACCGAGCTGTAGCCCGGCGCGCCGGTGGCGATCTCGGTGATGCCTCCCATGCCGGCGGAGTGATGATTGCGGCCGGTCAGCAGCGCCTGCCGCGTCGGGGAGCAGAGGGCGGTGGTGTGGAAGCGGTTGTACTTCAGCCCGGCGGCCGCCAGCTTTTCCGCGTTCGGCGTCTGGCACGGACCGCCAAAGGCGCTCGCGGAACCAAACCCGGCATCGTCGATCAGGATGATCAGCACGTTCGGCGCGCCTTTGGGCGG
>Ga0306921_10008107_pt1 | contig 11088 bp, 7 predicted proteins | sample sta12Cox44000080_FD_203760 | JGI IMG/M metagenome (GOLD analysis project Ga0306921, IMG submission 203760) | Lab enrichment of tropical soil microbial communities from Luquillo Experimental Forest, Puerto Rico - statoxic.12C.oxic.44.000.080 (v2)... | ecosystem: Environmental > Terrestrial > Soil... | reverse complement strand
GGCCTCGGCCGCCGACTTGGCAACCCCTTCCTTGGGAACCGGAATACCGTAGGCGTCGCAGACCAGTTTGCCCTCGGGCGCCGTCAGACTTGTGCGTTTGTCCGCCTTGACCTGATCCAGGACCTTGCGGACCGCATCTTTCGCATTTGACATTTGGGGTTTCTCCTGGCGACGTATTGTATGGCATTTGGTATGCCAGAGACGCAGTTGTCAAGCAAGGCATTCGGCGAAAGCCCGAAAAAGCTGGTCGCTTGACACGCTGGCATCTGGCATGCCAAAAATTAGCGTGGTATTTTTGATGTAAGAAGACAACTCCCAGGCGAGGAGATTGTCGTGGCTGATCGAAAAAACTAACCAAGGCGTTACCCCCCATGGCCGAGGCAGAGATTGCAGTTGTCCGGATTGCCCCGGAGACGAGCTTCAAGAACAAGGCCTATGAGGCCCTGAAGGAAGCGATCCTCAAGATGGACATCTATGCGACGTCGGAACCGGTGATGCTCGACGAGCGCGCATTGTCCGAGCGTCTTGGCGTGAGCCGTACGCCGATCCGCGAGGCCATCGCAATGCTAGAGCAGGACGGCTTCGTGAAGACCGTGCCGCGGCGGGGCATCATCGTGGTGCGGCGAACCAAGAGCGAGATCGTTGACATGATCCGCGCCTGGGCTGCGCTCGAAAGCATGGCGGCGCGGCTGATCACCACGACGGCGCGCAAGAAGGACATCACGGCGCTGCGCGACTTCTTCAAGGACTTCAACAAGGACCGCCTGCCCCAGGATCACGTCGAGGAATACTCCGGGGCCAATATCGCCTTCCACCAGTCGCTGATCTCGCTCTCGGAGTCGCCGGTGCTGGTCGACATGACCAACGACATCCTGCTGCATGTGCGCGGCTACCGGCAGCTGACGATCGGGCGCAGCGAGCGCATCGCAGCCTCGCTGCCTGAGCATCTTGGAATCATCGAAGCGCTCGAAGAGCGCAACACCGAGCTCGCCGAGAAGCGCGCGCGCGACCACACCCTTGGTCTTGCCGCCTATGTCGAGGCGCATGGCGACGAATTGTTCGGCTGACGCCGATTTCAACCCAAGAAGACGATCAACTCGTCCTTAAGACAGACGTTCAGGGAGAGAAGAGCCCATGCTGAACACCGCGCAGAAAACCGAGGCATCGGGCACCGAGCAGGAATTGACCGACGGCTTCCACCTTGTCATCGACGCGCTCAAGCTCAACGGCATCGACACGATCTACGGCGTGCCGGGCATTCCGATCACCGATCTCGGCCGCATGGCGCAGGCCGCCGGCATCCGCGTGCTCTCCTTCCGCCACGAGCAGAACGCGGGTTACGCCGCAGCGATTGCCGGCTTTCTCACCAGGAAGCCCGGCGTCTGTCTCACGGTCTCCGCGCCAGGCTTCCTGAACGGCCTGACGGCGCTCGCGCATGCGACCACCAACTGCTTCCCGATGATCCTGGTCTCGGGCTCCTCCGAACGCGAGATCGTCGATCTGCAGCAGGGCGATTATGAAGAGATGGATCAGCTCGCGATCGCAAAGCCCCTGTGCAAGGCGGCGTTCCGCGTGCTGCACGCCCAGGACATCGGCATCGGCTTTGCGCGCGCGATCCGCGCCGCAGTGTCGGGCCGCCCGGGCGGCGTCTATCTCGACCTCCCCGCAAAGCTGTTCGGACAGGTGATGAATGCGGAGGCTGGTCGGAAATCGCTGGTCAAGGTAATAGATCCCGCACCCGCGCAGCTTCCGGCACCGTCGGCGGTCAAGCGCGCGCTGGATGTCCTGAAGAGCGCGAAGCGCCCGCTGATCATCCTGGGCAAGGGCGCGGCCTATGCGCAGGCCGACGAAGCGATCAAAAACTTTGTCGAAAAGAGTGGCGCGCCGTTCCTCCCGATGAGCATGGCCAAGGGCCTGTTGCCCGATTTGCATCCGCAATGCGCGGGCGCGGCGCGCTCGACCGTGCTGAAGGACGCCGACGTGGTGATGCTGATCGGCGCCCGTCTCAACTGGCTGCTGTCGCACGGCAAGGGCAAGACCTGGGGCGAAGCGCCCAAGAAATTCATCCAGGTCGACATCGAGCCCAAGGAAATGGATTCCAATATCGAGATCGCCGCTCCCGTGGTCGGCGACATCGGCTCCTGTGTCGCGGCGCTGGTCGAGGCGATGGGCTCCGGCTGGTATGCGCCGCCGGCCGACTGGCTCAATGCGGTGAAGTCGAAGCGCGACGAGAACGTCGCCAAGATGGCGCCGCGGCTGATGAACAACAATTCGCCGATGGATTATCACGGCGCGCTCGGCGTGCTCCGCGCCGTCATCAAGGAGCGGCCCGACGCCATCCTCGTCAACGAGGGCGCGAACGCGCTCGATCTGACGCGCGGAATCATTGACATGTATCAGCCGCGCAAGCGGCTCGATGTCGGCACTTGGGGCGTGATGGGCATCGGCATGGGCTCGGCAATCGCGGCGAGCGTCGAGACCGGCAAGCCGGTGCTTGCGATCGAGGGCGACAGCGCCTTCGGTTTCTCCGGGATGGAGGTCGAAACCATCTGTCGTTATCGCCTGCCGGTCTGTATCGTCATCCTCAACAATGACGGCATCTATCGTGGCACCGATGTCAATTCGGCGGGCCCGGATCCCGCAACCACGGTGTTCGTCAAGGGCGCGCGCTACGACAAGATGATGGAGGCGTTTGGCGGCGTCGGCGTCAATGCGACGACGCCTGACGAATTAAAGCGCGCGGTCAATGCCGCGATGGATTCCGGCAAGCCGACGCTGATCAACGCGGTGATCGATCCCGCGGCGGGCTCGGAGAGCGGCCGCATCGGCAACCTCAATCCGCAAAGCGCCCTGAAGAAGAAATAGACGAGGCCATCCGGCCGGGGCCGCGGCGGGCCCAGGTCCCACCCTTCCTGCACAGGCACGAGCAGATACGAAACGGAGCTTAACAATGACCAAGGCGCTGACGGGTGTTCGCATCCTCGACTTCACCCACGTTCAGTCGGGACCGACCTGTACGCAGCTATTGGCGTGGTTCGGCGCCGATGTGATCAAGGTCGAGCGCCCGGGCGTCGGCGACATCACGCGCGGCCAACTGCAGGACATCCCGAAGGTCGACAGCCTGTATTTCACCATGCTCAATCACAACAAGCGCTCGATCACGCTCGACACCAAAAACCCGAAGGGCAAGGAGGTTCTGACCGAGTTGATCAGGAAGTGCGACGTGCTGGTGGAGAATTTCGGTCCCGGCGTGCTCGACCGCATGGGCTTTTCCTGGGAGAAGATTCAGAGCATCAACCCGAAGATGATCGTCGCCTCGATCAAGGGTTTTGGCCCGGGCCCTTATGAGGATTGCAAGGTCTATGAGAACGTCGCGCAGTGCACCGGGGGTGCGACGTCCACTACCGGATTCCGCGATGGCGTGCCGCTCGTGACCGGCGCGCAGATCGGCGATAGCGGAACGGGTCTGAATCTTGCGCTCGGCATCGTGACGGCGCTTTATCAACGCACCAGGACCGGTAACGGCCAGCGCGTCACGGCGGCAATGCAGGACGGCGTGCTCAACCTTTGCCGCGTCAAGCTGCGCGACCAGCAGCGGCTCGCTCACGGACCGCTGACGGAATACAGCCAATATGGTGAAGGCATTCCGTTCGGCGACGCCGTGCCGCGCGCCGCCAACGATTCCGGTGGCGGCCAGCCCGGCCGCATCCTCAAATGCAAGGGCTGGGAGACCGATCCCAACGCCTACATCTATTTCATCACGCAGGCTCCGGTCTGGGAGAAGATCTGCGATCTGATCGGCGAGCCCGGCTGGAAGACACATCCCGACTACGCAAAGCCGGCGGCGCGATTGCCGCGCCTGAACGAAATCTTCGCGCGGATCGAACAGTGGACCATGACCAAGACCAAGTTCGAGGCGATGGAAATTCTCAACAAGGACGACATTCCCTGCGGTCCAATTCTGTCGATGAAGGAACTGGCGGAAGACAAGTCGCTGCGCGCCACCGGCACCGTAGTCGAGGTGGATCATCCCACCCGCGGCAGATATCTGTCGGTCGGCAATCCGATCAAACTGTCGGACAGCCCGAGCGAGGTCACGCGTTCGCCACTGCTCGGCGAGCACACCGACGAGATCCTGCGCCAGGTGCTCGGCTTCAGCGATCATCAGGTGGCCGAAATCCACGGTTCCGGCGCGTTGGACCCGCCACGCAAGCAAGCGGCGGAATAGCGCAGCAAGAAAAACCAAAAAGGCCGTCTGTCAGGCGGCCTTTTTGCTGGATTTCGCCGCAAGCCCGCCGTTTGATCCATGCTGCATCGCGGTAGCATAATTAAAAGGCCCGGGATTTCCGCGGGGCTTTTTTGTCACGCGCACTCACCTCACCTGCACCGGCAACTTCAAAGTGCGCCGCGATGAGGCGTAAGATAGAAGTATGACTTGCGCTCTGGCATAATACATACCAAAATGTTTCCGGGATGAGCGCTCACCCTCCTTAAAGATGGGTGCCCCGGGGAGGATTAATGACCGATATTGCACATACGACGACCGCACCCGCCGCCGGACGCGTCAGCGACGCCTATCGCTGGACCCAACTCGTCATCGGCATCTGTGCCATGGTAATGATCGCCAACTATCAGTATGGCTGGACGTTCTTCGTCCCCGACATCCAGAAGAAGTTCGGCTGGGATCGGGCTTCCATTCAATGGGCCTTCACGCTGTTCGTGCTGTTCGAGACCTGGCTTGTGCCAGTGGAAGGCTGGTTTGTCGACAAATACGGACCGCGCCTGGTCGTTCTCTTCGGCGGAATCTTGTGTGCCTTGGGCTGGGCCATCAACGCACAGGCGACGTCGCTGAACGGCTATTATCTGGGGATGATCGTTTCCGGCATCGGCGCCGGCGCCGTTTACGGCACCTGCGTCGGCAACGCGCTGAAATGGTTTCCCGACAAGCGTGGCCTTGCGGCCGGTCTTACCGCCGCCGGCTTCGGCGCCGGCTCGGCACTGACGGTGGCGCCAATTCAGGCGATGATCAGGGATTCTGGTTTCCAGACCACGTTCCTCTATTTCGGCCTCGCGCAAGGCATCATTGTCATGATCCTGGCGCTGGCGCTGCTCGCACCGAAGCCGGGGCAGGTCCCCGCCCCAGTTCAGACCACCACCATCATGCAGACCCGCCGCAACTTCGAACCTAGCGAGGTGATACGCCAGCCGATCTTCTGGCTGATGTATTTCATGTTCGTGATCGTTGGCGCCGGAGGTTTGATGGTGACTGCCAACCTCAAGCCGATTGGCGTCGACTGGAAGATCGACAACATTCCGGTCACTTTGATCGGATTGACGATGACCACCGTTACTTTCGCGGCAACGCTCGATCGTATCCTCAACGGCCTGACCCGCCCGTTCTTCGGCTGGGTATCCGACATGATCGGGCGCGAGAACACGATGTTCATCGCGTTCGGCCTTGAAGGCATCGGCATCTGGGCGCTCTACATGCTCGGCCACGATCCGGTCTGGTTTGTCCTGCTATCGGGGGTGGTGTTCTTCGCCTGGGGCGAGATTTATTCCCTGTTCCCCTCGACCTGCACCGATACCTTCGGCGCCAAGTACGCCACCACCAATGCCGGCCTGCTCTATACGGCCAAGGGCACGGCGGCGCTTCTGGTGCCGGCTGCCAATTATGTGCAGCAGACCACCGGTAGTTGGGACAGTGTGTTCCTGATTGCCGCGGGCGCGAACATCCTCGCCTCGCTGCTGGCAATCCTGGCCCTTAAACCCTGGCGCAGAAAGGTAATCGCAGCGCAGCAAGCCTGATCGCCGCTTGCGAGTTCCACAGCACGCGCCCGGCGACGGGCGCGTGCTATTTACGTACGACTCGATCGAGAAACGACTCCAGCGCTGCAATGCACTCCGAGTCGCGATAGACGCGATGCTTATTCGCCGCGATCCGCAGCGATGCCTCCCCTCGCTTCGCCGCCTCGCGGCCGAGCGCCGAAGCAATGGAGACATACTCGGCAACCGAATGCGCCACGGTCTCGCGGATTTCCATCATGTTCAGGATCGCGCTCGCATGGCGACCTCGCATCAGTTCGCCCGGCAAGGTGACGATCGGGCGATCGTGAAGGAGGCTCTCTAGGATCGAGTTGCAGCCGGACCAGCCGATGCTGTCCAGCACGATGTCGCAAACCCCGATCGCCGCCGCAAAACGCTCCGGCGCAAGCCTGGGCAAGAAGACACAGTGATCGCTGGATTTCAGACCGACGGTGTTGAAAGCGCGAGCGAGCCGAACCTTGAACAGCTCGCTCACGCCTTTGCCGCCCGCAAATTCGATGAAGACGAACTGGCAAGCTCCGACCTCTGCAGCGATACGGGCGAAAACCTCATCGAACTGCGGCAAGTACTTCGCCAGAGACTGCGCGCACCAATAGACCACGGCGTCGCCGGAGAGCCCAAGCTCGGCGCGATCGGCGCGAACCGGAGGGACATCCACCGGTTCGTAATAGATTGAAAGCTTGGGCAGCCGGACCAGCTTCTCCGAATAGTGCTCCTCGGCGTCGGGCGGCTCCATCAGATCGCTGCTGATGAAGTAGTCGATAGTCGGAAAGCCGCTGGTGACCGGATGTCCCCACGAGGTGCACTGCACTTCGGCCAGCCGCATGCCGCCCAGCTGCGCGGACACCTTGTCCATTCCGATCTCCGGGAACAACAGGACGTGAGGCGCATCGGCAGCCAGCTCTCTTCGCCAGGCGTCAAGCGAGAGCGGCCCCTGGACGAAGCGATCGCACAGGGCTTTGGCCACCTCCGTCTCGGCGTCCCGTTCAACGCCGGTGTGGTAGCCGAAAACACGGAACCGATCCCGGTTGAGCATTTTCAACCAGCCTTTGACTGGAAGTTTCCAGTTTGAATGCTGGCGGAAGAAGCCGCTGACGATCCCGAGCCTCATCGGCTCGTGTGCGGCCGGCGATGGCGGCAACGCCGGCGTCGCAAATCGGGAGGCCATGATGCGGCAGACGGCCGATCCATAGAGCGATTGCAGGTCGCGGTCGTTGTGGCCCTGATAGGGCAGATAGAACGGCTGGTGCGCCCCGATGGCGTCGACCATGGCAGGTGGAATTTTCACCTTGTCCAGCTTCTCGCTGAACGCTGTCAGCCGGCCTGCATAGGCCGCGCGACGCGCATCGATTTCGGACACGCTGTCATGAAGCGCCGGCAGCTCCGCCATGCAGCAGGCGAGCTCTGCTTCCAGAAAATCCGGCCTCAGCGCGACCGCGCGGGAAAAATGCTCCCTGGCCTCCGATATCGCAGCCTCACCGCGCAACGCGACGCCAAGATTGTAATGCGCCGCAACCGAATTGGTATCGATGCGAAGTGCGGCCCGATATTGTGCGATGGCCTCCCCGCGCCGGTCCATCGCGCGCAGGATGTTGCCGAGATTGTTGCGGGCGCCGACATGATTGGGAGCGATCGCTGCGGCGTGCTCGGCGCTCGCAAGCGCGTCGGCCAAACGGTTCATCCTCTGCAGCAGCGAGGCGAGATGAAGATGGGCATCGAGAAAATCCGCGCGCAAGGCGATTGCGCTGCGATAGTGACATTCGGCCTCAACCGGCCGGCCGACCAACTCGAGCGCGTACGCCAGCTCGAAATGCACAAGCGGTGAGCTTGGTGCCGCTTTCAAGACTTGCTCGAACTGCGCAGCAGCCTCGCTCACACGACCAACCGCGCGCAAGGCACGACCAAGATTGTTGCGCGCTTCGGTGTAGAGCGGGTTGATCTGCACCGCCCGCTCGAAACAGGACAGCGCTTGCGCAAGATCCCCATTGCCTACGAGGATCACGCCCCGGTCATTGTGCGCTTCCGCAAGATCGGGATTGAGCGCCACCGCACGGCCGATCAGCGCTGCGGCGTCGCTGCGCCGAAGCTGATGGGCGACCACGCCTGCCAGATGAAACGCGCGTGCATCATTCGGCGCATTCTCGCATGCCGACCGCGCCAGACGTTCGGCATCGATAAGCCGGCCGCCGCGAAGATGGGCGACTGCAGCGGTGAGCATCTGTTCGCTGTCGCGCACGGAACTCACCAGCCTTGGCCGGAGCCGGCCTCACTCGCACGGGCGATAGAAGCCGAGGCCAAGATCAATCCCACACATTGCCATAGACCCAAACCGTCTGATCGCATGGCAGCGCCCGGGTGGAGCAGTAGCGGGTGTCGCAGACGATGTTGTGGGCAGGATGTAGCACACACGTGCCAGCATAAGACGCGGGCACTGGTTCGACAACGGTTCGCACGTGGTGCCTGCGCGCGTAGGATTTTGCCGACGCCGCATCCACGCCGAGCGCCAGCAAGGCAGCGAGTATCATGATCGTACGCACCAACATGATTTTGGTCCCTTCCTCCCGGCATGACCACTCGAGGCTCCTGCTAGATCTCGATCGAAAACCCGACCGGCCTCTCTCTCGCGTGCCACCTCTGCCACATCTGCCCATAGGCGGCCTCGATCGCCGCGGTCGATTTTGGCAGATCGAACAGCGAATTGACATGGCGCCCCCGTTCAATTTTCTGTCGCAGCTCGGTCAGGCGCTCCGGCGCGCGGATCAATTCCATGGCCGTGTGCTCGTAGTCTTCCAGCGACGAGGTCACGAGCTCCGGCAGTCCGATCGCGTTCAACAGGCTGCCGGCGACGCGGCCCGCAAACGTCTCGCCGCTTGCGGTCAGAACCGGCAGGCCGCACCACAGGGCATCGCTTGCGGTCGTATGCGCGTTGCAGGGCACGGTGTCGAGAAAGAGATCCGCGTGCCGGTGGCGCTCGAGATGCACGGGTGGCGGAACGACGGGTGCGAAAACCAGCCGGCCGGGGTCGACGCCACGCCGCGCCGCCTCCTCGCGTAGATTGGCCTCGACCAGCACGTTTGCGGCGAGCAGCCACAGGACGCTGCCGGGGGCTGCGCGAAGCAGGCGCATCCAGATGTCAAAAACCTCCGGCGTGATCTTGTAGCTGTTGTTGAAGCAACAAAGCGCGAGGGCGTCCTCCGGCAGCCCCCAATCGCGACGCGTCGTCGGGGTGTCTCTCGCGTCGCGCTTGCGGTCATTGACCTGGTAGCAATTGGGAAGGTGCACCAGCCGTTCCGAAAAGAAGGCCTGCTGGCTTTCCGGCACCACAAATCGATCGACCAGGATGTAATCGATGAAGTCAGCGCCCATTGTCGCGGGAAAGCCGAGATAGCTAACCTGCACCGGTGCCGGCCGATAGGCCGCAATCGCGGGCCGCGCGCCGTGGGTGTAGCCCTTGAGGTCGATCAGGATATCGATCTCATCGGTATGGATCCTTGCGGCCGCGTCGCGATGCGACAAGGCTGCGATATCGACAAAACGGTCGAACGCCCCCGCCAGTCGGGCGCGCATCGGGCTCGCATCGTCCGCGCCGTAACTATAGGCAAACACCTCAAAGCGATTGCGGTCGTGATGTTCGAACAGTTCGGCTATCAGCCGGGCCGTGGCATGCTGGTGAAAATCGGCCGACAGATAACCCAGCCGAATCCGCGGGCCTTCGTGCCGAACGCCATGCTGGAAAACATCCCTGTGCGGTGGCTTGAGCGGGGCGATCCACTGCTCGGCACAGTGCAACTGTTCGGCCGCTGTGGCCTTGGCCGCGAACAGATAGAACGGCGGGACGCGAACCCCGCTTGCAACGAGGTCGCGCAGCGACTTCTGGTCCTGTTCGTGATTGTCCCAGGCACAAGCCAGCGCGCGGTGGTGGGCAAGCTGGGTCAACGCATCGGGATAATGGGGCCGCAGCAGGAGCGCGTCGCGCCAGGCTGCGATTGCAGCGGCCAGGTCGCCGCGCTCGCGCAAGGCGTTGCCGAGGTTATAGGCGGCTTCCGGAAAATCGCGCCGGCATGTGAGCGCTTGCTCGAACGCCGCCCTCGCCTCTTCCGGCCTGCCGTCCGCGAGCAATGCCGTTCCCAGATTGTTGTAGAGGTCGGCATGGACTGGCATCGGCCGCGCCACGCGCCGATAAAGCTCGATCGCATCGTGCAGGCGGCCGAGTTGCTGCAGCGCGATGCCGGCATTGTTGACCGCATCGGCATAGTCGGGCCGAAGCATGAGAGCGCGACCATAGCCGGCGAGCGCGTCTTCAAGACGGCCCTGCTCTTGCAGCACGCTCGCGCGATTGTAGATCGCCTCGGCATAGTCGGCCCTCAGCTCGACCGCACGCTCAAACGCGGCCATCGCCTCGTCGAGACGGCGGAGATCCCTGAGCACCGTGCCGAGATTGTTATGCGCGACGGCGACGCTGGCATCGATTGCGATTGCATGTCGGTAAGCCGTCTCCGCGGCAGCAAGATCGCGCATCTGATGCAGGACGACGCCGAGGTTGAAACAAGCCTCCGCGTAAGCCGGCATCGCCGCCATGGCGTTGCGATAGGCGCTTGCGGCCTCGCCGAGCTTGTCCTGCAGCTGCAGCACCACGCCGACATTATTGTGGGCTTCGGCATAATCCGGCTTGATGGCGAGCGCCGCAAGATAGGACCGCATGGCCTCATCAAGCCGGTGCTGCGCCTTCAGCGCGTTGCCCAGCGCAAGATGGGCCTGCGCATAGTTCGCCTTGAGGGCAATGGCGCGCTGGTGCGCGGCAACCGCCTCGGTCCATTTGCCCTGTTGCTGCAGAACCGATCCGAGGTGATTGTATCCCGCAGCACTGTCCGGCCTTAAGCCAATCTCCCGACGGAAAAGTCCTTCGGCGCGAACTAAATCCCCTTGCTGGGCTGCGATGATGGCGAGATTGCCATAGGCTGCCGCATTGTTCGGATCGGCGCGCAGGATGTCCTGATAGAGCGTCTTGGCGTCCTCGACCGAACCCTTGCGATGCGCGTCGATCGCTCGCTCAAACAGCTGCTGCGACGCCTTCGTCATGGGGCAACAGACATCTAATACGGCTGCCGATAGTTGACGTACTGGATCTCGAAACTGGTCGCGCCATAAAGCTTCACATAGACGATCGGGCCATCGAGCTTCACCTCGTCGATCGAGCGCGGCCCCTTGAACAAGGTGAAATCCTTCTCGTGGCCCTCGGCGTAGACGATCGCCTGCCCCGTC
>Ga0306921_10008101_pt1 | contig 11092 bp, 13 predicted proteins | sample sta12Cox44000080_FD_203760 | JGI IMG/M metagenome (GOLD analysis project Ga0306921, IMG submission 203760) | Lab enrichment of tropical soil microbial communities from Luquillo Experimental Forest, Puerto Rico - statoxic.12C.oxic.44.000.080 (v2)... | ecosystem: Environmental > Terrestrial >... | reverse complement strand
AAGTGGAAAAGGCACAGAGGACCTATCATCGTTTCGGTCAATACTCCCGGGCCCTCGATCAGATCCGGCTGCACCTGGAACATCGTGCGGTCGAGCGAACAGAACTGGAGCGCATGTGCTCGGAACTGCGCATTCCGGGTGACTTTGATGTTGCCCAGATCAGCTGGCGCCCTGATTATGACCCGTTCTTCTATCGCCAGCTCGCACGCCGGGCGCGCAGGATCTATCTGTTTCGCGATGAGTACATTTTCGACGCCGAGAGGGCTGTTGTCGTCGAGACGCCCCGGTTGGGCCATGCGACATACGTTTTCGCGAAACCCCGGTCGATGGAAAGCTTTCTTGCCCTGTACACCAGGATCACGAAGGATGACATTCGGCGGAACCGCGATAATGCGACCGAGCGGCTGGGCTTTCTGGGGCGCGTTGTTCACGGGACAAATCCCCGAGCATGGCTCAAGGACGTCCGGCAACACATTGGGGAAGAGACCGACTTTGCGATGGCAATCGCGGAGTGACCAGACGGAGTCGAATCGATAGCGGTAGCGATTTTAGCGGGCTACTGCCAGTCAAAGTGTGTTCGGTGAAATAAATCTGATGACAAATCAAACACCACGTTAATGGCCGTCGGTGCCGCGGGCAGAGCGTCAAAGCTCTGCAGTAACAACAGGTTGATCGTTGAGGCGTTGGACATACATGGCAACCGACCACCCGAAGCTCTGACATCCCCCATGAATCGCCCACAGGACCTGTTTGACGAACCTTAGCTTTGGAGGTTACCTAGAGCACTGGACGCTTAGAAGGCATTGCAAACCCCAGTGTTAGGCGGCCTGTGAGTGCTTGGAGCACGCGAGCATGAGGGTCGAGCGCGGGTCAGATGAAGGGCGGCTCGGCTACTTCTTCCAAAGGAGATAACCAAAAAAACGAGGGTGAAAATGGCAAACGGAAGCTGGACAATTCCAGGAAATACCGCCAGCACTGCACACGAGCATGCAGCCGGTGAACGGGAACTCGTTAATCCTATAGAGCCCTACATCGACGCACGCCAGGCTGCCGCGTTCCTACATTGCAGTCCGAAGACGGTTCAGGCGTGGGCGCGAAGTGGTGCCCTTCGAGCTTACCCAGTCGGCACTGGAGCCAAGAAGCATTGGCTCTTCCTTAAGTCAGAACTGGACAAATGGATACGTGCTGGACAGAACCACACACCATGAGAAGCCGTTATCAAGAAGGGACCCTACGCAAGATGCCCCGCAACGCTGGGTACGTGTGGGAATACCGCTTCCGGGAGAAAGTTAACGGAAAATCTGTCGAGCGAACTCGCGTCATCGGCACCCTCAAGGATTACCCGACCGAGTCGGCCGCCAGACGAGCCGTCGAACTGATCCGCGTAAACCTTTACGCCAATATTCCCGCAGCGGGTCCGGTAATGCCCTTCAAAGTTCTGAGTGCGCACTATTGCCGGCACGAAATGCCAATGGACAACCATGAGGACAAGGCATATTCGACCAAGAAAACCAACTACGGTTACCTGCGGAAGTGGATCATTCCAAAGTGGGGAGAATACGCGATTTCGCAAATCACGCCCGTCATGGTCGAGGAGTGGCTAAGAACGGCCTTGGTGTTTGAGAAGAAACAGCGGGTGACGGACGGCGACAAGGTGAGGCTAGTGGAGGTGAAGCAGAAGCTGGCAAATGGCAGCCGGGTGAAGATCCGCAATTTGATGAGCGCGATTTACCGTCATGCAATGCGACATGGATTCATCAAAGAGAACCCGATCCGACTGGTCCGCCAAGGGTCAAAGCGAAGCAAAGTGCCAGAAATTCTGGAATTGGAGGAGATCCGGGCCTTGCTGGCCGCTGTCCGGCTGCGTGAGCGTAGCATGATTCTCATGGACCTGGGCGCCGGTCTGCGGCGCGGCGAACTGTTTGGCTTGATGTGGATGGACATCGACTTTGAAAAGAAAATAGCGCACGTGCGCAGGTCAATCGTGGAAACGGTCCCGGGAAAGGTGAAGACCGAGGTTTCTGAAAAACATGCCGCTAGACGATTACATACTTGCGGATCTGCTCGCTTGGTACACAGCGACGCCTTATAAGAAGCCTACCGATTATGTCTTTGCGACGGACTCGAACCGAGCGGGAAAGAAGCGTGGCAAACAGCCGGTCTGGCCAAACAAGGTCCTGGACTACTGGATCAGGCCAGTCGCCCAGCAGGTCGGCATCCGCAAGAAGATCGGCTGGCACACGTTCCGTCATACCTTTTCGAACCTTCTGCGGGCCAACCACGAGGACGTTAAAACGGTGCAGGAACTGTTGCGCCACGCTAGTCCCAAGACCACCCTGGAGTTGTACTCGCAGGCCGTCTCGCAAGACAAGCGAGACGCCCAGAGCCGCCTGGTCAAGCTGTTTGTCGCCGTTGGGAAAGTTTGAGTGGTAGAGCGTGGTATGACGGTTGCGGGCGGACTCGCAATAAGTCTTTTGTTTTGTTGGCGTCCCCGACGGGATTTGAACCCGTGTTACCGCCGTGAAAGGGCGATGTCCTAGGCCGGGCTAGACGACGGGGACGCGTGCCAGGTGGGAATTAGGTCGAGCATCTCATAGTAGCAGCCGCTCAGAATGAGTGTCAAAACGCGGACGCACGTCCTTAGCTAAGACTCACAGAAACTCCATTCCTGAAGTCAGCTTGGATCCTTGCTGTCTTCGACTGATCTCTGTGTAACAAGAGTCCAGTACAGTACCATGGACGTCGCCTTGGCACATCCCGAACCATCGTACGACCTACACATGACCCTCACAGACAACGTCAACTTATCTGCTCGCGGGAACGTTTTGTTGGCGCGCCATATTGCAGTAGACTTCCAACAGCTGCATCCGCGCCGAATGTCCACGGTAAGCAACATCTTCATCAGGCACCTGCGAAGAGCCAAGCGATTCTCTGCCGTAATGATGGTTGTTTTTCGCAGCCTGTGGAGCTACCACAGACTTCTTCGCACGGCGAACCGACGCGACAGCAGCGCGCCGAATGGCTGCATGCCATTTGTACCGCGGGTCTTGCGGCTATGGATATTCGCTTTGCGGTAGTGGGCCCAACTCCTATGCGAGGTTTGATCGTCGCGAACCATCTCGGCTATCTCGACATCCTAGCACTCAGTGCGATCGTGCCTTGTGTCTTCGTCTCTAAGGCGGAGGTCGAATTCTGGCCCGATCTTCGGACGCTTCGCGCGCTGGGCCGGATGCGTGTTTGTCGAGCGTCGGACGAAAGGAGACTCAGCCCGCAAGAATACCCGACTCACGGAAGCTCTACTCGACGGCGTCATCGTGGTGCTGTTCCCGGAAGGCCGGGCCACGGACAGCCGCCAAATCTCGCGCTTCCACTCGACCATGCTGCAACCTGCGATAGATACCAGTGCGGTCGTTACACCATGTGCGATCACTTACCAACTAATTTAGATGACGGCTCGGTCGAGAAGGAAGTCTGCTATTGGAGAGACATGACGCTCTGGCCAGATAGCATGAATCTGTTTGGCAAGCGCGGAGTGCGAGCAGGATAGCCTTCGGCCGGTCAATGCCAGCCTCGGGCGGAAGGCGGGATCTGAGTCACGCGCTGCACCGTCACGTAGGCCAGCTTTATGCTGACCTGCGGGCAGAATTACTCCAAACGACGGGCTTGCGAAGAAGCGCATCTGCGGTCGTACGCGGACATGCAGAGATCTTGTCAGAAAAATCCGCGTCGCCTCACGCTTAGCGCTGTCAGTCTTTTCTTTCTGCGAAGAGGGTAGCCTTTCCGGAATCCTCGTCCCAATCGGGAGATTCCAGCTCGCGCGGCGCGCTATCAAGTTGTTCAATCTCGGGTAGCAGTTCAAAGGTCAGTGAGCGATCCAAGTCTGACAGACGTCGCGCAGCAGGAAACACTCGCCGTTCCATCGAACCGAGCATTTCGTTGTACGCCTTCACGGCACTGCCCAGTTTCTTGCCCACCTCTTCCATATGCCCGGCCATTTTGCACAATCGCTCGTAGAGCAGCTTTCCCGCCTCGCTGATCTCGCGTGCACTCTGCGCCAGGTTCTTCTGGTTCCAACCGTAGGCAACCGCCTTGAGCAAAGCAATCAGCGTAGTGGGTGATGCCACAATAACCTTTTGGGTTACGCCGTATTCAATCAACTCACCATCCACATCCATAGCGGCTCGGAAGAAGACCTCGCCAGGCAGAAAGAGCACGACAAACTCCGGCGTCGGCTGAAACTGCGCCCAATAGGCTTTCTCCGCGAGGGCATCGATGTGCTGCCGGATCTGCCGCGCATGATCAGCGAGACGTGCCTTACGAGTTATTTCGTCGGGAGCTTCGAGCGCCGCGAGATACGAGGTTAGCGGAGCTTTGGCGTCGACTACAATGTGCTTGCCGCCTGGTAGCTTGACCACCACGTCAGGACGGAAGCGACGCTCGCCATGGGTGATCGTCACCTGCTCATCAAAGTCGCCGCAATACTCCAACATGCCGGCCATCTCGATCACGCGATGCAACTGCATCTCGCCCCAGCGGCCCCGGGCTTGCGGTTCGCGAAGTGCCTTCACCAGGTTGCTGGTCTCTGTCTTTAGCACCTCCTGGGTATCGAGCAAAGACGCAACCTGCGCTGTCAACGTGCCGTACGCCTCAGCCCGAGCTTTTTCCAACACGCGAACCTGTTCGTCCACCTGCTTCAACGAGTCAGCGATTGGTTTAACCAAGATTTCAACAGCTTTCTCGCGCGCCGCCAATTCGCTCTTGGCTTCCGATTGGTATTTCTCCAGCGTGCTCTTGGCCAGCTCGAGAAAGTTCGTATTGTTGCTCTCCAGGGCGGAGGCTGCCAGTGCCTTGAAGTGTGCCTTGAATTGCTCGGCAGCATCGACCAGCAGCTGCTGCTCACGGGCGGCTCTCTGGCTCGCGGCTTCGAAACGTGCGGTTAGTGTGGCATTATCTGTCGCTAGCGTCTTGTTCTCTGCCATTGCCTCGCGAAGCTCAGCCCTGACTGCGACCAGCTCCTGTTCTGTAGCAGAGTTGCGCTGCTCCAATGCAGACGATTTTCCATGTGCAATCAGAGCCGTAACCACCACACCGGCAATAGTGCCGGCGACCATGAAAGCGACAATGACTCCGATGTTCATACAGGGGCCACAAATGAAACCTGCCTCTATTGTAAGTGACCTGTCAGCTCTGGGCCGTTAGCATTTAGGTTTCCTCGTGCCGCAGCTGCCAGCTGTCGCCCTGAATCGCAGTGGGTGAAAGGCGCCGGACGTCAACGGGAGTTTGCGCCGAAGTACAATCCGCCGCGTCTAAGTAGAGGATGATAAGTAAGCTGAAGTCTTGTGCCTGTCCCCTCGTCTTGCTCCTCCTGTTCTTGAGCTGCCCTTCGGTTCATGGCATCGTCGGCGACAGCTCCATCGCGGATACAAAACAAACCACATTCGATGAGACGGCGGAGCGCCAACTTGTACAGCTCATCAACCAAGCACGAGCTATGGAAGGGCTGAAGCCATTGGCTGTAGATCGGCGGCTCACGGAGGCCGCGCGCAAGCACACGCTGTTAATGATCGGGCGACAGGATTTGCAGCATCAGTATGAGGACGAAAGTCCGCTGCAACTGCGGTACGTCAACGAGAACGTGCGTTCGGATCGACAGGGAGAAAACATAGCCCTGGAGGTAGACGTACTCAGCGCGCACCAATCGTTAATGCACTCACCGGGCCACCGTGCCAACATCCTCAATCCCGACTACAACGCGGTTGGCGTCGGCATCGTCAACAGCGGCCATGAAGTATACGTGACAGAAGATTTCGCGCGTCTCTTGCCTGATTACTCCGAGCACGAGGCGGACAGAGCTCTACAACACACGATCGAGAAGTTCACCAGTAGCCGCGGGCTGCCGCGACCGGTCCGAAAGGCGCAGTCCTCCCTACACCAAACGGCTTGCAAGTTGGCGCTGAATGACTCTCTCGACACAAATAAGCCTCTGGGCCTACCCGGTGCGCGTGGGGTTGTGGAATGGACGGCCAGTGATTTGGAGAAGGTGCCCTCGGATGCCGCCGAACTGCTGGCGCAACCCTCGCATTCAACGTATTCGCTGGGAGTTTGCTTCGCCCCCAGCGTGAGTCACACTGGGGGCATTTATTGGGTGGTAATGGTGGTGTATTAAGCCCGCCAGACAAACCCGTGGGCGCCCATCCTTCTGTGATGCTAGTGAGTCATTCGTTCTCGATCCACACTGTTACCAGGGTATGCATGCGGGTCCGTCATTGCCCCGACGCGTGCACTTCGGACAACAGGAATGGCGCTGCTCTCCTCCCGGCATATGTCTCAAATCGCTGGCCCGAGCGATCCCCTTCACAAAGTAGAAGTCCTGTTCTCCCAGTACGGGACCCGTGTGAGGAATCACAGCTTACGCCTGTGCTACCCTGCCAGCGGGATGGACGCAACTCCTCACATTTACATCGGCACAGCGGGCTGGTCGTACAAGGACTGGGAAGGTATCGTCTATCCGGCGCAAATCAAGAAGTCCCAGCATCCAGTCGAGTATCTGGCGCAGTACATCGACCTGCTCGAAATCAACACTTCGTTCTACGGCCACATTAAACCCGAAGTCGGCAAGCTCTGGTGCCGCAAGGCACACGCGGTAAATTCTGACTTTCTGTTTACTGCCAAGCTGAACAGAGCGTTCACACACTCACCCATGGCGGCGATCGAGAGCACGTCGGCTGATACCATCCGCTCGACCAAGGAAGACGAGGGGCTGGCCAAGGAAGGACTCGACTCGATCGCTGCCGAGAAGATGCTCGGAGCAGTCCTGGTGCAATTCCCTATCTCGTTCAAAAACACCGACCGCAACCGCGACCACCTCGAGACGGTGATCGACAAGTTCAAGCAGTATCCACTGGCCGTGGAAGTGCGCCACAACAGTTGGACCAACGAAGGTACGTTGCGCTACTTTACGCTGAAAAGCGTGGCCTTCTGCAATATTGACCAGCCGCGCCTGGGCAAAGCCGTCCAGCCCAGTGATCACGTCACGTCTCCGCTGGGGTATGTCCGGCTTCACGGACGCAATTACGAACAGTGGTTCGACAGCGATTCTCGCAATGATCGCTACAACTATCTGTACACCGATCCGGAGCTGCAAGGTTGGAAGACGCGCATCGACGCTATCGCCGAGAAAGCTCAAAAGACATTCGTCGTCGCCAACAATCACTTCGAAGGAAAGGCCGCGGTGAACGCATTACAACTCAAGCACATGATCACCGGAAAAATGGTCAATGTACCACCAACCTTGCTCCAGCGTTATTGGGAGCTGGGCCAGATCGCAGGCAAAGCCTAAGCACTGGTCGTCGGTTGTGATAGCTCAATTTGCGACCTCTCTCCAACCAATGGTGTTGACACACAGCGGCACCTGACAGCCACGAGAAGTTGCGCGAGGAACTCACTTGTTAACCGATATCGTAAAACTATAGCCGTCATAGCTAATAGCTCCGGAAGCAGAATCCTGTGTGTTAACCACTTCCTTGATGCAGTTCATCAAACTTTCATTCTTGCCGGCGGAACCTTTTCAACCCTCGTCCGTATAACGTTCCAGAAGTTGAACCGGAACATTCCTAGGAGGCCGGGCCAACGCATTAACAAAGGAGAGTAGTTTATGGACGCGAAATTCAACTGGCTGATCGATAACGTCGTAGTCCGCGTCAGCTTGAACACGTTGGCGTTAGGCGCCTGGATTGCCACTGCTGTTGCGCTGTTGGCGTTGGCTGCGAGAAGTTAACTTGAGCACATCGAGCCTTTTCAAAAGACGTTGAAGTGTGTACGCGCGAGCCAGCGCTACACAAAAACGAACCCTGCTCGTTCCCCTTCCGAGCAGGGTTTTGTATTGACAAGTATAGCCCCGATGAAACATTCTCCTGCCCAGCGATCGGAGCGTGAAGTATGGGCAAGGAACGGAACTGCACAGTACGCTACCAGGGCAAGTCATCTAGCGGGCAGGCGTTGCTTGAAACCAACGAGATTCTCTTCCGCGGCGATTTTCGCCTGAAGATTCCGCTTTCCTCGCTGAAATCGGTCGTCGCACACGATGGTGAGCTTCATCTGAAGTGGCTGCAGGGTTCGGTGACGCTTGCACTTGGCGCCGACTCCGCGAAGTGGGCGCAAAAGATTCTCCACCCCAAGAGCACAGCGGACAAATTAGGGATTAAGCCAGGTCTGGTGGTTTCGTGTGTCGCTATGCCGGACGACGGTTTCGCCACCGATCTTCGAAGGAATGCAGAGTCCTTCTCCAATGCGAAACCGCTAAAGGATTCCGACCTCATCTTCTTCGGCGCAAACAAAGCCGGGCAGCTTGAACGTGTCAGAAAGCTCGCAATCGCGCTCGCCAGTACGGGCGCACTGTGGATCGTTTATCCCAAGGGTAAACAGGAGATTAGGGAGATTGACGTACTCACCGCGGGCCGGGACGCCGGATTAGTCGACGTGAAGGTTGTGAGCTTCTCAGCAATACACACTGCATTAAAGTTCGTGCGGCCAAAGTCAAAGCGATGAGCCGTTATGTTTGGGAAGCCTCGAGGGTTCCCGAGAAGGGCCCGCAACACATAGAAACTGACGTCGATTTATCACTGAAATGTTTTTGGTTGATAAGGAGGGAGAGACCCGAACATGCCACTGACTACAGATGAAAAAGTAATGGCGCCCAGCCGAGATGTCATCCAAGCATTCGACAAGGTCGATGGTGGTATTCATCCAGGATTTCGACCCGCTCACGCGAAAGGTATCTTGCTCAGCGGTGTATTTACGCCTTCGTCAGAGGCCCCGTCACTTACGCGAGCGCCTCATATTCATCGGGATTCCACCCCCGGTGACGGTGCGCTTCTCCGACTTTGCAGGAGTGCCAACCGTCGCGGATAACGATCCTCGGAATGCGAGCCCTCGCGGTTGCGCGATCCGCTTTCACCTGGCGGAGCACACCCACACCGACATCGTCGGGCATTCGATCGACGCCTTCCCAGTGCGCACGGCGGGAGAATTCCTGGACTTCCTCAACTCATTGATTGCCACCGATCCGGCTGGGGCTCACCCCAATGCTATCGAACAGTTCCTCGGCGCTCATCCAGCGGCTCTGGCGTTTGTGCAAGCCCCCAAACCGATTCCGACGAGCTTTGGGAGGGAATCGTTTTTCGGGGTATCTGCGGGCAAATTCACGAACGCAGACGGCCTGGCTCGTTATGGGCGCTATCAGGTGCTGCCGGCAGCAGGCAATCAATACCTGGACGAGAAGAGTGCAGCCGAGCAGACTTCGAACTTCCTCTTCGACGAGATCAAGCAACGCGTGGCGAAGGGCATGATTAAATTTCGCATCGTTGTTCAGCTCCCTGAGGACAGCGACATTGTTGACGACGCCACTGTCCGCTGGCCGGAGGGTCGTCGGAAAATCACTTTTGGCGAATTGAGTTTGACGGCGATCGCTCCGAACAACGACAGTGAGCAGCAGCAGATCATCTTCGATCCTATCCCCCGACTGGACGGCATCGAGGCCTCCAGCGATGCGTTGTTTGAGGCGCGGGCCAACATTTATCTAATGTCTGGGAGAAGGCGCAGAGCGGCTGGAAAGCAGTAGGCGCTCGGGAGCTGATTCGGCCATCCCAACGCAACTCTGTTGCAGTCACGGACAAAAAGAAGCCACCGCATCGAGCGACACGGCATGCTTGGGAACATCCAATATTTCGCGACGGAGCTTACTGCGCGCGTGTATCGACTTCACGCAGACGCGCTGCTTTGCCGCGCAATCCGCGCAGATAATAGAGCTTGGCGCGACGAACGTGCGCCGACCGCACTACTTCGATCTTGTCGATCACTTTTGAGTTCAGTGGGAAGATGCGCTCGACGCCGTGGCCGAAGCTCATCTTGCGAACCGTGAAGCTGGGTTGAGTCCCTCTGCTTCTGGCGATCACGATACCCTCAAATGCCTGCAGGCGTTCTTTGTCGCCTTCCTTGATCTTCACTTGCACGCGAACCGTGTCGCCCGCCTGAAAATCAGGCAGATCGGTGCGCCGCGTCTTTGCAATAAGCCGATCGATAACAGGAGAATTCGACATTGTCCTTTTCCTTCGGTGTCGCACGCCTCGTCAGGCGGCCAAAATTCATTATTTCTTGTGTTCGCGAGCGTAGTCGCCAGCCCCCACTAAGTGCAGCGAAACATACGGCTCGTTTCCAACTACCCAAGAATCGTGCCTCGGCAGAATGCAAAAACGTCACGTGCGCGAATTTCCATGACCCGTGCATCATCCATCGCAGCCTGAAATCACCCTGCCTACACGTTCAACCTTGCAACTCTTTGCGCCCACGGCCCTGCCCACATGCTACGACCATCTCCAGCCCGGCTCGCAAGTGGCGCGTTGGATGGTCACTCCGCCAAGGTGAATCACTTCGAACTTGCTCTTCTCAAACATGCGCGCCTCATCGGGCTTCTCGAAGCGCTTGAGAACAACATCCGATGCCGGCCTGTCTGAACTCTTAACTACACTACTCGCGCGCCGCTTCCCATTCAGCCTCAACCTCGTTTAGCAGCCTACGGTCTTCCCTGCTCAGTTCGGCGTCCCGCAGCAGGTCTGGCCGGTTGCGCAGTGTCTTCTCCAGTGCGCGACGACGACGCCAGCGCCGGATCTCATCGTGGTTCCCATTCACCAGCACTTCGGGAACCGTCATGCCGCGAAACTCCGCCGGCCGCGTATAGTGCGGATAGTCCAGCAACCCTCCAGAACTACAGGTGGAACTCGGCGGCTCACCCTCCGTCGGCGCCCGATCCTTCATCGTCGTAAACGATTCCTGCTGCGCCGACGCTGTGTTGCCCAGCACACCCGGGACGAGTCGTGCCATCGTATCAACAATAATCGCTGCACCCAGCTCTCCGCCACTCAGCACAAAGTCGCCGACCGAAATCTCGCAATCCGCAAGATGCTTGCTAACGCGCTCATCCACACCTTCGTAGCGACCACAGATCAACACCACGCGTTCGCATTGCATCATTCGTTGCGCCAGCGATTGGGTGAAAAGCTTACCCTGCGGTGAAAGCAGTACAACAGTCTCACTC
>Ga0306921_10008100_pt1 | contig 11093 bp, 8 predicted proteins | sample sta12Cox44000080_FD_203760 | JGI IMG/M metagenome (GOLD analysis project Ga0306921, IMG submission 203760) | Lab enrichment of tropical soil microbial communities from Luquillo Experimental Forest, Puerto Rico - statoxic.12C.oxic.44.000.080 (v2)... | ecosystem: Environmental > Terrestrial > Soil... | reverse complement strand
TGAGCTTGCGCTTGAGCTCGGCCGCGGCTTCCTCGCTCGCCTCGATGGTCACCATCTCCGGATCTCCGGCTTGGATGACCGTTACCCCCGGCGCATCGCGTACCGCCTCCTGCGCCGAGGGGACGCGCCCGCGCAAGGCGCGCTGCGTGGTGACGAGATAGCGCGGCACGGCCCGTCCTCAGAAGCGGGGCAGGCCGCGTCCTTCGAAACGCATGTCGAGACCGATCGAGCGACAATGCTGGGTCAGCGCCATGCGCGCGGTGTTGCTGCGCGTGATGTCTCGCGCCAGCGCCTGGTAGGCATCATCCTGCCCGAGGATAACCGCCAGTGCACCGCATGCCGCGGGGCTCGCCATCGAGGTACCGTCCATCTCCATATAGAGCCCCCGCTGGCCGTCCTTGTCCGGAACCGTCGAGACGATCCCCACCCCAGGTGCGCAGCAAGCCAGCGCTTGGCCCGGCCCATCGGCGAAGCAGGAGAACTCGGCGAGGAACAGATTGTCGGTCCCGAGCTTGTCGGGGTCCTGCGGCTTGTTTCCGAACGAGAAGCTGCCGGCCGGAGCCCAGCCCAACAGACCGATCGCCGAAACCGCCGCGCATTCCGGGTAGGCGCCGGGAAAGTCGATCGGACCGCTCTCGTTGCCGGCCGAGCATATGCACAACGTGCCGCGTTCGCTGGCGTCGCGAATTGCATCCTCTTCGGCTTGCGTCGCCTCACCTCCGCCGAGACTCATATTGATCAGGTCGCATTGATGGTCGCGCGACAACGCATCGATCGCGTTGATCAGATCGGCGTTGGTTGGGCCGTCCTGCTCACCTTCGCCCTTGAAGACCCGGGCATGAAACAGCGAGCAGTCAGGCGCCATGCCGGCATAGTCGCCGTCTTCCGCCGGCCGGGCACCGATGATGCCGGTGGTGTGCGTGCCGTGCTCCGCCACGTCGGCGGTTGCGGCGGCACCCGGCTCGGACCCGCCATTGATAAAGGCGCCGATCAGGTTGACATGGGCGAGATTGGGGTGCGGGCCACAGCCCGTATCGATGACCCCCACATTGATACCCTTGCCGCGGTCGGCTGCGGTGGTGTCGACGCCCATCACGTCATGCCACCAGCCGTTCCCGTTACGGCCCGCTTTGGCGATGGTCAGACAATCGACGGCGGAGCCGTTGGCCGGCGCGTTGGCGACCATGATCCAGCAGGTCGAATAAGGGATCGGCTCGACGGCGACAATCCTTCGGCCGCGCGGCAGCGAGACGCTGACATGTCCTTGGGCATCAGCATGGACCGTGGCTGTGGTGATGTTGCGGAAAGCATCGGCGAGGTAGAGCAAAACTTCCGCTCCGCCAAGCGGCCTGCCAGCGCCGGTGACGCTAACGTTGAAGCGGTTGCCGTTGCCCGGCAGAGCGCGAGCATCAGAGGCCGTGGCGCCGCGCAGAAACGCCGGGTGGATACGGTGGAGATGGCGATGCACCAAGGGCTCGATGATCGCATGCCGCCCCAGGCTCGCACGCAGTTGGGCGACATGCCCAGGGTCGGCTTCAAAGACAACCACCCGACGAGCGAGTGGATCCTGAGGATCACGGTCCGACACGACTCTTGCGCGCGAGCCGAACGCTCCGAGAGTGGTGGCGACCGAAGCTCGCGAGGCCTCTTTTGCCGCGTCGGTGAACAGACCGGCTCGACGGTTGACCAGAACAAACCGGGCCATAGTTTTCGCTCCTTGTCCGCGTTGCAGTGCAGAGCGGCGGACCGCCAGCTTCGATGAGCGGCCGATCAGCCCTCGCGCGGCACTATGGCTCGGTGGCACGCCGGATGCGTGTGATGGACCTCACAGTCAGCAGAAAAAGTCTGCTTGGTAGCCGGGCCGCACCCGACCGGTCAGGGTATGGTCAGGTGGTACACCCGCGCCGCAGTGCCGCTGTAGAGGGCCTTCTTTTCCGTTGCCGACGCACCGGAAGTGATGCGCTTGAAGGCGTTCCACAGCTCGGTGTAGCCGCCGGACTGCTTGTCCGGCGGAAAGTTGCTCTCGAACATGCAGCGATTGGCGCCAAAAGCCTCGATGCAAGGCTCGATATACTGGCGCCAGGCGGCGGCGAGCTCTTCCGAGGATGGCGGCAGGTCGCGCTCGTGGAAGTCGAAGCCCGAACGACGTCATGCCGACACCACCGAGCTTGACATTGACATTTGGGCATCTGGCCAATTCGCCGATGTCCTTCTTCCAGCCGGCGAGAGTCTCCTGCCGCCGGCCGGTATAGGGGCCGACACCAAGCACGCCGCCGACATGGTTGAGGATGATCGTCGTGCCGGGAAAGGCGTGGGCGAGGGGGATCGCGTCCCGCAATTGCGGATGGTACTGCCAGGATTCGAAGCTGAGGCCGAGTGGAGCGAGCTGGGCGAAACCCTCGCGAAATTTGGGGGCGCGCAGCTGATGCGGCGGGATCGGGCGGGTGGCGAATTTCTGGATCGCGTCGCTGGCGTCCCATGACACGCCGTGGCGGATGCCGCGGAAGCGGCTACCGCCGACCTGGATCTCTGCCTCCAATACCTCGCGCACTCGCGCGCCGAGCGTCAGATCGGCATGGCCGACGATCCCTTCGGCGACGCGGCACGCCCCGTAACCGCCCGAGGCGCTCATCGCGGCGATGCCGTTGACAAACTCGACCTCGCCGACCGGCGCCATCTCGGCCGCCCCGTCCTTGCGGTACATCGAGCGGCATTCGAGAAAGACGGTGGACACAATGTTGTGGCCGCCGCCGATGTCATCGAGCAGTTCGGGCAGTAAATAACGCCCGCGCTGCGGCGTATCCCAGAAATGGTGGTGCGGATCGATGATCGGCAGCGCCGGCTCAAGCGCCGCCTCGCGCGCCCGCTTGGCGAGCCACGCTTTCAGCTCAGCCTCATTACGATAGGCGAGGCCGCGGTATTCGCCCTTTGCGTCTCCAATTTGAGCCATTGCCTGCTTCCCTCCTCCGGGTCCGACCGGTCGGATCATAAGCGCACCACGGCTTCGCGAAAAAAGTCCTTTCTCATGACACCGGCAAAGCTCCACCCGCTTCTAAGCCGCGTGTCCCAGCGCTAGCGGAAAAACCCATCACCAGCTCAGTTTCCCGGTTGCCCAACCGCACCGGGGCCTTCGCGCGCGAGGCGAAGAGAGATCAGGTGTAACCGATCGAGGTTTCTCGACTCCAGCTCGCAAAAACAGCGGCCAACAGCAAAGCGGTAGAGCAATCTCAGCAAATGGCACAGGCTTCCCCACGGCTTTAGGGTGTCCGGGTGATCCACACCTGCTCCGACACCGACATCGATCGCGGCGGGCCCGATGGATGGCCGGATCAAGTCCGACCATGACAGAGCAGAAGAAACACAGTTCACTCGCCCGCCGTAAGGTCGCGAGCAGCCTTCACGCTAGCCGCAACGTTGTGTCTACCGCCCGCTGTAAACACGACAGCCGGAGCTATCCGGACAATTATCTACTCACGTCCGGACAACCAAGGCCTATCATCGCAAATTTGGGGATCTCTTCAGGCGTTCACACAAAGTTGCTAGAGGCCGTCGGCTCAGAGCCGGCAGCCGAGCGCCAGCGGCGCGGTCGTTCGCTCCTTATGGGCGGCATCTGGCTTGGGTTTCGTAGCTGCCGTACTCTGGTTTCCATTGGGCAGTGTGAACGCGCGCTCGCTGTCGCAATCGCCAAAGTTGTCCCACGGATTGGCGGGGAACAGGAGCACGGCATGGCGGACCGTTCAGGCGAGGTCGTCTCTGATGAAACTAACCGACAATCGTTCGCTGCAGGCCGCGCGACCGACCAAGTGGCCGAGGATGACCAGGATACGCCACCCGGCCACGGCGGTCTCGTTGTCGCGGCGCTCGGCGTCGTCTTCGGCGACATCGGAACAAGTCCCGTCTACACGTTTCGCGAGTGCTTCAATCCCGAGCATGGGCTGGCGCTCGCACCGGACAATGTTCTCGGCGTTCTGTCTTGCCTTATCTGGGCCCTCCTGCTCGTCGTCGCCGTCAAATACGTCCTCCTGATCATGCGCGCTGACAATCGGGGCGAAGGTGGGATATTTGCGCTCCTCGCGCTGGCTCTCTGGGGCGCTCGCGGCAAGCACCTGCCCTGGCTCCTGACCATGCTCGGCCTCGCGGGCGCCGCGCTATTTTACGGCGACAGTATGATCACGCCGGCGATTTCCGTGCTGAGCGCCGTCGAGGGGCTCGAAGTGGCGATACCCGCTCTCAAACCCTTCGTCCTGCCGCTGACCGTGGTCGTGCTGCTCGCGCTCTTTATCGTGCAAAAGCGTGGCACCGAACGCGTCGGCCAATATTTCGGTCCGGTCATGGCGCTGTGGTTTGCTGTGCTGGGCATCCTCGGACTGATCCAGATCGGCGCTTCCCCGCGCATTCTCGCGGCGATCAGCCCCATCCATGCCGTTGACTTTTTCACTGCCCATCCGGCAATCAGCTTTGTCGTGCTGGGGGCGGTCGCGCTAGCAATCACCGGCGGCGAGGCGCTCTACGCGGATATGGGTCATTTCGGCCGCTTTCCGATCAGGGCCGCGTGGTTCGCCATAGTTCTGCCGGCGCTCGTGCTCAATTATCTCGGTCAGGGTGCGTTGGTTCTCGCCGACAAGAACGCTATCGAGAACCCGTTTTTTCGCATGACTTCCGATTGGGCGATATTGCCTCTCGTGCTGTTGGCCACCGCCGCGACCGTCATCGCTTCCCAAGCCGTAATTTCGGGCGCTTTCTCATTGACAAGGCAAGCGATTCAGCTCGACCTGATGCCGCGGCTCGATGTGCTGCAAACCTCGACCCACATATCCGGCCAGATCTACATCCCGCAGCTCAATTGGCTGCTTCTCGTCGCAGTATTGGCGCTGGTGCTCGGCTTCCAAAGCTCGAGCGCGCTCGCCGCGGCTTACGGCTTTGCCGTTACCGGGACAATGGTGATCACGACCGTGCTCGCCCTGGCGGTGGCGCACCGCATTTGGGGATGGCATTGGTCGAGTGTCGCGGCTGCCTTCCTGCCGCTGGGGCTCGTCGACCTCGCGCTGTTCTCTTCCAACGCCCTAAAGATACCGAGCGGTGGTTGGTTTCCGCTGGCGATCGGGATGATCGTGTTCATCGTGATGTCGACGTGGCGCAAGGGGCGCGAGCTCGTCTTCGCGCAACTCTCGGCTAGGTCGGTTCCCTTGCCCGCTTTTTTTGCGACTGCGGCCGAAGCTTGCGAGGCGCGCGTATCCGGCACTGCGGTCTATCTGACGAACCGCACCGATGATGTACCGCTGACGTTGCTCGACAACTTCAAGCACAACAAAGTGTTGCACAGCACTGTGCTGTTTGTCCGCATTGTCACCGAGAACATTCCGCGGGTGGCGCGCGAAGAGCGGGTTCGCGCGCAGCACCTCGGCCCTGGCTTCTGGCAGATCGACATCCATTTCGGATTTGCGCAGACGCCAAATGTTCCGCGCGAGCTTGGCCGTGCGGATATACCGGGGCTCAATCTTGACCCTGGTCAAATGTCGTTCTTTGTCGGGCGGTTCAATGTCAAATCGACCGAGCGCCCGGGAATGGCACGATGGCGCGAGCGTCTCTATGCAGGCTTGGCCCGAATTGCGACGCATCCCACCGAGTACTTCCGGATCCCCGCCGATCAGGTCATCGAGCTTGGCGCCGAAGTCGAAATCTGACGCACCGCGCCCGCGACTGTGGGCCAGCCTAAAACCCGATATTTCGCGCCGGGGGTGCCCGCCGGTTAATCCCCGGGGGTCTACTGCGCCGCGGCGGCGAGCCCGGTGTCGCGGAAGGCCGGGATCACCTCCTTGGCGAAGCGGTCGAGGTCTTCGAGCTGGACATTGAGCGGGGTGCCGAGCGGTGTCGCGCAAATGACGCGGTCGAGGCCGGGATAGCGCTTCTCGACCGCCTTCAGCTGCTCGACGATGTCTTCGGGCCGGCCGGCGAGGAAACCGCCGGCTTTTACTGCATCCTCGATCGTCGGTAATTTGACCGTGCCGACCAGCCTTGGGTCGCGCATCGCCGCGATCTGCTCGTCGCTGAGCGCCCGCACGAGGCGCAATTCGCCGAACATCTTCATGTTCTCTTCGTAGTGCGGGGCGGCCTCGCGGATCGCCTGCTCGCGGGAGGACGCGATGTGGAACTGGTAGCCGAGTGCCAGCCGCTCACCCAGCTCGAGCTTGACGCCGCGCCGCGCATAGGCGGCCTGGAAGCCCAGCATGTGCCGCTCGACCGCACCGCCTTCGGCCGAGCCGCCGCCGATCACCCCGCTGATGCCGTATTTCGCCATAAACTCGAAGGCGCGCTCCGAGCCGCTTTGGATCGGCTGCCAGCATTCGACCGGCAGGCGCTCCGGCGCCGGGATCAGGGTGATCTCCTTCAAGGTATAGCCGCGATACGGCACCTCGGGCGGGATCGTGTAGTACTTGCCCTTGTGCGAGAACGACTTGCCTTCGAAGGCCTTGAACAGGACCTCGACACCTTCCTCGAAGATCTCGCGGTTGGCGTTCTGGTCGAGCAAGGGTGAGCCAAAAGTCTCGACCTCGCGGGTGTGATAGCCGCGCCCGACGCCGAAGATCACCCGCCCGCCGGTCAGGATGTCGGCCATCGCGTAGTCTTCGGCCAGCCGCAGCGGATGCCACATCGGCACGATATTGAAGCCGCAGCCGATCTTCAGGTTCTTGGTGACGCCGCACAGGTGCATCGCCATCATCAACAGGTTCGGGATCAGTTCCGTCCCTTCGGGCTGAAAATGATGCTCCGCCATCCAGAAGGTGTTGTAGCCGCGCTCGTCCATGCACTTGGCGTAGCTCACCACCTTGTGCATCGCCTTTGCCAGCTCTTCCTTCGAATAGCAGCGATCGTTGATCGGCGTGCCTCGGTAGCCGAGGTTTTCCATGTCGGCGGTGCCGTAATAGGAACTGTCGAATTTTGTGATCATTGCTTCCTCACTATTCCGCCGCCGCGCGGGCGTTGGCTTCATTCCGCCAGCCTTTGACGACCGGCAGGATCTCCTTGGCGAACAATTTGAGACTGCGCTCGGCGATCCCGAACGGGATGCCGCCAAAGCGGAACGCGACACTGAGTTCGAAATCGCCGACGATCTCGCGGCGCTCTTCGAGCCCGGCCAGGATCTTGTCGGGCGTCCCCCAACTGGCGGCCCGCATAAAGCCGGCGACGGCGCCTTCGATCCCGCCCTTCCGCGCGATCTCGGCCTTCTGCTGATAGGCGTCGTAGCCCTTCACGGTTTTGAAGTGCTCGCCCAGGAATTCGTAGTGGTAAAAGTTGCTCTCGACGAACTTGCCCTGGTATCGGCGCGCTTCCTCCTCGGTTTGGGCGAGGTTCGTGCCGCACACGCAGAATTCGGTCAGCATGATCTGCGGCGGGGGGGTGCCGTGATATTTGCGGTGCAATTCGCGGCCGCGCTCGATCGCCGGCAGCCGCATCTCCCATGGGCGATCGGCGAACATCACGATATGAGCGCCGATCTTTGCCGCAGAATCGATCGAGTCCTCGCTCGAGGCGACGGCATAGATGCGCCCGTCGAATGAGTATTGCGGCCGCGGCCGGATCTCGATCCGCGGCTGTGGGTAGAATTTGCCGTTGCCTTCGATAAAACCGCTCTCGAGCGCCTTGACGATCATCGGAGCGGCTTCGTCAAAGCGCTCGCGCGACTCGTCCATGCTCAGCCGGAAGGCGGCGAACTCCCTCCGCGCCAGGCCGCGCCCGAGCCCCAGCCGCAACCGCCCCTTGCTGAGCATGTCGAGCACCGCCGCCTGCTCGGCGACGCGCAGCGGGTCATGCCAGGGCAGGATCACCGCCGCCGTACCCAGGTCGATATCGGGGCAGAGCGCCGCCATGTAGGTCATCAATTGCAGATTGTCGGGCACGAATGAGTAGTCGTTGAAGTGGTGCTCGGCCGACCACAGGCAGTCGAAGCCGAGATCGGCGGCCAACCGCGCCAGCCGGATTTCCTCGTCCCACACCGCGTCGTCGCCGATGTTCTCCCAGCCATAGCTGGCGAACACCATCATCATGCCGACATCCATGGCTTTCCTCCGGGCACTCGGTCTGACCGGGAGTGTTTCACGCGGTTCCCGGAATAACAACCCTCCGGCCCTGACAGGTGCTCAACATGTGATCATGTCATTCACATGTCAGTCATGATCCAGATCCGCGATGTTCCGGAGGCGCTGTACCGCCGGCCCAAATCGCGCGCGGCACTCGAAGGAATATCGCTCTCCAATCATCTGCTCGCCGAACTCCGCCGGGTGGCCGAGCAACCCACTCTCGCAGAAATGCGCGAGCGCCTCGCAAAGCGCGCCGCGGCTGACCCCAGCCCTTCACCCGAAGAGGCGGTCCGCGCCGAGCGCGACGCCCGGTGATCGTGTCGTCGCCGTGGCTAGAACTGGCACTTCCCCGGTAACACCTAGCCCCAGGGGGTTTCGGCGGCGGCGTTGTGGCCGGAGATGCGGCCAAAGGCCAGGCATTCGCCGATATTGCCGGTACCCTGGTAAAGATAGCTGTAGATCGAGCCCAGTTCGCCGGCGCTGTAGAGCCGAGGGATCGGGGTGCCGTCGGGGTGCACGATCTGCCCCTTCTCATTGCGCCGCGGGCCGCCCTGAGTGTTGAGCATCGAGGGCGACAGCTCGACCGCATAAAACGGCCCGTCGGTGATCGGCTCCATCATCAGGGTGCGGCCGAACTCAAGGTCATGCTCGGCATCGCAATAACGGTTCCATCGGCTGACGGTGTCTGCCAGCCCGGCCGGGTTGAGCCCGACAACCGCCGCCAGAGATGCGATCGTATCGGCGGTCTTGATCCAGCCCTTTGCCAGCTCGGCGCGGTTATCCTCGCTCCACGGGTAGCGCTCGATGATCTGCGTCCAGCCATGGCTCGGATGTTTGTCATAAAGCGGCCCGGCGGAAAACAGTCTGTGGTCGAAAATCATGAACATCGGGCACGGCGTCGATAATGGGAGCCAGCGCCCGTTGACCGGGATCTTGCCGTGCCGTGTCTTGTATTTTTCGTCGCAAAAGCGTCTGCCATCCGGACCGACGACGATCATGCCGCCCGGCATTTTCTTGCTGAAATGCAATGCCTGCATTGAAAATGTCGTGCGGATTTCCGGGACCTTGAGCGCCATCGATGGGCCGGCGTAGTTGTTCATGTGCCAGAGATCGGCGCCGACCGACATTGCCATCGTAATGCCGTCGCCTTCGTTGTAGGGCGAGCCCGAGCTGTAGCAATAGGGGACACCCGGCAGGTAATTGCGGATCATCTCCTGGTTGTTCTCAAAGCCGCCGCAAGTCAGCACCACCCCTTTGCGCGCCTTGACGCAAACCGTTTCGTCCCGCCGTTGCACGCGCACCCCGAGGATCTCCTTGGTGATGTCGTGCTGGATCAACTCCCGCGCCGGGGTCTCGTAGAGGATTGGGATCGGACGTTGCTTGACCAGGCTCTCGAAGCGTTTCCAGGTGTAGGAATAGCCGTAGGTCGGGCCGTCGTGGAATTTGTGCACGCAATCTGACCCGGGGAGATCCGGGAACTCGATGCCGACCGGCGGATGCTGATGCTCCCGTGGGTCGCCGCCGAGGCTTTCGAGCCATTGATTGTTGCGGCACATCTCCTCTGCCCAGACCCGCACCATCTCCTTCGGCACGGTGTGGGGGCCGCAGAGTGCGGTCAGATAGGCGGCGGCGTCTTCCGCCGATGACGGATTGAGATAGCCTTGGCCGGCGACCCGCGTGTTGCCGCCGTGCTCGCCTTCGGGCGCCTTTTCGAGGATGACAACCTCGGCGCCGAGATCGTGGGCGGTGACAGAGGCGGCGACACCCGCGGCACCAAACCCGACCACGACGACATCGGCTTCCACGTCCCAATTCTGCTGCATCGAAGGTTCGTGCTCCATCCTCGATCCCTGCCCCGGCGTAGGCGTAGGGTGGGTTAGCTCAGCGTAACCCACCAAGGGTGCAGTATGGCGGGTTTCGCATCGCTCTACCTGCCCTACGGTTTGACTCGGCTTCCTGCGAAGCGCGACATTGCCGCTGAACGATAGCGCGATCGGGAGGGCCGGAAGCTATGCCGATATTCGATAGCCAGGTTCACGCCTATGAACGCAACCATCCGGGCCGCCCCTGGGTCGGGACCTTGCAGGGGCCGGCCGAGGCCACCGGCGACCAGATGGTGGCCGCGATGGACGAGGTCGGGGTCGATGGTGCTGTTCTGGTCTCGCCGTTCAGCATGTACCGCTACGATGCGGGCTATGCCCTCGAGGTCTTCGCCAAGCACCCGACCCGGTTCCGGCTGGTAAAGCCGGTCGATCCGACCGACCCTAAGGTAGCCGATACGATCGCCGACTGGGCGTCGACCAAGGGCACGGTCGGCATCCGGGTGTTCTTGCGGGATACCGCTTCAACCGATCCCGCCGACCCAGCAATCAACCGTGTCCTGACCGAGGCGGGGCGGCATTCGCTTCCGGTCAACCTGGCGTGCACCGGGCGTTTGGAGCAGGCCGGCCAACTGGCGGCGCGCAACCCGAATACGCAGCTGGTGATCGACCATCTCGGGCTGCAACAGCCGCCCGCACCGCCGGCCCCGCCGCAGCCCTTTGCCGAATTGCCGAAGGTGCTGGCGCTGGCCGCGCAGCCCAACATCGCGATCAAGATCAGCGGCGCCTGCACGTTGTCGCACGAGCCTTTCCCTTACAATGACATCTGGGACCCGCTCGAGCGCATCTTCGATGCGTTTGGCCTCAACCGCTGCATGTGGGGCACCGACTGGACCCGCGCGGTGGCGTTGTTGACCTACAAGCAGGGTGTCGATGCATTTCGCGTCACGGACCGACTGTCCGACAGCGATCGCGCCGCCTTGATGGGTGACACGCTGGCGCGGGTCTACAACTGGTCTTCGAGAGCCTGATCCGCCGCCGCTTCCCGACGGCGCGGCGCCCTCATTCTGCCATGCACTTCGGCGACGATTTCGAAGGACCGTTTGCGCTTGTCGTGGTCGAAGATGTTGGCGGTCACCATCAGCTCATCGGCGCCGGTGCGGCGGATGAAATCGTCGAGGCCGTCGCGCACGGT
>Ga0306921_10008097_pt1 | contig 11094 bp, 14 predicted proteins | sample sta12Cox44000080_FD_203760 | JGI IMG/M metagenome (GOLD analysis project Ga0306921, IMG submission 203760) | Lab enrichment of tropical soil microbial communities from Luquillo Experimental Forest, Puerto Rico - statoxic.12C.oxic.44.000.080 (v2)... | ecosystem: Environmental > Terrestrial >... | reverse complement strand
TCATTGACCAGGGTTACTGCTTCAATGCAGGGGAATGGAGCTTTCCCGATGCGCCATTGCGCGGGGTCTTTGGGCGAAATGATGTCTATTCAGTTGTCACTGGATGGGAGAGTTTTGAGCCTTGGTTGAGCCGGATTGAGAACTTTCAAGAACGGTCGCTATGGAGTCTCGTCGACCAGATTCCGCCCGAGTGGTATGACTCCGCCCAGAACGAACTGGAGCGAATTCTCGCGACTTTGATGGAGCGCCGCCCACGAGTGCGAGACTTGATTCTATCCTTCAAGAACTCGACTCGGAATCCCTTCCCCAACTGGCGTGGCGGACCAACTACGTAAGACCAGTCCATCGCGCTTCGAATGGCGAACCGAGCCGATGCTACAATCCGAAATCCGGGTCGTAGGGAACGCCCCCGGGGATTCTAGGTCATGCCGGAACAAGGAAACTCGGCGCACATTTATCGGCTCGACGACGGCAAGTTTCGACTGACGTTCATTTCCACTTCTCCGAACGGTGCCCAATTTCTAAGCGAAATCGGTGACTTCACCCGATGGGACCTAGACAATTGGCTCAAGGACGGGCACCTGCATCCGTCAACAGATTTCGACGCCCTGCTCGATTCTTTCGAGAAGCAAACAGAATCGAACGTGCCGCTGATTTATGGAACGGTGTTGCGGACTCACTTCGAAGACCAAGACGGAGTGTTGGTAAAGTCACCAGCCCAAATCGAGGATGTATGTCAGTGGATGGCTGAATACCAACAGCAATACTTCGATGACAGGAAGATCACGATCGTAGCTGATCTCTCGGAGAATAAGCACCTGAAGGCCACAGCCTGTTTCGGTCCAACACTGACAGATGGCGGCAGCATAAGTGTTTCTTCCGAGCTACTTCGATTCAGCAATTGCTTGAAGATTTCGCTTCTGCACGAACTGATTCATGCAAATTTGCATGCTACCGGGAAGCACGATCCCGCTGGAGATGATCACGGAGAGCTATTTAAAGCCGAACTGAGGCGCCTGATGATCGCTGGAGCATACGACCCACTTCTGTAGAGCCTCACTGCGTTCTCATGCCACCTCTGCCTCTGCAAGCCAGTCTTGCCTTTCTGCGTCAGACGATTCGATTGACTGTCGGTCGGCCAATGCTTTCCGAATGTTGAGATTTACTGCTGATCCCAGGGCAGCGGTCTGTCCTCTCTTACGGTTCTATCCGAGGATCAATTCGTAATTGATCTCGATGGGCAGACTAATTTTGATTGTGAAGGGGAGCAGGCGGAAGCGCGTCTGCTACACTCTCAGCGAATTCCTGTAAACAGGTTTGACGAAAGGACGCCATGGAGATAGCGAGTGTGGTTGCAGCTCTTAAGGAGCAGCGTGCCCGCATGGATCAGGCAATTGCCGCTCTGGAAGGTGTAGGGCATGGTCCTCGCCGCGGTCGTCCCCCGAAGGCAGTCCCCGGTGCAGGTCGCTCCGGTCGCCACATGAGCGCGGCAGCCCGTGAGCGGATCTCGCAAGCGATGAAAGCGCGTTGGGCAAAGTGGAAGGGCAAGTCTGCCCCTCAAAAGTCGGTTCCCACCAAGAAGAAGTCCCGTCCAACGATGACCGCTGCGGCCAGGAAGAAGTTGTCGGACTTGATGAAGGCTCGTTGGGCTGCGAAGAAGAAGCCTGCCTAGCGCGGTTTCCGCCTGCAAACCACGCTCTACTCGGACGGGCGCTTGAATACGAGGACCTTGGCTGTGAATACGTATACGGGCTCACCGTGTTGATTCAATGTACTGCTTCGTACTTTGACCACACCCTGGTTCGGTTTCGAACGGGACGGCAGTATTTCCTGAATCTCGCTTTCCACCCGTAGCGTATCCCCCGGTCGCGTTGCCCTTGGCCATGCCAGCTCTCCGCCCAAGCCGATAATGCCATTGGCTAGGGGCAAGCCACCGGTCACCAACAGCCGCATTGCTACCGCGGCGGTGTGCCAACCGCTTGCGGACAGTCCGCTGAAGATGCTGGTTTGCGCGACTGCTTCGTCGAGGTGGAACGGCTGGGGGTCGAACTCCGCAGCGAACGCTTTCATTCGATTCTCGTCAATGCAATAGGAGTCGGAGGTGAACCGTTGGCCGACGTGCAAATCGTCCAGATATAGCGCGCTTGGTTTATTGCTCACCCGATCCATTTTTTGTCTCTCAATCATCTGTGGCCCCACTGTGACTTAGCCAAAGAGCGCCCTCTGAGCTGGCAAATCTCTGTGCCAAGGCACGACGCAATCCGGGTCATCGTTTGTCACTGCATTAACCCTCGTACTGACCGCATAGCTTCTCATTTGCGAGGCGTCGAAGGGCACCAAAACCTCCGAGAGGGTCTCCACATTCTTGAACCCGGGATCGACCCACAGATCGTAGCTTTCCCGACGCAGGATTACCGGCATTCGATCATGTACGTCCGCCAACAGCGAGTTTGCGGTGGTGGTTAGAATCGAGCAAGACTCAATCGTATTGCCGGTGGGGTCTCTCCATCGATCCCACAGGCCGGCAAAGGCAAACAGAGAATCGTCCTGCATGCCGAAGTGGAACGGCTGTTTCTCTTTGCCGCTGCGCCGCCATTCGAAAAAGCCGTCGGCAGGAAGCAAGCACCGACGGCTCAGGAAGGCGTCTCGGGAGGCGGGCTTCATCGCAACCGTCTCCGCACGGGCGTTGATCGTCTTGAATCCGATGCTGGCGTCTGTGGCCCAGGACGGAATCAGGCCCCAACGAGCCAGCGAGAACTGCCGCTTTGCTGTGGATGGCCGCCGCAAGGCGGAGTTGGTTCAGTACATGGCATGGAAGACGGCCGAGCGGACTCTCAAGGCCTACGAACACGTCGTGCGGGATAGCGACTTCATTGATACCACTCTCAACTCCATCCACAAGGCGATGAAACAGCGTGAGCAACAGGTCAAAAAAGACCCAGGCCTGTTGGCGCAGTTTGCGACTGTGCAATCCCATGACGTGAGCAAAGCGTTGGATGAGGACATCGCGATTCTGACGGGAGCACTTGCGTGACCTCCATCGACATCGCGCTCCGCATTCAGGCCGACTTGGGACTAACGTGGCCCAGGAACAGGTCCCTTCCGAACAAAGTTGTAGCGGAGATCTGCGAGGCGCTGTGGCAGGAGGGGATCAGTCCGAACCGTCGCATTGTGCAACAGCGAATGCCGGTGTGGAACGATCATGCATTCGGCACTGGCATCGTGGCGTGGAGGAGGAAAAAAGGACTTCCCGAGCAAGGAACTCATGTCCGCTGCGCTTTACCTACCAATCTTCGCGAACTGGCAAAGATCATCAGTCCCGCAATGGCGAGCGCGCCGTTGACCTCCTACGATCCGTCAGGCGATGGGCGCTGGCAAGTCCCTTCGGTAAAAGTCCTGTCCTACCTGGGCCGGATTGAAAATCCGTCCGTGCGGGATGCAATGGCGCTGTTTGCGCTCTTGCGATCTGACCGGCAGCAGAAGTCCATCTACAACCAGATTGCGAACTTCGTCCGGGTGCTGCGTCGTGTGATGATCGAACAGTCCATCGTGGACATTAACAGCGTCGACGCGAATGATCTGTTGTTTCGTATTCATGTAGGGGAGATCGGGAAGGGCTTGTCGGAGCATCAGCGACGCACGTTTCTGGGTCAAATGGAGTGCGGTGCGCAACGCGTTCGATGAATATGCTGAGCGACTCAGGCCTGAGCAACTGGAAGTGATGAAGAACTTCTTCATAGGGCCAGTGACCGATCGGCGAAGGTTCATGCGCCATAAGACCTACAGCGCGTATCTTCGCGAACAGCAAGAGCGGGTCAAGATTAAGACCGACGCAGTGCAGTCGAAGTTTTACCAGATACGACATGTAGCGGGGATCCGCTGCAACCAGCTGCGTCGCCTGTACGAGGCAACTCGGCAAGCCGTCGTAGCCGTTGAAGCCAACGATCTTCGCTGCCCGTATGAGTTCGGCTATGAAGAAACGGCGCAAACGATGGGCCGGCGGGCAGTGCGGCAGCGCGTTGAGTTGACGCTGTGGGACTCCAACTCGTTGCGAGAGCACGCGGTGGCGCTTGGTTATCACGAGGCGCCCGCCACCACGCTTCAAAGGCGCTGGCAGGAAGGCGGTTTCTCGCCGAAGAATCGCGCCTACTTCGTCGAGTACAACGCCACCACAAGTCTTACGCAAGGCTGTCCAGCAGAGCCTTTCTGGTTCCTTGATCTTTTCCGGCATCGGGTGTTTCGCCACCTGGATGTGCGCAGCGACAGCGATCTGGCCGAAAGACGCGAAGCCTTCCATGCTGAGTGGGGATACGAAAGCAAGAGCGCCTGGGCGGACGGCGGCCTGCTGGCATTCGGCCCGACCGACTTCCGGCCGATCGACTTCCTGCAACAGCGCGAAGGGCACGAGTTCCTTCCTTATGAGGGTATCTACGCAGCCTGCATGTTTGGCGGGCTGGTGATTCGTATGGGAACGATTACCGGCGCGCGCATTGGCGAGATCATGCAGATTGCGCAAAGCCCGGATTGCTTCAAGCAGCTTGAGAACGTGGGCCCCAAAGCGGCGACGCGGTGGATGCTCCGGCTGGTGCCAAAAGGAAGACAGAAGCGGGAAGACTATTTTATCGACGAGGATACCAAACGCCACCTGGTCGAGCTGATTCGTTTTCAGTGTGAGAAGTGGGGTGGTCCCCTGATTCCCATCGTGAAAATAGAAGACGACAAGCGAGCGCCCGATCGATACGTGTTGCAGTGGAATGGCCGCGGCCTTCGCTTGCACGTTCTGAATACGTTCATGCGGTTCCTTCTCCATGGCCTTATCCTGCGCTCACTCGACGGCAATGTGGTTCAGCTTAGTTCGCACCTGCTGCGGCATTCGTTTGCCACCGAAATGGCTGACTTGAATACGCCGGTTGAGGTCATTGCCAAACTGCTGCACCAGCGCGACCCAACCGTCACGAAGTACTATGCGCGACCGACTCCGACGAAGGTGATGAGCGCAGCAGAAATGATCTTTGTGGATCGCATCGATCTGGGTGCCGAGGGGCGGCGCAGCCCCGACGAGATCGGAAGAATGTTGAAAGAGGCTGAAGGTAAGGTCGGAGCTCTGACGGAGGTGTTTGGCGGAACCTGCGTAGTGGCCAACATGTGCCCGGCCAAGTTCGTCTGCGTAGGCTGTGCGGGCAATGCGCCGGATCCAGCGAAGCGATATCAGATCGACCAAAAGCAGGCTTGGGCAGAACAACAGCTACAGTATGCGCACCGGGAAAAGCTTGTAGCGGAAGCACGGCAGATGAAGGGTTTGATCGCCGACTGCGAACTAATCAAGGAGGAGATGGATCTGATCGATGCGATGCGGAAAGACGCAGCGCAGACTGTGAGCATCGAGCATGGGTCACCGAGATAAGAAACGGCACCCCGGCTGGCTGCAGCCGAGATGGGAACGCCAGAAGCGCGATACCGCTGCGCGCGTGGAAGCTGCTGTTAGGGCACTGCAGAAGGACCATGCCGAGGTAACGTATGCGAGTATTTGCAAACGCGTGAGTATCCTGTTCGGTCTTTCGATCTCTCCCAACACGATCAAGAGAAACGAACTCTCCTATCGGATTTATATGGCGAGTCGGCGGCCGCCCAGGCGTAAGCAGCTCCGGGAATCGGTCCTCATGCAGCTAATCAACAGCGCATCCGGCCCGGAGAAGCGATCTATGTGGTCCAAGACTGCCCGGTTACGGCGGGAATCCAAAGACGCGCTCATCGCCAGACTCATCTCCCTGCAACGTAGGGTGAGGCAGCAGCAGAGCGCGGAGAATCTGCTACGCGAAGAGATTCTGTGTCTGGCGCAGGCTGGTTCGCGGTGACCGCACCAGCCGGAAAGCTGAAGCACCCCAGCGGATGGTTTGCCGCCGGACGGGAAGTTTCCCGCGCTCTCGGTTTGCTTTCCGATGGAGCTTTCCGGCTCTTCATCTATCTTTGCCTGAACGCGGACCGCAGAACTGGGCAGATGAGGATTACCCACGGAGACCTGGCAAAGGCAGTGGGCCGCAGCCGCCGCTCCATCGTTATCTATATGGAGGAACTGCAGCGGCAGCAGGTCTGCCGCGTTCAGAGCGCCACCAATCAGCACGACTCTGGTCACATCGAAATCTGCGATGCGTTCTGGCCATACGAGAAGACTCGAAAAGAAGCAGCAACACAAGACCGGGCAAGCTACGTCGCCCGCATCCAGCGCCTGATGGGAAGTCGGCGGTGTGTCGCGAGCTCGTTTGCTCCTGCGGACGAGAAACTTGCCAATGCCTTGTTCCAACGAGGAATCTCCATTCGGCAGGTCGAGCGTGGATTCCTGTTGGGGTGTGCACGCAAATACGCGACCTTGCTGAACAGTAAGAGTAACGCTGTGGTCGTGAGCTTTAGCTATTTCCAAAATGTGATCGAGGAAGCCGGCGAACTGCAGATGTCGGAGGATTACTGGCGCTACCTGCAACTTCGGCTCCATCAAATGGAACGGCAGTGGCTCGAGCAAACTCAGGCCTCAGGAGAAGGCAAGTTCAACAAGCGCCTGATGGCGCCAATGTCGGGACGGATCTGATTCGGAGATATATCTCTTTCATCGTGCCGCTCCCACTGCAAGAGCAACGCCTCGACCATCTCTTTGCCGTCGGGATCGCGGACGGCCTGCATGGGCGTAAGCTCGCCTAATGCCGGAATCTTTTGATGAATCCAGCTTTCGACTTGCTTCTGCATCACGGCTTGCAGCTGCTTTCTCACTTCCGGGTCGCGCAACATCGCTTCCATCTCGGCCTCGTGCAGTTCCGCATCCTCGGCCTCTTGTGGCGCATTGTTCCGCATCTCTTCGAGCGTTTGGGCGCGGGTGCTTTCGTGGACCGCCAGCACACCGAGTCGCTTCTCAATCTCTTTGCGCAGCTGTCTGGCGCGGTTCTCCGAGTTCACCTCCGCGATCACACGTCCCTCGGAAATCTTGACGTGGCCCAGGATGGTGTTGTCCCAAGTCTTAAACTTACGGTTGCCTTCCTTGATCCAATCGATGTCCACCTTCCGCAGCTTCCCGTCGTCACCCAGTTCCGCATCGTCGAGCAACTCCTCACGGGAACGTCCCACTGCGAGCGGGGCCAACGCGTCGAACGCCGCTTCCGCCGACTCGACCCGAAACGTCAGGGTGTGAAACAGCAGCGGGTCGCCGTCCGTGTTGCACAGCACTGGCGGAGCGAATAGCCGGTCGCGAATGTCCAGGTAGGTGGCGCGAATCAGATCTGCATATCGCAACAGATCGTGCGGCGCCAGATCGCGATTCTGTTTCGCGATTTTCTTCTTCAGTGTTTTTCGCAGTTCGATGACCTCGATCTTCTTGTCCGGCGGGATGCAGAGGGGAGCCGAACTGCCGAACACGGCAAGTTCTGGCTGGTGCCAGATCTGCGCAAAAAGCAGGTCCCCCGGCCGCAGGTTTCGCGACCCCGACCGCTCGATGACTTCGGCTTCCCCGCCAATCAGAACGTCCCACACGCTCATGCGCTCACCGGGTTCATTCCTCACGACCTCGTAGAAGCTCAGCGGCTGTGTTGTAGCCTGCTCCAAAAACATCCGTTCCATCGCGGTCAGCTGCTTCGACTTCTCCAGCATGTACCAGCGAGCCACGACGCCGCCCTGCCTGCGCGCGGCAGTACGTCGAGCGTCCGGATTCCACTGGAACAAGAAATAGGGCATGAAGATCTGGCGCTCGTCTGCGGCTTCTTCCATCGGCTTGGGGGCTTCACACATGTTGAAGTCCTGCCACGCCTCATAGATCCGGTCCCCAAACTTACGCAAGGCAAACCTGGTGATCTCCCGCGTCAGGCGGTCCGACTCTTCGTGCTGCCGCGCCCACACGTGGTCGATAGAGGGAGCATAGCCAGGCAAACAGCAATGCTTGTACTTCTTGCCGCTGCCGCAGGGGCAGGGTTCGTTTCTTCCGATCTTCGCAGACGTATGAAGAGCCATAACAGTTGCGACATTACCGCTCATGGCTCTGTGAATGCAAGCACAGATCATCATCATCCCCAAATGGTTCGATAGGGAGGCACCATGCGCTTGGCGGGCAAGCAAAAACTCGGCTATTTTCCTCTTCCATTAGCGGAGGCTGAACGGATTCGACGCTTCCTGCAGTTTCCGCTTTCTGCATACGCAGCACTGGACCCCTGCATCGGCGACGGCGGCGCTTTTACGGTGATCGCCGGAAATCCGCTAGCGATCCGATACGGTATCGAACTGGACGCTTACCGCGTCGAACGGGCCCGCGAGGTCGGCCATCACGTCATTCATGGCGATGCCCTGGATGTGCACTGCCCAGTGGAGTCCCTGTCGCTGCTCTATCTGAATCCACCCTACGACTTCGAATGCGGCCATTCCCAAAACCGCAGGTTGGAACAGATATTTTTCGAGCACTGCTACCGCTGGCTCAAGCCTGCCGGCGTGCTGGTTCTGGTCGTTCCCGGAGATCGTCTCGCCGTTTGCGAGCGTCTTCTCGCCTTCCACTTCAAAGACAAGAAAGCTTACCGGCTGGGCACGCCGGAGGCTGCGAAGTACAAGCAGGTCGTGCTGCTCGGTACCAGGCGTACGCGCCATGAATGCAATCAGCTGTCTGATGCCGATCTCATCAAGGCGCAAAACTTAATCGCTGAGATGAGTCGTAAGTGGGAGCAACTTCCCGTCCTCCCTGACTCTGCCGATGCAGTCTACTCGGTTCCAGAAGGCGGACCTGTCGAGTTGACTCATCGCGGCCTGCCTCTGGATGAGATCGAAGACCTGTTGCTGAAGTCAGCAGCATATCGTCAGGCGGCCAGAATCCTTACCGTGTGCCGGGCGGAGATCAAAGGGCGTCCTGTGACCCCGTTGCATGGAGGCCACGTCGCACTGTGCGCGATAGCGGGACTTCTGGACGGCGTCTTTGGTTCCGGCGAAGATCGGCACATCGCTACCTGGCGATCCGTCAAGGTCACAGACTGCTCTGAAGAAGTTGAAGAAGACGGCACCATCATTCGACGCGAGCGGGAGAGGTTTACCAACGAACTCACTCTGCTGTACGCCTCAGGGAAAATCGCCATCCTGCGTTGAACCTCTCCTGATCGATCCCACTCGTCCTGGATGGTCGTCATCCTCCATTTGGTTGTGCAGCTTCCTGCACACCCTAGTCAGCAGACGAGACGATGCTGACTATACGGCAACGCCTCATAGTTTCCATCAGACGATGCAATGATTAGGCCCATTTTCGGCGAAGATACGGAAACGGGCTGCTGGCCTGCAGCGGCATGCTCAACGGTTTCTTTGGGGAAGGCGGATGCGGCACATCGCTCAGTGGCGATCCGTGAAGTATGTGGACGAATTCAACGAGGAGGGTGAAACCGAAGGAGAGACCATCATTCGCAAGCGGGAACGGTTCAGCCACGAGTTGACCCTTGCATACGAAAGTGGCCACATCGTTGAACTCAAGGAGACGAAGGAATCCACGCATGAAAAATGCTCATGAGCGATTCGGAAGACTCATGTATCGTCGCCAAACGGAGAAAACAGCGACCAACCTCCGTGTCTCACTTGATGCATTCATGGGGGAGGAGCGAGGCAAAGCGCACCTTGTCTCAGTCGTGGGCGGCGACGTAGAGATCGGGGCGCTGGCTGCCGCCTTCGCAAACGGAGACTCATTTACGGTAATGGATCCCTATGGCAACGAGAGCATTGTGTCGCTGGGTGAAAAGCCGATGTGCTATCGAGGCTCGATTGTGGTATCTGGCCGGAAACGGCCGCTGCGTCATCTGGTGAGCTGCTCACAGGAATTGGCAGACAATACCTCGGACGGAAAGTTGCTTCTGGTCAGTGACGACCAACTCTTCATTTGGTCCTCGCTTGTTTGCCACTACGGTTTGCCTGCCACGCCGGAATGGCGTTCGTGGATGATTTCGCAATTGCGGCCAGCAGAAACGAATCCAAACGCTTCCCGGTTTTGGGTACTCAGGAGTCGTTATCAAGGCCAAGCGAAAGGAACTATTGGCTCTTTTGAGGAGAGGACTGCGGACTCGTCAGCTTGTGTTTCCGTCCGCAAACGGCGCAGTCGAATGGCCCGAGTTTGGCCTCCGGAAGAAAGCGGCCTAGGGAGCTAACCCTCTGCTTGGGCAATGGACCCATCCAAAAGTATCACAAGATTGTGATAATCTTAAGCCAGGCATTTGGAGTTTGATATCCATGGATGTTGCAGGGTTTCAGCAAGCAAGGAAGAAGGCCGGATTGAATCAGCAGCGAGCCGCGAGGGAACTCGGTGTGTCGCAGAGCTATCTCTCCATGCTGGAAAAAGGCCGGAGGCCACTGATACCGGAGTTGGCGCGAAAGATGGTACGGGTATACAAGCTATCTCCGTCATCCTTGCCGCCGTCCCGACCATCCATGGCCTCCAAGAAGGTTAGTCCAGATCAGCTGGCGTCGCACTTAGCTGGCCTCGGATATCCGGGCTTCGACTATCTGCCAAGTCCACGTCGATGCATGAACCCCGCTGAACTTCTCCTCGCGGCACTGGCCCAAGAGCAGCTGGAAGCGCGACTGTTTGAGGCCTTGCCGTGGCTGATGCTGAAATACTGGGACATGAACACGGAATGGCTGGTCCAGCAGGCCAAGCTTCACGACCTGCAGAATCGCCTTGGATTTGTGGTCTCGCTGGCGAGAAAGGCGGGCGCCCGATCGCCATCCCGCAACCCCAAAAGGGACGCTGTTCTTGAAGAACTGGAATCCAGGCTCGGGCGTAGTTTGCTTGTGAAGGAGGAGCTGTTAGGAGGAAAGGATTTTAGTGACGCTGAGCGCAAGTGGCTAAGAAAACATCGCCCGAAAGAGGCGCGGCGATGGAATGTGCTAAGCAACTGGCGACCCGAGGTGCTCAGGTATGTCGCGTGATGCACTCCGGAATCCGCCAGCGCACTGGAAGGCCTTCCTGCAAGATGTTGACCAGCTTCTCCAGTCAGCGGTCGAACTTCATTGCTTGGGTGGCTTCGTTTTGTCCGTGCTCTACGACTTGCCTCGGCCGACGGCGGACGTCGATTACATCGCAGCGATGCCGTCATCGGC
>Ga0306921_10008095_pt1 | contig 11094 bp, 11 predicted proteins | sample sta12Cox44000080_FD_203760 | JGI IMG/M metagenome (GOLD analysis project Ga0306921, IMG submission 203760) | Lab enrichment of tropical soil microbial communities from Luquillo Experimental Forest, Puerto Rico - statoxic.12C.oxic.44.000.080 (v2)... | ecosystem: Environmental > Terrestrial >... | reverse complement strand
GTGACCACTGGAGCAAGATGGGCAAGAGCCTGGAACGCGCGGTCGAGGCTTACAACAGCGCCATCGGCTCGCTCGAAGGCCGGGTGATGGTGAGCGCGCGCAAATTCGCCGAGCTAAAGACCGCGCCCCTCGGTGTTGAAATCGCCGCGCTCGAACCCGTCGAGAATGCTGTGCGTACAATCGACGCCGGGTGACCGGTTCTTTGCCCGGCCCTCCGCGGCGCGCACATCGCGCAGGACGACAGCCCAGCCGGCCCCCTGAGCCGCCTGGCAGGCATCTTCTTTGAGGGAGAGCGCGACGTCCGCGTGTGTCGGGTGCAACACCGACTACGGCTGGCATGCTCACCGAACCTAACGATGCCGCTGATTGGAGGCAAAAGCAAAGGGCACCCTATCGCAGCGGACGACAAGATAGTGTCGGACGAGGGTTTTCGCGACGGTCACTTTCATTCAGGTAGGGTTACCCCATCACGTGGCTGCGCCTGACTGTAACCTTCGGCGCCAGCGATTCGTTCAGCTGACGCCATCGTAACCGGTAACGCGAAGCCAATCGGGTCGGGGACACGGCGAGCGATGCGACAACAGCTGAAAACGTACCGAAGGGCTGGTTGTCTTTAGTGATCGTTCCGCCTCGAGCGGGAACTTTCACCCCGCCCGCCACCTGACGATCGAGAGTGTCCACCGGCGTTTTACCTGCGTTCTACCTTGGCGCCCCTGCCAGCGAAGGGGGGCGGGTGGGGCGCTTGCGCCGGTTGTACTAGCTTCGGGGAGGTTCACCATCCGCAGAACACACACGGACTACTCTCCCACGGGGTTGTTCTCGAATGGTTCGCGCTCGATGGGAACAGGTCGTCTTCCGGTGACCCTCTGAGTGCCCGTGAGATGCCCGTCGAGGACGGGGCGTTCGGCGGTGACTCTAGGCGTGACAATTTCCTATTCAATCGGCCCCAGTCATGCCAGTTCCGGGCGCGTTGGCTGGGCGGCAGGGTCGCCGCACCGTCCATGTGCGGTCTCTCGTTCATCTACCTACGGCGTCACTCGGGCGGCGCGCACATCGCGCAGGATCGGCGCCCAACCAGGGTATCCCCGAGCGGCCGCGTACGCGTCTTCTTCCAGGGACAGCACCACATCCAGAGGCGTCCCTTTGGTAAAGTCGCCGGCGCGCTCGGCAAAATTCCAGGCCTTCAGCGCCAGGCAGCGGTCATTTTGGCGCAGCAGGACTCGCAGGTGCTTTTCCTTCCAGAGGGCCGGCGGCCCGGCCATCTCCGCGCCCCGTGCCACGAACAGAGGCGGTGGGTTGCCGTGCCCAAACGGGGCCAGCGCCGCGATCTCAGACACTGTGCGGTCCGTAATCTCGCGAAAATCGACCACCCCGTCGATCCGCAGCTCAGGGAGCAGATCCTCGGCACGGAGCCGGGCCGCCGCGAACCCATTCAGCCGCCTGCGAAACTCTTCCACGCGGTGGGTCTCAAGCGTCACCCCGGCGGCGTGTTGATGCCCGCCGAAGCGCACAAACAGTTCCGGCATCGATTCGAGCGCCTCCAACAGGTGGAACGCCGGGGTACTGCGTCCGGAACCTTGCGCCAGACCGTCATCGGGGTTGCGGCCGAGCACAAAAACGGGCCGGTGAAACCGCTCGACCAGCCTGCTCGCAACGATCCCCAAAACTCCGCGGTGCCAGTCTCCGGAGTAATAAACCAATGCCGCCGACGATTCGTCCACCGGCCATTGTTCACAGATTTCGCGGATCTCCGCCTCTACTCGCTGGCGCTCGGCGTTCTGCTCGTGAAGCTGTTGCGCCAGAGCGCGGACGCGCTCCGGGTCGGAGGTCAGAAACAGCTCGATGGCCACCCGCGCCGTGTCCATCCGCCCGGCGGCGTTCAGCCGTGGCGCGATCTGAAAACCCACCTGGCGGGCGCTCGGCACATGGGCCCCGCCAAAACCCGCCACTTCCAGTAGCGCCCGAAGCCCCGGGTTGCGCACGTCGCCAAGGCCGTCCAGACCGTGTTTGGTGATAACGCGGTTCTCACCGGTAAGCGGCACGACGTCGGCTACGGTCGCGATGGCAACCAACTTCAGAAAGGACTCGGTCGCGCGCTCGACCTTCTGCTCAGGCCAGCCCAAGCCCGCGATCAGCGCCTGTACCAGCTTGAAAGCCACTCCGGCGCCGCACAGGTTCTTTTCGGGATAGGAGCAGCCCGGCCGGTTGGGATTGAGGATCGCCATCGCCGGGGGCGGGGCGGCTTCCGGGAGGTGGTGATCGGTGACGATCGTGTCGATTCCGAGCTCGGTGGCGCGAGAGACGACGTCGCTGGCGCGGATGCCGGTATCCACGCTGATAATCAGGTTCACCCCTTCGGCCGCCGCACGCTCGACCACTTCCGGGCGCATGCCGTACCCGTCCTTCAATCGATGCGGCACGTGGTAGCTGGCGGCACCTCCCGCCATCTCGATGGCCTTAGTCAGCAAGACAACAGAAAGCGTGCCGTCCACATCATAGTCGCCGTAGATGAGAATGCGCTCGCGATTGCGGATGGCTTGCCGGAGGCGCTCTACCGCGCAAGCCATGTCACGCATCGAGAATGGGTCCCAGAGCTCCTCAAGGGATGGCCGAAGAAAGCGGCGGGCTGCCGCCGGATCGCACAAGCCCCGGCTCACCAGCACCTGCGCTGCCGGCGAGGCGAAGCCGAGGGCCGCGCGTAGCTTCTCCACATGGCGCGGATCGCCGGCTGGCAGCGTCCAACGAGCGCGCGTTCGCATCGGTGACTCTAATTCTTTGAAAAATACCCGCCCAGTGAATCGCCCTGTTCGAGATCGCCCTCGTCGGAAAACCGCGCGGTGATTTCTTCCTCCAGGTTGAGAAACTCCTCGTACCAGTCAGGCTGCACTTCGTAGACGTGGAGACGGGACTGGTAGTCGAAGGCAATCTCGATAGAGCAAGTCACACCCTCGAAGGAGCGCAACTCGCGCAGGCGGGACTGGTAATCGTGCTGCTCGTCTCGCGGCAGATCGCAGTCTTCGATCTGCTCCAACAGTTCGTCCAGGTCGGCGCTCTCAAACTCGGCCGCTGCAAAGAGGATGAGCTTGACGCCGGCCCGGCGTGCCACGTCGAGAAACGCCTGGTAATCGGGATGGTGCTCGACATCCCAGAGCACCATGGGCAAGCCCTCCAGCCCGCCGGGACTGCTTCGGAATACGGCGAATCCGGCCGTTTCGAGATACTCGAGGATCTCGCGCTTGAGCGTATCTAGATTTAAGTCCACCGGTTACCTCAGCCCTGGGTCACCACCAGAATATCATTGGGCGCGGCCAGATCGCGGGCGGATGGGGTGACGATGGTCCTCGGCCCGATGGTAATCTTGCGGTTTTCCCGTATGGCCGCGCGCACGTCCGCCTCGCAGACAAAGTCCGCCGGCTGAGGTACGGGTTCCGCCGGAGGAGGCGCCGGCATCGCGGAACTGGACGCGCCCGCGCCTGGGTTCGTCAGTCAGCCAAAACCAGCCCTCTCTGCCGAGGACCGGCGGGAGAGAAACCGATTGACCACCTGGGTCGCGAGATGGGAGACCACGGGTGCAGTGACCTCTGCGGAAGAAAGGCCCCGCGCGGCCAGATAACGGTCCACGGCCGCGGACACCGTCCGGCGATCAATCGGAGCCCAGGGGGTTCGGCTGGTCTCTAAAGGCGCTTCAAAGGCATCGTCGGCTTCCCGCGCCGCGTAGGCCAGCCGCTTGATATTGATCAGGTTCATCGGCCCGATATTATCGGAAGTGGCGTTGCCCGCGATCGCACCGCATCCGAGCGTCATGGCAGGAAAGACGTTGGTGGTGATGCCGGTGGAGCCATGCGGGGCGGGCGTATTCACGAGCACGCGCATCGCGGGCATGCGCAGTGCAAACTGGCGGATGTGCGCTTCCTCCCTGGCGTAGATCGCGGCGGTGTGCCCGAGCCCCCCGAACTTCAGCAGGGCGTGGCAGGTCTCGAGAGCAGCCTGAAAATCCTTCACAAAGTGCAGTGAAAGCACCGGCGATAGTTTCTCTGCCGAAAGCGGATGCCGCTTGCCGACGCCGCCAATCTCCGCGCAAAGGATCGAGGTGTCTGGCGGAACCGCAAAACCGGCCATTTCAGCGATCTTGTCCGCGGCTTGACCGACGCAGTTCGGATTCACGGTCCAGTTGGGCAGGATCAGCAGTTTGCCCAAGGCTTCCTTTTGCGCGTCGGTGGCCAGATACGCCTTATGCGACCGAAGCGCTTCCAAAATGCGGCTGCGAAGCGACTGCTCCGCCACGATGGCCTGCTCACTCGAACATACGGTTCCGTAGTCAAAGGATTTGCCGGCCACAACCTTGGCTACGGCATTCTCGACGTCGGCGGAGGTATCGATCAGCACGGGCACATTGCCCGGGCCGACACCAAAAGCCGGCTTGCCGCTCGAATACGCCGCCTTGACCATGCCTGAACCGCCGGTTGCCAGAATGACGCTGGTGCGTTCATGACGGATCAAGGCTTGTGTGCCTTCGAGCGTCGCCGTGTCAATACACTGAATCAGATCCCCGGGAGCGCCGGCGGCTACCGCCGCCTCGGAGAGCACCAAGCCGGTCTCGCACGTGCAGCGGTGAGCGCGTGGATGCGGGCTCAGCACTACGGCGTTGCCCGCCTTGAGCGAAATCAGGGTCTTATAAATCGCTGTCGACGTCGGATTCGTGGTGGGCAGGATTGCCGCCACAACTCCCACCGGCACCCCGATCTCCACGATTTTTTCCTCCTGCAATTCCCGCAGGATGCCGACCGTCTTCATCCCGCGCATCCGGCGCGGCAGAATGTCCGAAGCCAACAGGTTTTTGATGTGCTTGTCGCGAGCGTTTCCGTATCCGGTTTCCTCGACGGCCAGTTCCGCCAGGCGCTCGGAGTTCGCGCGCGCTCTGGCGGCCACCTGCTCAACGACCGAATCGATCTGTTCCTGAGAAAACGCTAGGTACTCCTGCCAGGCGGCGTATGCTCTTTCGACTTTGGTGCGGACCTCCTGAATCGACAGAAGGTCTTGGTCCTCGAACATCGGCGGCTATTTTTTGAGGCCGCCTGTGGGGAGCGCTCGCTCGACTTCTTCGTGAAGACGCGGAATCACGTGCACGCTGATCAATTCGCCGACCCGCCGCGCCGCCGCCGCACCCGCATCCGTGGCCGCTTTGACCGCGCCGACGTCGCCCCGACACGTCACCAGAACCAGCCCCGCCCCGACATATTCCTTGCCGGTCAAGATCACGTTTGCGGTCTTCACCATGGCATCGGCGGCCTCGATGGCGCCCACCAAACCCTTCGTTTCAATTAGGCCCAGGGCCTCCATTTGTCCTCCCGAGCTTAGGAATCCCTTACGCTATCACAATTCAACCAAAGAGGCGCCGGAACCGCGGTTGGACACCGGATGGCGGGCTCGAAACGCCCGGCCACTCACGGCTTTAGAGCGACCGGACCGGAAGCCAGCACTAGTTCCACGTGGTTCGCCGATTCGACCGCGGTCGGAGCCATGCGCGCCAGCACCAGCACGCAGCCAACCTGCTCGCCCACCGTCGTCAGCACCTCCATCTCGCTGCCGGTATGTTGATGTGGCAGCCGATGCTGCACGTTGATCACGCCCACTACGCGGTTGCGGGCGATCACGGGCGCGGAAAGGAAGGCTTCATAGGTGTCTTCCGGCAGCTCCCCGAAGGTCTTGAAGCGCGGGTCGTTGTAAGCCTCGCGTGAGATCGCGAGCAGACGGCGCTCGCGCGCCACCCAGCCTGTCAGTCCTTCATCCAGACGCAATCTCAGCTTGCCGATGGTGGAGGGATGGGGAGTGTTCGACGCGCACAGCACAAGCCCGTCGTTGTCCAGCAGATAAACCAGACACGAATCGCATTGCGTGAATTCCACGACCATCGCCACTACGCCCTGGAGAACCTCCTGGAGACTCATTTCCCGGACCATGAACCGGCTGATTTTCTGAAAGAGGCGGAGTTGCTGCTCGGTACGCTCGAGGCGTACTTCCAGGTCCTTGGCTTTCGGCACTCTCTTTATTATAGCTGTCCTCTCCCCAGCGTCCGCCAAGGGCCAGTTCCTCTTACAATGGGAATTCCCCGATGCGGGCGCGCGGATTATTCATCAGCTTCGAAGGCCTGGATGGTTCCGGTAAGACCACGCAGATGCGTCGGCTGGCGAAGCGCCTGCGCGCACGCGGTCACGTGGTTTTAGAAACCGTCGAACCGGGTGGCACTGAAATTGGGGGCAAGATCCGGCAAGTCCTGCTCGATGCGGCCAACCAGGAGCTCAGCCCCATCGCCGAATTGCTGCTCTACTTTGCGTCGCGCGCACAGAATGTCGACGAGCGGATCGGGCCCGCGCTCCGACGCGGTGAAATCGTGCTGGCCGATCGGTTCACCGATTCCACGCTGGTTTACCAGGGCTGCGGCCGCGGTCTCGGCGCGGAAACCGTCCTGGCGCTCGACCGGATCGCCTGCCGCGGCCTCAAGCCGGATTTGACCTTGCTCGTGGACATCGACGTCGAAACCAGCCTCGCGCGCGCCCGTGCCCGAAACGCGGCGCAGCCAGCCGGCGAAACGCGCATGGACGAGCAGTCGCTCGAATTCCATCGCAAGGTCTACGAGGCGTACCAGGCACTAGCCGCAGGCGAACCGGAACGCATCCGGCGCATCGACGGACGGGCCGCCATCGAGGAGATCGAACTTGCCATTTGGGATGTGGTGAGCGCCCATGTTTGAGAGATTCTGGGGCAACGCGGGGGTGGCCGAGGCCCTCGAGCAGATGACCGCGCAGGACCGCCTGGCGCAGACGCTGCTGTTTGCCGGTCCGGAGGGTGTTGGTAAGGCGACGCTTGCCCGCCGGCTCGGCGCCCGCCTGCTGGGGTACCCGGAACGGATCGAGCGCGACGACCTCAGTCTTTCGGACAACCTCGAAATCGTCGCCTCGCGCGAGCGCTGGCCGGCCGAGAAGCGCAATGAAGATCCGCTGCTGTTTGCCACGCACCCCGACTTCGTGACCTTCGCTCCCGACGGCCCGCTGCGCCAGATTTCGATCCAGCAGACGCGTCTGCTCAAGCAGCGTTCACAATTCCTGCCCAGTCGGGGAAAGCGGCGAATTTTTCTGATCGATCACGTGGACCGCGCCAACGACCAGGCCGCCAACTCCCTGCTCAAGACCCTGGAGGAGCCGCCTGATCACCTCCTCCTCATCCTGACCGCCGAGAACGCTTACGATCTGCTGCCCACCATCCGGTCGCGAGCTGTATGCTTCTATTTCGCGCCGCTCGAGCCCGAGGCGATGCGCGCGTTCGCGCGGGAGCGCGGCCTTGACCACGCGGAACGTCGCGTCAGGCTGGCGGCGGGCAGTCCCGGCCTGGCGGTCTCGCTCGACCTGGAATTGTACGACAAACGCCGCGCCGCCATGCTCGCGTTGCTGAAAACCGCCGCTGGGACGGCGCCCTTCAGCGCCTGGCTGCCGGTCTCCGAAGCGCTCGGCCGCGCGAAAAGCGAAAAGCTGGAGCTCTATCTCAAGCTCCTCTACGAACTGCTGCGCGACCTGCTTATCCTCCGGGAGGGTTCCGGTGAGATCCGCAACGAGGACATTCGCAGGGAGCTCGAAGCGCTCGCCGTCACCGTGGAATTCCGCTGGATCTCGAAGGCGGTCGCGCTCGTGGACGAAATCGTCGACCTGGTCCGCCGCAATATCCAGAAGACCATCGCCCTCGATTCGCTAATTGCGAACCTGCGCGCAGCGTGAGAGGGTGTGCCAGAATTCGGGGAACGAGACCGAGGCCGCTTCGGCACCCTCGATGACCGATTCGCCGTCGGCGTGTAGCGCCGCCACGGCAAACGCCATGGCTACTCTGTGATCGCCAAAGGAATCGAACGCCGCCCCGTGAAACTTCTGTCGGCCGGGAATCACTATGCCGTCTGCGGTTTCCTCCGCGCGAACACCCATCCGCCGCAGGTTGTCGACGACCGTATGGATGCGGTCGGTTTCTTTAACGCGCAACTCACCGGCATCCTTCACCGTGAGCCCCTCCTCGGTCGCGGCTCCGAGCACCGCCAGCACCGGAATCTCATCGATCAAAGCCGCCGTGAGGCCGCCCTCGATGGTGCCGCCCTGTAAGGGCGCGTGCTCGACTTCGATATCGCCCACCAGCTCTCCGTTCTGGCTTTCGAGCTGGGGAATGCGGATTTTCGCGCCGATCCCGCTCAGAAAATCGAGCAATGCCGAGCGCGTGGGGTTGAGGCCGGCACCGTGGATAGTGAGCCTTGAGCCGGGTACCAATAGCGCGGCCACGATAAAGAAGGCAGCCGAGGAGAGATCGGATGGGACCGTCAGTTCCCGCCCCTTGAGACGAGGCCGGCCGATCAGGCTGATCTTGGATCGCGCCGAGGTGACATTGGCGCCGAATTCGCGCAGCGCAATTTCGGTGTGGTCGCGCGAGCGCAGCGGCTCGGTGACCGAGGTCTCGCCGTCGGCGAACAGGCCCGCGAACAGCACGCAGGTCTTGACCTGGGCGCTCGGAACCGGCAGCTTGTAGTCGATGGGGTGCAAATCGCCGCCTTCGATCTCGAGCGGCGGATACTTGTCTTGTCGAGCGCGGATCCGTGCGCCCATCTCGGCGAGCGGTTTCGTGATCCGCTGCATGGGGCGCCGCGAGAGCGATTCATCGCCGAAGATCCGGCTACGAAACGGCTGGCCGGCCAAAATCCCGGAGAGCATGCGAATGGTGGAGCCGGAATTGCCGGCATCGAGATCGCCTGTCGATGCGCGCAATCCGTCCAGACCTTTGCCGTGAATGACGAATTCGCTCGCCTGGCCTTCCACCTCGACGCCCAAGGCCCGCAGGCAGCCCAACGTCGAATGGCAATCGGCGCCCGTCGAATAGTTCCGGATACGCGTTGCGCCCTCGGCGACTGCGGCGATCATCGCGTAGCGGTGGGAAATCGACTTGTCGCCGGGCAGGACAATACTTCCGGAAACCGAAGAGGCCGGAAGAATACGTTTCTTCATCTAGCGGGCCATCACTGCCTGCCACTTCACCGACACTTTGCGGATGCGTTCGACCGCCTCCATCAGATTCGCATAAGAATTGGCGTAGCTGAACCGGATGTAGCCCTCGCCGTACTCACCAAAGTCGCCACCGTTGAGGCAGGAAACGCCGGCTTCCTCCAGCAGGAGGTCGGCCAGTCGGCGCGAACTCATGCCGGTCGCGGTCACGTTGGGAAAGGCGTAAAAGGCGCCGCCGGGCAGCGCGCAGCGGAAGCCGGGAATCTGGTTTAGGCCCGCACAAAACGCGTCGCGCCGGCGCTTGAATTCGGTCACCATGGCGGTGACAGCGTCCTGCGGCCCCGTCAGCGCCGCGATTCCGGCCCGCTGCGTAAAGCTGGCGGTGCACGAATTCGAATTCACCATCAGCTTGTTGACGGCGGTGACGAGCCACTCCGGCATCACCCCGTAGCCGATCCGCCAGCCGGTCATGGCGTAGGTCTTGGAAAAGCCGTCCAAGATGATGGTCTTCTCCAACATCGAGGGAAATGCCGTGATGGATACCGGCGGCTCATCGCCGTAATGAATTCGCGAGTAGATTTCGTCACTCAGCACCATGACGTCCCGGTTGGCGAGCATCTCCGAAATGGCCCGCAGATCTTCGTGCGGGATGACGCCGCCGGTTGGATTTTGGGGCGCGTTGAGGATCACGAGCTTGGTGCGGTCGGTGAGGCGGTCGTAAAGGAGGTCGAGATCGATCGAGAAGCCCCGACTCTCCACGAGCGGCATGGCTACGGGCTTAGCCCCTAGAAACCGGATCATCGATTCATAGATGGGAAATCCCGGATTGGGGTAGATGACCTCGTCGCCGGGTTCGACGAGCGCGATCAACGGAAAGAAAATAATCGGCTTGCCGCCCGGCACCACGGCCACCTGCTGCGGCCCGACCAGAATACCCCGGGTGCGCGAGATGTAGCTGGCGATCGCTTCGCGCAACTCCGGCAGTCCTTGCGTGGGGCCGTAATGGGTCCACCCTTCGTCGAGTGCGCGCTTGGCGGCTTCGACGATGTGAGGCGGCGTGGGGAAATCGGGCTCGCCAATCTCCAGGTGCACGATGCTACGCCCTAGGGCTTCGAGGCCCCGCGCCTTGACCAGAACGTCGAAAGCCGACTCCGCCCCGAGCCGTCCGATTCGTTCAGCGAGTCTCACAGGCCTGTCCTTTCCCCGCCAACACTCACAACCAATGACCCCTCTAAAGCTTAGCAAGCCCGGCGCGCTAAAATGGAGGGGCGGAAAAGCCCGCTTTTTGGGTCCACGCTTTACGGGTTCTCGCGTCATCTGGTTAGGACCCGTGAGAACTGTCGCTGACAGGCTGATGAGCGAAATTACCGAGCCCGGGCTCGAACTGGAACGGCAAACTCGTTTTATTTCCGAGCACTTACGGCGAATTTTCGTGCAGATTTATCGGATTGTCGGCAATCCGGCGGATGCGCAGGATCTCACGCAGGAGGCCTTCATCAAAGCGCTTCAGCGGCAGGACCAGCTCAAAGATGAGCAGAAAGCCGCGCATTGGCTGTCGCGCATCGCTACCAACACGGCGATCGATTTTCTGCGCCGCAGCGGCCGGGCTACATTTTGCGAGATGAAGGAGGCCCCGGAGGGCCACGTCGAGAGCCCGGAACAACTCTTGCTGCGGAGTGAGCAGCGGAATTACCTGGAAGACGGCCTGCGCCTGCTCAGCCCGCGCGAGCGGGCGGCGTTGATGCTGCGCGACGTGGAAGGCTTGCCGGCCGAGGAAGTCGCGCGTCGCCTGAACTGTTCCAAGGCGACGGTGCGGTCCCACATCGCCAACGCTCGCACGAAGTTTCGCGGGTACATCGAGAGAAGAAAGCGATGAAACATCCAACTCAGGCGACCTTGGCGTTGCACGCGGGCGGCGACCTGGGGCTCGTGGCCCGGTGGCGCACCGATCGCCATTTGGGTCGATGCGAGCAGTGTCGCGAACAGGTGGCCGCGTTCCTCGGCCTGCGGGAAGTTCTCGCGGACCTTAACGAGACGCCTGAAATCTCGTGGAAGCGCCTGGCCA
>Ga0306921_10008094_pt1 | contig 11094 bp, 8 predicted proteins | sample sta12Cox44000080_FD_203760 | JGI IMG/M metagenome (GOLD analysis project Ga0306921, IMG submission 203760) | Lab enrichment of tropical soil microbial communities from Luquillo Experimental Forest, Puerto Rico - statoxic.12C.oxic.44.000.080 (v2)... | ecosystem: Environmental > Terrestrial > Soil... | reverse complement strand
CGGGCAGGTAATGGCGCATACCGGACTGAAAGAATATGTCGGTTCCGAGTTGTTTGGCGCCCACTCGTAGTGCTCGCAGAAACATCCACGGGGGAATGTCGATATGGCGCACCCGCCTGCCCAGCGCCTCGCCGACCGCGTCGGCGATGTCGGCTCCGGACAACAGCTTTGGCCCGGTCGGGCGGTAGGCACGACCGTCATGACGGTCCGGGTCCAGCAGTGCCCCCACCGCGACCCGGGCGATGTCCTCGTTGGACGGCGGCGCATTGCGGCGGCCACCCGTCGGCACCGGCAACATGCCGAGTTGGGCGGCGAACGGGAGAACTTGCAGATAGTTGTCGGCGAAGAATCCCGGGTCGACCGCAACGTGGGCGGTGTCGGGCAGCAGCTGAAACAGCTTGTCGGTCAACCACTGCTGGCGGGTCATCAGAGATGGATGCTCGGGGCTGGCCAGCCACTGCCCCAACGCCACCACTGCCTGCACGCCCGAGCGGCGCGCAGCAACCGCAAAGCTGACCGCGCTGTCGAGAGCGTGCGGGTGGTAAGGCAGGTTGAAGAACAGCCTGTCCACCCCGTCCACTGCAGCCTGAACCTGCTGAATGTCAAGCATATCCGCGACGACGACCTCAGCCCCCATCGCATGCAACCGGGCGCTGCGCGCATCTTTGCGATGCACCAAGGCCCGAGTCGCCACGCCCCTTTGCAATAGCTGGGCGGCGACTGCGCCGCCGACCTTGCCGGTCGCGCCGGTTACCAGCACGCGCGTGTTTGTCATTGGAATTCTCTTTCACCTCTATGCCGGTCCCGATGTGACCGCCGGTTACATCCTCCAGCAGGTCGAGGTCCTGGTTTATTCCGCTGCGGTAGTCCGGACCTTTTAATTGCCCCGCAGCGCCCGCAAGCAGCGCCTCGCCCAGGATCGGAGCGGTACTTATTGCGATTGCGCCCAGACCAGCCATGTTGATGACTCCTTTCGTCTTCGCGCGCCCATGGGCTCATTCGACTCGAGCCTGCAAAGTCCTCGAGGTGCCCGCTCCGTGCTGCCCGTGGATCCGCCGTGGCCGCCGGGCCCGGCGGCCGCCGCCAGGATGACCGCGGAGACCTTGCCAGGGTGGTTCGCGCGGCGTTGCGTGGTGGACCAGACCGGCCCCGTGCTGCAGGCCGGCTTCCCGGCTAGAATTACAGCGTTATGTCCCAATTCGGCGGGACGTAGGCGTTCGGAATTGGGTCTAACTGTCGTCTTGGCCAAGAAGGTGCGATGAAGCAGCTCTGTGATGACCTACGCCAATTCGCCACTCAGGTGCGCCAGCTCGGATATTCCCGCGACGGGGGCGTGACGGAGCGGGAATGCCGGGATCTTAGTGAACGCATGCTCGCCGCGGTCGAGCAGGCTGAGGCCAGAATGGCCGGCGCTAAAACCGCTGTGCGAGCGCACACGCGCTGCTAAGCGGCGATAGTGCGGGTGGGTCATGTCTGGCAGATCGCCTCGGGTTGCGCGATCGACCCGGGGTAGGGGTTAGGGTTCGCACCCTCGTTGGGTTGGGCGACGTTCAACATCTTCCTGGGACGGCCTGCCGCCGGAAGCACGTCCTGATCGTGTGCCCAGTTAGCTAGTGGCCAGACCTCGGCGCCAAAATACCGCTACGCGCCGGGGTCACGCCGGGGCGAACGATCGCACCGGGACCGCCGATCGTTCCTATACCGGCGTGACCAGGCACATTAGAGTGGGGCGGGCGGGACTCGAACCCGCGACCAACGGATTATGAGTCCGTGGACAGCATTCGCACGACCGGGCGAAATGGTTAGCCGAAAATCTCCAAATCGCCTGTAGTGGCAGGCTTTTCGACGTTGCCAGTACGGTTCCGGTACGCCTCGTTTACGGCTACAAGTCGCCCCCGGTCGCGTACACGCCGCGTACACGGCGGTGTTAGCTAGGAGCAGATGGCGCGGCTACGTGGGCGTGTCGGGCTCCGGTGCGACGATTGGCGTGTCGACGACGAACTGAGCGACGACCAAGAGACCGTCACGTCCTGGACGAACCCATACACCGCCGCGTACAAGCGGCGCCAGGCGATGCCGATGGCAATGGGGCGTGTCGAATTCCCGCACTCGCGGATTCTCGCTCTCCGCTGGTTGTGACCCTAGTGAACTGCCACTGATGCGTGAGCGAGTTGTTCCAACAAACACTGTTTTTCTTTTTCGACCTGGCGACCACGAGGCCGTCACCCAGCCCGGAAGCCAAGAGCCACAGCACTTCTCGCAGCAGTGGACTCCCCCGATCTTTGGGCGCCAGTTTCGTTAGCGGCGCTACGGCACCACGATGGCGCGCCCGTTGACCTTCCCCTCCTGCAGGTCTCGGTAGGCCTGAGCGGCATCGTCGAGCGAATAGGTCGTCGACTCGACGTGTACCAGCCCCCTCGACGCCAGATCGAGCAGCTCGACGAGTTCGGGGTGCGCCCCCCAATAGGTCGTCTGAATGCTCACCTCGTAGGACTGCGAGAAGAACGACAGCGACACACTGCCCCCGCCGATGCCGACGATGGTTACGTCACCAAGCGACCGGGCCGCAGCACGGGCGAGTTCGATGGTCGGGTTGGCGCCGACGAAGTCCAGGCAGACGTCGGCGCCGCGGCCACCGGTGAGATCCTTGATGGCATCCGCCGCCTGATCGTTCGACGGTATGACGTGGTCGGCGCCCATCTTGGTAGCGAGTTCCAGTGCCTCCGGACGGTTGTCGACTGCGATCACCCGCGCCGACGTCGTCGCCTTGACGAGTTGCAGCGCCAAATGCCCCAGACCACCGACGCCGATCACCACCACGGTGGACGTCGGCGTCATCTTCGACCATGACCTTCTAATGGCGTGGTAGGGGGTAAGACCGGCGTCCGTGAGCGCCGCGGCGGTCTTGGGTTCGAGGTCGGCGGGCAGCGGCACCAGCAGCCGCTCGTTGGGAACCAGCAGGAACTCCGCCATACCGCCGTCCAGCCCCAAACCACCGCCCCCGTTCACCACCGGTGCGGCAGCCTGGTTCTCGCAGTAGTCTTCCCAGCCGACCCGGCATCGTTCACACTTACCGCAACCCCACGGTCCATAGACCGCGACCGCATCACCCTCGGCGACGGTGGTGACGCCCTCACCGACAGAGTCGACCCAGCCGGCGTTCTCGTGGCCCAGCGTGAACGGCATTTTCCACGGCAACATTCCGGGCTCGAAATCGTGCATGAGGTGCAGATCGGTATGACACGCTCCGGCGCCGCCGACCTTGACGACGATCTGTCCCTGCCCGGGCGTCGGCTTGGGTATGTCGACAAGCTCCGGGTCGGCCTTCCAATCCATCAGTCGTAATGCCTTCACGGTGCCTCTCTTCGATTCGTCGTGCCGATTCAATCCATCTTGGTCGTACGGCCCCAGATCGCCCCGGTCGCGTACACGCCGCGTACGACGATGTCAGGAAAACAGCGAATGCCCCACCCCGCCTCACCCCGGCGTCGCCCCGGCGACTGGGGGAGTTAGCTGGCCGGGACTACGCCCGCCCGCCGCCAGTAGGTCAGGCCGCGCCTGCTGCTACTTGACCGCAAACCCTGCGTCTACCGGCAGCATGACACCGGTGACGTATCGGCCCGACTGGCCGCAGAGGTAGACCATCGCTTCGGTAATGTCTACAGGTTCGATGGTAGGGACCGATATCGGAGTCTGTAAGTAGTCCCCCCACTCCGGGAACTCGGCGATGAACTGTTCCATCTGCTCGTTCTGGAGCATCGGAGTGGCCACACCGCACGGGTGCACCGTATTGACGCGGACGTTCTTCTCCGCAAGCGTCCTGGCGTAGTAGCGCATCAGGCCAACGACACCGTGTTTGGCGGCGGTATAGCCAGCCGCACCATGGCTTCGGGTTCTGAACGTCGGAACAACGGACTTGAGCCCTGCATCTGAATTGGTGATCACGATGGCTCCGCCGTCGCCATGCTCCAACAATGCCGGCAGCGCCGCCTCGATCGTGAAGTACACCCCGTTGAGCATCACATCAACCGCGTCGCGATACGCGGAAATGTCGTGGGATGGCTCGCCAATGATCGGCCCAATCCCGGCGTTGGCGAGCACGAAGTCGAGGCGTCCCAGTTCGGCCACGCCGTTGTCCACCACGGACTTGAGTCGCTGGAAGTCGCGGACGTCGGCCTGTTCGGCGACGATGCGCCGACCGGTCTTCTCGACCAGGTTGACGGTTTCGTCGAGGTCCTCGGGCGTGGCCATCGGGTAGGCAACGCTGTCGATTTGTGAGCACAAGTCGACGGCGATGATGTCGGCGCCCTCTTCGGCAAAACGAATGGCGTGCGAGCGACCCTGTCCCCTGGCGGCCCCGGTGATAAGGGCGACCTTGCCTTCGAACTGCAGTGGCATAGCTCCTCCGAATACTGGATGTCAAATGGTCGAGCAGTCCGACTGAGTATCCGCGCGTCAGCTGCACCTACAGCTCATATCGCTCAAACTTGCACGGCGACGGCGGAACGGACCCTACCCCGGCGTCACCCCGGTGACCAATGGCGGCAGGTGAGAGTTAGCTAGCCGGGACACGGGACTACGCCCGCTCGCTCGCGCACGCGCCGCGTACGTCAACCCCCATAAGACTCGGGCCGGCCAGCCGCATACCACCGTTGACCATGTCTTTTACAGTGGGGCTTTTACAGTGGGGCGGGCGGGACTCGAACCCGCGACCAACGGATTATGAGTCCGCGGCCAGCGTCTGGGCGACCAGCGGAAGCGGTTAGCTGATTTACCCCATATTCCCTGTGAGACAACGAATCTAGCCACCCCCGTTACGGCGCGCGGTACGGCTTCGGTACGGCCGCAAATTGCCCTCGGTCGCCGGGGTGACGCCGGTTCTGCCGGGGGTGGGTCTGGCTTGCTATGAGAACGACATGAGCATCCGCAGTTTTGACGTCGGCGAATTGCCCTTGCGGCTCTAATGTCAGAGCCCACTCAGGAAGGAACACAGCGAGATGCCAGACGCGCCGCAGAATCCTTCGCCGATTACTTGCGGGCTGTACCCCCGCCGGTCGAAGGATCTTCTGGCTCGAACTACAGAGCCGACGGGGTCGTGCGGAGAAGGGAATCGCGTAGTCGCCTACCCTAGGCGTCCGCGCCGTGCGGGGGTGAAGATTCCGGAGAGCGGTGCAATTCGCACCTGCGGTGAAAGGCGAGTCATGGCCGAGGAAAGTTTCGACTACATCGTCATCGGATCGGGCAGCGGGGGCGGAGTCGTCGCCGCGCGACTGAGCGAGGATCCGAGCGTTTCGGTGCTGCTGCTCGAAGCCGGGCCCGAGGACGACGAAGACATGATCCATCTACCCGTCGGATTCACCACCCTGTTCAAGACCAAGTGGGATTGGGGCTACCGGACGACCCCGCAGAAATATCTCGGTGGCCGCCGGGCTGACTGGCCCCGCATGAAGGCTCTTGGCGGCTGCTCGTCGATGAACGCGATGATCTACATCCGCGGCAACCGCGCCGACTATGACGAGTGGCGCGACGTCTATGGCGCGACCGGTTGGGGCTACGACGACGTGCTTCCGTATTTCAAGAAGGCCGAGGGCAACACCCGGCTCGGCGACCCCTACCACGGCACCGACGGTCCGCTGCACGTCGAGGACCGCCGGTACACCCACGAGCTGAGCCACGCGTTCGTGGAGTCCGCCGTGGCCGCGGGGTTCAGGCGCAACGATGACTTCAACGGTGCCGAACAGGAGGGTGCGGGCCTGTACCAGGTCACCTGCAAGAAGGGCCGCCGGTGGTCGGTTGCCGACGGCTACATCCATCCGGCCAGCATGCGATCCAACATCACCGTGCGCACCGAGGCATTCGTGATGAAGATCGACATGGAGGGCATCCGCGCAACCGGTGTCACCTATCGGCGCGGTGGCGTCACCCAGACGACGCGGGCCAACGCCGAGATCGTGCTGTCCGCCGGCGCCGTTGCCAGCCCGCAGCTGCTCATGCTCTCGGGCATCGGCCCCGGGCGTCACCTGCGCGAGCATGGCGTCGACGTCAAGGTCGACCTTGCGGGCGTCGGCCAGAACCTGCAGGACCACCCCGTCTCGTGGGCACTGTTCTACACCAAGGACACCACCGACCTATTCGAGTTCCTGGCGCTGGGCAACGTGGTCAAGGCCCAGAAAGCCGGTCGCGGACCGCTCACTTCCAACGGTTCCGAGGCCGGTGGTTTCTTCAAGTCCCGTTCCGATATGAAGGAGCCCGACCTGCAGTTCCACATGGTGCCGGCCGGTTTCTACGACCACGGTCTGCACGAGCCCGTACGGCGGGCGCTGAGCATCGGGTCGACGCTGCTACGCGTCGAGAGCAGGGGCTTCGTCAAGCTGCGCTCGGCAGACCCGACGTGGCACCCGGAGATCGATGCGGGTTACTTCGACGACGGCGCCGACCTCGATGCGATAGTTGCCGGGTATCGCACGGTGTATGACGTGGTCGGCCAGGGGGCAATTGCGAGACACATTGCCGAGCCGTGGGATCCTGCGTCGACCAACCCTACGACTGACGACATCCTGGGGAGCATCGCCCGGCTCGGACAGACCATCTATCACCCGGTTGGTACTTGCGCCATGGGCACGGTCGAGGACAGCGTCGTCGACCCCGAGCTCAGAGTCCGCGGCGTCGAGGGTCTGCGGGTCGCCGACGCCTCGGTCATGCCCCGCGTCCCTCGCGGCAACACCAATGCGCCCACCATTATGGTCGGCGAGAAATGCGCCGACCTGCTCAAGGAGTCACGATGACCGCCACGATCGAAACACCGACGCCCGGGGCAGCCTCGTCCGGCGCAACCTTCGAGTCGCTCAACCCAGCCAACTCCGACGTCGTCGGAGTGCACCCCATCTGCAGCAAGGCAGACGTGGACGCCGCGGTCCAGCGCGCGCGCGAAGGCGCCGACTGGTGGGGTGCGCTGTCGTTCGGTGAGCGCGCCGGATTCCTCCTCGCCTGGCGCAGCGTGATGACGCGTCGCATCGCCCAGCTCTCGGAGTTGGTGCACCTCGAGACCGGCAAGCCCACCGGTGACGCGCAGCTCGAGATCGTGCTCGCCATCGACCACCTCGCCTGGGCCGCCAAGCACGCCAAGAAGGTGCTCGGCAGCCACAAGGTCAAGTCGGGTCTGCTCATGGCCAACCAGGCCTCGACCGTCGAGTACCAGCCGCTCGGGGTCATCGGTGTAATCGGGCCGTGGAACTACCCAGTGTTCACGCCGTGCGGTTCCATCGTGTATGCGCTTGCTGCGGGTAATGCCGTGGTGTTCAAGCCCAGTGAATACACCCCCGGGGTCGGGCAATGGCTCGCTGATAAGTTCACCGAGGTTATTGGCGGTCGCCCGGTGTTTCAGGTCGTCACCGGTTTCGGCGAGACCGGCAACGCGCTGTGCACCGCGGCCGTCAACAAGCTCGCGTTCACCGGCTCCGGCGCGACCGGCAAAAAGGTTATGGCCGCGTGCGCGGAAAACCTCACGCCTGTGCTGATCGAGGCCGGCGGCAAGGACTCACTAATCGTCGACGAGGACGCCGACCTGACCAAGGCTGCCGAGGCGGCGCTCTGGGGCGGTATGTCCAACGCCGGCCAGACGTGCACCGGCACCGAGCGAGTCTACGTGCACGAGAAGGTCTTCGACGCCTTCATCAACGAGATCACCAGCCAGGCAAAGGATCTGCACGCTGGCCCCGACGGCAAGATTGGCCCGATCACTATGCCGTCACAGCTCGGCATTATCAAAAGCCACATCGACGATGCCATTGCCAGGGGCGCCACCGTCGTACTCGGCGGCGCCGATGCAGTCGGCGAGCGCTACGTACAACCGACGATCCTCACCCATGTACCCGAAGACTCCAGGGAGATCACCGACGAGACTTTCGGGCCCACGCTGGCGATCAACCCCGTCGAGAGCATGGATGAAGCCATCAAACTCACCAACGGCACGAAGTACGGACTCGCCGGGGCGGTGTTCGCCAAGAACAACGGTGTCGACATCGCCCGTCGGGTGCGTTCGGGAATGACGTCGGTCAACTCGGTGGTGGCCTTCGCCGGTGTGCCGGCTCTACCGTTCGGCGGTGTGGGCGAGTCTGGCTTCGGTCGCATCCACGGCCCCGATGGTCTCAAGGAGTTCACCTTCGCGAAGGCGATCACCCGGCAGAGGTTGAAGCCGATCATGCAGCTGACATCATTTGCGCGCGATGCCAAGACCGATAACAAGGTCGCGTGGATGATGATGGTCCTGCATGGTGGCAAGAAGACGCTGAAGTAGGTGCCAATGAGCTGTTCAGTGGGGCTTTTCCGTGGGGCGGGCGCGGAAATAGTTAGCTGATTTACCCCATATTCCCCGTGAGACAACGAATCTGGCCGTCGCCGGTACGCCTCCGGTACGCCTCCGGTACGCCATAGGCACGGCCTAGGTATGCCCCTAGTCGCGTATAAGCCGCGTACACGAGCGAGTTAGCTAGGGGGGTGGGTTTGGTTCGGCTATGAGAACGACATGAATATCCACAGTTTTGGCGTAGGCGAATTGCCCTTGCGGCCTAATGTCAGGGCCCACTCAGGAAAGGGACCACAACTAGAAGGTCACCGACCTTGACAGGAGAAACCGATGACGACCGATGCCGCAGAAGGTGGCCGCTATTTTGCAGCCGATGCCGAGGCAGACGACGAACTGGCTCGCCTGCGGCTAATTGAGGATGTGTTCGATCCGCAGACCTTTCGCTACCTCGACGCCATCGGCATCGGCGAGGGATGGCGCTGTCTGGAAGTCGGTGCCGGCGCCGGCTCGGTCGTGCGCTGGCTATCGGAGCGGGTCGGCTCAGCAGGACGCGTCGTCGCGGCCGACATTGATCCGAGGTTCATCGGCGATCTGCGCGAGCCGAACATCGAGCTACGCCGTTGCGACATCACCCGCGATGACATCGAGCCGGCCTACTACGACCTCGTCCACTGCCGACTGCTGCTGATGCACCTAGACGATCCAGCTGATGTCCTGCGCCGCATGGCGGCCGCGCTGCGCCCCGGAGGCTGGCTTGTCGCCGAAGAGCCCGACGCAGACATGATCAAGTCCGTTGACCCCACCCACCCCCTGGCGCGAGGTTTCGACCCGTGCTTTCGCAAGGGAATGGATTGCCTCCTGGCGGCCGGGATCATGAACCCATACTTCGGCAGCGCCTTGCCCGCTCGCATGGCCGACCTAGGGCTCGAGAAGATGGGAAATGCCGACTTTTCGTTCGTGGCACGCGGAGGTGAGCCCTGGTCACGCTGGTGGATTCAGACCTGGCAGCGCTTCGCTGACCTCGTCATCGCTAAAGGTATTCTGACCGAGTCGGAAGTTGCAGACATCCTGCGCGCATACGAAGACGCGACATTCGCCTACCGCGCCTATATGGTGCAATCCGTCTGGGGCTGCAAGACAACCGTTCTCCCCAGCTAACCGCGACGACGCAGCGGCACCACGTTCGGCGCAGCCGGTCGGCTCATCGCCTCTAGCGCCGCCATGGTCTCGGCGTGGTCGTCATCGAACAGGTGCGTGTAGATCGCCAGCGTCGTGGTCATCTTGGCGTGCCCCATGAACCGGCTCAGATGCAACGGCGCGATACCCGACGCTATGCGCAAGTTCGCGGAGGTCTGGCGCAGCGCATGGAACTTCAGGTTCGGCGGTAGTACCGGGCCGTCGCCCGCGTCAGCGGCCAGCCGATTAGCCCGAACCACAGCAGGCCGGAACACCGCCTTGTAGAACGTCGCATGCCGCAACGGTTCGGACCAATCGAGCACTAGCCGCGCTTCCGCTTCCGCCACGGTCAGATCGGCCAAGGCGGTTGCGTGCCCCCACGACGGCTCGGCGGCCCTCCGCGGCGGGTTATTAACGAGGGGCGAGGGGCGATGGTAGCTAGCCGATCAGCAGCCCGCCTGCTCGCGTACACGCCGCGTACAAAATCCGCCCCCGCGACCGCTCTACACGCCCCGGCAAGCCATCTACCAGGAACTTTACGGTGGGGCGGGCGGGACTCGAACCCGCGACCAACGGATTATGAGTCCTTAGCCAGCGCTCGCGCGACCAGCCGAAACAGTTCGACCCGACGCATCAAATCGCCTGTAACACAGTCCTTTTGGCCGTTGCGGTACGGCTCCGGTACGTCTTGAGTACGGCTCCAAAACGCCCTCGGTCGCCGGGGTGACGCCGGGGTGAGATGCGGCGCGACGCGTTAGCTACCGGGCTATGCAGGGGCATGGCTGACACGCCAGTGGTGACTGACCTCGGCGGCTTCACGGTCACCGGCGGCTCGGGTTTCTTGGGCGCCAGCTTGGTCAGCGAATTACTGAATTACGAACACTGGGTCCGCTGCTTCGATCGGTTGGGCTCGCCGCTGCCTGCTCCCCCGGCTGGCGTTGGTGTAGCCGGTCGCTGGGGTGGTAGCGGGATGGCCGAGAAGATCCCGTCTGGGTCGAATCGATTCTTCGCTGCGCGTAGTCGTGGGCCGTTGGGCCCGTATGCGTGGGCGATTTGTTCGTGGTCGGTAGGGCCGAGCATGTTGGGGTAGCCGCCGGGTAGCGCGTGGCGAGCCAGGTTGTTGGTGACGCGATGCGTCCAGTCGCGGTGTCGGGCGCCCTGGTCGCCTGGTTCCCACGCCGCAAGAATCTCAATCATGTAGTGCGACCGGCGAATACCGAACGCGGTCTCCTCGACGGGGACGCGAGTGGCCGCACCGTGGAAATGGTGAACGACAACGCCGGACAGCGGCGATGTTTTTGAATCGCCGGCATCGATAAGTCCCGCGATGACGTCGGGAGAGTAGTTCGCCACGGTCCGTGTCCGCATCGCGTAATGGCGGCCGGTGACGATATGCGCATCGAACACGCGCAACATGTCGGCGTAGCTCATCGGAGCGGCCTGCGAGGACAGAGGGTCGCCCAGACGTAACAGCTCGTCGATCGCGCGTTCGCCCTGTGACAGCCGGCCGCTCCAGACCGGCGACAAGAACAACAGCGGACCGTCAGGACTGGGCAGCACTCCGGTTTGGACGGTGAGCTCGTCGGGACAGTCAGCGAGAACCTCGTCGATCC
>Ga0306921_10008093_pt1 | contig 11095 bp, 10 predicted proteins | sample sta12Cox44000080_FD_203760 | JGI IMG/M metagenome (GOLD analysis project Ga0306921, IMG submission 203760) | Lab enrichment of tropical soil microbial communities from Luquillo Experimental Forest, Puerto Rico - statoxic.12C.oxic.44.000.080 (v2)... | ecosystem: Environmental > Terrestrial >... | reverse complement strand
CCTTGTTCCAGCCGATCGCATCGGCAGCACGGCGCAGTGCTTCCTTGACGCTCACCGATTGCAATGTCTGGCCCGTAGCGCTTATGTCGCCGTCCTCCCAAGCGTTTCGTAATCGTAGCTCGAGCGGGTCGATGCGCAGCCGCCGCGCGATCTCGTCGATATGCAGCTCCTTGGCCCAGGTGGCTTGCGGACCGCCCGGAGCGCGCACGGGCCCGGCGACTTGCTTGTTCGTGTAGACAAGTGTTGCTTGCAGGTCCACATTCGGAATGCGGTAGGGCGCGGACGCAAGCATCGTGGCGATGAGTCCCGTGCCCGCACCGTACCCTATATACGCGCCGGTATCGAACACAAACGACGCTCGCATTGCAAGAAGCGTGCCGTCGGCAGCGGCACCAGACGTGAATGTGGCGATACCACCGTGGCGCGGGAAGACGTTCTGCCCATCCTCGTGGCGGGAGAAGACCAGGCGCACGGGGCGATCGCATTGCAACGCAAGCGCCGAGGCGTACCATTCTGCTGCCATGAGAATCTTGCCGCCAAAAGCGCCGCCAACGAACTGGTTGATGAAGCGCACGCGTCCGGGCTCAAGCCCGAAGAAGGCCGCGAGATCATCGCGGTTGCTGTACGGCGATTGCGAGCCGCAGAAGACCGTCAAGCCGCCATCCGCCTCTTTGCGCGCAATAGCTGCCCTCGGCTCGATGTAGCCCGGGATTCCCGCCGAGAACCGGAACTTCGATGTGACGGTCAGGTGTGCGCGGGCAAGTGCCGCGTCGACGTCGCCTCGACTGATCCGGTTTTGGCCGCAGATGTTTGCGCGAAGCACGCGGTTGGGCCCGTGCTCGTACGTCTCCCAGGCGGGATGGACGAGCGGCGCGCCCGGCGCGAGCGCTTGCTCGACGTCGTCGACGCAAGGCAGCGGTTCATAGTCGATCTCGACCGCAGCCGCCGCAGCGCGTGCCTGGTCGATAGTCTCGGCCGCGATCGCGACGACTGGCTCACCCGCATAGCGGACATATTCGCGTGGGAACAAATGTTGATCTTTGATACCGAAGTCGAGTGGGGCAGCAGGCACTGTGTCGCGGTGTGCGATCGCGACGACACCGGGAGTTTGAGCGGCATGGCTCGTGTCGAGCCGGCGGATGCGTGCAAAGCGGTGCGGCGATCGCACCAAGACAGCGGTCAACATATCGTGCACCGGCAGATCGGCCACATACACGGTTTCACCGCGAACCTTGGCGGCCGCATCGGGACGTACGCGGCGCGTGCCGATAACCGTGTCCATGTCAGGCTCGCGCCTGCACGCGCTGGGCGGTGCGCGGGGCGGCAGACGCGCCGTCGCGGTGCAACTCCTGCGCGGCACTCTGGACCGCCCTGACGATGGGTTGATAGCCGGTGCACCGGCAGATGTTGCCGGACAATGCTGCACGCACTTCGTGCTCGCTTGGGTTCGGCGTTGTGTCGAGCAACGCCGCGGCCGCGAGCAACATACCGGGTGTGCAGAACCCGCACTGCAGTGCGGCCGACTCTATGAAGCAGCGCTGCAGCGCTGCGAGCATACCATCGCTGCAAGCGAGGCCTTCGACGGTCGTGAGGTTGCGTCGGTCGGCATCCACGGCGAAGAACAGACACGCGTTGACGGGCTCTCCGTCGACGAGCACGGTACAGGCGCCACAATAGCCCGTGCTGCACCCTTCTTTTGTGCCGGTGAGCTGGAACCGCTCGCGAACCAGCTGCAGGAGCGATTCATCGGGCTCGACCATCGCATCGCGAACGTCGCCGTTGACATTTACTTTGATTGCTTGCACGAGCTATAGCTCCATCACGGCCCGCTGCGTCAGCGTCGCCACGAGCGAGCGGCGATACTGCGCGCTGGCGCGCTCGTCGCTTGTCGGTTGTGAAGCGGCCGCGGCTCGTTCGCCAGCCACCTGCGCAATCTCAGGGCCGAGGCGTGAGCCGATAAGCGCTTCCTCCGCGCTGCGCGCGCGCATGACCGAGGGCGCCACCCCGGCAAGCGCGATTTTCGCATCAGCGACAACTTCGCCGCTCATACGGCACGAGATCGCGACCGCCACGAGCGACATCTCTAGGCCGCGGCGTGTCGTCATCTTCTGATAGGAAGCGCGATGCGTTGTGACCGGCACGCGTATCAGACCGAGCAGCTCGCGCGCTTCGAGCGCCGGCCGCTTGCGGACGATGTCTTCGACCGCTGCCACGCGCGCGCGATCACCGGCCGTCAGAATTTCGGCTTCGGCTTCGTAGGCGACAAGCGCTGGCACAAGGTCTGCGGCGGGATCTGCCGACACGATGTTGCCGCCGATAGTGGCGACCGTTTGCAGCTGGGCGGCGCCAAGGCTTGCGGCAGCCGTTGCCAAGAGTGGTGCATGTTCCCTGACGAGGACGTGCCGGCGCAGCTGAGCGGCGGTGACGAGCGGCCCGATCCATAGCTCGCTTACTTTGCGTTCGATGCGAGCGAGGTCGGCGATGCGCTTGAGATTGATGAGCGCTGCGTCCGGGGCCACGCCGCGGCGAAGAGCGAAACGCAGACGCGTGCCGCCGGCGAGCACGTGGCCGCTTGAGCCAAAACGATCGAGCAACACAAGCGCTTCGTCGATGAAATTGGGTTCGTAATACTGCATCGCGCCCGGCGCTTCTCCGCGAGCACCGGTTCGTCCCTAGAGGCGGCAGGTCGGCATCGCGGCGCGTCCGAAGCGAACTGACATTGACGGCGGGCGCGAGGGAAACCGGTGTGAATCCGGTGCGGTCGCGCCACTGTGATCGGGGAGCCGCCGGCGACGCCACTCACTCATAAAGGCAGGGTGGGGAAGGCACCGGCAAAAGGCGAGGATCCGAGAGCCAGGAGACCTGCCCACCGTCGAAGCGCTCGTACCTCTTCGCGCTAAAGAGGTGGCCGACTATGACCCGTTCCAGCGGCCTGGCACAAGCCGCGAGATCCTCCACGACTCCCATCGGCGAGCCGTCGGTTGCGCGCGTACGTCACTTGACGCACCGCACGAGAACCATCCACCTTGCAGTCGTGGCCTGTCTTGTGCCGGTTGCCTGCATCGTCGCGCTCAGCATCGGCAGCGTGCACGTGCCGCTTGCAGAGGTGTGGAGCGCGCTCGTGCACCCGCATGCCGTAGGGACAGCGCAGACGATCGTGGTCGGCCTGCGGTTACCGCGCGTGCTCATCGCGGTGTGCGTCGGTGCTGGGCTAGGCGTCGCAGGCGCGACGCTCCAGGCGCTATTCCGCAATCCGCTGGTCGACCCGTTCGTCACAGGCGTCTCTGCCGGCGCCGCGCTGGCGGCAGCAGCTGGACTAGCGGCCGGCATCGCCTTTGCGGCGATCCCGGCATTGGCATTTGTGGGCGGATTGACGTGCGCGATCGTCGTCGCGGCACTGGGATCGGGCGACTCACCCTCGGGCAACGTCCGGCTCGTGCTGGCAGGCGTTGCGATCTCGGCCCTCGCCAGCGCAGCCGTCACGCTCATTTTGCTGCAACATGCGGGCGCCGATCAAGGCATTCTTGCGTGGCTTGCCGGCGGCATCAACGGCCGAGGCTGGAACGATGTGCTGCTCGTCAGCGTCTACCTCGTGCTTGGATTCAGTTTTGCGCTTGCCAACGTGCACGCGATCAATCTTCTGCGCCTCGGCGAGACGGCTGCGCGGGGATTCGGCATGCGTGTGGATGCCGCTCGGTGGGGCGTGCTCGCCGTCGCCTCATTGATTACGGCGGCGTGCGTCTGCGTGAGCGGTGTGATCGGCTTCGTCGGTCTCATGGTTCCTCACGCCATGCGGCCGCTGGTGTCCGGCGATGCGCGATGGCTGCTGCCGGCCAGCGCCCTTGCCGGCGCGGTCGTGGTGGTGCTTGCCGACATGCTTGCGCGCACGGTACTAGCGCCTGCAGAGATCCCGCTTGGCGTGCTGCTCGCGTTCGTCGGTGTTCCGTTCTTTTTGCTCTTGGCACGCCGCCCCGTGGAGCTTTAGACGATGACGACGTCGATCGTCAGCGCCTGTGACGTCTCCATCAGCTACGGCGCGCGCAACGTGCTCGAAGAGGTCGACATGAGGGTCGCACCTGGACGATTTATCGCCATGATCGGACCGAACGGCGGCGGCAAGTCGTCGCTGCTCCGCGTGCTGGCAGGGACGCAGGCGCCGAGCACAGGGCACGTCGTCCGTGGCGGCCGCGTCTCGCTCGTCGCGCCGTCCAGCAATCCGCCTGGCGATCTGACACCCTTCGATCTTGCGGGCTATGGCCTCGCGTCGCGGCGCAAGTTCTGGCAATGGTCGCTAGCAGCCGAAGATGCTCTGCGCGTGCGCGATGCACTGGCTCGCTGCGAACTCGCCGAGCGAGCCGACGATCCGGTAGCGCTCCTCTCGGCCGGTGAGGTGCAGCGCGCATGGATCGCCTCCGCGTTGGCGACGGCGCCTGACGTGCTGCTGGTCGACGAGCCGACGACACATTTAGATCTCAAATACCAGCTCGCCGTGCTGCAGACGCTCCGGGAGCTTTCACAAGCAGGCGTCGCCATAGTCGCGGCCATCCACGACCTGACGTTGGCCGGCCGCTTCGCCGATCAGGTTGCGCTCGTGGCAGCCCGCCGGCTGCAATGCGGGCCACCCGATGAGATTCTCGAGAGCCATGCGCTCAGCGATGCGTTCGGCATCGCGGTATCGACATACCGGCATCCCCAGGACGGGTATCTTGTCTGCCTGCCCAGTTGAGAACGAAGGGAGTACGTAGCACCGTGCGCACATCATCGCTTGTCGTTAGTGTGACTGCCGTGATCTGCAGCGTCGTATGTTTGCGCGCCGTTGCGTCGCCGGCGCCCGAGCCGGAAGCGAGCGCTGCCACCGCATCGCCGGCTGGCACCGCGGCCAGTCAGGCCACGGCGCAGCCAGCACCCTCTCCGTCATCGTCTCCGCGAGGCTTGGGTCCCGTCGTGGTCACCGCAGCACGGCATCCAACGCCTCTCGACGCGACGTCGCGACAGACGTATGTGATTTCGGCGGGAGATCTTGATAGGCTCGGCGCGCAGACTGCAGCCGATTCGCTGCGCTTCATTCCAGGCACCGTCGTCCAGCAATATGGCACCTTTGGGCAGCTCAGCACGGTCGCGCTGCGCGGTGCAAGCTCGGCACAAACACTCATCTTGATCAACGGCCAGCCGGTGAATGAGGCGGACACGGGCACGTTCGATTTCTCATCGCTGCCGGTCAACGTCATCGACCACATCGAAGTCGTACAAGGTGGCTCGTCCACGCTGTATGGCAGTGCGGCGATGGGGGGCGTCGTCAACATCATCACCAAACAGCCGCTGAGCGCCGGCAACGTCGACGCATATGCGCAACTCGGTTATCAAGGGACCTTCACTCGCGGTTTGGGCTTCACGGCGGGTGGTCCCGACTTGCTGGCGCGCGTCGACGTCCAGGCGATTTCGGCCAGCAGCGACTTCGCGTATCCCGCGTACCACGAACTCTACGACGCGGGCGTTCGCACGAATAGCGACGCCAAGAACAACGACCTTGGCATCGCGCTTGCTGGTCATCTCGGCGTCGTCAACGCCAACGCTTCGTTCCACAACGACACCTCAGCGATCGGCGTTCCCGGTGCTGTGAACACGTCGTTCGTCAGCGATTTCGCGCAGCAGCAACGGATCTACCAGCGGTTCGACATGGATTTCGACCTGCCGTTCCGCGATGGCGACGTCGAGCTGCAAGTCGCGTCCAACGGGCGCCGCCTCCATTTCTTCGACACATCGCTCGCCTATCAAAACGGCACACCGGCGTTTCCCTACGATAACCAGGCGAACGGTGCGACGCGGTCGGCCTCTCTGCGTACGAGTTTCGGCGTGGGGCGCAGCAACGCCGTGACCGCCGGCTACGACACCGCCGGCTCGGATATCACCTTTGACCAAGCGTATGTGCCGCCCAACTCACCGGAACCCAAGCCATGCCAGGGTTTGGCGAGTTTCGATTCGTGCACGGCGCAAAGCGGGACCAGCGCCTGGTATTTGCAAGATGAAGTGCATCCGCCGGACTCGGACCTCGATCTGAGCCTCGGCGTTCGCAATCAGCGCTCGCAAGGCCAACAAGCGACGGCGGTCCCGACCTTCGGTGCGGTCTGGCACGCCTCACACACGATTGACATGCTTGCGAATTACGGCCGTGCGCTGCGCACGCCGAATCTCGACGAACTCTACTTCCCCGGTTACGGCTCACCGCTGCTGCAACCCGAATACGGCGCGACGTTCGACCTGGGGATGCGCTGTCACGCCGATCGCATCGAATGCACGTTCTCGTACTTCGGTCAAGACACGAGCAACCTCATCATCAACGTGCCGGCCGATGCGTTCGGCGACCTCAAACCCGTCAACGTCAGCCGTGCGAGCGTGCGCGGACTGGAGACGAGCATAAGCGCAACCGTCGGGAGATCGGGTCACGTCTACGTGGCCTATACCGATTTCGCGCGGGCAGCAGATCTCTCGCCAGGCCTCGCGCAGCCCATCCGCTTGCTCTACCGTCCAACGTCGACCGGTGCGATATCGCTGTGGACGGGGCACGGCAGCTGGACGTATGGCATTGACTCCACCTACGTCGGCCTGCGCTATGGCGACGAGGCGAACACACTCGTCTTGACGCCGTATCTGGTGACCGGCGTGCACGTTCGCAAGACGATCTCACGCCATCTCGCACTGACGCTGCGCGCCGACAATGTCGGCAACAATCACAATGCCGAGGATGTGCTTGGATATCCGATCGTGGGCTCGGCATTTTCGGTGCGGCTCTCAACGCGCTAGTGCGCGCCCGGACCTGGGCGGCGCTGCTCGCGCTGGTCGTCATGCAGGGATGCGCGCCGCAGCAACGCTCGCAACCGGCGCCGCCACAGCGCGCGGCGCCCGCACGGCCACGGGTCGTCAGCCTGGCACCGTCGCTGACGGAAATCGCCTATGCGATCGGCTGTCAGGACGTGCTGGTCGCAGGCACCACGTACGACGACTACCCCAGGGCGGCGCGCGCACTGCCGCACGTCGCCGACTTGAGCGCGGTGGACCTGGAGCGGCTGACCGCGCTCCGTCCTACGATCGTCGTGGCGCTACACGACCAAGAACGCGAGGGCGCCCCAGTCGAGTCGCGGTTGCGCATCCCAGTCGTGTATTTGCCCAACCGTAATCTCTCCGACTTGTATGCAGACATCACCGGTGTCGGTGCAGCGTGTGGCAGGCCCGCCGCTGCGGCGCGTCTGTCGCGCTCCTTGCATGAGCGCATCGATGCGGTTGCGAGGATGCCGCAGCCAAAGCCCAAACCGCGTGTGTTCTTCCTCTTGGATCTGCCGGGCTTCACCGCTGGTGCCACGAGTTTTATCGACGATCTCATCCGCTTGAGCGGCGGCGTGAACGCAGCAGGCAGCGTCAAGGAACCGTATCCCGCGATCAGCGCCGAAGCGCTTGTGCAAATGAATCCCGACGTGCTCATCGTGGCCCGCGAGGTGCCACTTGGACCGAGCGTCTTGGCCTCGGAGCCGTGGCGTAGTCTTAAAGCCGTGCAAGAAGGGCGCGTCGTGCGCCCGCCTTCAGATGACATTGTGGAGCGCAACGGCCCGCGTGTCGTGGAAGGGCTCGAGTGGATGGCAGCTGCCATTCACAGCACGAGTGGGCCATCGAGGTAGCCGCTTTAGGTCCGTTTGGATCCTGGCAAGTGGCTGCCACGGCGACCGTGGCTGGGCGGGTTTTGCGCAGGCACGGCATCGTGCACCTCCAGATCGGCTAGCCGGAAAAAGACGATACGCTTGCCCTCATCGAATCCGACTTTCACCAGCGGGTCGTCCTTTGGCACCGACGGCACGATCGCATGCACTCGTCCGGTCTTGCCGATCCACAAGCGGTGGACATTCGTGAAGTAGCGAGGCTGCGGCCGCGGATCGCGCACCGTTGCGGCCTTGCCGACGAGACGCAAGCGTTGCGCTGGCCGGCCGGCAGGAGAAGAAGACGTGTCGGACTCCATGTCGATAAGTTCGGTTGAAGACGTCCCGGCTACCTTGGCAGCCGGCGCTCTCGGCTGCGTTTGCGCCACTGACGAAAGCCTCGACGCAGTTGCCGAAGCGTTCACAAAAGCCGGCATCGCCAAGGCTTCCCTGCACGTCGGCGCGCTCGATCCATCGCGTGCCAAAGCTGCGGCGGAGCGCTTGGGCGTCGCAGCGGACATCAAAAGCGACGATCCGCTCGCCAGGGTTGTTGGCGGCGGTGACGAGCGTGTGGCACGCGTTGGCATGGACAGGGGCGGCTTGATCGGTGGGGCGATTGGCGCACTCGCCGGATGCGCGCTTGGTTTGGGTCCTGCCGGCAGCATTGTCGCAGCACCGCAGAACCTGCCTGTTGTGGCAAATGCCGCGCTGTACTTCGTCATGGGTGCCATCGTGGGCTCTGTGCTCGGCGCAGCGTTTGCGCCGCAGCCGTCTACGCACGCCGGCTTCCGGTTGATCGACGGTATGCTAGAAGGTGGGTACGCGCTGGTCGCGGTCGTGCCGGTGCAGCGCCACGCCGAGCTGCGCCGGGCGCTCGAAGCGGCCGGCGCGTCGGGCATCACGAGCGTTTAGTGGAGAAGATCGACGCGGTCGTGCTGGCCGCCGGTCGCTTCGTCGATCCAGAGGCGCGTCGGGCCGGAGCAGCGATCAAGGCGCTGGTGCAGGTCGCGGGCACCACGCCGTTTGATGCCGTCCTCGCCGCGCTGCGTGCATCCGCAGCAATCGACCGTCTTATCGTCGTCGCGCCGCGGGAGCTTCACGGTTATTCTCGCGCCGTTGATGCCTGGGTCGACGAAGGCGCCACCGGCGAAGACAACGTGCTCGCCGGCCTTGCCTCGGCTCGCACGCGTCGCACCATGTTAAGCGCATCGGATTTGCCGTTCGTCGAGGCAGCTCATGTGGATGACTTCTTGGCACGCGTGCCGACCGATGCGGACTTCGCGTATCCGGTATACGAACGTGCAGAGTTCTTGGCGGTATTTCCGCGCGGCAGAACTCGCTTCGCGCGTGTCGGCCTCGCGCAGTACACGGGCGGCAGCATGTGCATCGTCAACGTCAAACTCGCGCTCGCCCAAGAGCGATTGATCCGGCAAGGGTTCGCAGCGCGCAAGAGCCAGTTTGCGATGGCGTCGCTGCTTGGCACTGCAGGCCTCGTGCGCTATTTGACCGGGCGCCTCGAGATAGAGCACGTCGAACAACGGTTGTTCGAACTGATCGGCGGGCGTGCCGTCGCCATACGCGGAGCGCACCCGGCGCTCGCCATGGACTGTGACAGCGCTGCCGAGGTTGAATACGCGCGCGCGCACCACGCGGGCGTGCGCTAAAGCGTGAAGAAAGACAGCCTCTTCGCGCTGTCGGCGTTTTGGTTCGCCTGGGAGTTTCACTGGGCCGCCCTGCTAGGCGCCGCGATGCAAGGACAGATCGCGCGCTTTGCTCCAGCGGACCTCATCGGCACTGCGACCGCTGTGCTGGGTGGGAGTGGCGCCGTGTTCTCGATCCTGGCGCAATATGGGTCGGGAAGGATTTCGGACCGGATCGGGCGGCGTATCCCGTTCGTGATCGCGGGAACGCTGCTCGACATCATCGCACTGTTCGGCTTTGCCCGTTCGCCGTCGTTCCTTGTGGTCGTGCTGACGTTCGCAGGCGTGCAGATCTCGCTCAACATCGCGTGCGGTCCGTATCAAGCGCTCATGCCCGATCGCGTCGACATGGAAGCGCGCGGACGAGCTTCTGCCGTGATGGGGCTTTTACGGCTGGCTGGAACGGCAGCCGGTCTCTTCACCGCCGGGCTCTTCGTGCATCAACCGGGACCGCACGTGAGCGCTGCCACGTTCGAGCACGGGCTGACGCTCCTCGCAGCGGTGATCTCCGCATTTCTGATCGCGGCCCTCGTGATCACCGTCGCGGGCGTCCACGAGAGCGCCCCGCCTCGGCAGGCCACACTTGTTGCGGGCGACTGGCCCGAGCGGCCCAGTTTCATCTGGCTCATCATCTCTCGGTCCGCAGTGAACCTTGGCCTGTACTCCATCCTGCCATTCCTTGCGTTTTACTTGCGCTTTGCGCAACACGTCGCGCAGTATCTGCACGCGAGCATCACGCTGCTGTTGATCATGATCGGCTGTGCGCTCGTCGGCACGGTGCCCGCCGGCATCGGTGCCGACCGCATCTCGAAAAAGCGCATCATCTACATCGCCTTGGTGCTGCTCGCCGCGGGCGCCGCTGGGATGAGCGTCACGGGCAGTGCAAGCTGGCTCTTGCCGCTTGCGATGGTGCTCGGCGTCGGATGGGGTGCGTATTATTCGGTCGACTGGGCGCTGGCGTGCATGTTGTTGCCGCGCGGCCGGGCCGGGGCACTCATGGCGATCTGGAACATTGGTGCTTCTGCGCCGCAAATCGCAGCGCCGATCGTCTCTGGCCTGCTTGTCGACCGCGTGAACGCAAGCATGCACGATCTCGGCGCAGGTTATCGCGTCGTCTTCGCCCTCGTGGCGGGGTGCATGCTCGCAGGCGCGGCTGGTCTGCGCTTCGTGCACGAACCTCGGGCAGGAGTGGCCGCTGGCAGCGGGTAACGAGCCGTTCCAACCCAGCCCGTGAAGGAGACATGACGCGTGAAAAGATGGATCGCTCTGCTCGCCGTTATGCTCGCGGTGGCGTTCTCGGTGAGCGCCTGCTCGAAGAGCAATCAGGAGACGTCAACATCGTCCGACAATGGTGGCCAAGCCACGGCTGCGTCGACCGAGACCTCGGAGAACATGTCCAACGAATCGGCGTCGGGCGCGAAGCTTCCCATTCCGCTCGCCAAGTTGCCCTCGCAGAAAGTAGCCGCGGGCAACGCGAGCGCTGGTGCGCAGGTATTCGCCGCGAATTGTGCGAGCTGCCACGGCGAAGGCGGCAAGAACGGTACGGTGGGGCCGTCGCTCGCCGGAGCTGGTGTCAAAGCTGGGCAAGTCGCGTACATGGTGCGCAATCCTCAGGGCGTCGACAAAGACTCGAGCATGCCCAAGCTGCCGTTGACAGACAAACAGCTCGCCGACGTCTCGGCGTACGTGGCGTCGCTGAAGTAGCGCACG
>Ga0306921_10008090_pt1 | contig 11097 bp, 8 predicted proteins | sample sta12Cox44000080_FD_203760 | JGI IMG/M metagenome (GOLD analysis project Ga0306921, IMG submission 203760) | Lab enrichment of tropical soil microbial communities from Luquillo Experimental Forest, Puerto Rico - statoxic.12C.oxic.44.000.080 (v2)... | ecosystem: Environmental > Terrestrial > Soil... | reverse complement strand
TGACAACCGTAGACTTCCCGCCTCCCGTGGGTCCTACAATCCCGATTAGCTGCCCGGGTTTGATGGTGAAACAGACGTCATTTAATACAGGATTCTGAGCATCGTATGCGAATGCCACGTGCTCGAACACGATTTCACCACACAACGCTGGTGCTTCCGACGCCGTGGCCCTCTCCGGAATAATGCTGTCGGTTTGGAGAATCGCTTGAATCCGCTCTACTCCCACCGCCGCTTGTGCTATTGCATTCGTCGTCGTCGCGAGGTCCTTGACCGGTTTGAAGAACTTGCTGAGATAGGCCAGGTACACCGTCAGCGCACCGACTGTCATCACGTCCGCAAGTATCAGGTACGCCCCTCGCCACAGCACGACTGCCGTGCAGATTGCCACCGTAATCGTCACCGCCGGAGACAATAACGCCTTAATGCTGCGCGCTTTCAGTGCTGCATCTACCGTAGCGCTGCTCACTTCACGAAGTTCTTCCTGCTCCAGGTCCTGACGTCCGAATGCCTTGATCGCCTGCATCGACTCCAGCGCCTGCTGCACGACTGCCACAATCTCGGACTGTTCCTTCCGGACCTTATGTGTCGCCTTCTTGACCGCCTTCTTAAACCGCGAGACGAATAACAGCAGGAACGGTGTGACACCCAGCGCGATCAGGGTGAAGTCCCAGTTCAGCCAGAACATCAGTCCCAGCATGCATACGATCGTTAGCAGGTCGATGAAGATGTCCAGGGTCGACGACGACGCAAATCCCTGGATGGTCTCAATATCGGTGGTAATGGTGCTCAGCAATGGGCCTGTCTGGTGCGTGTTGTAGTAGCCCATCGAGAGGCGCTGCAGGTGGTGGAAGGTTCGCAGCCGCAGATCGTGGGCCACATATTGGCCGACGCTCTCTGTGTAGTAGTTGTCGATGTAGGTTGCCAGCGCGCCCAGCAGCGCGATGACCACGTAAGCAACCGCAGCCAGACCCGCGATGTGCAACTGGTGCTTGCCGTCCATCCACGGACCGAGCAAGTGCGCCAGCCACGGCGACATCTTGTGATGGCCGACCACGTTGTCGATGATGATCTTCAGCGGCCACGGCGTTGCGAGACTCGCAGCGGTCTCCACCAGCATGGCCAGCAGAATCAGCACCAACGACCATCGGTATGGACGAATCAGCTCGCGAATCAGACGTATCATGCCGCACCAGAAATCAGTGCATCGATTGGATTGCTTAGGGAGCCTCTGATTAAGCGCTCTGCCGAAGGGGACAGCCTTTTAGGCCACCCGAAAAATACGTCCTCTGAGCGGCGGCTTTAGCCACTGGGAGACTTAATTAGAGTTTCCTTCGGAAAGAGACATTAACCCGAAAATCCGATCCAGACAAGGCGAAGCCGCAAAGCAAAAGGCAGCCTCCTCGTTCGCCTCACGACGCTGAAAATCATCTCAGCCGACGTTTTGAAAGGGCACGGCTTCACAGGCTGCGGAAAAAGTCATCTGTGCGAGTGTTTCGTATCAGGGCACGACTTCAGTCGTGCCGTAAGTCATTGACATTACGTCGGGCTTTAGCCCCTGCGGTACGTTGCTGAAACAAAACCATGACTTTTTCCCCAAGCTCTTCACCCGTGCCGCAGGAGTCCTTTTTTTTTATCATTACGAGCGGGCTTCAGCAGCGCAGGCGAAAAAAAGGCAGCATGGCTGTGCTGCCTTTTACAGAATCACCGGCACATTCAGGCCCAGACTCAAAGCTTCTACTGTTTCTTCGTGGCTGCCCCCGTGCCTTTGACTGTATGCTGTGCGGCCTGTGCTGCCTTGGCAGCCGCCTGTTCGCCCGCGCTGGGCTGCACCTTGAGCACGAAGCTCGTCTGGGTTACGCTGCCGCCGCCCGCCTGAGGCGTGACGATCGAATTAATGTAGAGTTTGTCGCCATACTTGTTGAAGGTGACTTCCGTCTCTTTCACCGGCTTGTTGGAATTCACGACATCAACCTGAACCACGGCTTGGTTCTTGCCTTTGCCGCTGATCAGGATGGCATTGGCCTGCTCGCCACCGGTCTGCTTCACTTCGTAGTCGCCCGCCGGCAGCAACTTGTCACCTGCATAGAACGCCATCGGGGCCTTGAATTTTACCTCGAGGTCGTAACCCATAAACCCATTCGCCTGAGCAAACGCCGCCATCGCCACCAGCAACGTCAATCCCACCAGAACGGACACTGTCCGCCAACTCTTCATTTCTTCCTCCATCTGTGCCCCACCAGGGCCTGATTTTAAGTTGGTCTGCACTGCAGTCACACTCGTTCGCGACACCGAGGCTCGCGGACCGAAGACGACGCGAGACTGCCAGAATGCAAAATCGATTCTTTACTGCCCCCAAAAACTTGCGCCGCCTACTTTCTCAGCAAGACCGGCGCTGAAAACCTGCTTCTAACTATGGCCAACAGCTTACTAGCAAATCCCGAAAAACTCATCACAAATTTACAATCCGATAATTCCGGGGGTGGCCCACATATCCCATCTTTTGGGATATGTGGGGCTGTCCCTTCCCTTTATTTACACCGCCACCACCTCAATCACCTTCTTCTCAGCATCCAGCCGCGTGATGCGGAATTGCCGCGTCTGCCCTGCACGCAACGCCTCCGGAGCGGCTAACGGCCCCGCCGACTTCCCTTTCCACCGCGCCATCAACATCGAACTCAGGTCGGCGACGTTCCCTGCCGGTCCGCCGCCCTGCCGATCGCTGGTCTCCGCGCCTCCCGAAGGCGCAAGCGACCTGCCAAACACTCCATCGCCAAACTCGACCTCGGCGGAGCCTGAGTCTTCCGACACTTTGACCACGCGCCCGGTCACAGTGTCGCCCACGCGGTGCTCAGCCAGGTACTCGTCCAAATCGGTGGGAATCAGCCGCTTCATGCTCAGTCGTATCAGCCGCTTCTCGGGATCGACCGACACAACTTGCGCCTTTACCTTTTGTCCGGCCTTGAGCACTTCCTGCGGATGGTTCAGCCGCTTCTCGTCGGTGATTTCGCTGATGTGGACCAGCCCTTCGACGCCCTCCGCCAACTGCACGAACGCCCCAAATTTGGGCAAGCTGGTTACAGTACCCTCGACGGTCGAGCCGACGGGACACTTCTGGGTCGCGTTCGCCCAGGGATCGCCCAGGGCTTGCTTCAGCCCCAGCGAAATCCGGCGTTCCGCAGCGCTGATCCCCAGGATCATCGCCTCCACCACTTCCCCGGGCTTGACCAGATCGGAAGGCTTGCGCACTTTCTTGGCCCACGACATCTCGGAGACATGAATCAGTCCATCGACCCCGGGCTCGATCTCCACGAACGCACCGAAATCCGCAAGGCGCGTGATCGGCCCGCGCACACGATCCCCAGCTTTGTATTTCTCCGCGACCGAATCCCAGGGATGCGCCTGCAACTGCTTCATCCCCAGCGAAATCCTTTGCTTCTCCGTATCAACCTTGAGTACTTTCGCCTCGACGTCCTGTCCGACAGACAGAACATCTTCGGGTTTGCCCACGCGGCTCCACGAGAGATCGCTCACGTGCAGCAGCCCATCGATACCACCTAAATCGACAAACGCCCCGTAATCCGCCAGGCTGCGCACCGTTCCACGCACGATGTCGCCTTCCTGAATCTCGGCGTAACGGCGGTCCTTGGCTGAGCGCGCTTCTTCTTCCAGCACGATCCGCCGATCGACAACCACATCCTCATCGCCTACATCGAGCTTGGTGATTCTGCACTGAATCTCCTGCCCGACCAGCTTCTCCATCTCGGCCGCATCGCGAACTCCGCTGCGCGACGAGGGCATGAACGCGCGTACTCCAATGTCCACATCGAGCCCGCCCTTGTTTACCCCTGTAACCGTGCCGACAATGGTGGACTTCGCCGCAAAGGCAGCTTCCAGCGCTGACCAGTCTTTCGGCTGCGCGATACGCGTGCGCGACAGCATGTAATAACCGTCAGCATCGCGGCCCTTAATCGAAACCACGAACTTGTCGCCGGGCTTCGGCTCGGAACCTGGCGAAAAATCCGTGAGCGGCAACGTGCCTTCAATCTTGAAACCGATATCGACCAGCACGGAATCGGCTGTGATGGTGACAACCGTTCCTTCCAGTTGTCGAGCCCCATCTTCCGAGGTGCGTGCATGCGCCTGCTCGTACTCGGACAGCAGTTGGTCGAAGGATTCTGTGGGTTCGGAAGTGTTTTGCGATTCGGGATTCTTGGGATCAGACATGATGAATAAGACCGAATCCAGAATATCAGCGCGCGTAGCCCACATATCTCTTCTTTTGGCCTGTGGCCCACATATCCCTTCTTTTGGCCTGCGGCCCACATATCCCTTCTTCTGGGATATGTGCGGCGTTTCTCTGACTTTCGCGAAGGTCTTGCGTCAGGGCATGACTTCAGTCGTGCCGTGAGCTGCTCAAAATTCGTTGGGCTTTAGCCCCTGAGGATCTTGTCTCAATGGCGTAACACGTACTCGAGTCGCGTAGCGACGGCGACGTTATCGTGGCCGGCGGCGCAAGCCGCTGGTCATGTCACGGGTGCCCCGTTCAAGCGAAGCTTGAGCGGGTCTTTTACTTCTTTTCTTCCGGTCCTCTGATCCGTGCCCATCCGTGTAAATCCGTGGTTGATTGCCGGGTGCCCCACCCTAAAGATCGGGCGTGCCGTCCGACCACTGCCGCACCGGAACCAGGAATACCGTCAATGCCTCCCATTTGTCATTCAAGGCGAAGATCGGAGAGCCGTGTACACCCGCTCCCCATGCTGCCGGGTCCGTTTGCGAAACGAAAAACATCAGGTGCGGATGCCAATGTCCGTCGCGATCGCTTAAATAGCCCTGTTTTGAAAGCATGTAACACATGGCCCCAGGTTCCATCGGAGGCAATTCTTTTTTGTCGATCGCGGCTGCGACGGCCTCAACCATCTCAGCTTTCGTGCGCCCGGCTAGTATCAAGTCCGTCTTCTTAATTGTGCGCGGCAAGTAGGTGCGCGCGGCCGCGGCATTCAAGCACAGCGGACCACGCAGCTTCGGGTTCCAAAAGCCCGCATCATCGATGGGAGCAGTCCAGGAACGTTCGACGATGCACACGAAACCGTTCGTCCCTTTCACCGCCGTTTCGTAACCGTGGCGTCCCAGAACCATGACCTCAGCATCGCGCGAGATGGACTCCGGTGCCGCACTCCGGGCCAGCGCGATTTCGGAATTCCTGTCCGCCATCAGGTATTGGTCAAGAGGGGCCATGCTCGGATAAGGTGCTTTCGCATCCTGTGCTATCGCCTGGGCCGCGATGCCCAGCAGAAACGCCAGTACGATACTCTTCCATGCGGCTAAGCGGAACTTCTGTTTCAGCATGATTTTTCTCCCAAATCGTCGTCCCCGGGGGGATAGATTGATATCAACCTACAGAACACGCTGCTTCTTGGCAAGATGCGTTGATATCAATATTATTTTGAGGTGGCAACTGTCGCCAAGCCGTCGTTTGAAATAACCCATGAGGTCCGGGATGCTTGCTTGTGCCTTTATGTGCAACGTGCGGCCCGGGCGCTGGCGCGGCGCTTTGATGACGCGCTGCGCCCGATTGGACTGACCAACGGGCAGTTTTCGCTGCTGATGTCCCTGAACCGTCCTGAACCGCCAGACATGGGGTCGGTGGCATCGCTTCTCGGAATGGACCGCACCACGTTGACCGCCGCTGTCAAGCCTCTGGAGCGAAGAGGTTTGCTGAAGATCAAGGTAGACCCGGTGGACCGTCGCAGCCGCATCATGACCCTGACGCAAAAAGGGCGCAGGTTGCTTGCGCGCGCCGTTCCCCTCTGGAGGAGGACCCACGTTGCCGTTGAGGCCCTTCTACCGGATGGCGATCCCGATCGCTTCCGCAAAAACCTTCGCGCGGTCTCGTAATCGCCTGCTAAGAGCTAACAAATAACTTCGTCGTAAAGGGCTTATGAAGCGCGGCCGGGTTTCCACCTCGGGTACCCACTCAAGCCAGGCGCCCCAGAGCCTGTCCTGGGCGTGTCGAACGATTCGGCCCTTTCTTGGGCGCGTACCCTGGCTCAACTCAACAGCCAGCCCCGAAGGGGCAACATATCTTAGCCCAGCACGCAGCAAAGCGGCGTGCTGGGTACGGCCCCATTGAACCTCCGAGTCGGTTTTAACCGACGACACTCTTCCCTAGGCCGGGTGCCCCACTCAAGCCAGGCGCCCCAGAGCCTGTCCGGGCGTGTCGAACGATTCGTGCCCTTTCTTGGACACGTACCCCGGCTCAACTCAACAGCCAGCCCCGAAGGGGCGACATATCTTAGCCCAGCACGCAGGCCGCCGTGGCGGCCGGAGTGCTGGGTACGGCCCCATTGAACATCCGAGTCGGTTTTAACCGACGACACTCTTCCTCGCGGAACGGGTACCCCCACCCAAGCTTCCTTTGCTTGAGTGGGTCTTTTGACTTCCTTTTTTCCTCTGATCCGTGTCTATCCATTCCTTAGTCCCGCTCCGCGGGACGGCACAAGAAAGCCCGTTTCCACGCTGGGTAGGCTTGTTATTGGTATCCGAGTCGGCTTCAGCCGACGGCACAGCCGGTCGCCCGCAGCCCGTCCTGAGCTTGTCGAAGGATTCGACCTGCTTTTTGGCCCAAAGTAGGGAAATTCGTCGGTGTGCTTTTCGGCCTCTTATTTTCTTCTTCTCCCGTATCCTCGGTGTCTCCGTGGTGAAATCCTCCGCCTTTCCATTTCGGGAATCCCTTCGATTACCAACGTTCCCACCCGCCGATTACTTTCGTTTTTTCTCCCCCACGATTTTCCTTCCCTTCGCACTTCACTCTGCGCTATCTCTATCCTTGCCACTAGCCCCTAACGGTGCTGCCACCACCGCAGCCAGCCGTAGGGGCTTTTGTTCTTTGACAACCGCTGCGCTCTTCCCGGAGGCGACGGCCTTCAGGCCGTCCGCAAAGCACCCTTTAGGGGACGGCTTTAGCTAGGGGACGGCTTTAGCCGCTGGGGTAACTCCTTTGTTTGTGCGACTTTGCCTGTAACTAGGTTTATTTGCCAGAACTTGCAAAGAGTCGTGCGCTAAACCCTTTGCTTTCAGCGCATGCAACGAAAAAAGAAGGGGTATCACTAAGAGCTGATAGCTGGCAGCTGATAGCTACTCAGAAAGGAAATCTGGCCTCATGCAATACGAAACTTGTCGTCACATCAAAGAAGACGGAGCCTACTGCGGCTCTCCCGCTCTTCACCACCGCAAATACTGCCATTACCACCTCGAGCACCGCGGACGCCGCCTGCGCCGCGCTCGCGCTCTTCGTGACAACGTCCCTTATCGTCTCGAGATTCCGTTGCTCGACAGTCCTTCCGCCATCCGCTTCGCCATCGCTGAAATCGTGCAGGCCCTCGGTTCCGGCCAGCTCGATCACCGAACCGCCGGCAAGATGCTTTACGGCATCCAGATGGCCAACTCCCTCAACCGCCGCCTGGAAAAGGCTGCAGCGGAAACTGCTGCCGCTGCCAGCCAGCAGGAGCAAACCCAGCCCGACCCCAACTCCCGGGTGCAGGAATATCCGCAATTCGAGCAGGAATTCGCTCTCGAACCCGGAACCGATATCGATGCCGAACTTGCCCGGACATTGCGCAAGGCCGACCAGGAAGCTGAGCTGCGTCAGGTCAACACCATGCCCCCGCCGCCTGGGGTGCACCTCACTCCCGCCCAGTTCCGCGTCTATCGCGAAGAGGCCTATCAGGTTTTGAACATGCAAATCAACAGAATGAGGGGCGAACTCCGCGAATACTACGAGATGAAACGCAAACAGGCCGAAAGAGAAATCGCCGAGTTTAAAAAGGAGGCGCGCGCCGCTACCGATTCTCCCGAACCCATCGCCACCAGTGCCTAGCAGATCGCGCACTGTCCTGAGCGGCGGAGCCGCGACGAGCTTTTAGGCGTGGGCGTAAGCCCGCGCAGCAGAGCCCAACAAATTGCGCCAAGCCGCGGAGCGGCGCATGAAAGGGCCGCGTGGCCCACAATTGCCTTCTTTGGGCAATTGTGGGGAAGCCATGAGCTCTGTTGTATAAACGGACGAACAACATTTGCCACAGACAAGATCAATACGCCTGGATGATTGCTCACCGCGACCTGCGGTCCTCAAATGGCTGCTCGATTCTGACCCGGCGGTCCGCTGGCAGGTGATGCGCGACCTTACCGATGCGGCACCTGAAGCGATTGCCGCTGAACGCTCACGCGTGGCAACCGACGGCTGGGGAGCACAACTTCTCGCGCGGCAGTCTCCGGCAGGCAATTGGGGAGGCAACGAAGACCGCGGCCTGCTGGTTACGCTCTACAGCCTCATCGTGTTGATGGACCTCGGTCTCGACCCCGGCGGCAAACAAGCCCGCAGGATGATCGATCGCGTTAAGAAACGGCTGGTGTTCAAGCCACTCAACAAGCGGCCTTTTTTTCACGGCGAGACGGAGCCTTGCATCAATGGCAGAATCCTCGCCCTGGGCGCGTATTTTGCGGAACCGAACGACGCGCTGGCGAAACGGCTCCTGAGCGAGCAGCTCGAAGATGGCGGCTGGAACTGCGAAGCGGTTGAACCTTCCGCAAAACGTCCGCTAAGCAAGCGCTCTTCATTCCACACCACCATCTGTGTGCTTGAAGGGTTGCTCGCCTACGAGCGCGCCGGACGCAAATCGCCAGCGGTTACGAAGGCCCGCAAGCGAGGCGAAGAATATCTGATGGAGCGCCGCATGTTCCGCTCGCTGCGAACCGGCGAAGTCATCGACGAGCGTTGGCTCCGCTTCTCGTTTCCCACGTTCTGGCATTATGACGTGCTGCGCGGTCTCGACTACCTGCGGAATGCGGGAGTGAAACCTGACCGCCGTGTACGCGAGGCTGTTGACGTTGTCTTGAAACGCCGCCATCAGAACGGGCGCTGGCCGCTCAACCTGCTGCATCGGGAAAAGGTTCCCTTGGAGATGGAAACCGAAGCAGGCAGAGCTAGCCGCTGGAACACTCTGCGCGCTCTAAGAGTGCTGCGGTGGTACAGCAGTGGATAGTGGTTAGTGGAGTTGTTAGTTCTGGCTCGGACTCACGTCCTCGCGGAAGAGTGTCGTCGGCTGAAGCCGACTCAGCCTCGTAAGAAACGTCTACCCACCGTTGAAACGGTGGGCTTTCTTTTGTCGTCCCGCAAAGCGGGACTGGTCTACTCGAGGCATCGAAATCTTCGACCAGTGCGAGAATTGGACATCAGCCCCACCCGCCGTGGCGGGCCAAAGGAAGGCAAATATGGGCCGCCCGATCCTCTAATCGCCTCGCTTGATTCTCTCTCGTTCGGCTTCCATGTCTTTGTACGGATCGCGGCCGGTGACTTCTTTGTACCAGGCTGGATGATGCGTCCACGCCCAAGCCCTGCTGACCGTGCCGCGTGTCATCGCCTGGATCGTGCCCGGCTCGCCGAAAGTGCTGAGGTAAATGTGGAAGAAGATTCCGAAAAGCATGATCAGCGCTGAAATGTCGTGGATGACATAGGAAATGCTGACCAGCACGCGGCCAAAGATTTCCGGGAACCACATGATGAAGCCGGTGATGACGTACGCAATGCAGCCGACTACGATCTCCCAGAACTGCGCCTTCTGGCCGGCATTGAAGAAGCCGACGTTTGCCGGCTCCATGTCTTGTTCGTGGCTGACATACGACTTGATGTTCTTCATCCATGCCGTGTCGTCGGCAGTCCAGCGCATTGGGTTGAGCCAGTTAATGACCTGCAATCCAAAGAAGAAGACAAAAGCGAGCCCGAACCAGGGATGCAGCAGCCGAGTCATGGCTCCGCCGCCGAACAGCGGCGTGAAGAAGCGGAAGATCCACGGCAGATAAATGCCGAAGCCGGAGAGCAGCGCGAGAAAGAAGAAGATGCCATACATCCAGTGCAGAAATCGTGTGTACACCGGATGACGCATCAACTCGCCTACGTAGACGACGGTGCGGCCGAGGCGATCGATGGCATTCGGGCGATGCTGATATTCAGGAACCGAGGTGGCCATCTAGTTCTCCTTCCCTGCCGCAGGTGGCGGATCGATTCGTTCGATGGGCGGCTGAGGCTGCGCATGGCGCGGACCCTCAAACACGTAATGCATCACGACGCCGACAAAACCCAGCATTGCGCCAAAGAGACCGATGGGCTTGAACCAATCCTTCCACGCGGTAAACGCCAGCGGGATGCGCGGCTTGGCCGGCAGATCGCCGTACTTCTCCGGCTTGGTGATGTCGTGCAATACGTAAATGACGTGAGTTCCGCCGATGGTGTCGGGATCGTAGACGCCCGCTTCCTTGAAACCCGAGACATCGCGAAGCTGCGCGGCGCGCTTCTCGGCGAGGAACTTCATGTCGTCTTTGGTGCCGAAGTGCAGGCAGCCCGTGGGGCATGACTTGATGCAGGCCGGCTCCAGTCCTGCGCCGACGCGGTCGGAGCAGAGCGTGCACTTGTAAACCTTCTTGGTACTTGGGTTGAACTTGGGGACGTTGAACGGACATCCCGAGACACAGAACTGGCAGCCGATACAGTTTTCCTGCTGGAAGTCGACGATGCCGTTGGCGTACTGCACGATGGCGCCGTCGGCGGGACAGGCGCGCAGGCAGCCGGGATCTTCGCAGTGCATACACTGATGCTTGCGCATGAGCCAGGCGAAGCTGCCATCGGAATGCTGGGACTCATTGAACTTGATGAGGTTCCAGTAATTCCAGTTGGTGTCGGGCATGGTCTGGTAAGTGTTGTCGAACATGGTGGGCTGGAACGGCATGTCGTTCCACTCCACGCACGCGACCTCGCAAGCCTTGCAACCGATGCAAGTGGTGGTGTCGATGAGCTTGCAGACTTCCGACTCGCGCGCCATGCCATTACCGGCGATCGGGCCGGGATGGGCCGAGATTTGCTGAATCTGCAGTGTTTTGCGGTCTGCCATCTCGCCCTCCTACGCTTTCTCGAGCTTCACCAGGAAGCCCTTGAATTCCGGTGTGTATGCGTTGGGATCGGTGACGGTAGGCGTCACCAGATTGACTGGCCTCTTCGAGGTTTTGTCGAGGTCCTCGGCAATGCCGAGGAACCCCCAGTGAATCGGC
>Ga0306921_10008089_pt1 | contig 11099 bp, 8 predicted proteins | sample sta12Cox44000080_FD_203760 | JGI IMG/M metagenome (GOLD analysis project Ga0306921, IMG submission 203760) | Lab enrichment of tropical soil microbial communities from Luquillo Experimental Forest, Puerto Rico - statoxic.12C.oxic.44.000.080 (v2)... | ecosystem: Environmental > Terrestrial > Soil... | reverse complement strand
CCACCGACTATTCCGACTGGGCGACCAACTGCCCCGAGTACAAGGTCACGGCGGTGCAAGTCTCGCCGTCGAATGGCCCGAGTGAGTGGCAGCGCGAGTACAATGCGCAGGCCGAGCATAGCCGGCGCATCGTCAAGGTCGCGGCGGAGTAAGGCAATGTCCTCCTACGACGGCAAGCTGGTGATGATGGCCAACCAGATCGGCAAGTTTTACGCGCCGCAGAAGCAGGTCGAGCCGGTCGCCGCCATCGCCACTCATATTCGCAAGTTTTGGGACCCGCATATGCGGGCCGTCATCGTCGCCCACCTCGACCAAGGCGGCGCCGATCTCGACGAGCCGGTCCGCCAGGCGGTCGAGCGTTTGAAACAAGGGGCCTGACTGACGTAGGGTCCCGTTGCCGGGGAATCAGGAGACGCATCGAGTGCCCGAAGGATCAAGGCCAGCCCACCAACCACGCCACCCCGGCTCGAGCCGCCGCCGTGGCCGTACGGTTCCCAAAGGGCGCCAGATCGAGCCGACGGCGGTCGAGCAAATCCAGGCTCTGCTGGGCAAGGCCGAGCGGCGGCACGACCTGCTGATCGAGTTCCTGCATCTCATCCAGGACAAGTACGGCCACATCTCGGCGGCGCATCTCGCGGCGCTGGCCGAGGAGCTGCACATGGCCCAGGCCGAGGTCTACGAGGTCGCGACCTTTTATGCGCACTTCGATGTGGTGAAAGAAGGGGAGGTGGCGCCGCCTCCGGTCACCGTCCGGGTCTGTGAGAACCTGTCGTGCAATCTCGCCGGCGCGGAGAAGCTGATCGCCGACCTTCAGGCGACCACCGGCGGCGAGGTACGCGTCGCACGCGCGCCCTGCATGGGCCACTGCCATACGGCACCAGTCGCCGAGGTCGGACATTACTTCGTCGACAAGGCGGACGCTGCGACAGTGAACAAGGCGATCGCCGACCATCGCCACGATCCGGCGATTCCTAAGTACAAGGACCTCGACGCTTACCGCGCCGACGGCGGCTACAAGACGCTCGAGCGCCTGCGCAGCGGTGCGCTCAGCCGCGACGCGCTGGTCGACATCGTCGACAAGGCCGGGCTGCGCGGCTGCGGCGGCGCAGGCTTCCCGACGGCGCGCAAATGGAAGTCGGTGCTGGGCGAAAAGGGCCCGCGCCTGATGGCGGTCAATGCCGACGAAGGTGAGCCCGGCACGTTCAAGGATCGCTATTTCCTCGAGACCGATCCGCACCGCGTGCTCGAAGGCATGCTTTTAGGCGCACACCTTGTCGAGGCAGCCGACATCTACTTCTACCTGCGCGACGAATACCCCGAGTGCCGCGCCATCCTGAAGCGCGAGCTCGCCAAGCTCGAGGCGGCCGGCCTGCTGGCCGGCAAGAAGGTCCATCTGCGGCGCGGTGCCGGTGCCTATATCTGCGGCGAAGAGTCGGCGATGATCGAGAGCATCGAGGGCAAGCGCGGCCTGCCGCGCCACAAGCCGCCGCTGCCCTTCCAGGTCGGCATCTTCGGCCGGCCCACCCTGATCAACAATGTCGAGACGCTGTACTGGGTGCGCGACTTGGTCGAGCGCGGTCCGGAATGGTGGACGGGGCAAGGCCGCAACGGCCGCAAGGGCCTGCACGTTTATTCGGTGTCGGGGCGCGTCAAGAATCCGGGCGTCAAAATCGCGCCGTCCGGCGTTACGGTGCGCGAATTGATCGACGAATTCTGCGGCGGCATGCTGGCCGGCCACGCCTTCAAGGCCTACGTGCCGGGCGGGCCGTCGAGTGGCATCCTGCCGGCGTCGATGGGCGACATCCCGCTCGACTTCGGCACGCTCGAGCCGCACGGCAGCTTCATTGGCTCGGCCGCCGTCGTGATCCTGTCGGACAAGGACTCGATCAAAGACGCGGCGTTGAACCTGATGCGCTTCTTCATGGACGAGAGCTGCGGGCAGTGCACGCCCTGTCGGGTCGGCACCGAGAAGGCGGTAAAGTTGATGGCGGCGCGCGGCTGGGACGAGAAGCTTTTGAACGAACTGTCGGTCGCCATGCGCGATGCCTCGATCTGCGGCCTCGGCCAGGCGGCGCCCAATTCCATGACCTCGGTCATGAAGCACTTTCCCTCCGACGTGGGGATCAGCCGATGAGCACGGTCAAGTTCACCATCGACGGCGCCGAGGTCGAAGCCAAAGAGGGCGAGACCATCTGGCAGGCCGCCCAGCGCCACGGCACCGACATCCCGCATCTCTGCTACTCGACGGCGCCCAGCTATCGCCCTGACGGAAACTGCCGCGCCTGCATGGTCGAGATCGAGGGCGAGCGCGTGCTCGCCGCCTCGTGCCTCCGCAAGCCGACGCCAGGGATGAAAGTCGGTGTGAACACCGCCCGCGCCGAAGCCTCGCGCAAGATGGTGTTCGAGCTCCTGGTCGCCGACCAGCCGGCGCGTGCCACTTCGCACGATCCCGATTCGAAATTCTGGAACTGGGCCGACAAGGTCGGCGTCATCACCAGCCGCTTCCCCGCCGACGAGCGGCCGGCCATGGACATCAGCCATCCAGCGATGGCGGTGAACCTCGATGCCTGCATCAACTGCAATCTCTGCGTCCGCGCCTGCCGCGAGGTCCAGGTCAACGACGTGATCGGCATGGCCTTCCGCGGCCACGGCGAGAAGATCGTGTTCGATTTCAACGATCCGATGGGCGAGAGCTCGTGCGTCGCCTGCGGCGAGTGCGTTCAGGCCTGCCCGACTGGTGCGCTGATGCCGTCGGCGCTGCTTGATGCCAAGCAGTCACGCGTCGGCTACGCCGACCGCACGGTCGACAGCCTGTGCCCGTTCTGCGGCGTCGGCTGCCAGCTCACCTATCACATCAAGGACAACAAGATCCTTCACGTCACCGGCAAGGACGGCCCCGCCAACCACGCCCGGCTGTGCGTGAAGGGCCGCTTCGGCTTCGACTATGCCAACCATCCCGACCGGCTGACGGTGCCGCTGATCCGCAAGGACGGCGTGCCCAAGGACGCCGACGACGAAGTCGATCCCGCCAACCCGTTTACGCACTTCCGCGAGGCCACCTGGGAAGAGGCGATGGAACGCGCTGCCCAGGGCCTGATCGAGATCCGCGAGCGCAAGGGCGGCCCGGGCCTGGCCGGCTTCGGCTCGGCCAAGGGTTCCAACGAGGAGGCGTATCTTTTCCAGAAACTAGTGCGCACCGGCTTTGGCACCAACAACGTCGATCACTGCACGCGGCTCTGCCACGCCTCGTCGGTGGCGGCGCTGTTCGAGGGCATCGGCTCGGGCGCGGTGACGGCGCCGTTCTCGGCGGCGCTCGACGCCGAGACCATCATCGTGATCGGCGCCAATCCGACGTCCAACCATCCGGTCGCCGCCACCTTCATCAAGAACGCGGTCAAGCGCGGCGCCAACCTGATCGTCGCCGATCCGCGCGGCCAGGGCCTGTCGCGTCACGCCACCATCGATCTACGTTTCAAGCCGGGCAGCGACGTGGCGCTCCTGAACTCGATGCTGCACACCATCATCAAGGAAGACCTCACCGACAAGCAGTACATCGCGGGCTTCACCGAAGGCTTCCCCGAGCTCGCCGAGAAGATCGACGGCTTCTCGCCCGAGGCGATGGAGCCGGTGTGTGGTGTGCCGGCCGAGACGATCAAGACTGTGGCGCGCATGTATGCCCGCTCCAAGGCCTCGATCATCTTCTGGGGTATGGGCATCTCCCAGCACGTGCATGGCACCGACAATGCCCGCTGCCTGATCGCGCTCGCCTTGACGACGGGCCAGGTGGCGCGGCCCGGCACGGGCCTCCATCCGCTGCGTGGCCAGAACAACGTCCAGGGCGCCTCGGACGCCGGCCTGATCCCGATGTTCTACACCGACTACCGGCCGGTCGAATCGTCCGCGCATGACCAGTTCGAGAAGATCTGGGGGGTGCCGCTCGACCCCAAGCGCGGCCTCACCGTGGTCGAGATCATGACCGCGATCCACGCTGGCACGATCGAGGGCATGTACATCATGGGCGAGAACCCGGCGATGTCCGATCCCGACGTGCATCATGCCCGCCAGGCGTTGGCCAAGCTGAAGCATCTCGTGGTGCAGGACATCTTCCTGACCGAGACCGCCTGGCATGCCGACGTCGTGCTGCCCGCCTCGGTGTTCCCCGAGAAGACCGGCAGCTACACCAACACCGACCGCCGTGTGCAGCTTGGCCGCACGGCGCTGCCGCTGCCCGGCCAGGCGCGGCCGGACCTCGAGATCATCATCGATCTCGCTAATCGCCTGGGCTGCGGCTGGAACTATAAGGATGTCGGCGAGGTCTACACCGAGATGGCCGACACCATGCCGTCGCTGAAGAACATCAGCTGGCAGCGCCTGGTGGACGAGGGCGCGGTGACCTATCCCGCCGACGCCACCGACAAGCCGGGCAACGAGATTCTGTTCTCCGCCGGCTATCCGACCAAGAGCGGCCGCGGCAAGATCGTGCCCGCCGCGGTGCGCCCGCCCGACGAGATCCCCGACGAGCAGTATCCGTTCGTGCTGTCGACCGGCCGCGTGCTCGAGCACTGGCACACCGGCGCCATGACGCGGCGCTCGTCAGTGCTCGACGAGCTCGAGCCCGAGGCGATGGCGTTCCTCTCGCCGCGCGATGTCGAGCGGCTGCGGCTGAAGCGCGGAGACATGATCAAGGTGTCGACCCGGCGCGGTGCCATCGAGATCAAGGTGCGCGTCGATTCCGACGTGCCCAACGGCATGGTGTTCATCCCGTTCTGCTATGCCGAGGCGGCGGCCAATCTCCTGACCAATCCCGCCCTCGATCCGTTCGGCAAGATTCCCGAGTTCAAGTTCTGCGCCGCCCAGGTCGAGCCGCTGAAGGCGCTCGCCGCGGCGGCCGAATAGGGAGATGGCCCAGCTCTCGGACGATTGCTTCGCTTTCGGCGGCAGCCTTTTGGGTATCGACGCCGCCCGCCGCATGATCTTCGAGCGCGTGACGCCAGTCGCCGGCATCGAGCGGGTGCCGCTGCGCCAGGCGCTCGGCCGCACCTTGGCCGAGGACATCGTCGCGCCGATCGCTGTGCCGGGCTACGACAATTCGGCGGTCGACGGCTACGCCGTGCGCTTCGACGACCTGCGGGCCGATCGGCCGACCACGCTCCGCTGCATCGATCGCATTGCCGCCGGCCACGATCCGTCGGCCCGCCTGACGCAAGGCGTGGCGGCGCGCATCTTCACTGGCGCCATCCTGCCGGAGGGCGCCGATGTCGTGATCATGCAGGAGGATTGCGAGCGCGACGGCGATCGCGTCACCATCCGGCCGGGCATCAGGCGCGGCGCCAACACCCGCCGCGCCGGTGAGGACGTGGCGCTGGGCTCGACGGTGCTCATGGCGGGAAGACGACTCGGGCCGGCCGATCTTGGCCTGCTCGCGGCTTTGGGCTTCGTTGAGGTGCCGGTGCGCCGCAAACTCCTGGTCGCGCTGCTCTCGACCGGCGATGAGGTGCGCGAACCGGGCGCGCCGCTGCAGCGCGGGCAGATCCACGACGCCAACCGCTATATCCTGGCCGGACTCCTGGAACGTCTGGGCGTCGAAGTGTCGGACCACGGCATCGTCCGCGACGACGAGGCGAGACTGGGCGATGCCCTGCGCGAGGCCGCGGCGGAGAGCGACCTGATCATCACCTCGGGCGGCGTCTCGACCGGCGAGGAGGACCATGTCCGCACCGCCATCGCCAACGACGGCTCCCTCTATTTCTGGCGGCTGGCCATCAAACCTGGTCGCCCGGTGGCGATGGGCCAGATCGGTTCGACGCCCTTGGCTGGCCTGCCCGGCAATCCTGTCGCGGCGCTCCTGACCTTTGCCCTGGTGGCGCGGCCGATGATCGAGGCCCTGTCGGCCACCACGCCCCATGTCGCCAAGCGCTTCCGCGTCGTCGCCGACTTTCCCTACAAAAAGCGGGCGGGCCGGCGCGAATACGTCCGGGTGTCGTTGGACCCGTCGGCCGGGCTGGCCAAGGCGCGGCGCTACCACAAGGAAGGCGCCGGGATGCTGACGTCCCTCACCGAAACCGACGGGCTGGTTGAGTTGCCTGAAGAAACCACCAAGCTTGAGCCGGGCGCCGAGGTCGACTTCCTGCCCTACAGCGAACTCATCTGACGCCCTCCAGATCTCCCCAGAATCACGCGGTTTTCAGTTGATTCAGCGCGTCTGCTCTGACCACTATTTTGCCACGGAGAACCCAATCGCCTCATAGAAGGCGACGATAGTTGGTCTAAGGGAGGACCTCGATGGCTGTCACACGTCGGCAGTTCATGAAGGTGAGCGCCGCTGGCCTCGCCGCCTCATCCGTTGGCGCACTCGGTTTCATCGACGCGGGCGACGCACTCGCTGCCGGCACTCGTCCGTTCCGTCTGGAGAAAGCCACCGAGACGCGCAATGCCTGCCCCTACTGCGCGGTGGCGTGCGGCGTCCTGATCTACTCGATGGCCGACAGCACGGCCAAGGACGCCAAGGCCAAGGTCGTGCATATCGAGGGCGATCCCGATCATCCGGTGAATCGCGGCACGCTCTGCCCGCGCGGCGCTGCGTCGCTCGGTTACGTGCACAGCCCCAACCGGCTCGAATATCCGATGCACCGCAAGCCCGGCACCGACAAGTTCGAGCGGGTGACGTGGGACTTCGCGGTCGAGCGCATCGCCAAGCTGATGAAGGAAGACCGCGACAAGAACTTCATCGCCAAGAACCGCGACGGCGTCACGGTCAACCGCTGGCTCACCACCGGCTTCTTCGGCGGCTCGTCGCTCTCGAACGAGGCAGGCTACCTCACCTACAAGTTCGTCCGATCTACCGGGATACTGGGGTTCGAAGACCAGGCAAGAATTTGACACGGTCCGACGGTGGCCAGTCTTGGCCCCACATTCGGACGCGGCGCGATGACGAACTCGTGGAACGACATCAAGAACACTGATCTCGTTCTGATCATGGGCGGCAACGCCGCCGAAGCCCATCCGTGCGGCTTCAAGTGGGTGACCGAAGCCAAGGCCAACAACGGCGCCAAGCTGATCGTCGTCGATCCGCGCTTCACGCGCTCGGCCGCGGTGGCCGACGTCTATGCGCCGATCCGGCCGGGCACCGACATCGCCTTCCTGTCCGGCGTGATGCGCTACCTCTTGGCCAACAACAAGATCCACGCCGAGTACGCCAAGGCCTATACCAACGCCTCCTATATCGTGAAGGAGGGCTACGGTTTCCGCGACGGCCTGTTCGCCGGCTACGACGAGGCGCGGAAGACCTACACCGACCGTTCGACCTGGGACTACGAGCTCGACGAGCAGGGCATGGCCAAGGTCGACGACACGCTGCAAGACCCGCGCTGCGTGATCAACCTCCTGAAGGCGCATGTCGAGCGCTACACGCCCGAGATGGTCGAGCGCATCACCGGCACGCCGAAGGCGAAGTTCCTGCAGGTCTGCGACATGATCGCCTCGACCTCGACGCCCGACCGCACCATGACGTCGATGTATGCGCTGGGCTGGACGCAGCACACTACGGGCGCGCAGAACATCCGCTCGATGGCCATGATTCAGCTCCTGCTGGGCAACATGGGCATGCCGGGTGGCGGTGTGAACGCGCTGCGCGGCCATTCCAACGTGCAGGGCATCACCGACCTCGCCCTGCTGTCGACCTCGACGCCGGGCTATCTCGTCCTGCCGACCGACAAGGAAGCGACCTACGACGACTACATGAAGTCGCGCCGCTTCAAGCCGCTCAGGCCGGGCCAGACCAGCTTCTGGCAGAACTACGAGAAGTTCTTCGTCAGCCAGCAGAAGAGCCTGTTCGGCGACGCGGCGACAAAGGACAACAACTGGGCCTACGACTACCTGCCCAAGTTCGACGCCAGCTACGACGTCCTGAAGATGCTCGACATGATGGCGGCGGGCCAGATGAACGGCCTGTTCTGTCAGGGCCTCAACATCATGATGGCGGGGCCCAACAAGGCGAAGACCCTGGCCGGCCTCGCCAAGCTCAAGTGGCTGGTCAACATCGATCCGCTGCAGACCGAGACGTCGCGCTTCTGGGAGAACCACGGCGAGTACAACAACGTCGATCCCAAGGCGATCCAGACCGAGGTGTTCCAGCTGCCGGCCTCGACCTATGCCGAGGAAGAAGGCAGCGCCACCAACTCCAGCCGCGTGGTCATGTGGCACTGGAAGGCGGTCGATGGCCCGGGCGAGTCCAAGAGCGACATCGAGATCGTGTCGCTGCTGCGCAACAAGCTCGCCGCACTCTATGCCAAGGAGGGCGGCGCCTTCCCCGACCCGATCGTCAAGACGACCTGGGACTATAAGAAGCCCGGCAATCCCGATCCCGCCGAGGTTCTGAAGGAGATCAACGGCTACGCGCTGGAGGACCTGCCGGATCCGGCCGATCCCAGCAAGGTGCTGCTGGCCAAGGGCAAGCTCTTGCCGAGCTTCGTGCTGATGCGCGACGACGGCAAGACGGCGGGCGGTATGTGGATCTACACCGGCGTCTATACCGAGGCCGGCAACAACTCGATGCGCCGCGACGCCAGCGATCCGACCGGTCGCGGCATCTATCCCAACTGGGGCTTCTCGTGGCCGGCCAACCGGCGCGTGCTCTACAACCGCGCCTCGGCCGATCCCAGCGGCAAGCCGTGGAGCGAGCGCAAGAAATACATGTACTGGGACGGCTCGAAGTGGACGGGCGGCGACGTGCCGGATTACGGCCCGACCGTCGCACCCGACAAGAACGTCGGCCCGTTCATCATGAACCAGGAAGGCACCGCGCGCCTGTTCGCCCGCGGCGCCATGCCCGACGGCCCGTTCCCCGAGCACTACGAGCCGATGGACGCCTACATCGCCAACCCGCTACACCCCAAGGTCAGCAGCAATCCGGCGGTGCGTGTGTTCGCGGCCGACGCCAAGTCGTTCGGCACGCCCGACAAGTTCCCGATCGTGGCGACCAGCTATCGCCTGGCCGAGCACTTCCACTATTGGACCAAGAACGTGCACGACAACGCCGTACTGCAGCCCGAGATGTTCGTCGAGATCGGCGAGCGGCTGGCCAAGGCCAAGGGCATCGCCGACGGCGACTGGGTCGAGGTCTCGAGCCAGCGCGGCTCGATCAAGGCCAAGGCCTGCGTCACCAAGCGTATCCGGCCGATCATGGTCGACGGCAAGCCGTGCGACATGGTGGGCCTGCCGATCCACTACGGCTTCGTCGGTCTGACCCGCAAGTCGCAGCCGGTCAACACGCTGACGCCGCCGGTCGGCGACGCAGCGGCCCAGACACCCGAGTACAAGGCGTTCCTGGTCGACGTTAAGAAGACCACGCCGCCTGCGTCACAGCAGGCCACGGTTTAAGGGGAGGGTGAAATGTCCGCACTGCAAGCCCTCGACCTTCGCCGCCGCTCCGCTTCCTCGGTACCGCCGCTTCCCGCCGGGAAGCCTGCCGCCGTCGAGGTCGCCAAGCTAATCGATGTCTCCAAGTGCATCGGCTGCAAGGCCTGCCAGGCGGCGTGCCTGGAATGGAACCAGCTCGACCAGTCGATCGGCTATTTCGACGGTAGCTACAACAACCCGACCGACCTGACGCCGGCCTCGTTCACGGTGATGCGCTACGCGGAGTACGAGAACGGCGACAACCTCGAATGGCTGATCCGCAAGGACGGCTGCATGCATTGCGACGACCCGGGCTGCCTGAAAGCCTGCCCGTCGCCGGGCGCCATCGTGCAGTACACCAACGGCATCGTCGACTTCGTGTCGGAGAACTGCATCGGCTGCGGCTACTGCGTGAAGGGCTGCCCGTTCAACATCCCGCGCATCTCCAAGGTCGACGCCAAGGCCTACAAGTGCACGCTGTGCTCCGACCGCGTCGTGGTCGGCCAGGCGCCGGCCTGCGCCAAGGCCTGCCCGACCCAGGCGATCGTGTTCGGCACCAAGGCCGAGATGATTGCCCATGCCGACAAGCGCATCGCCGACCTGAAGTCGCGCGGCTACCAGAACGCCGGCCTGTACAATCCGCCCGGCGTCGGCGGCACGCACGTCATGTACGTGCTGCACCACAACGACAAGCCGTCACTTTATTCCGGCCTGCCCGACAATCCGCGGATCAGCCCGCTGGTCGGCCTGTGGAAGGGCGCGATGAAGCCGATCTCGCTTGCCGTCATCGCCTTCGCCGGCGCCTTCGGCCTGATGCACTACATCGCCAAGGGCCCGAACCGCGTCACCGAGCATGACGAGGAGGAAGCCACCAAGCTCGAACGAAGCAAGGGAGCCTGACCGTGGAAGCTCATCCCGTCAGCCGCTACACGACCGCCGCCCGCATCAACCACTGGATCACCGCGGTGTCGCTGATCCTGCTGGCGCTGAGCGGGCTTGCCCTGTTTGATCCCGTGCTGTTCTTCCTGACCGGGCTGTTCGGCGGCGGCCAGATGACGCGCATCATCCATCCCTGGATCGGTGTCGTGCTGGCCGTCAGCTTCCTCGGCCTCTTCATCCGCTTCTTCACGCTCAATTTCTGGAATCGTGACGACACGGTCTGGATGAAGAACCTCGGCAAGGTCATCAACAACCAGGAAGAGGGCCTGCCCGAACTCGGCAAGTACAACGCCGGCCAGAAGCTGGTCTTCTGGGGCCAGTCGATCCTGATCCTGCTGCTGTTCTGCAGCGGCATCGTGATGTGGGACGCCTACTTCTCGAACTATTTCACGATCGACCAGAAGCGGCTGGCCGCCGTGGCCCACGCGCTTTGCGCCATCGCCGCCATCCTGATCTGGATCGTCCATGTCTATGCCGCGATCTGGGTCAAGGGCACCTTGCGCGCAATGACCCGCGGCTCGGTGACCGGCGGCTGGGCCTGGAAGCACCATCGCAAGTGGTTCCGTCAGGAAGTCGGCAAGCCCTGAGCAGCGACGAGTCCCCGCGTCCCACCACTGCATTCGGCGACAACACGCTGGGCGAGATCGCCGACGGCGATTCCGTCCGCCTGCCGGACCTGTCGACCGTCTTCCATCGCCGCGGCCAGCGCCTCGGCGTTCTCGCCACCGGCCACGAGCTGGAAGGCTTCTTGCGGCTGATCGCAT
>Ga0306921_10008086_pt1 | contig 11101 bp, 10 predicted proteins | sample sta12Cox44000080_FD_203760 | JGI IMG/M metagenome (GOLD analysis project Ga0306921, IMG submission 203760) | Lab enrichment of tropical soil microbial communities from Luquillo Experimental Forest, Puerto Rico - statoxic.12C.oxic.44.000.080 (v2)... | ecosystem: Environmental > Terrestrial >... | reverse complement strand
GACAGCAGGTCGTGGCACATGTGAGATATGTTCGCCGATGTACCGGGAAAGCCGGTGCTCCATCGACCACTCCCGCGAATCATGACTGGTTGGATGAGGCTTCACCCAGGGCGTGATCGAGGGCGTGACAGGCGCTAATCAGGGCAAGGTGCGTAAAGGCCTGGGGGAAGTTTCCCAACGCTTCACCTAAGGGACCCACCTCCTCTGAGTACAAGCCGAGGTGGTTGGCATAGGTCAGCATTTGATCGAGGTTCTGCCTGGCCTCTTCCAGTTTGCCTGCGCGCGTCAAGGCCTCCACTAACCAGAAGCTGCAGATGGAAAACATCCCTTCCACGCCTTGGAGCCCATCGTCTGCTGCGTTCTCACGATAGCGGAAGACATGCGGTTCGTGCATGAGTTCGCGCTGAATACGCTCAATGGTGCGCACCATACGCGGATCGGTCTCGGCCGTAAACCGGGTGAGCGAGATCAGGAGAGCACTCGCATCGACGGCCTCGCTGCCGTAGTACTGCACAAAACTTTGCTTTTCCTCGTTCCAACCGTGTTCCATGATGTCGGTGTAGATGGTATCGCGGGTGGCCCTCCATTCGTCCAGTGGCGCAGGCAGGCTCTGTTCTTGCGCAATACGGATGGCCCGATCAAAGGCCACCCAACACATCACACGGGAGTGCACGAAGGCTCTCCTGCCACCACGCACCTCCCAGATGCCCTCATCTCCGCCCTGCCAGTTCTTCTCCAGCCAATTGAGGAGACGAATGACATAGAGCCAGCCACCATAGTAGACGCCCCGCTTGCGCGTATACACGTAGACCCCATCCAGGAATTCACCAGTGATATCGAGCTGCAATTGCTGGTAGGCGCCATTGCCGATACGGACTGGGCGGCTCTGACGGTAGCCATCCAGGTGATCCAGCGTGCTCTCGGTCATGTCATGTCCGCCATGAATCGTGTACATGGTTTGGAGCGAGCCCTCCTCCTGCACTTCAGCAGCCCGCGCCCGCATCCAGCTCACAAACGCCTCTGCCTCCTCGTGGAAGCCGAGCGTGAGCAGGCTGTGTATGGTTAAGGCGCTATCGCGCACCCAGGTATAGCGATAATCCCAGTTGCGTTCGCCTCCCAGGCTCTCTGGCAAACTCGTGGTGGGAGCGGCCACAAGGGCGCCGGTTGGGGCATAGGTCAAGAGTTTTAAGGCCAGGGCGGAGCGCTGTACCATCTCGCGCCAGCGGCCCTGGTAGCGGCACTGCGCGAGCCAGGTGCGCCAATAGTCTTTTGTCTCCTGCAAGAGCTTTTGATACTGCGTGTGGGAGAAGTGTGGGGGCTCACTCTCGTGTTCGCCTGAGCTTTCTAAGAGAAAATAGGCCCAGTGATCTTGCTGGAGCAGAAACGTGCTGGCAACACCGCCGTGGCCATCTTCCTCCAGGGGCGTGGAAGCAAAAAGCCCCAGGCTCAATGCCCCATTGTGAAAGATGACTCCCCGCTCTGAAAGCGCTAAGGTATGCGTATCGCGTGCATAGTTAAAGGCGGGGCGACAGCTCAGCTCGAGGGTGAGTTGACCTTGCACGATGCGCACAGCGCGTACAATGCGGTGGTGCTCGATGGGCTCCTTGGCAGGTTGGATCGGCATGAAATCGGTGACTTCACCAACCCCTTCATGGGTGAAGAAGCGTGTGATCAAGATATTCGTTTCTGGAAGATAGTACTGCTTGTGCCTCATCGCGGGCGTAGGGCGGGGTGCAATGCTGAAGAAGCCGCCTTTTTCAGCATCCAGCAGAGCCCCGAACACGCTGGGTGCATCAAACGCGGGCAGGCAGCACCAGTCAATGGTGCCATTGGTGCCGACAAGGGCAACGGTATGCAGATCACCAATGATGCCATGCTCTTCAATGGGCAGATAGGTTCCTTCCTGTGGGTGAGACTGTATCATGGGTGTTTTTCCTCCTTTGGACTCAGAGAGAGAATAGACGGGTACTCCTGATGGCTTGGGATTGAAAATAGAGCGATCGCTGCTGGTCATCCGGCTGAGAAGCAGCAGGAGGGGACAACAACGATAAGAAATCGATGTAGTAGACCTTGCCCGGCTGCTGCGCGGTGACCATGTGCGGTGTCCCGAAGAGGCCGAGACCACAGGCGAGGGCGACGAGGAGTCCGAGGGTGCGAAGCCGCATGATGCGTTCTCCAATCTACCCGTGTGCTCACCCACGGTGAGCAGAGGAGTGCATTCCGCTTGACCCAGGATACTCCTCCGCCAATCTGCGGGCAATTGGCATGAAAATACCATCCGTACCACCTTGTGCAGGCTCACGCCATGTGAGCCTAGTAATAACTGGCATGTCAGCAGGCTTTGATTATCTCAAAAAAGGGACGATTTTTCGACAACCTGTAAAGGAAAACCCATCAAAACAGTTATTTTCTACAAAAACATGCTAAAATAAACCATAATTTCTCTATACAAAATCTGTCTAGAGAAAACGGGCGGATACTGTTGGCGAACTATAAGTCTTTATCTTTCAGTGTCTTAATGTTTAGATGAGCGCAAGAACGACTGCACTGCGAGGTCAAATGCAAGCGGTGGGGGCACCGACAAGACGTTTTATGACAAGGTGTTTTGACTAAGTTGTTGAAATATAATTGATTGGAGTTCGCCAACAGTATCCGGGCGTTTAATATATACATTTCGCCGGGGAATCCGACGAGTCAAAGGGATAGGCGGAGTCATGAGGGGAGTTTGGGCGCGAGCGAAGGGGATATTCACCGTCCGCATGAGGCAGAGCCATGTGCGAATGATCGCTGGCTGGTGCCTGTCGCGCCCGTATGGGGGAGAAGCGAGTCAGATGAATTTTTTGGCGCAATCCACACATAAGCGGAATGTGCCATACGGCGTTTGTACCATGCCGGTAGCGCCGGTATCTGACTTTGGAAAGGATTCCTCGCACCGTTCACAGCTGACTGTGTCCTGCGAGTCATCCCGCGTTTCGCTTGTCCCCGGAGAGACCTTTGGCTGTTTCCAATCCTTTGTATTGCCAGGATTGGCGGGTTGAAGTTTTCCAACTGGTTTTAATGACGTGATGGAGCGCAGTTTTATATATTTTTCAATCGCTCCCGTGCACTCAATCTCCAACACCTCACCGCCAAAGAACTCAAATCGGATGGTTCGGGCATAGGACGTAAAGGGGCCAAGCTCCTTGCGGATTGGCCTCGTGACCTTGATACCCATCACATCCAGGAAGAGCGTTGTTTTGCCCTCCCGTATATCTTTCAGTAATTTCGTGTGCGTTCACCTCCTTTCATGTAAGATACACATAGCTTGATTTGACAATACGTTGCATAGGATGCTAAGATCTGTACTGGTACTTAACCTACTTTCCCCTGCAAGTGTTTGGCTTGCAAGGGATGGGTAGATAAACTACCTATCGAGTCTGAGGACTGTAGACAAGCTACAATGACCGCTTGCTGCTTATCCCAGCAGCTGTTGTCGAAAGCCATTGGCCCAGCCGTTAGCTTTCTCTTGCGGTTTCTTCTGCTCCGTCCTGGTCACACTCTCAGTCTCCAGGTAGTGACCCGGATCAGCGGCGATCTGCTTGATCGCGTCTTCTTCAGACTCAGCTCGCACGGACCAGGTCTTTGTGATCTTAAAGTATTTCAGATGACTCACCTCCTTGTCTCAGGGAGACCGTTATCTCATGGATAGGGTCCCTGCTCCTGGCTGGGATTGCTCCCAACCAGTTGGCAGAAACGCTAGCCTTTGGCCGCCTGCTTCACGCGCTCGTCTGCCTGTGCCGCGAAGGTTGGATCAATCTCGATCCCTATATACCTCCGCCCTAATTGCTTCGCTGCCACAGCCGTCGTCCCGGAGCCAACAAACGGATCAAGGACAATTTCCCGCATACGCGAGAAGGCTAAGATTAAGGGCAGCATCGCCATGACGGGTTTCTCTGTCGGGTGCCGCAAGTTTCCGCTGTAGTCCCACTCCAGCACGTCGCGCATGAGTATTGGCGGCGTGTCGGGCACACCCTTGGTGAGCACATACGCTGACTCGTGGCTGTACCGGACAAAGCCTGCGTTTGAGTGATACGGCTTCACAAAGACCAGGTGTCCGACAACATGGAAGCCCGCTGCCTTCCAGGCCGCGAAGAACGTATCAACACGGTTCCAGCCGTAAAAACTAACCAGGAAACTGTTGTACTTGAGCACCCGGTACATCTGTTGGACTGAGGGCATCAGCCACTCGTCCGTCTTGTCATTGGCAATCGATCTGCCGTCGCGGGAGGTATATCCGACCAGGTACGGCGGGTCCGTAATAATACAATCAATACTTCCCGCTGGCATCTGCCGCATCACCTCCACGCAGTCGCCCGGAATTATCCTGTTGACGAAGTCATAAATTTTCATAAAACAGTGCTAAATCTTCTGTTCACCTCCTATCCCAGGGCATAGCGGCCCTGCTCCTGGCTGCCAGCATCAGCTGATAGCCAGTCGGCAGAGCACCTACGGCATGTCCTCCGGTTCGGGTAATGGTTCACCCAACTCCCGGAAGTCCTTTTTGTAGAGTCCCTTGTAGAATTCCCCGACTTTCTCAAGGGCCTCCGCCTCATCCTTGGCCTCGATCGGATAGAACGCAGGCACAAAGACGAGCATTTTGTATATCCTCACCTCGCATACACCTCCTTTCTGTCTCAGGGAGCGATCCCGCTCACCTGCGCCTGATTACCAACCTGAGGCTGATAACCACGCGCAGAGGAGACCACAGAAGCCTCACTGACTGCCTGTTGAGGAACGCGCTGGCGATTTCTGGCGCCCGTTGCGTCTCCCGTTCCCGTTGGTATGCAGTGGCGGTGGTGGAGGAATGTCCGCCTCTGCCCGTTGCCGCCACATGGCCTGCCTGAGGTCTATCTCACGCTGCACCTGTGCGTATGGTTTGCAGATGCCAAAAAAGAGCATTCGCTGCTTGATAGCCGCAATCCGCTCGTCAATCTCCCGCTCGCTCAGTCGCGCTGGTGCGGGGAGTGTCCGGATGGTATGTTCCCGGCCTGAGATCAGGCGAACTCTTGCGGTGTAGCGGGGAAGCGTTGATAGTTCGTTTGCTATTAGATTTTCCTGGTCTATATAGCTACGCAGCTGATACCTGGGCTGAAAAAGCCCGGTATCTGTTAACATCGGCTCTTTGGACAGAACCTGCATCGTTTGGCGAAGCAGGCTGACCAATGCGATGAGCGATGGCCCGGGGGTTTGCCACAGCTTTCGACCATTATGAGACACGCGCTTTGTGGCGTGTCTTTCTTTCAGGTAGGAAAGCAGTGGCGCGTTCTGAAGAAACCCCGGGTCTCCAAAGCGGTTCGCGCTGCGATGAAAACCCTGAAATTCACCGTACTCAAGAAAGCCAATGCGGCAATCGGAGACCATGGCGTGGGGAATCCCTGACCCTTCGGCAATGCCCAGGATGAGCAAGATGAGGGGTGGGAGAAAGAGATCGGCTTTGCCCTCCCGCATGCAGGTGATCAGTGTCTCATTGAGTAAGCCGCGTGCCTCAATGACGGTTTGTTGCGTAATATTGAGAGGGCCGGCCCACAGAGGGCGGCCCATGAGGCTGCCTATGTAGCGTGCCAGATTCTCAAGGGGCAGGAGGTAGCCTGACACGAGTTTGGCAACCGCCGGGTGGGGATGGCCGTGTTTTACCAGGTGTGAGAGAGGATCGGCGACTGGGGCACGGACAGGCTCCTCACCGACAATCTCAGGGGTAGGTGTGGCATCATAGCTCTTACAGATGACTTTTGAGTCCTCGCCATTGGTTCGGAATGAAATGATATTACCGGCCTGAAGAGCAGCCGCCTGATTAAGCTCATCCAGTTGCGCCAGCGTTTGATTACATAAAAAAGTAATAATCTTAAATTTTCTAGACTCGGCCAAAAGTGTCGCAAAATCAGAGGTCGCGAAGCGTTGGTACTCATCGCAAAAGAGAAAAAAGGGCCGCCGCTCCTGCTCCGGGGTATCGGCCCTGCTGAATGCAGCGAGGAGTATTTGGCCTATGAGCACTGAGCCCAGGAGGCGGGAGGCCTCTTCGTACTGGGGCGAAAGCGACACGAGAAGGATTTTCCCCTCGTCCATGATCTCGCGGAAATTCAGGGTCGTCTTCGACTGGCCAACGATATTCCGGATGAGGTCCTGATCGAGAAAACTGACCACCTTGTTCAACGTGGACGCGGTTAATTCGTCCCTATCGCGTTGTGAACGGTGATCGTAGGCCTCCCAGAACGATGAAATAGAGCTATTAGTAAGGCTCTTTGCCATTACCTGGCGTATCCCTTCGTGTTGTAACAGGAGGGGAATCTCCGTAAAGGTCGCATCAGGACTATTTTCAATCAGCGTTCGTGTAATAGCTCTGAGAACCATCATCAATCTTGGAGTCTCCGTGCCAGCTCCCCAGACCTTCTCGAAGACGTGGGACACAAAGGACGAGGTGGCGGCTATATTTTTGATGCTTCGCGGCTTTGGGCAGGAAAAGAGGTTTATTCCCACGGGATTGTCGGCGGAATCCGCGAGATCAAGAAGATACACCTTCTTGAGAAATTCCGGCGGTATCCCGGATAGGACAGAGCGAATTAAGTCGCCATGGGGCTCGACGACACAGACCCCGTGATTATCGCGAATTGCCGAGAGGATCATATTACCAACTAATGTCGTTTTCCCGGTGCCGGTTGAGCCGATGGCAGCGCTGCTGAGGCGCTGGTCGTCAAGGGAGATTGAGACCTCCTCATTCGAGTGGATGTCTGTGCCCAAAACCGTGATCGTGTTCTCGTTCCACTGGGGTTTGCGGGGCACGGACGCGGTTGTCCGGTCGTTTTGCCCTGATTGCCCAGACGCAACAGGCGCCGGGGTGCCGGGTATACCCGGTGCCTCATTGAGAACTGGCTCAGGATGATTTGCGGGGGCAGCGGCGTCCGGCGTTGTGGCCTCAGGCGGCGTCGGCACACCTTTGATAAAAGCTATCAGATTATCCTTCATAGTCCGGATAAAGGTTCTGAACGCCATGAGATTCCTCCTGTTGCTGTAGGGGTGTGAAAAGAGAAACGGCCTGGCGGGTGTATGGTCTCTGCCAGAGCCGATCGAGAAAAAGGGCCTGGGCCTCCTCTATATCCTGACCCATACCTGCGAAGAGGAAGACATCTTTCCAGGCCGTCAGGCGCAAATTGGCAAGAAGTTCCTCAGTCCATTGGCAAAGCGTCTTTGTACGCGCCTCACGATACTCGCTCGTCCCGATGGTCAAGTAGCACATTTGCACTGAGGGCGTCCCGAAGTACTGTTCGTACTGTCCACTCCAGATGAGGCTGAGACGCTCACGAAGAAGGGTGAGATACTTTGTTTTGGACTCTGTCCCCTGGTCTATTTCAATCCACAAAGCGAAGCGGCGGCCATCCGGCAGCTTCACGTGTACCCACGAGTCGGGAATCACTGCTGAAGGAGCCTGGCGGCCCTCCCTGATTGTCGGCAGGCGCGGTGGGCGCCGCTCCATCTGGTAACAGGTGCGACTCTCAATGATCTCGTAGCCATCATGCTCACGCACGAAGAGCCGAAGAGCAATATGGAATAGTCCGATAGCGCTGTTGTGGGTAAGAAGACTAAAGCTCGCTTGACTCAGCTCATATGGCCTTGCCCACCAGACCGTCTCCTCCACTCCAAGCTCCCGCAGAGTGAGCGCGCCAATTCTGCCCAGGGTATAGATAAACTCACCGTTGCCGCGGGCACGGGTGAGACTCACCCTCAGGAGGTAGCCGTTGGCAACCAGCGTATGCAGCGTCTCGCCCGCGTGGGTGTATGAGCCCAGCGAGAACAAGAGGCGCCAGATCGCCTTACGGGTGAGAAACCGCAGCTCGCTGACCAGGAGTAAAATCTGCTCCTGCGTGTGGTTAAGGCCCCGGCGCTTTACCCGGGGCTGTTTTGCTGTTTTGTCCATTGCCATAGGCTCTGGCCTCAGACGCCGCGCGGCTAGTCCGTAAACAAGGCTGGCGCGGTGGAAGCGGCGCGCTCAACGGGCCGCACGAACGAGCAAACCCCGGCCACAACCCGCTTCCCCGAACTCGCAAGGGCAACCCGCATGAAATGAACGGCCTCAGGGCTAACCAGGGCGACAACAACCATGCGGGAAGACTGCCCGCCCGGAATGAGCGCGCTTGTCTCCAGAGCCAGCGCTTGCTGCTGGGAGAATTTCTCCTGAGGCCGCCCCGCAACGGCGATAAGCGGATGAAGGGTCTGGCCAAAGGTCACGCTCAGGGGCGATCCGGTCAAATCCCGTGGCTCCCGCTCTTTCTCTCCGATATGGAGAGCGGAAAGCCTGCTGACAGATTTACGCAATGGTTCTAAAACTACTAAGGAAACTGGATCAGGCCCAGTGAGCTCCCTGCTGCTTGCCCTTTTGGACATCTCAGCAAGGGCTTGCAAGAGCAGTGAGACGCTTCGCTTCGTCGACTGATCTCCTGGGCTCAGGGTTCCCTGAAGGCCAATGCGGGTGCCGGATACCCCGCCGGGGCCTCTGCCGACGATTTGAAATGTCATACGCTGGGAATCGCCAAGAGTGTTTAGCGCTGCTAAGGTATCCTCCGATGTGTCAACGGTCACCAGAACGGAAGACAGATCACGGTGTACGGGCAACGCGTCCTGGACCCGCACGACAAGAGGCTTGGGCGTCAGAGTAAGGGTCGGAAACTGTTTGCGAAGAACCACCTCGCCAAACTCTTTCGCGCGATTTTCCTTGGGATCAGCGAGCAGCAACGTTGGCTCGTAGAGCTTGAGTGTCGAAGATTTCAGCTCCCTGGCGGTGGTGAGTGCCCCGCGATTGGTGCCGAACCAACCAAGATTATCCCTGGCCATAGGTATTCCTCCTTCTGTGTTACGCCGCATCACAGGTTGAAACGAGCGTTATCTCAGTCGCGCCAAGCGCCTGAAACGCTTTCTGCCACACTTCATGAAGCCGCGCGTAGGCCACGCTGCGGGAACCGGACTGGCCGGAATGCAGACCACAGGCCACGAGTGGAATCCCCTGCAAGTCTGCGGCAAGCCGGTTTCTTTTCAGCCACGACAAAAAGTCGCGGGCTGGGGGGACGTTCTTCTCAAAGTTATATCCCCCTGGTGTTATCTGGACCATATCTGAGAGAACGGAGAGACGGTATGAACCACGGCGCTCCCGAAGGAGCCTGACCACGACGCTTATTGCCTCGGCTATCGTTGAGGCATATTGCTGCGGCGGTCCGAAGACAAGGCGGCTCAGCTCCACGCGCGAGCCCAGGATATATGCAATTCGCTCGCCCAAGGGCAGTTGGTGAGGAACGGTCAGCTGAAAGATGGGTCCCGTATCCCGAGACCCGACCATCTCAACTAACAGGGTGGATTCAGGGCGCACAAGGGACTCTGTAACCCATTTGTCAAACAACCCCAGCAATTTAGTATTGGTGCAGGAGGCGCCCTGCGTGCTCGCTGAGCGGTCGCACACGATCCCGCTATGATGGATGGGCGCCTGGGTTCCGGCTGCGGAAATTGTCTCCCAGATACCCGTTAGGGGCGATACGTCAGGAAACACAACAAGTTTTGAGGCGCCCGGTGTTGTCAGAGCGGGTGGGCGGCATCCTTCACGCACAGTAAGCCCTGGCCGGTTGCCCGCAGCCCCCTCGCGTGCATCGCGAAGAAAGTCCCCCTTTGATTTCGACACCGGGGCTTTCCAATGGTCGGGAATGCAGGCCACAAAGAAGGGCCGGGAGGCTGAACGATCCGACCCTATCGACCAGATCGTGAATGTGGAGCCTGGACGGTGGGCGGCATCCTTTGAAAACGTGTTAAAGTGGGCCTTGCGCTCCCCGGGCTCGCAGGTGACGCTCTGCCCGTTCGTGAGACAGAACAGGTGGTAATGGAGCGCGTCAGCACGCGCAGAGGCAGCGGTATTCCCGCCGCAGCCGGTGAGCGCAAGGCCCGAAACAAGGAGCAACAGGTGGAGAACGCTAATACAGGTTTGCCGTGCCATAGACACCCTCCTTGATGGGTTAAAGTTCGTGCCACTGACCTTCTGTGAGTAAGGGTCGGGTAACGCGGTAGCGCGGGGCAGGTGTCGCCCGGGAAGGAGTATCCTTGGCTTCTGTGAAAGTCTCGCCGGAACTCTGCGGGGAAAGGCAGACAGGCTCCTTGGGCACCAGATGCTTCTTATACCGCCTGGCAAAGTGCAAATAGAAATTGCGATCGCTCTCCAGGGCTGCCACAAGCGTTGTCAAATAGATCGCTGCGGCCTCCTGTTCATACGTAAGCCTCTCCCGCCATTGCCGCTGGGCTGATTGGACGTGCTCGGCTATGGCCCGGCGTCTGGCATCAATATTCGCTTGCGCCAGAACAAGCGGCGCCCGCTTACTCTCCAGAATCTCCACGAGGTCATGCCGTTGGTTACGGGGCAGATGGAGTTGGTCATTCGCCTGAGACTGTCTGGCGTGCTCTGCCTGTAGGTCAGAGCGACGCTGCCAGTAGGAGCTCTCAGCGATCTTCTGGTGCAGGCAGGCTGCCGCGGCTGGCATCAAAACCGTGAGACACACAAACACAATGCTGGCCGTGTTGAAGCCGCCGGTTTGGCCAGCCGTCGCATCATTGGTTGTGCTATGGCGAAGGAAGGCAATAGAGAGCGTAAAAATGAAAAGAAACACGCAGAGAAAAAGCAGGCGAACAAGCCTCAACGCTGAGGGAAGCGGGCCTGCCGTCTCCCACCCTGTAGCAATTTTTAAAGCATTACTCAGAAGACTATTCCAGACAAACATCAACCCCACAGTCGTCGAAATGGCCAGGGCCACAACTCCGGCGACAAACAGCGGGGCACGCGCAAACTCGAAGGCGATGTTCGATGGGTCAAAGCCAAAGTAATCCAGATACGGCCAGACGATCTGAATCGTCTCTACAAGGAGAAGGAAGGCAATAGCCAGATACCCGAGTACTGGAAACCACGGGAACGGAAGCTGTTGCCGGGACCGCTTTTCGTCTTGACGCGCGAGGGTCGTCTTCCCCGGCTCTCCTTCACGAATGGCCGCAATCTCATCCATGACGAGCTTTTCAAGCGCTTCTTCAAGGGCGCGAAGGTCGG
>Ga0306921_10008085_pt1 | contig 11102 bp, 8 predicted proteins | sample sta12Cox44000080_FD_203760 | JGI IMG/M metagenome (GOLD analysis project Ga0306921, IMG submission 203760) | Lab enrichment of tropical soil microbial communities from Luquillo Experimental Forest, Puerto Rico - statoxic.12C.oxic.44.000.080 (v2)... | ecosystem: Environmental > Terrestrial > Soil... | reverse complement strand
GAGCGAGGTCGCGGCCCAGCCTTGGCGAGCCGAGGCAAACAGGGTCGGGAAGTCGAGCTGCTCGTCGTTGGCCTCGAGCGCGGCGAACAGGTCGAATACCTCGTCGTGCACCTGATGGGGCCGGGCGTCGGACCGGTCGACCTTGTTGATCAGCACGATCGGGCGCAAGCCAAGGCGCAGCGCCTTGCCCAGCACGAACTTGGTCTGCGGCAGGGGACCTTCGGCGGCATCGACCAGCAGCACCACGCCGTCGACCATCGACAGGATGCGCTCGACCTCGCCGCCGAAATCGGCATGGCCCGGCGTGTCGACGATATTGACGCGCGTACCCTTCCAGACGACCGAGGTCGCCTTGGCGAGGATGGTGATGCCGCGCTCGCGCTCGAGGTCGTTCGAATCCATGGCGCGCTCGGCAACCTGCTGGTTGTCGCGGAACGTGCCGCTCTGCTTCAGCAGGCAGTCCACCAGTGTCGTCTTGCCATGGTCGACGTGCGCGATGATCGCGACGTTGCGGATATCCATCTATCGTCCGGGAGGGGTTCTTGGGCGCGGTATATACGCATGAGCCATGACAACGGCAAGGCAGGTTGAGCGGGCGTCTTGCCGCTGGCACATTTGCAGGATGCGCAAACGCTCCTTCACCATTGGCGGCCACCAGACGAGCATCGCGCTCGAGGACGCCTTCTGGAACGAGCTGACCGCGCTGGCCAAGGCCCGCCACCTTTCGCTGAGCGCGGTGGTGGCGGAAGTCGACAATCAACGCGGCGAAGCGGGCAACCTCACGAGCGCGCTCAGGCTGCATGTGCTCGAGGCGCTGAAGCGCAAGATCAGTCGAGCTTGAAACCCTTGCGGCGCACGAAAGCGCCGAAATCGGCGCGTTCCGGCACCGAATATTGCCGCGCCTTGTCCTCGGACCAGCCGTAGCTGCCGCTCACGCCGAATTTGTCGGTGTAGCGCTGGGTTTTGTAGGGCTGCTGGGCCTCGCGCCGCTTGTCGTAGGCCACGATCTTGTCCTTCAGCCCGCTCTCGTCATAGCGGTCGCGATGGATGGTCACGTCGAGGCCGAGCCTCGGGCTCATCACGCCCTCGAAGGACGGCCAGCCCACGCCCAGCGCCGCCACGGGAAAGACATGATCGGGCAGGCCGAGGATGTCGGAGACGGCCTGCGCATGATTGCGGATGGCGCTGATCGGGCAGCTGCCCAGCCCGGCGCGGTCGGCCGCGGCGACGAAGGTCGCCAGCACGATGCCGGCATCGACCGAGGCATTGAAGAACGGGTCGAGATAGTCGTTCACGAACGGCCGGTCGCGCCACTGGAACAACAGGCGGTGGCGCCGGTTGTTGGCGCAGAACACCAGGAACACCGGCGCGGCCTTCACCCAGGGATTGTCGGGCAACAATGCCTCGAGCTTCTCGCGCTGACCCCTGTCGGAGACGATCACGATGTCGGCCTGCTGCAAGTCGCTCTTGGAGGGCGCCGACAGCGCCACCGCGCACAGCGTCTCGAGCAGCGCCGGATCGACCGGCTTGTCGGTATATCGCCGGATCACCCGGCGGTTGGCCATGTCGGCCAGGACATCGACGCCTTTCGGCGCCTCGGTGAGAGCAGGCGCGGAACCGAACCGCGCCTTGAGCGCCGTCAGCAATCGATCGAGCAAGACAACTCCTACTGGCGTACTAGCGGCCGAACAGGCCGGGGATGGGGTTGGGGATGGAGGGGATCGGCACGTTCGGGATGATCCTCTCGACCGGCGATAGCACCTGGTTCGGCACGCTCGTCAGCGTGTTGACGAAGCCCGGCGGATCCTTGGCCGTGCCGCGCACCACGTTGTAGCTCGGACTGGAGAGCGGTCCGCGCACGGTCGCGATCATGTAGGGCGCCGAGCCATCCTCGGCGATCATGATGTTGACCGTGGTGTCGGTGGTCGAGGCCGCAAGATTGGTGCGCGTGGCGATGCTTGCGGTGGCGCGGTCGCCCTGGATCAGCAGACCGCGGTCGCTGAGCACGCCGCCCGCGATGTCGACCTGGCCCGAGATCGGATTGTCGCGATTGACGAAGCGGTTCAGCACCAGCGACGCGGCGTTGAGGAGATTGCTCACGCCCACGCCGCCGCGCTGGCCGACGATGCCGAGCGCGCTGCCCAGCGTATTGTCGATCACGCCTCCGACCGCCCCGGCCGCCGCCGAGCCGATCATGGTCAACGCCTTGTCGGCGCCGACGAAGAGATGGCCGCTGAGCTGCGCGCCGCCCGCCATCGAGCTCCTGACCTGGGCGGAGGTCGCGCCGGCGGCTTTCACGGTGAGGCCCGAGGCATTCAGCTTGCCATCGACAGTGACCTTGACCGCGCCGCCGAACTGGTTGCTGCCGGACATGCTGCGCAGCATCTCGCCGACGCCAATGTTGCTGGCATTGCCCTTGAAATCGAGGGCGAGGTGGCCGGGTTTGCTGCCGTCGACCACGCCCGAAAGGTCGAGGCCGCCGCCATAGAGTCCGCCCCTGAAGTGCGAGATCGTGAGCACGCCGTCCTTCAGGGTGATCGCCAGATCGGCGTTGGAAATGTGCAAGGGCGAGCTGATTAGGGTGCCGGCCACCAGCCTCACCGAGGCGTCGAAGGCGCGCATCGCCGTGGTGTCGATCGGCGCCGCAGCCGGTGCCGCCGGCGGCCGGCCGCGCGCCGCGGTCGGCGGCGGACTGCCGGTTCCGAGCTTGTCGACATCGAGCAGCGAGGTCTTGAGATCGGCCGTGATGCTCGGCCGGTCCGCCACCTTGGCGTCGACCGTACCCTCGATGGTCTGGCCGTTCGCCGTCACGCTGCCCTTGTAGCCGATGGTCGAAGGTGGACCCTTGGCCGCGCCCGGCATGGTGAGCGTGCCGTTGACCTGCGCGGTCTGGCCCTGGGCGCTGACATTGAGCTGCTTGAACGTGACCGCCTCGATCGTGCCGTCGATGCCGCCGCTCGCCCGCACCATGCCGAGATCCGGCGGCGCCGTGCCGCCGACGATCTTGAGCACGCGGCCGATGTCGGGTGCCTCGAAGTTGAAGGCGATGTCGGGATGAGGCAACGACGAGTCGAAGTCGGCGACGCTGCCGCGCACGGCGAGCCGCGCCCCGCCCAGGTTGGAGACCTTGATGTCGTTGAGCTTCAGCGTGCTGCCATGCAGGGCGATGTCGATTTCGACGCCGCCGATCGCCTCCTTGTTGTAGATCAGCTTGGCCACCTTGGCCTTGAGCCCGAAGGACGGACCCGCCGCCGGCTTGGCAGACGGGGCCGGCGGCGATGCCGTCGTCGCCGCGGGCTTGGCGCCGCCGGCCGGCTTGGCGAGGAAGGGATCGAGATCGAGGGTGTCGAATTCGAGGTTGGTCACGATTGACAGCGGCACGCTGAACGTCACCACCACGCCGCCGGTGCCCTTGACGTCGTCGAGCTCGAAGGCGGCGTTCGTCACCTGCACGTTGCCGCCGGACGACGCCATACGGCCCTTGAGGCTGAGGCGCGTCAGCTTGTCGGCCGGTATCTGTGAGACGTCGGCGTCGAGCCACTTCAAGGTGTCGCGCAGCTTGGGCCCGACCAGGCTGAACTCGCCGCTGACCGTGGGGCGATTGGGATCGCCCGACATCGTCGACTTGGCCTGCAGCACCATGTCGCCGGGCAGCGTGGCGCTGAGCTTGGGCACCGCCACCGCGCCGCCCTTGGCATCGAGATCGAGCGCGACGTTGCGGATCGCCTCCTTGTGATAGATGACCTCGTTGGCCTCGATCGAGAGCTTGGCGGTGAGGCTGGTCAGCATGCTGTCGCCGCCGGCTGCGGCAGGTGCAGCGGCCGGCGCCGCAGGCTTTGCACCGGCGGTCGTCGGCGCCGGCGACTCCCGTAGCCCGGCCAGCGCGCGATCGAGATCGATCTTAGGCAGCACCAGCTTGCCGTCGACGGCGAGCGCGGGTTTCAGCGTCACCGACAACGAGCCCGAGCCGCTGTCGCCCGCGAGCGCGAGCTTGAAGTCCGTGGCGGCGAACTTGGTCTGCGACACCTCGATGCCGCCATCGAAGCTGAACTTGCTGGCAAGCAGCGGCGGCAGCACCGGCACCGGCTGGCCGGCGAGGCTGATCAGAGTGGCGATGAAGCCGGTCAGCGACTCGGCCGAGACGGAGGCGACGCCGGCAAGGCTCGCATTGGGTCCGAGCTCGCTCAGCGTACCCTTGAAGGTGAGCTTGCCGCCGCCCGCCTCCAGCGCGACGCTGGCCGGCAGCCCATTGCTCCCCTTGGTGCCGACGCTGAGGTCGATCCTGAGCGGCGCGCCATTGACGGTGGCGCCGCCCTGCAGCCCGTAGGGGCCATCGAGGGAGCCCACCGAAGCCGAGAAGTTGGCCTTGTCCGCCACGACCGAGACGCCTGCCTTGGAATCGCTGAAGATCAGCGTGCCGTTCTCGATGACCAGGCGGCCGAGCGAAATCGGCTTGGCCGACGCGGGCTTGGGCGCGGCAGGCTTGGCCTCGGCGACCGACGGCGTGAACTCCCAGTTGGGCTTACCCTCGGCGTTGATCTCGAGCACGATCTTGGGCTCGACCAGCGTGACCTCGCTCACCTCGATATCGCCGACCAACAGGGCGAGCAGTGACGGCCGCACGGTGACCGACTTGACCTCGACCATGTTGGGGTTCTTGGCGCCCGCGACGTTGAAGAACTTCACGCCGGTCACGCTGACTTCCGGCAGCGGCAGGAGCGACAGCGATACCGGTCCGTCGATCACCAGGTCGCGGCCGGTCGCCTTCTTCACTTCGGAAACGATCTGGGGCTTGTACTGGTTGAGGTCGAAGAAGGACGGCGCAATCAACAGCGCCACGATCAGCACACCGATCACACCGCCCGCGCCAATCAGGACCTTCTTGCGCGTCGAAGGGCTCATGGTCTTCCCCCCTTAGATCTGGCGGAGAAACACTAGCGCATTGCCTGCAAGCGCGGCATAGAGAAATTGAGGATTGTTACATGGCCGACATCGTCAACCTGAAACGCGCGCGCAAGGACAAGGCGCGGCGCGAGCATGAGCGCGAAGCCGCGGCGAACCGCCTGCGCTTTGGCCGCACCAAGGCGCAGAAGAGCGCCGACCAGGATACCGCGACTCGCAGCCGCCGAACGCTCGACGACAAGCGGCTGGAGCCCGACGAGTCCGACGACCGTAGCTAGCGCTGCGTCGGACGGGTGAGGGTCAGGCGATCGAAGAAATCCCGCGTCGCCTGATCAGCGCCCGGCCCCGCCACGGCGCGCACATTGGTGAGCTCGAGCCGACGGCCGCTCAGCGCATCGATCAGCACCGGATCGAGCGGGCTGCTGTCGGCGCGGTCGACCAGCTCCATCGGCTTACCGTTGCGCGAGGCGACGCCGAAGCGGTCGCCCCACTGCTTCAGTCCGACGATGACGGTGAACAGGGCGGCACCCTTGTCGGTCAGGCGATATTCGTGGCGCAGCGGGCGCTGGCGGTAGGCCGTCTTGCGGAAGATGCCGGCCTCGACCAGTTTCTTCAGCCGCGCCGTCAGAACATTGCGCGCGATCCCGAGATTCTCCTGGAAGTCGTCGAACCGGCGCACGCCATAGAAAGCATCGCGCACGATCAGCAGCGTCCACGGCTCACCCACGACATCGAGCGCCGAGGCAATCGAACAGTTCATCTGCTCGTAGGAGGTGCGCCGCATGGTCAAATTATAGGTCGCCGCAGTCGGAGCGCAAATCGGTCAGGTCTGCGAAGCGGTCCTTGAAAAGTGCAACAGTGCATACCCAAACGCCGCCGACAGTAGCGAACCGGCCAGCACGCCGAGCCGCACCAGCGGAAGGTGATGATCGTCACCGAAGGCGAGCGTGCCGATGAACAGGCTCATGGTGAAGCCGATGCCGCCGCAGGCGCCGACGCCGTAGAGCTGGCGCCAGGTCGCGCCGGCCGGCAGGCGCGCGATGCCGAGCGCGATCAGCGATGCGGCACCTGCGAAGATGCCGAGCTGCTTGCCGAGGAAAAGCCCGGCCACGACGCCGAGCGTCACCGGATCGACCACCATGGCGGCCGTCAAATCGCCCAGCTTCAGGCCCGAATTGGCGAAGGCGAACACCGGCAGGACAAAAAACGACACCCAGGGCTGCAGCCCGTGCTCGAGCCTGATGTAGGGACGCTGGTCGGGCGCCGTCGTGGGGTAGGCGAGCGGCAGGCAGAAGGCCAGCACCACGCCGGCCAGCGTGGCATGGACGCCCGACTTCAGCACGCACACCCAGAGGGCCACGCCGACCAGCAGGTACGGCCCGTTTCGCCGCACGCCGGACAAATTGAGCGCCAGCAGCACCAGGATGCACAGCCCGGCCAGAACCAGCGACAGGGTCGAAAGGTCGGCGGTGTAGAAGATCGCGATGATGACGATGGCGGCGAGGTCGTCGACGATCGCGAGCGTCAGCAGAAAGAGCTTGAGCCCGGCCGGCACGCGCTTGCCAAGCGCCGCCAGGATGGCAACGGCGAAGGCGATGTCGGTGGCGGACGGGATCGCCCAGCCGCGCAGCGCCACCGGATCCTTCCAGGTGAAGACGGCATAGATCGCCGCCGGCAGGAGGATGCCGCCCAGCGCCCCGGCGATCGGCAGGGCGATCTGCGCGGGCTGCGAGAGTTCGCCCTCCACCACCTCGCGCTTGATCTCGAGCCCGACCAACAGGAAGAAGATCGCCATCAGGCCGTCGTTGATCCACAGCATCAACGGCTTGCTGAGGCCAAGCGTGCCGAACGCCACCGTGAGCTTGGTCCCGAGCAGCCGGTCGGCCATCCAGGCCAACGGCGAATTGGCGAGCAGCAGGGCAAGCACCGCCGCCGCCAGGAGCGGCAGCGCGCTTCCCGCCTCGCTCTGCAGCACGGCCGCCAGACGCTTCATACCGGCGCCTTCATAGAGCGGCTTCCAATTGGATGGAACCGCCAAGCGGTTCCATCCAATTGGAAACGCGTTGTCCGAGGCGCCTCGATCAAAGGCATAGGGCGCCCGGCTGGCTCAGCCGGACGCCCTATGCTCTAGCAAAACGCCCGAGTCTTGCGACCCGGGCGTTTGCCGAAATCAGTTCTTGTCGGACTATTCCCTGTCCTGTCCCATGAACATCATGAGGAACTGGAACAGGTTGATGAAGTCGAGATAGAGGCTGAGCGCGCCGAAGATCGCGACCTTCTCCGCCGTGTCCGAGCCCCAGGCGTCGGCATACTGTTCCTTGATCCTCTGGGTGTCGTAGGCGATCAGGCCCGAGAAGATCAGCACGCCCGCGACCGAGATGATGAAGGTCATCGTGCCCGACGGGAAGAACATGTTCACCAGGCTGGCCAGGATCAGACCGATCAGGCCCATGAACAGGAACTTGCCGAAGGCGCTCAGGTCCTTCTTGGTGGTGTAGCCATAGAGGCTGAGCGCACCGAACGACGCCGCCGTCACGAAGAAGGCGCGCGCCACCGAGGCGCCGGTGTAGCGGAACAGCAGCAACGACAGGCTAACGCCCATCAGCGCCGTGACCGCCCAGTAGATCGCCTGGAGCCCGCCGACGCTCATTTGCGCCGCCCGGAAGCCCATCAGCAGCAGCAGGCCGAACGGCGCGAAGATCGCGATCCAGCCGAGCACGTTCAGCCCGGCCACGCCGCGCGGCGTCACCTCGAAGAACAACGCTGCCAGCGACGGCACGTTGAACAGGGCGAAGGCCACGATGCCCGAGAGCGCCAGGCCCGACGCCATGTAGTTATAGACCTTGATCATATGGGCGCGCAGACCGGCATCGAACGTTGCCTGGTCGGCGATCACGCCGCCGCGACCAAAGGTGTTGAAGTTCTGGTTCGCCATAGTCTTAAGCCTCCGTCGGGGCCTCATTGGCGAGCCCCTTTTCGCCCGCCAATGTGGGCACGCAGCCCAAGTGAATCAATAGCGTTTCGGTACCGTATATTACGTCCAAAAGACGGGTTTGGCGTCATTCATTGCGCAGCAAGGCCAGCGGGCGTTGCCGCAAGGCCACCAAGGTGCCGGCCAGGCCGAATGCCAAGGTGAGCGCCATGGCGCCCAGGGCAACCGCGACAGCGACCGCCGGCAGGAAGGTCCAGTCCAGCCGCATCAGGCGGCTCACCACCAGCCAGGCCCCCAAAGTACCCACAGCCAGGGCGGCGAGCGCCGTCGCCAGCCCGAGGGCCGCGAACTCCCAGGCGAAGATGCCGGCGATGCGCGCCCGCGTGGCGCCCAGCACCTTCATGACCACCGCCTCGTGGATGCGCCGCCGCTGGGTGGCGAGCATGGCACCGGCCAGCACCAGGATGCCGGCCAGGATGCTTAGAAGCCCGATCAGCCGGGTCGCCAGCCCGATATTGCCGAGCACGTCCGACGCCGTCTCGATGGCGTCGCGAATGCGGATCACGGTGACGTTGGGGAAGCGGTCGGTGACGACGTTGAAGATCTGGTCCTCCGCCTGGGGCGTCGCCTTGACCGTGGCGAGGAAGGTGTGCGGCGCCTTGTCGAGCAGGCCGGGCGAGAACACGAACACGAAATTGATCGACAGCGTCTGCCATTCGATGCGCCGCAACGAGGCGATCCGGGCGTCGATGTCGCGGCCGAGCACGTTCACCGTGATGCTGTCGCCCAGCCCGATGCCGAAGGCACGGGCCAGCTCAGCGTCGAAGGAGACGAGCTGCGGGCCGCTATAGTCGGCCGGCCACCAGTCGCCGGCGACGATACGCGAGCCTTCGGGCGGCCTGGCCGAATAGGTGACGCCGCGGTCGCTGTCGACCGCCCAGCGCGCATCGGATGGCACCTTTACTTCGCTGACCGGCTTGCCGGCGACCTTGACGATGCGGCCGCGCAACGAGGGCACCTTGTCGAGCGGGCCGGCGCCCGGCACCGCCGCGATGGCCTTCTCGAAGTCGGCGATCTGGGTCGACTGGATGTCGACGAAGAAAAACGCCGGCGCGTCCTTGGGAATCCGCCGCGTGATCTGCTCGCGCAGATTGCCCTCGATCAGCGCCGTCGCCACCAGCACGGTGAGACCGAGCCCGAGCGACAGCATGACGATGGGCGTGGGCGCCCCAGGACGATGGAGGTTGGCGAGCGCCAAGCGAAGCGCGGCGAACTTGGGCTTGCCGACACGGGCCGCCACCGCCATGACGCCGCGCGCCAGCAGCGGAAAGGCGATGAAGGCGCCGATCGCGCCCAGCACGAAGTAGCCCGCGATGCGCCGGCTGTCGGCGGTGAACACGGTGAAGCCGGCGAGCAGCACGGCGGCCGCGGCGATCAGGGCGAGGTCGCGCCAGCCAAGCCGGCCACGATCGACCGCAGCGCCGCGCATCAGGGTGGCTGCGGGTACGCGGCGCGCCCGGATCAACGGCAACAGCGCGAACAGGAGCGACACCAGGAGGCCAAAGGCGGCCGCGGTGGCAAGCGGCTGGGCATAAAGCGCCACGCGGGCGCGCACCGGCAGGAGGTCGGCGATCAGCGATTGGGCGAGGAACGGCACCGCCGCACCGACGGCGACACCGACGGCGATGCCGAGCAGCGCCAGCGCCGCGAGCTGCAGGAAATAGGTGGTGAAGACCAGCCGCTCGGGCGCGCCCAGGCACTTCAGGGTCGCAATGGTATGAAGCCGCGTCGCGAGAAAGCTCGAGATGGCGTTGCCGACGCCGACGCCGCCCACCAGCAGGGCCGCGAGCCCGATCAGGCCGATGAACTCGGTCAGCCGGTCGAGCCAGAAGCGGATGCCGCCGCCCGCCTCGGCCAAGCCACGTACCCGCCAGCCGGCGTCGGGATAGCGGTCCTTGATGGTCTCGACCATGCCGCGGTCGGACACGCTGGGCGGCAGACGCAGGCGGTACTCCCAGGTGAGCAGGCTGCCGGGCTGGACGATCCCCGACTCGGTAAGCGCGGCGAAAGGAATCAGCAGTCTCGGTCCCAGGCTGGCGAAGGCGTTGAGGCCGCGATCGGGCTCGCGCTGGATCACGCCACGCAGCTGCACCGTCGCTTCGCCCACCTTGACGCGCTCACCAAGCTTCACGTTCATGCGCCGGAGCGCCGCCTCCTCGACCACCGCGCCCCATACGCCGTCGCGCTTGGCCAGGGCATCGGCGAGCGAGCCGCCGCCTTGCAAGTCGAGCGTGCCGTAAAGCGGGTAGCCCGGCTCGACCGCCTTGAGCTGGATCAGCGCCGCGTGACCGTCGGATTTCACCGGACGGGCCATGGCGCGGCTGTCGATCCAGCGCACGAGTTCGCCCTTCTGGCGCAGGAAGTCGGTCTGGTCCGGCGTCGCTTCGCGATAGAGCAGCGAGACCGCGACGTCGCCGCCCATGATCTCGCGCGCGTCGGCGCGCAAACCCTCTTCGATGGCACGACTGAAAGAGAGAATCGCAGCGATCGCGCCAACACCCAGGCCTAAGCAGGCGATGAACAAACGGAAGCCGCCGAGTCCGCTGCGCATCTCGCGACGCGCCAGCCGGAAGGCGAGGTTCATTGGGCGGCCAACGCGTGCGGCGTGCGCTCGTCGCCGACGAGAAGTCCGTCGGCGATGCGCAGGATGCGATCGCAGCGGCCGGCCAGGGTCATGTCATGGGTGATCAGGATCAGCGTGGCGCGGTCGGCGCGCGCCAGCTCGAACAGCAGATCCATCACCTGCTTGCCGGTGGCGCCGTCGAGATTGCCGGTCGGCTCGTCGGCGAGCAGGAGCTTGGGCCGCCCGACGAAGGCGCGCGCCACCGCCACGCGCTGCTGCTCGCCGCCCGACAGCTGCGCCGGATAGTGCCCGAGGCGGTGGCCAAGGCCGACGCGTTCCAGCGCCTGCTGCGCGGTGTCGAAGGCGTCGGAGCGCCCGGCGAACTCGAGCGGCAGCGCCACGTTCTCGAGCGCCGTCATGGTGGGAATGAGGTGAAAGCCCTGGAACACGATGCCGATATGGTCGCGGCGCAGGCGCGCGCGGGCGTCGTCGTCGAGCGGATCCAAATCGCGGCCGGCCACCTCGACGCGCCCTGAGCTGGCGCGCTCCAGCCCGCCCGCCACCATCATTAGGCTCGATTTGCCGGCGCCCGACGGGCCCACCACCGCGGCGATTTCGCCCGCGGCTATATCGAGGGAGATGCCA
>Ga0306921_10008082_pt1 | contig 11103 bp, 15 predicted proteins | sample sta12Cox44000080_FD_203760 | JGI IMG/M metagenome (GOLD analysis project Ga0306921, IMG submission 203760) | Lab enrichment of tropical soil microbial communities from Luquillo Experimental Forest, Puerto Rico - statoxic.12C.oxic.44.000.080 (v2)... | ecosystem: Environmental > Terrestrial >... | reverse complement strand
GACCGCCATCTGGGCGAACTACAAGGGGCGCGGTCCGATCACGCAGTGGGGCATCAAGGACATACTCTCGAAGTATCACATCAGTCCGAACGTGATCCATCCGCGCGGCCGCGCTGCTGACCGCGGCAATAAGATCGAATGGTTCGAGGTGGCGTTTCGGCACTACCTCCACGTCGAGGTCGCGGACATTCTCGAGCAGTGGCGTGAGCAGCGAAAGAAGACGAAGAAGTAAGCGTGCGTACGGGCGTACGTTTGCGAAGGAGGTTTTTTGTGCCGGAGAGAAAAAATCGTCAGCCCAAACGTACGCTCGTACGCGCTCCGGCCGCACCGCCCATCAAGCTTAACCCGGTATGGGGCAAAAGGCGGATGGCCGTGCTCGACGGGCGGCAGGTGCGGTGCATGACGTTCGATGAGGGTTCGGTCTGGATCCATAGGCTCGATGAGCTGCCGCCGCTTGTGCGCCGGCGTTTAGCGGACGCGCGCTTCAACATCTGCCCGACGTGCGTGGACATCGAGGTTCGCAACAACGGAGCGCCGACGCTCAAGCTCTATTTCACGGTCATCGAGGCAATCGAACGCGTGCTCAACCAGGCAGAGCGGCGCTTCAACGACGATGACTAGCGCGCTCCTATTTGTGCTCGTGCTCGGCGTGCTTGGAATTGCGCTCGGGGTCGATCTCGCGGCGGCGATCGGGTGGATACGGAGGCGGTGGCGATGACCAAAGGTTAAGCGGCCGGCCCCGACCGGCAATGCCGGGGCTGGCCTAGCTTCCACACCCAACGGGATTGGGCCCCGTGAGCACGAAAGCCAAGAAAAAAGCTACCACACCGCCGACGCTCGTGCCGGTGGTGATCGCCGTTCCCATCCCCGCAGCTTCGGGCCCGCCGCCGGCGTTCATGCCGGTGGAGATCGCCGCTCCCGTCCCCGCAGCTTCAGGTCCTCTGACAGTCACCCTCGCCTCCGCTAGGTGGAGCGTCACGACCGTCGCCATGGGGCCACTCGCGCGCGAGCTCGCGGTGCTGCCTCTGTCCCGGCTCGTGCCACTCAAGGACGCGGCCAAGCTGGCCAGTGACCGCCTCGGCTCATATGAGTTGGCTGCACAAGACCTCGCCCAGCGTGCGCGGGCCCGGCAATTGACGATCGTCGCGCAGGTGGTCGGTTGCGGTAAGCGGGTGTTCATCCTCCGGCCGGAGTTCTGGCGCTGGTACAAGGTCGTTTGGGCTCGGCCTCGGCCCGAAGACGGGCGACCTGAAGTCTTCATAGGCGTTAACCCGGTGCGCGATAATCCTGTTCGACGCGTCGTGGGCGAATGGGATTTCTTTGTTGGGCGCCGGCGCCTCGATCGGCTTTATTCCGTGGCGCCGTCAAACGAGTTCGTAACGAAATCGGATGACACGGAGCGGTACGGCATGCCACCGCCAGGGCGTTCGTTAGAACGAAAGGCGATCCAAGACTTCACCCTTAAGAAGTACGGCCGAAGATGGACGAGTGTATCGACACAAGTCATTCGGAAGGCCGCTGGTCTCGATGACGATTTCTTGGAACAAGTTGGCTCGCTCTCGGACCGCAGCACATTTGCTCGTGCGCTCGGACGCAAAAAGGACTGAGCCAGTTTGGGCCAAATTGAGCCAGTTGAACTGGCCCCACTCGCCCATCGTTAGACATTCATCACAGTCGTAGGGTGCGCCATCCAATCTGATGGAGCACTGCTATGGCGCACGGGGAGGCTACTAAGCGCAAGCCGCGCAAGCCGCCTTCGCGCACGCCGACTGCAATGTACTCGGTTCCGAGTTTTTGCGCGGCGCACGGAATTTCCGAAAGTTTTTTCTATCAGTTGAAAGCCGAAGGACGGGGTCCGCGCGTGTTGCGTTTGGGCGCGAGGGTTTTCGTCACGCACCAGGCTGCCGAACAGTGGCGCGCCATTCACGAAGCGAAGACGGCAGAAATGCCCGCATCCAAGAGACAGCGATCCTGCGTTCCGTCGCCGGCGTCGGGATCGGAAATGTGAGGGCGACTTAGGAAGGAGGAGGCTGGATCCCGTCAAGTGGTTTTGTCGAAGCCCTACGAGACCCAGCCCCGATGGCAACGGAAAGGAGCTTCCCATGTTGCCCAGTCCCGATCATGTACTGAGCCGCCCGACGACCGTCAAGGCGGCGGATGCGTCCACCAAGCCCACCGAGGCGGTCGAGGCGGCGATTTTAGCCGTCGCGCTCTACCACGGCAGGCTCACTCCCGTGCAGTGCTGCAAGCTCGCCAAGGCGAGCCTGCCGTACTTCTACCGCGTGAAGTCGTTGAACGACCGCGAGCGCGAGCAGCTCTCCACCGGCGAGGTCTTGCTCACGGACTTCAACGGCAAGCACACCAACGGCCATGCCAACAGCAAGAACGGGCACTCGGACGAGAGCCTGGTCGAGCACCTGATGCGCGCCAGCGCTGACGAGTTGGCGGCGGCCGGTCGCGAGATCGGTGTCGGCGTGATCTTCGACACCATGATCGTCCCGTTCTTAGACAGCAAGGCTTAGCTGATCCAAGGCGCCGACTACGGCGCCGTCCGTGACCGCGGGCGGCGCCGGTTTTTTCTCTAGCTGATTTCTCGTTTGTCAATTTGCCTCATCGAACCAGAGCCGAATGCCATGAGCCGCGGCGGCCGCGCATCGCGAGACAAGGGCAATCGCACCGAGCGTGCGATCGTGCGCCTGCTGCAGGAGCGCGGATTTGCCGCCGAGCGCGTGCCCTTGTCCGGCAGCGCGCGCGGCCGCTTCGGTGGCGATGTATCCATTCCACTGCTCGGGACCGATCGCCGCGCTGAGGTGAAGTGCCGGGGTGACGGATTCCGCGAGTTGTATCGCTGGCTCGAGGGGCACGATTTTCTAATCGTTCGCGCCGATCGCCGTGAGCTCCTCGTCGTCATCCCGCTGAAGCTCGCCGCCGAGATCGCTATGGCCGCTGAGCGCGCGACCAAGGGGGACGCGCCATGAAGGTCATTCGCGGCATGCATAATGGCGAGCTCGTCTATGTGTTCTCGACCGATCGGACTCACGGCGGCTTCGAGATCGCTGCCGACTTCGCCCTCCAAGGCATCCAGTGCGGCAATAGCACCGCCTATTTCGTTCACATCTGGCACACCGACGTGACGATCCCCGCAGAGCTCACCGATCGGGTCCTGCTGATGCGCCGGCTCGCCGCCGAGCATCCCCAGATCCTGATCGCGCTGCAGGACGAGCACGATGCCTGGGTCGCCGAGGGGCAGGCCAAGATGGCGAAGAGGGGCGCGCCATGAAGATCATCGGCGCTGACCAGCGGCTGAGCGAGCCCCGCGGCGTGAAGATCCTGCTCATTGGCCCGACCGGCGTGGGCAAGACCTCGCAGCTGCACACACTCGATCCCAATCGCGTGCTGTTCGTCGATGGCGAGGCCGGTGACCTGTCCGTGCAGGACGTTCCGGTCGACACGATCCGGATCGACGACTGGGCGACCGCCCGCAACGTTGCAGTCCGCATCGGCGGGTTCAACGCGTCGTTCGCGCCGACCAGCTGCTACTCGGAGGCGCACTACAAGGCGGTCGGGGGCGCGCTGGAAAACCTCGACAAGTACGACCTCATCTTCGTCGACTCCATCACCGCGATCTCCAGATTGTCCTTCCGCTGGGCCGAGCAGCAACCCGAGGCGCGCTCCGAGCGCACCGGCGCGAAGGACTTGCGCGGCGCCTACGGGCTGCACGGGCGCGAGATGCTGATGTGGCTGCATCAGCTCCAGCACGTCAGGAGCAAGCACGTCGTCTTCGTCGGCATCCTCGAAAAGGTCAGCGACGACTTCGGCCGCTTCGTCGAGTACCGCGTTCAGATGGAGGGCGCGAAGGTCCCGCGCGAGATCGGCGCCGTCGTCGACGAAGTCGTCGTGATGGAATTCCTCGACTTCGGCAAGGGGCCGGTGCGCGGCTTCGTCTGCCGCCCCGACAATCCCTGGAAATACCCGGCGAAGGATCGCTCGGGGAAACTCGATCAGACCGAACCGCCGCATCTCGGCAAACTGATCACAAAAATCCTCAATCGCGGCAATTCCACCCCCGAGCAATAGGAGGGGCCCATGCCCTTCGACTACAGCCAAGCTGCCGAACCGCGGGATTTCTCGGAACTCATCCCGCACAACACGATCGCCACCACGCAGATGCGGATCCGTCCCGGCAACGCTGGTCCGGATGGACTGTACAAGCGCACGGCGAAGGGCGACGCCGAAGGGCTCGACTCTGAATTCGTGGTCCTCGACGGCCCGTATGCGAAACGCAAATTCTGGGACTTCTTTTTGTTGGCAGGCACGACTGACGGCCAGAAGGAGATGGTGGTCACCAATCGCGGGCGCCTGAAGAAGATCCTTGAGAGTGCGCGCGGCATCAAGAAGGGCGATACGAGCGCAGAGAACCTCGCGAAGTATCAGGCCGAGGACAAGGACTTCGACAACATCGTCTTCATCGCCAAGATCGGCCTGAAGAAGGGCGAGCCCAAGAACGACGGCAGCGGCACGAGCTGGTCCGACAAGAACTACCTGCTGGCCGCGGTCGGCCCCGAAGACAGGAATTGGCGCCCGATTGAGCAGCCGGCGCCGTTCAATGGCGGCGGCGCGGCTGCGGCGTCAGCCGGATCTGCATCCGTAGGCGCTACGCCTGCGGGCGCCGCGCCCATCACCCCGCCGAAGTGGGCGAGCTAGGCGATGAGGACAACCCGCACCGTCGGGATGGTCTCGGAGACCGCCCTCGAAGACGAATGGCTGCGGCGCGCAACCGCCGCCGCCATCGAGGCTGCGCGCGGCGTCATCACGCTCGGCGGTCCCATCCCGCCGGCGACGCCGGTCGGACGATTGAACGACACCGAACTGGGCTGGCTCCTCGCCGCGATGCTGTTCGCCTGGGTCCGCACGCGCGCCGAGCAGGCCGCCTGTGAGCAGCTCGACACCGAGCAGTGCATCCGCCTGACCGGGCTCGATCCCGAGCCGTGGGACGCGGGCGCGGTGGCGGCGATCCTGCCCGAGCTCGCGAGCGCGAGCTTCGACTGGTCACAGCCGATCACAGCCTGGCCGAAGGACACGATGATCGAGTTCCTGCTCACCGCCATGCGGCTCATCCGCAAGGCGACCATCGCGCGCGATCTCTCCGACAAGGGCGTCAGCCGGCAGGCGGGCGCGAGCACGATCGCGCGCCAAGCGAACGCCGCGGCGGGCGGGCCGCTGATGACGCCGGATGAGCTCAACGATGAGATCGGAATTTAGGGAGGCCGGTCATGAGCGAGACAGCACGCCTGCAATTCCAGCAGGCAGAAACGCTTTACCATCCCGAGGGCCTCGGCTCTTGGTCGAAAACGAGATGGGAAGCGGAGGCTTCGTGGAGTACCCCGCTCGGAAAGGGCCGCTACCGCATTTCGGAAGAGAGCGATTGGCGTGGCAGCTGTGGCATCGACGTAATCCGCCTCAAACCAACAAATAGCGTGTGGAAGTACAGCAACAAGTCGCGCAAGTGGCATGGGCACAAACTCGACACCGTGCATAGCGGCGAATTCAAAAAGGCTGTCGCTATTGCCGAGGCCGACAACGCGCATCTCGCCAAGGTGTGTCGTTAGCGCGAGGCTAGAATGTACGACTACTACGAGCCCAAGCTGGCGGACGAGCCGATCAACGTCGCGCTCAACGAAGCGATCGAGCGCGCCGCGGCGGGAAAGGCAGAGCTCCCGCACCCGTACCTGGGCGCGAGCATCGTCGGCTCCGACTGCTTGCGCCGCGTCCAATACGACTGGTGGTGCAAGCCTGAGATCAGCGCCCGCACGCGCGCGATCTTCGCCCGCGGGCATTACTTCGAAGCCCGCGTCCGCGAGCAGTTAGTCGCCGCGGGCTTCACGTTTGCGCCGCCCCAGGCGCTCGCGTTCACGGCTGTGAACGGCGATCTCCGCGGCCATGTCGATGGCGTCGTTATCGCCGGCCCCAACCCGCTCGGCAGCGCCTATGTCAACTTTCCGTTCATCTGGGAAAACAAGGCGCTCAATTCGAAGAACTGGCGCGCGCTCGCGCGCAACGGACTCGAGAAGGAATTCCCCCGTTATGCCGCGCAGATTTCGCTCTATCAGTCCTATCTCAATCTGACCAATCCGCTGCTGTTCAGCGCCGTTAACGTCGACAGCTGTGAACTGTTGTTCTTCTGGGTGCCGTTCGACCCCGAGCGCGCGCAGCTGTGGTCCGATCGCGCCGCCAACATCATCGCGGCGACGCGCGCCGGCGAGCTGCTGCCGCGCGCCTACAAGGATCCGGAAAAATTCCCCTGCAAGATGTGCCCCCACGTTAAGCGGTGCTGGGGGACGACGTGAGTGTGCGCCCAAAAACTCCGACAACCCTGGAGCAGCGGATCGCCATGACCATCCGCCTGCTGGCCTCGGATAAGGATGGCGAGATCATCGCCGCCGTGAATGCGCTCAAGCGGGTGTTCGAATCCGCCGGCACCGATCTCAATGGCCTGGCCCACGGCGTCGAGAACCTCGGCAAGGGGATTTCGAACGAAGAGCGGAAGAAGATTTGGGACACGGCCGTGCAGCACACCGAAAACAGGCTACACGGAGCGGACGAGTTCATCGACTCCAGCGGTAAGCCGACCTGGCAATCGGTCGCGCTCTACTGCCAGCGCAACAAGCATCGGCTCGCCCCCAAGCATCATGAGTTCATCGACAAGGTCGCGTCGAACACTGTGTATGACCGCGAACCGACCGAACGCATGCACAAGTATCTCTTCTCCTTGTTCCTCCAACTCGGCGGGAAAATCATATGAGCGCGCAAGTGGACGAGGCCACCGTTCGCCAGTTCATCGAAATCATCGCCGCGCACGCGCGCCAAGTGATCAACGGCGCCGGCCCGCCGGGCGTTCTGCAGCTGTCCCGGCTCAACCCGCTCGACGAGCGGCTCGTCCCCAGCCGGTTCACACTCGACGACGTCGAGAGCATGGTGCGCACCGCGGTCGGCGATGCGCTCGCCGGCCACAACGTCTATATCGAGGGGCGCACCGTGCGCGCCGATCTACGCGGCGCTCAGCGCGGCGGGCTCGAGGACACCGCCTGGGTCTGGGGCCTCGTTGTCGACTGCGACGCCGACAAGGGCAAGGCCGGCAACGTGACGGTCAGGCCGAGCATCGTGGTCGAGACCAGCCCCGGAAATTTCCATCTCTGGTACCTGTTCACCCGCGCGATCCCGGCCGACCAAGCCAAGGTGATCGGCGACGCGATCCGCGCCAGCGCGGGCGCCGACCAGGACACCGGCGTGATCACGCAGTGCTACCGGGTGGCGGGCACGCCCAATTTCCCCTCGGCCGCGAAGCAGGCGCGCGGGCGCATCACCGTCGAGGCAACGCGGATCACCGAGCAGACCGGCCGGCTGTGGGACCCGGACGAATTGCTGAAGGCGTTCTCGACCACGTCCATGGCCGCGGCCCCGACCGGCGCGCCGGCGGCGAGCAGCACGCCGGCCGACGCGGAGGCGACGCTGCCCGCCGAGCTGCTCAAGAGTATCCGCGAGGGCGGCGTCAGCCCGACCAGCGATGCCGGCCGCTCGGGGCTGTTCCAATCCGTGATCGACCAGCTCAAGCGCCGGCACTGGACGATCGACGACATCGTGGCCCTGCTCGAGAAGTATCCGAACGGCATCGCGGCCAAGTACGCCAAGCGCCTACGCAAGGAAGTCGCCCGCTCCTACGGCAAGGCGGTGGGCGGCGCGCCGGCGATCGCGCCGAGCGGGACGCCCGGGACGGCTGGGACGGGGTTATCGGGCGGGGTGGCGCCTGCCGCGGCTGCGCCGCAAGCTGCGGGCCCCGGCCCCGGCGCAGCGCCCAGCGCCGCGCGCGCGCCGCACATCCTGCCCACCATCCGCCTGGTCGACGGCCAGCTCCCGCGCACTGTCGAGGCGACCGAGCGCGCGATGCTCGCCGCCAACCTCGACATCTTCTCGCGCGCCGGCGAGCTCGTATACCCCGTGAGCGAGAGCCGGCCGGCGGCGAACGGCCGCAAGACCATCACCGCGCGGCTCAGCGCCTTCAGGCCGGACGCCTTCATCGAGCCGGCGCCGGAATGCCTGGATCGACATCGACCCGCCAGTCCAATTGGTGCGTATGGTGTTGTCGCGTGAACGCCGTTGGGTGTTCCCGCACGTGAGCGGCATCATCACGACGCCGACGCTGCGCCCCGACGGCTCGCTGCTCGCCACACCCGGCTACGACTCGCGCTCGGAGCTCTATCTACTCCCCAGCCTGCAGCTACCCCCGATCATTCCGCATCCGACCCGGCAGGATGCGATGGCGGGACTCGACAAGCTGAAGCACCTGTTCCGCGAGTTCTCGTTCCAGGACAAGGACGGGAAGGGGCTCGAACGGCGGCTCAACTGCTCGGTCGCGATCTCAGGATTGCTCACTGCGCTGCTGCGTGGATCGCTACCGACCTCTCCGGTCTACCTCATCCGGGCCAGCACTCCCGGGACTGGGAAGAGCCACCTTGTAGACGTGATTGCCGTGGTTGCGACGGGTCAGCTTTGTCCGGTCATCACCGCGTCGAAGAACGCCGAGGAAACTGAGAAGCGTATCGGCGCGATCCTGCTCAGCGGCATTCCGATCGTCTCGCTCGATAACTGCATTCATGACCTCGAGGGTGAACTTCTTTGCCAGGTGACTGAGCGCCCGATGATCCGCATTCGAATCCTCGGTCGTAGCGAGATGCCGCTCTGTGAATGCCACACGGTCGTGTACGCGACCGGCAACAACATCACGTTCAAGGGCGACATGGTCCGCCGCGGACTCGTCTGCAATCTCGAGGCGCTCGACGAGCGCCCGGAGCTGCGGGAGTTCGAAGCTGACGCGCTCGATGTCGCCGCCACCGACCGTGGTCTCTATGTCGCGGCCGCGCTCACGATCGTGCGTGCGTACCTCGCCGCCGGCTCGCCAAAGGTCTGTTCGTCGCTCGGCAGCTATTCAGCCTGGTCGGATATGGTGCGCAGCCCGCTGGTCTGGCTGGGCGAGCCAGATCCAGTCATCAGCATGGAAGGTCTTCGCAACGAAGACGTGGAGCTCGCCAATATTCGCGAGTTCTTCGGTCTCTGGTTGGAGTACGGCCTCGATCTTGATGTGCCGTATCTGACCGCGACCATCATCGAGGAGGCGGTCGCCGCGCCGCCGGCCAACTACTGGGGCCCGCGCGAGTTCAAGCCGTTCCTGCTTCGGGTTGCCGCCGCGCGCGGTGACGCGAGCAGAATATCGACGGAGCGTTTGGGACTTTGGCTGCGGCGAATCAGTGGTCGCATCGTGAAGCTGACCGACGCGCAGGGAACGGAGCGCAAGCATCGACTGATCAGAGAACAGGACAGGACGGGCCGCGCCTGCTTCCGGCTCGTAGAGCTTCCTTAAATCTGCATGGGGTGCATGGAGTGCATGGAATTTTTCTCCCTATGTCGTGTAACTCGCAAGGCGAGTGCGAATTAAACAGAGCTATAGGCTGGAGACCTTTGACCCCCTGCACCCCATGCGGCGAAACCTCGGAAAATAGGGGATTTCCTCAAATCGTGAAGCCTGAAGGAGGCCGCCATGACCAGAAATGAGCCGACCGCGCGCAAACCGACCGAAATCGATCCAACTCATTCAGATCTCGACAATTTTCTCGCGGACATGTTGGCCACGAAAAAATCGGACCTGTCCGGCACCGGACGACTGATTTTCGCCCTCGACGCCACCATGAGCAGGGAAGAAACTTGGGACATGGCCTGCGCGCTCCAAGGCGACATGTTCAAAACCGTCGCCAGTATTGGTGGCCTCAACGTCCAGCTCGTCTATTACCGCGGCCTCGACGAGTGCCGGGCGTCACGCTGGGTCACCGACCCCGAGAAGCTCGCCAACCTGATGACCAAGATCAGCTGCCATGCTGGTCACACTCAGATCGGCAAGATCCTGACTCATGCCAAGCGCGAGACTGGCCTGCTCAAGGTCGCAGCCATGGTGTTCGTGGGCGATGCGTTCGAGGAGGATGCGGACGAGATCGTGCCGCTCGCTCAGGAGCTCGGTCAGCTCAACACGCCCGTCTTCATGTTCCAGGAAGGCAAGGCCTCTACGGTCGAGCGCGTCTTCCGCGAGATCGCCAAGGCTTCGGGCGGCGCCTACTGCCGCTTCGATGATGGATCCGCGGATCAGTTGCGCGAACTGCTCAAGCTGGTCGCGACCTTCGCGGTCGGCGGCAAGGCCGCGCTCGAGGCCAGCAAGAGCGCCGATGCGGTCAAGCTGCTCAGCCAGTTGAAGTAGCCTGCTCGTCGAGGTTGTGGCCGCTTCGGACCATTAGAATATTATCCTCAGGCCTATTTTCGAACGGAACGAGGACATTACAGCCAATCGTTTGAACGGTTCTCCTCTTGTCTTCCGTGGAACCAAAATTCCTCAATGAAATCAGGGGCCTGGGGGGATATCTCGTCGCGCGGAAGGGTACCAATCCCCGGGCCCGGCTGGGCCGCGAAAAACCTCAGCGTTACAACTACTAAGGGCCAGTCCTGGTGGCTACTCTGGGAGGTCGTGGTTGTTCACCCTACCTCTAGCGGTAACTCGGAAATGGCGGTAAAACGGTCAGAGCCCGTCAGAACCCAGTCGGAACCGGGCGGAACCCGTCGGGAACCACGTGCGCCAGTACGAAACCCTCGATACCGTCGACTATTCCGGTACCGGAAGCCGCCGTCTGCGGCCGCCTGCCCGCCTGGGCGAGCGGGAGCGGGCCGTATTCATCGATCTGGTGACCGGGTGTGATCCGCGTCATTTCCGGCCGGCCGATCTGCCCCTGCTCTGTCGCTACGTCGAGGCGGTTTGTCTCGCTGAGGAGGCCGCCCAGAAGCTCGCCAGCGAGGGGGCTGTGGTCGACGGCAAGCAGTCCCCTTGGTTTCAAATCCATCAGGCCAGCTGCAAGACGATCGCCGTGTTGGCGTTGAGGCTGAGGCTTGGCCCGCAAAGCCGGCAACCGAGGGCGCACAAGACCACCCCGGGGCCGGTCTCGGCTTACGAAATCCTGGACCTTGAGGCAGACCATGGAGGAACTCAGTCGAGCTGACCGTGATGCGCTC
>Ga0306921_10008079_pt1 | contig 11105 bp, 12 predicted proteins | sample sta12Cox44000080_FD_203760 | JGI IMG/M metagenome (GOLD analysis project Ga0306921, IMG submission 203760) | Lab enrichment of tropical soil microbial communities from Luquillo Experimental Forest, Puerto Rico - statoxic.12C.oxic.44.000.080 (v2)... | ecosystem: Environmental > Terrestrial >... | reverse complement strand
GACGGGGCAAAAAAATGGGCCGCGTTTGACGGCGGCCCAAGTTTAGGGAGGAAACGCCTAGAAGACGTACGGCAACACCACAACCGGTGATCGTTGCCGCACTGCACAATTTAGTGCATCACTCCAAAGAGTCAAGCTCCTTTTTCAAAAGGCCTTGGCATGGTTGGGGAATCCTGGACAGATCAGGTGCTTAGCACACACCCCGCGTCCGCAGAATGTGCAACGCACAAAGACGCTTTTCTGACGCCGGACGAATCGCGACGACCGCCACCGCTCGATTTGCGATCAGCGCTGTTCCTCGATGTTGACGGCACCTTGCTTGAGATCGCCTCGCGTCCGGAACTCGTCCACGTTCCGCGCGAGCTGCCGGCACTGATCGCGCGGCTTTCGGAACAACGACAGGGGGCTCTCGCGTTGATCAGCGGTCGTCCACTTGCTCAACTCGATCGTTTGTTCAAGCCGTGGCGCGGTGGCGCGGCCGGAGTACACGGCGTCGAACGGCGCCGTGCTGACGGTACCCTCGACCGCGTCCATGACAGTGCCGGCGAGAGCGCGCTCGATCGCATACGGCCAAAGCTTGCAGCGCTTGCAGCCGGCGGAAGCGGCCTCATCGTTGAGGACAAAGGAGCGACCCTCGCCCTGCATTACCGCGCGGTCCCGGACCGCGAGCCCGAAATCCGGGCTTCCGCCGAAGTGCTCCTGCGAGAGACGGGCGCGGCTTTACGCCTGATCAGGGGGAAGAGGGTCGTCGAGTTCCAGCCTCGAAATGCCAACAAGGGGTCGGCGATCGCCGCCTTCTTGGCGGAGCCGCCGTTTGTTGGCCGCCGGCCCGTCTTTGTCGGAGACGACGCGACCGACGAGGATGGTTTTGTCGAAGTGCACAACCGCAGCGGCATTTCGATCCGTGTGGGACCTCCGTGCGAGACTGCGGCTGATTACAACCTGCCTTCGGTCGAAGCGGTGATCACCTGGCTGACGAAAACCGTCTTGCCGTGAGCCTCGGCTAGGTTAAGAATCGGCCCGCCGAACGATCGCCGGGGAACATTTCATTAACTCTCGTGTTTAGCCCACGCAGTTGGTAGCGAGGCAAGAATGATGGAGGGCGATGCCGTCGCGGACGCGGCGATCGAGCCGCGGCATATCGCGAGGGCCTATTTTCGTACAGAGACGGCAAGTCACAGACTCGTCGTGGTCTCCAATCGGGTTACGACGAGGGCGCATGCGAGACCGGATTCCGGGGGGTTGGCGGTCGCGATCCGCGCCGCGCTGCAGCATAACGGTGGTATTTGGTTCGGGTGGAGTGGAGAGATCCATGACGCGGCAAGCGATGACTTGCAGATAACCGCCGAAGGTCCCCTGACTTTCGCCACCCTTGATTTATCAAAAAAAGACTTTGACGAATATTACATCGGTTACGCCAACCGCGTACTCTGGCCCCTGTTCCATTTTCGCCCCTCGCTCGTGCAATTTTCTCGGCGCGATCTGGCAGGATATTTACGTGTCAATCGGACCTTCGCGCGGGTGCTGTCGCCGATGCTGTCGCCGCACGATCTCGTCTGGGTGCACGATTATCATCTGATCCCGCTGGGCGAAGAATTGCGCAAACTGGACCGAACCGAGCCGATCGGCTTTTTCCTGCACATTCCTTTTCCGGCTGCCGAACTGCTTCGTGTCATGCCCAACCATCGGGAACTGATCAGGTCCTTCTGCGCGTACGATCTGGTCGGTTTCCAGACCCAATCGGATCTCGACGGCTTCCGTGATTACTTGCTGCGTTGGGCCGGCGGCGAGGAACTCCGGCCCGGCGTTCTGCGCGCGTTCGGGCGCATCGTTCGCGCGCAGGTCTTTCCGATCGGTATCGATGTCGCAACGGTGTCTGCCCTTGCCGCTGCCGCCGACGGCTCGCGGCACCTACGGCGACTGCGTCAAAGCCTGGTCGATCGTGTATTGATGATCGGCGTCGACCGCCTCGACTATTCAAAAGGGCTAGCTGCCCGGTTCCAGGCCTATTGGCATCTGCTTGAGATGCACCGCGAAACTCGCGGCCGCACCGTACTCATCCAGATTGCGCCGCCGTCACGCTCCGAGGTCCCGGAATACCAGGAGATCCGCAAAACCCTCGCGGCGCTCGCCGGGCAAATCAATAGCCGCTACGGCGAGTTCGACTGGACACCTCTGCGCTACATCAACAAAAGCTTCAGTCATGCGATCCTGACCGGGTTTTTTCGAGCGAGCCGAATTGCCCTGGTGACGCCGTTGCGTGACGGCATGAATCTCGTCGCGAAGGAATACGTTGCCTCACAGCCGGCAGACGATCCCGGGGTCTTGGTATTGTCCTGCTTCGCGGGCGCGGCGCGCGAACTCGCCGAGGCGGTGATTGTCAATCCTTTCGACATCGAGGGTATGGCCGAAGCCATCCTGCAGGGGCTCAACATGCCGCTCGGCGAAAGAAAGGAGCGGTGGATGGCAATGATGAGGGTGCTTGAGCGCAACGACATCACGGCTTGGCGCGAAAGCTTTGTGCGCGCCCTGGCGGCGACCGGCGGCGGGTGGTGACTGCCGCGGCCGAGATTACGACCTGGCTCGTCGGCGATATCGGTGCGACCCACGCGCGCTTCGGCCTGGTCTCGCCGGACGGCAACGTGCTTCATTCCCGCACCTTCGCCGACATGGACTACGCGACGATCGAGGCCGCGCTCGCTGCGTTTCTGGACGAGCGCGGGCCGTTGCCGATGCCGCTCCGCGGGGCGATCGCGATCGCCTCCCCGATCAGCGGCGATCAGGTCGCGATGACCAATCACCCCTGGCGCTTTTCGATCCGGGAATTAGGGCAGCGGTTTGGATTAGAGCGCATCGAGGTGATCAACGACTTCACGGCTCTCGCCCTGGCTCTGCCGCGTCTGCGAGCGGAGGACCGCCTGCCGGTGGGAGGCGGTGGCGCCGTTTCCGGGATGCCGATTGGCGTGCTCGGTCCGGGCTCGGGGCTCGGGGTGTCGGGTCTGGTGCCTTCAAAGAACGGCTGGATCCCCCTGGCCGGAGAGGGCGGTCATGCGACAATGGCGCCGATGAGCGAGCGCGAGAGCGCCGTGCTCGAAGAGATGCGCCGCCATTTCGACCATGTTTCCGCCGAGCGCGTTCTGTCGGGGCCCGGCTTGGTCAACCTCTACAATATGCTGACGCAGCTCGACGGTGTGCCGGCCCGCAGCTATACCGCGCCTCAGATCGCCGATCTGGCGATCCGTAGAGAGGATACGCTCTGCGTCGAGACGCTCGGGATGTTCTGCGCGATGCTCGGAACCGTTGCCGGCAATCTGGCGCTTACCCTCGGTGCGCGCGGCGGCGTTTATATCGGCGGCGGCATCGTTCCCAAACTCGGCCAGACCTTCACCCAATCGCAGTTTCGCGAGCGCTTCGAGGCAAAGGGACGTTTCCGTGCTTACCTTGCCGCGATTCCGACCTTTGTCGTAACGCATCCGTTGCCGGCGTTTGTCGGCTGCGCCGCGCTGCTCGCGCAGTGACCGATCAAGGCGCGCGCTCCGACAGGTGCAGCCCGGCAACGCCGAGCACGATCAGCGCCAGGCACAACAGTTTCCAGCCTCCGGCGCTTTCGCCAAACCAAAAGATGCCGATCGTCGCGACGACCGCGGTGCCGACGCCCGACCAGACGGCATAGGCAATCGACAGCTCTATCCCGCGCAGCGCCAGCGACAAGAGAGCAAAGCTCGCGGCATAACAGAGCACCACTGCGCCCGAGGGGCCGATTCGTGTGAGGCCGTCGGACAGTTTGAGCGAGGTCGTGCCGCAGATCTCCAACGTGATCGCCAATGCGAGATAGACTGCGCTCACCGCCGGGACCCACAAAGTTGAGACTGCGAGATTGCCTCCCATATTCGAGAGATGACAGAAAAACCGCGCGATCCCGGCGAACCTCGCCCTGCCACTCCGCCCGAACCGGCGCCCGCACCGCCAAAGCCGCGCGAGATCGGCGGTCCGAAAGGACCCGAGCCGACGCGTTACGGCGACTGGGAGTACGACGGGCGCTGCACCGATTTCTGAGAGGCTCACGCTTCCGGCATATCGGTTGTAGAATTGCGGCCAGCCGACGAGGTGGGTAATGGACGCATGGCTTGATCGAGGCGTCGAAGCGGGAAGACGCGAGCGGCGGCGGATTCGCGTCGGGGATGTTTCGGGCCCGACGGGGGGTCTGGCGCCAGGCAATGTTCAGGCGAACCTCGTAATTTTGCCCGCGGCGCTCGCCCACGACTTTCTTCGCTTCGCGCAGGCGAACCCGAAACCCTGCCCGTTGCTCGCGGTCTCAGAACCCGGTGATCCGTACTTGCCGAATTTGGGCACGGATCTCGACATCCGCACCGATTTGCCGCGTTACCGCGTCTGGCGGCACGGCGAGCTAGTCGAAGAGCCGGCCTCGGTGTCGCATGTCTGGCGCGATGATCTCGTAAGCTTCGCGCTGGGTTGCTCGTTTTCGTTCGAGCAGGCGCTGATCGAAGACGGGATCGAGCTGCGTCACGTGAGGTGCGGTTCGAATGTGCCGATGTACCGCACCAATATCCGATGCAACCCTGCAGGGCCGTTCCGCGGCCCACTCGTCGTCTCGATGCGGCCATTGAAACCGCGCGACGTGATCCGGGCGATCCAGGTCACCTCACGCTTTCCGTCGGTACACGGCGCGCCGGTGCATATCGGTTTGCCGGCGGAGATAGGCATCGTTGATCTGGGAAAACCCGATTATGGCGACGCTGTGCCGGTTGGGAGTGACGAGCTGCCGGTTTTTTGGGCTTGCGGCGTTACCCCCCAGGCAGTGATCGCAGAAATCGGGCCGGAATTCTGCATCACGCACGCCCCCGGCTCGATGCTGATCACCGACCTGATCAACGCAAAACTGGCAAGCCTCTGACCGCTCCATTCGATCGACCATGGCGAACCCGGCGGATCCGCATTCGCTGATTGATCGCATCGAGCGGCTCATCCAGGTGGATGTCGGGCGCAACATTAATGCCTTGTTCGATGCCGCAAAAGGCGGGCTGTGGGCCGCCGCTTCTGCATTGGCAGGGAGCGCAGCGGTCAGGGTTGGATTGATCACCGGCTTTTATGTCCCGCTCGGCTCGCCTCCCGCGGCAGAAACCGACGGTCCCGTCGGTGCGGCGCTGCTCGCCAAAGGCTTCGAAGATGTCGGCGTTACCTGCCGCGTGGCCACCGATGAACCCTGCCGCAGCGCCTGCTCCGCGGCATTGGCGGGAGCCGGAGCTTTCCACGTCGCGGTCGACGCCGATGATGTCGACACAATAATCAGTAAATGGCGCCGCGCAGGGATCACCCATGCGATCTCGATCGAACGCTGCGGGCGCAGCGCCGACGGCGCGCCGCGCAACATGAGAGGTCTCGACATCAGCTCCTACACGGCGCCGCTCGATGAGCTTTTCATCGCCGGGCCGTGGGAGACGATCGCGGTCGGGGACGGCGGCAATGAAATCGGCATGGGTTCGTTGCCCAGTGAGCTGATAGCCCAGCATGTCGAGCACGGTGAGACGATCGCTTGTGTGACCCCGGCCCGTCATCTGATCGTTGCCGGGGTTTCGAATTGGGGGGCCTACGGTCTTCTCGCAGCGCTCGCCGTCCTGCGCAAAGACTGGCGCGAGCAGATGCTCGGCTGTCTCGACGAGATGCGCGACAAGGCGGTTCTGGAAGCGACGGTCGTTCACGGGCCTGCGGTCGATGGCGTTTCGCGCCTGCGCGCGATGACTGTGGACAGTTTCGATGTCGCAATTCACCACAGCAAGCTGCGCGAAATCCGCGCGCTCGCCGAGACGCTCGATGAAGTATAAGAAATTCATCTTCGGCTACTATAATTATAATCCCGCCCAATCGACGTTGTTGCTTCAATACCGCTACAGCGGAGGACCGCAGTTCGAAGAAAAGCTGATTTTCGATTTTGTGTCACGGCCGCTCTCGCCCGCCGACAACCAGGTGCTCGACCGGCTTTTTCGCCTCATCTTCTTGTTGTCGGGCGTGAGCTACTACAAGGCGTTCATTCCCAAGCTGCTGACTTGCGAAGCTTTCCCATTGGACGAGGGAACGGCCGAGTTTCTGCACAAATTCTATTTGAAAGGCTTGGCTGAGTTCGCGTTCAGAAACGGCATCTCCCTGCGCGACCATTTTCGCTTTCGCCCGGAGCTGGCGACAGTCGCACCCCCGGTTGCCTTTGACCTTCCGCAAAGGACCTGTGTGCCCGTTGGCGGCGGCAAAGACTCGATTGTGACGATCGAGTGCCTGAAGCAGGCCGGCGGCCCGCTGCTGCTGTTCTCTCTGGGTGATGCCGAGCCTATAAGAGTCTGCATCGAAACGGCGCAACTTCCGTCGATCACGGTCCACCGGCAGCTCGATCGCCGCCTATTCGAGCTCAATCAAGCCGGGGCGTTAAACGGCCACGTACCGATTACCGGAATCTTGAGCGCAATTGCGCTGGCCTGCGCCGTGATGTCCGGCTGTGACACAGTGGTGATGTCCAACGAGCATTCTGCCAGCGCCCCAAATCTCACGTTCGGTGGCCTCGAAATCAACCATCAGTACAGCAAGTCCCTCGAATTCGAGGAGGATTTCGCCGCATATGTAGAGCGGTTCATTTCGCCCAGCATCAGCTATTTCTCGCTGCTGCGTCCGCTGTCGGAAATCGAAATCGCCCGCAGGTTCGCGAAATATCCCGCGTATTTCCAAAAATTTCGCAGCTGCAATACCGCCTTCCGACAGTCACCCGCCGCGCGCGGCCGCCACTGGTGCGGCAACTGCCCGAAATGCCGGTTCGTGTTCCTTGCACTCTCACCATTCGTCCCGAAGCCGGATTTGATCGGAATTTTCGGCCGCGACCTGCTCGACGACGAGAACCAATGCCACGGCTTTGCCGAACTGTGCGGCCTGCGAGAGTACAAACCGTTCGAGTGTGTCGGTGAGACCTCCGAAAGCGCGCGGGTGATGTCTTATCTCGGGGGTCAACCCGCGTGGCGGGATGACCGGGTTGTGCGGCGGCTGGGCGAGGAATTCCCGTCGCTGCGGCAAAGCCGTCCGGCGGACTATCGCGCGCTGTTTGAGCCGAGGCATCCCCACCGGGTCCCACCCTCCTACATGGCCATGCTCGATGCGTGTGGATGATCTCGACAGACAGCGGGTCGCGATTTGGGGACTCGGTCGCGAGGGCCGCGCAGCAATCGACTTCTTGCGCAAAAAGCATCCTGCCTTACCATTGGTACTCCTTGATGACACTGCCAGCGGGGGAATGCCGAAGGGGATCGGCGGGGCTGTCAACTACGTCTTCGGTACCGAGCGGATCGGCCGCGCCATCGAGAGTGTCGACGTCATCGTCAAATCACCGGGCGTCAGCCTCTACCGTAGCGAACTTCGCCGCGCCCGAGAGAAGGGCATCCGCATCACCTCACTGCTCAATCTGTGGTTTGCGGAACGGCTCGATCTGACCACGATCTGTGTCACCGGGACGAAGGGGAAGAGCACGACCGCCTCGCTGATTACTCATATTTTGACGAAGCTCGGCTGGCGGGCGGTGATGGTCGGCAACATCGGCGTCCCGATCACGGCAATCGACAGTACGACTGCTGATTTCGCTGTGATCGAGATCTCGAGCTATCAGGCTGCCGATTTCGACGGCGTATGCGATGCCGCGGTACTGACATCGCTCTATCCGGAGCATATCGACTGGCATCTTACGGTCGAGAATTACTTTCGCGACAAAGTCAATCTGCTGCGCCGTAGTCGGTGTCGCGTCATCAACAGCGAGGCGGCAGAGACGGTGGAGCGGCTGGCCGGGGGTTTGCCATCGTGCTTCCTATTTAATCAAGAACTCGGGTTTCACGCGCGCGGCAGCCAGATCTTGCGTGGCGCCGACGTGATCGGGGAAATCCGCAACCCCTACCTCGCCCGCCCGCACAACAGCGCCAATCTCTGCGCGGCGCTGGCGGTGACGAGTGCACTCGGCATCAACGCGGCGGATGCGCTCGACGCTGCCGCTGGCTTTCGCGGCTTGCCGCATCGCCAGGAGGAGCTGGGTGAGCTCGCGGGGGTGCTCTTTGTCGACGACAGCATCTCGACGATACCGGAATCGACAATAGCGGCCTTGGCCGTCTATCAGGGTCGCCCGATCTCGGTGATCGTCGGCGGCTACGACCGCGGCATCGAATACGGGGGGCTTGTCAAGACGATAATAGAAGGCGCAGCGAATGCCATCATCTGCCTCGGCGACAGCGGACAGCGGATTTATGAGTTGGCGCGCGCATCGGCGAGCCGCCGCTCCGACCACGAATGCGCGATACACCGAGCGCAATCGATGGAGGATGCCGTCTCTTTCGCCCGACAAGTGACGCCGTCGGGAGGCGTGGTGCTGCTGTCACCAGCGGCCCCGAGCTATGGCCATTACCGTGACTACATCGAGCGCGGACACGATTTTGCCGCGAAGGCGGGTCTGCGCCGGCCGGCCGTGAGCGGCAGCTATTCCTGTTCGCACTAGCTGGCATCAGCGATGCCGCCTCGAAGGGAGTGGAGGCCTCCGCTGTTGGGGCGTAGGCTGGGCCGGTGACAGCGCGGCAAATCGTTTTCGTTCTCGTCGCCGGTGCCCTAGCCGTTGCCTGCGCCGGCGAAAAGCCGTTTCTGCTCCAGGGCGATGCCTATTCGGCCCAGGTCGGCTTCAGCCGCGACCTCGAAGGTGCGACCCGGGTTGCAAAGCAGCATTGCGCACAATACGAGCGCGTCCCGCGCTTTCTCGAGGCGCAAGAGAATGTCGCCTTTTTTGGCTGCGTTCTCCCCTAGAGCCCATTCGCGGGGACGGTATTGGCCTTGACCGGGCTCGAAGGGTGATGCCCATTTGAGTAGCGCCAGGAACGACCTGGGAGGAAGGAAAGATGACCGAGCAGAAGCAGGATCTCGGATTCGCCCCCGAAGACGGCGGGCCGATTCCCTACATGCATCGCATCCGCGAGTATTACCAGACGCTCGGCTACGGCACCCCCTATCGCTGGGCACATTATGCCGAGGTACCGTTTCAGCCGCTGAAAAGGCCGCTCGCCGAGTGCCGCGTCGCATTGATCACAACGGCGGCTCCCTACCAGCCGGGAAGGGGTGATCAGGGTCCCGGCGCGCCTTACAACGCCGCGGCGAAATTCTATGCGGTCTACTCGGGAGACACCGCGGTCGACCACGATCTGCGGATCTCGCATATCGCGATCGATCGCAAGCACACGATCGCCGAGGACAGCAATACCTACTTCCCGCTGCCGCAGTTGCGGCGGTGTGCGGCGGCGGGACGGATCGGCGCGGTGGCGCCGCGTTTTCACGGGATGCAGACCAACCGCAGCCAGCGAACGACGATCGAGCGGGACTGTCCGGAACTATTGGCGCGATGTCGCACCGACGGAGCCGATGCCGCCATTCTTGTCGCCAATTGACCGGTGTGTCACCAGACCGTGAGTCTGGCCGCCCGGCATTTTGAAGAAAACGGCATCGCCACAGTAGTAATGGGCTGCGCAAAGGACATCGTCGAGCATTGCGGTGTACCGAGATTTCTGTTCAGCGACTTTCCGTTGGGCAATGCGGCGGGACGGCCAAAAGACCCCGACTCGCAGGCCTTCACCTTGGAGCTGGCATTGCGGGTGCTCGAAGCGGCGCCGGTGCCACGCACAACGGTGCAGTCGCCGCTTCGCTGGAGCGAGGATCCGGCCTGGAAACTAGACTATTCGAACATCGACCGCCTTTCGGCAGAGGAGATTCAGCGTCGGCGGCAGGAATTCGACCGGCAGAAGGAAATCGCCAAAACCATTCGCGAGGCCCCACCCGCCGCTGGGTAAATCACAGCAGATCGTCAGTGCGGTGATTGGCACTCGATCTCGGCATCGAGCTTGGCGCCGACGAGAACGATAACGAGCGAAATCCAGATCCAGGTCATGAAACCCATAACCGCGCCGAGCGAGCCGTAGGTCTTATTGTAGCTGCCGAAATGCGCCACATACCACGAGAACAAAAACGAGCCGGCGAGCCAGACGATCGTGGCAAAACGCACTGCCCCAGGTGATCCAGCGCCAGCGTGCTGCAGTCCGGCTCGGGCCAAAACGGTAGAGCAGCGCCAGCGCCAGCCCAACCAGCACAAGCAAGATCGGCCACCGGGCGATCCTCACGAGCAAATCGATCCCGCCCGGCAGCAGCATGAAACTCAAGGCGACCGGAATCGCCACGACGATACCAATCGACACCAGGACAAACATGATAGTTGCTACAGTGAAAGCCAGTGTCTCGGAATAATACTTAATCAATCCGCGCTTTTCTTCCTCCTCATAAACAACGTTCAAGGCGTCAACCAAGGCGGACACGCCGGAATTGGTGAACCACAAAGAAATTGCGAGGCTGACCAGAAAGCCGATACTGAGCGTGGTGCCGCCGTGCGCGGTGAGGCGGGTCAGCTCGTCATGCAGAACCTCGATAGCACCCGCGGGCGCGATATTAGCCATGGTGTCGAGCTGATTGACCACCGTAGCCGGATCGGCAAACAGGCCGTAGACAGATATAAGCGCTGCGATTGCAGGAAAAATCGCCAGGATCAAGTAGAATGTAACTCCTCCGCGACCAGCAAAATGCGGTCTTCCGAGATGCCGCGCCAGACGCGCAGCAGAATGTCCTCCCACCGGCCCGGTGCGGCCTCCGCGGTTCTGGCCGCCGGCTTGGCGGGACCGGCTTCGATCCCGGTGGTGCTCATAACAGTCGAACCGCCCGGCTCCACCTGAGTTCCTGCCCGGTCTCGTGGAATTCCGGCGGCAGGTCTCGCCTCACGCCGCGCGGGGCTTGACCTCGGTGTCGAGGCGCGAACCCAGCGCCTCGGCCGCGCTTTCCAACTCGTAGTCCCTCTGCATATTCAGCCAGAATTCAGGAGTTGTGTCGAAATAGCGCCCCAGGCGAAGCGCCGTATCACCGGTGATGCCGCGCCGTTCGGTAATGATTGCCTGCACCCGCGTCACCGGCACGCCGATGTCCTTGGCCAGCCGGTATGCAGTCAGGCCGAGCGGTTTCATGAACTCCTCGCGCAACCGCTCGCCGGG
>Ga0306921_10008078_pt1 | contig 11105 bp, 7 predicted proteins | sample sta12Cox44000080_FD_203760 | JGI IMG/M metagenome (GOLD analysis project Ga0306921, IMG submission 203760) | Lab enrichment of tropical soil microbial communities from Luquillo Experimental Forest, Puerto Rico - statoxic.12C.oxic.44.000.080 (v2)... | ecosystem: Environmental > Terrestrial > Soil... | reverse complement strand
GCGGAATTAACGGCGAACGCCGCCACGCCGGTCGAGAAGATAAACGCCCTGGCAACCTTCATGCAGAAAGAGATTCGCTATGTCGCCATACAGCTCGGGATCGGAGGCTGGCAGCCGCATCACGCGTCCGAGGTCTTCCAACACCGCTACGGAGACTGCAAAGACAAGGCAACCTTGTTAAGCACCATGCTTCAGCAAGTAGGCATCGAATCCTACTATCTCGACGTAAACACCGAACGCGGCGTAATTACGCCAGAGACGCCCGCGACCCGCTGGTTCGACCATGTGATCCTGGCAATTAAGCTGCCGGAGGGAACAAGCAATTCTTCGCTGGCCATGGTGTACACTCACCCGAGGCTTGGGAAGCTGCTGATTTTCGATCCCACCGATCAATTTACCCCGCTTGGCCAACTTAGCGGAGAACTGCAGGCCGGCTACGCCTTGCTGGTTACGCCGGATGGAGGCGAGCTTATTAAGGTCCCGCAGCTTTCGGCGAGCCTCAACGGAATTACCCGGAAGGCCTCTGCGGTGCTAGACGCGCAGGGAAACTTGACCGGAACCTTTAACGAAAGACGGCTCGGAGACGCAGCGGCCGAGGAGCGAGCCAGAATGAAGTTCGTGTCGGCGGACAAAGATCGCCTGAAAGCGATTGAAGGAATACTGTCGGGCTCTCTTGCCAATTTCGCGATAACGAAAGCGTCCATTACCAGCCTTCAGGACACTCGCGAACCATTTCAAATGGACTATTCCATCGCCGTCCAGCGTTACGCCAAACCAGCCGGAGACCTTTTGTTGGTGCGGCCCCGGTTGATCGGAGTGCGAAGCAGTTCGCTGCTCGAGACCAAGGAAGCGAGACAGTTGCCGGTGGTCTTCGACGGACCGCGCCGGGACACGGATACCTTCGAGATTACGATGCCGGCGGGATATGAAATAGACGATTTGCCGCCGGCCGTGGATATGGACTACAGCTTCGCCAGCTATCACAGCAAAACCGAAGCCGCGGGCAATAGGCTGAAATACACGCGGACAGTTGAGATCAAGGAACTCAGCGTGCCCATGGAGAAGATGGACGAGTTGAGGAAGTTCTACCGCGTGATCGCCACCGACGAGCGCAACACTGCGGTGTTGAAGCCGTCCGCCGCCGCGGCCTCGGCAAAGTAACCGGCAACCGCTCAGGGTCTCGCGCGCAACGGCTTTAAGGACACGCTGGTCAGTTTGAGCCGGCCGGCTCGCGCTTGCCGCCGCGCCAGGCGCGCAGCGACCAGGCTGCGTCCGACCTGCCGAAGAGAAATGCCAGAAAACACAGGGCTAGCACACTGTGGTCGAGCGAGGCCCCGAAATACTGCCACGCCGGCGCGTTTGGACCGGGATGGTTCGAGGAGAACAGGAGCGTCACCATGAACAGGAGGCCGCACGCGCTGGCCGGTCGGACGCAAATTCCCAAAAGCAAGGCGACGCCGATGGCGAATTCGCCATACGCGACAAGGAAGGCGATCGGCGTGGCGTGCGGAACAACGAAACCGCGCAGCACCGGCGCCATGAAGGGATAGGCGCCATCCGAGAGAAATCGGTTGATCCAGAACTGAAAGCCGCCGTGTAGCGTGAATTGCGTGCCGAATACCTTGTACTGGGCAAAGATCAGAAAGAGGATGCCCACGGCAATGCGAAGGAAGGCGAGTGCCCGAGCATTATGCTGTGAGCAATTGAGGTCGGCTCGGTTCATCGGACGCGCACCAGACTGAACTTACGATGCGAATTGGAGGCTCGGACAAAAGCGAAGCATCAGCCCAATTTTGCCAGTCGCTCGCGGACCAGGTCGCTGAGGGCCTTGCCGTCGACGGTCTTGCCTTCCAGCTGAGCCTTGGCCGCTTTTACCACTGCGCCCATTTGTTTGATCGATGTTGCGCCCGCTTCCGCGATCGCTTTGGTAATAGCAGCGTCCATTTCTTCAGCGGAAGCCCCCGCCGGCAAATATGTTTCGATGATGGCGGCTTCCTTCTGCTCCTTTTCGGCGAGATCGGGGCGGTTGCCTTTCGAAAACTGGTCGATGGATTCCTTGCGCTGCTTCAAAAGGGTCTGCAGTAACTGAATGGACTCGTTGTCCTCGAGCTTGCGAATTTTTTCCACTTCTTTCAATTGAATCGCGGCCTTGATCATCCGCAACGCGCTCAGGCGGAAGTCGTCCTTCGCTTTCATCGCGACGACGATGTCCGACTGAATTTTTTCCGACAAACCCATGCAATTTCTCCCGCGAACATTCTATATCAGACTGCGTAAGGTCACGAACACCTTCATAACAGAAACTTATAGGAACTTGCGATATCCCTGCTTTGACACTGCGGCGGCCTCTCGGTAACTTGGATAGTTTCCTGCATGAGGCAAAGACTGGCCAGTGCTGGCCGGCTTTCACCGGCGGAATTTCAGCAGAGAAAGGGCAAACAGGACTCATGAAAGTCATCGTAGCGGACAAGATCAGCGAACGGGGCGTCGAACTGCTCAAGAAATCCGGCCTGAATACGGTCGTGACGACCAAAGAGACCATCATCGCGGAATTAGCCGATGCGGATGCGCTGATCGTCCGCAGCGCGACCCGGGTGACCAGGGATCTGTTGGAAAAGGCGCCGAAGCTGCGCGCCGTGGGCCGCGCCGGAGTGGGCGTCGACAACATTGACTTGCCCGAAGCCACCAAGCGCGGCGTTTTGGTGATGAGCACGCCGGGCGGAAACGCGGTCAGCGTTGCGGAACACACTTTTGCACTGATGCTGGCTCTGGCCCGGCAAGTTCCCAAGATGGACGCCGGCTTGCGCGAAGGGCGCTGGGAAAAGTCCTCGAGCGGAACAGAACTGCGTGGAAAAACGCTTGGCCTGATTGGGCTCGGCCGCATCGGCGGGGAAGTGGCGCGTCGCGCGGAAGCCTTCGATATGAGGATTATCGCCTACGACCCTTACATCAGTGAGGGCGCGGCCAAAGAACTGCAGGTTGAACTCGTGAATCTGGATCGGCTGCTCTCGGACAGCGACTTTATTTCGCTGCACACGGCGCTGAGCCCGGCGACCCAGAACATGATTAACGCCAAGTCCATCGCCAAGATGAAAAAGAGCGCACGCATCGTGAATGCGGCGCGCGGCGAGTTGATTGATGAAGCGGCGCTGGCGGAAGCGTTGAAGGGCGGCCGTTTGGCGGGAGCGGCACTGGACGTGTTTGTGGAGGAGCCGCCGAAGAATTCTCCCCTGATTGGCTTGCCCAATGTGATTGGTACTCCGCATATCGCGGGCTCGACCGCGGAAGCGCAGGAAGAAGTCGGCACTCAGGTGGCGCTGCAAATCCGCGACTATCTAACGGAAGGGATTATCCGCAATGCGGTGAATCTGCCGGCGCTTTCGGCGGATCAGTATCGGCGGGTTAGGCCTTACCTGGAATTGGCGGAGCGGCTGGGCTCTTTCGTGTCGCAGGCCGCAGCCAGCAGGCCGGAACGGATTCGCATACGGTACGCCGGCGAAGTCGCCGAGGTGGGCACGCATCTGCTAAGGAGCGCGGTCCTGGCGGGTGTCCTGAACCCGGTGCTCGATGAAAAAGTGAACGTAGTGAATGCTCCGGCGATGGCCGCGGCACGTGGTCTCACCGTCGAAGAGGAAACCCGGAAGCGCGAGCACGGCTTTCCTAACACGCTCGAGGTCGCAGCCGTTCCCAAAAAAACCGGAGACGCGGGCTTCACGGCGGAAGGGACGGTGCTCTTCGACGGCTCGCCGCGCGTGCTTGCAATCGACGGCATCTCGCTCGAATCGCAACTCGACGGGACACTGCTTTTCTTGAGAAACCGCGACGAGCCGGGCGTGATCGGGCAGGTCGGGAGCACGCTCGGTAAGCTGGGAGTCAACATCGCGACCTTCGCGCTCGGAAGACGCGAGGCCACACGCGGCTCGGAGGCCGCGTCACTGGTCATGCTGGATGGCCCGGTGTCGGATGAAATTCTGAATGATATTTTGCAAATCAAGGCCATTACGGCGGCAAAGTTGTTACGACTGTAGGACGCGGATGCCGTGCGTAATGTGCGGGCACGCGAGTGCGTCGTAAGAACGATCGAGATTCTCCCTCATTCTCCTGGAACGCTGTCAATTCCCTGTGAAGTTTGTGGTGAATCTTCAGAAGTATAGAGAATTGAGACGCACCGGATCCGAATACTAGAAGAATTAATTTCTTCCTGACCAAGAAACTTCCCTGTTTTCAGCGCGCTTCCTTAGGCATTGCAAGTGCAATGTCGCAGCTGTTCGTGTGTTTTCAAGTTATCTGGGGGTGAGAAGTTGAAGAAGGGATTGGGATTTCTATTGTGGCTGGTTGGCGTTAGTGTCGCGACAGCTCTTTTCGCGGCTGGCGCGAACGCACAGGACGCGACCGGTCGAATCGTCGGAAATATTACCGACCAAAGTGGCGCTTTGATCGCGGGAGCGAAGGTCACAGTACAAAACACAAATACCGGAAGCGTCCAGGAGACAGAATCCGACAAAGACGGTTTCTATCAGGTTCTTTCCCTGCCGATCGGAACCTATACGGTTACGGTCGAAAGCAACGGCTTCCGCAAACAGGTATTCGAACGGCAAACGCTGCAGATCAATCAGTCTTTGCGATTGGACGCCAAGTTGGCGATCGGCCAGACATCGGAAACGGTCGAAGTCACAGACCAAGTGGCAAACATCGAGACCGTCAATCAAACCGTCGTAGCGACGGTCACCGGTCCGGCCATTCAGCAAGCTCCGCTGAACGGCCGAAACGTTCTCGATCTTGCGAAGTTGCAGCCCGGAGTCACCGAGACCAACGGCGACTCCACCGCGGCAGGGACCTTCAGCATCGCCGGAGGGCGCACGGACTCAGTGACATTTCTTCTCGACGGAGCGCTAAACAACGACTTGCTCGACAACGGCGTCGTCTTCAATCCTAATCCCGACACGATCGCCGAGTTTCTCGCTCTTGAGGCGAGAGTTTCGTCGCAGTCAGGTTCGAGTCCTACTACTGACTAGGTGAACCTCAATCGCGGCGTGCCATCTTCTACAGAAGGCCCGCCGTTTTCGGATTTGTTTGTGCTATCCTAGTGCAATAAAGCGGATGCGCGATTTTCGGCGCAACCGGCCGGCTAATTTGTCGGGGCGTAGCGCAGCCTGGCTAGCGCGCCTGGTTCGGGACCAGGAGGTCGATGGTTCAAATCCATTCGCCCCGACCACTTCTAAAATCCTGCCCTTCAGTCATTTACGCTGCATTTAGGACTTCTGCGTCTTTTTCAAAGTTGTGGATCGTGTGGACCAATTCAAATCCAAGGCCCACGCGTCCGGCCCATTGCTGGCGGAATTTCGTATCTTCGTTGAGTGTGGAATAGGGGTCACCGACTTCTTCGGGTGCATGACCCATCCAAAGGAGTTCGAGGTCTCGTGGAACCGCATTCTTCCGTAACCATGTTGCCCGAAAACGCCGAAAGACATGGAACCCCACGTCTTTCTTCCCATGGAGGACGCGCAAAACCTTCCGTTGCCCAAGGGGCTTGCCCGCTTCGCTGGCGAACAGGTACCTATTGACTTTCGAAAGGTATTCCCTTAGTTCAAACGCAAGTACCTCCGGAAGGTCAACGACTCGCACTGAGTACGGCGTTTTGGGCTTCTGCTCGTAGCCACGCCAAATACTCCGACGAACATGTAAGACGCGGCCGTCTGGGCCGAAGTCCGAACGCCTCAGACTCAGCGCTTCGCCGATGCGTAACCCGGTTCCAGCCAGCAACGCGAAAAGCACAAAATACTTGCGCTGCTTGGTTTTGGATAGGATTTCCATCAGCTCTGTAGGCGTAACTGTAGGACGGTGCTGCTCTTTCTTGCAGACTTTCGGCAGGCGAATGAAGTCATTATTCCACTGGCGCGGATGGAGTTGCCGACCTTCGTCGTCCACTGCGGACGCCATCACGAGTTTCGCGACATGGATATAGTTTCACGATGGTTTTAGGAGATAGCTTTTTTCCCATGTTGCCGGTCGCTCTGGGTATCTGCGCGACAAAGTCTATCGCCAGCAGTAAGCTTCGCCCCGCAGCGCGTCCGCAATAATGACTGACTGGGTTTCATCGCATCGGGAACAAGCGATTATAGCGAGGTTAGGATCAGCGACGCAGTTTGCAGGCCCCCGAGGAAAACGCTTTTACCAGCTCGTAGTGATCGGCGGCGCTATAATGCCAGCAAGGCTGGAGGATGTCATGCGAGCAGAACGAGTGGAGGTTACCTGGGATGTAGAGCACGCGAAGTGGTCCGTTCGGATCGTAGCTGGCGAGGAAGTGATTCGCAGGCACAGCGATGTCCCGAAGAGTTCCCATGAACCGACCCTACGCGCTGCTGCCGCACAGATGACGAGGAATGAAGGGTACGAGATGACGCCCAGGTGGTCGTCCACCGCTAGTTCAAACTGCTGTGCGAACATCGAGGGAATCAAACATATCCAAAAGTTGATAAAATAAGACTTAATGAAGGCCGAACTTTCCCAACCCACACTTGGCCTCGTGCGGCACTTGCAGCTCACCCGTCTTCGTCTCAATAAGTTGCAAACGCGAAGCACATGCCAGTCGGCTGCCTTTCGTTGACACGCATTCGGAACGGCAGAATACTGTGTTCAGCCGCTCCACCGGGTATGTTCGAAACGACCAATTAGCCTGCATGGGCAAAGGGCCCGCCCCAAGAAGTTGAGGGCAGTGCGCTGTGTCAGGAGAGATTTATGTCAGCTATCTCTGAGCAGAGAACGCACGGGACTCCATGGCCGAACCCGGTTCCATCACGGGGCAGGGCATCCGACCGAAGACGCATTGAAAGTGCGCAATCCGTTCCAAGATGGCTCTCTCCGGCGCTTCTACTCCTGGCTGTCGCAACCGCTTCCATCGCATTTGGGAATACCACAGCAGACCGGATCCTATTACCAATCGAGGTTTTGGGTGCAAACCTTACCACGGAGAGCAGGAACTTCGTCCTCCAAGCTGATCAGGCTGACGCGGCGCGATCTTTGTGGCTGCAGATCCATGGACTGCACTATGCCGATCAAGCCAGCGTCCGAGTCAATGGGAGCGCTTGGATACCTCTGAACAACAACTCTGTTCTGATCGCCGAGCCCGGCAAAAGCTTCGGTGGAATCGGTGGCGGCTTCGCCACACTTACGATGACCGTCCCCGTCCCTGAAGGGACGGTCATCAATGGCTCGAACTCAATCCACTTCCGGTTCAACCAGACCGACGGTTTCGCCAGCGGTTACCGAGTCCTTGCCTGGAATCTCGTAACCATCGATGGGAAGAAGATCCTCGCGGCAGAGGATTTTGCCGAGGATGAACCTGGCGGCTGGACACCACCATTGTCAGACCCCGCTGCAATCGAGGCCGGGCGAGACCTGTGGCGGACCGCTTCACTCGTCTCAAGCAGCCTCCCAAATAGCCCAAGGATTCAAGCGCATTGCGCGGACTGCCACGCGCAGGATGGCCGCGACCTGAAATACTTCAGTTTTTCCAACCGCAGCATCATCGCCCGCTCGAGCTTCCATGGTCTCTCTACGCTGCAGGGCCAACAGATTGCAAGCTACATTCGCAGTCGGCCATTTCCCAACCCCGGCCGGCCGTGGAACCCTCCTTACCAACCCGGACCGGGCCTGGAGGAGCAACCTCTATCGAATTGGGCGGCAGGTGCCGGCCTAGCACAGGTCCTCGGTCGAGACACAGATGCACTACCGTATCTACTCAACCGGAATAAGGCCCCGGGGAACACCGCACCATCGAATCGACAGCCTGCTTCCCTGAACCTCAGTGACCTCGCCAAGCAAATTACTCCCGACCTCTTTCGTCCCGACGGCAACTTAAATCCTCGAGAGATTCCCATCGCCTTGCAGCTCCCGGATTGGAGCCGATGGCTGCCCCGAATACATCCCAAAGACGCATGGGGACAGTCCTTCCTACAGAGCGAATTCGGAACTTTGTACGGCGGGGATGAGTCTGCTGAAAGCAAAACCTCCAAGCCGACGCTGCGCAAGCTCATGGCCTCGGCCCAGAATGCAGATCGCGACCTTCGTCCTGTAGTCGCTGCCTTCGCCCAGTGGTCTAAGGCGCGGCAAGTCTTCTTCAGTCACATCGTCATGCCGGGAACGCTTTGGTCGCCCGAGTTTACTGACAAGGTCTATTCGACCCAGCTTTGGCAACTCGTGAAGACCTGGGAGATGATGCAGGACTTCGCTCTGGAAGGACGTGGACGCGAGCTTTTCGGGGTAGCCGCGGATTCACGCACTTGGTGCAACACCATTCCCTCAGAGACGGCACCGTCGGCAGTCCACATCCCGAATGGACTCTCCGGAGTTGGCGGCAGCGCTTTGACCAACGAATATTTCTCGGCGTCTTGGTATGAACTGCAGATCCTTTTAAATAGCGGCAATCATCGACGCCGTGGTCGGGCTCCCTTGGATTGGGTATATGTAATCGGCCGCTTCCGTGACCTCTATGCGCAAACACATCAGCCGGAACCGTCGCGCCTCCTTGTGGCCGTAATCAAAGCGTTGCAATCAGGCGATCCCCGCTCGGGCCCCGACGACAACAAGCAAGGTTGGCGGCCGGACGAGAACGTCGATCCGCGCATCATGGTGAGCCCGGTTTGGGCGCCCATCTTCACACCGCTGGCCACCGACGTGCGTCGTGCTCTAGCGGCTTCGCTGCTTGCTGCTTGGATGGACAAGAACCTGCAATATCCTGTGTCGAAGTACCTGCCGATGTCTGGGTTGCCCGCTTCCGCGTACACGACGCCCAGCGAGTACAGGGATATCAGCGGCGGAAAGGTATGGGAGGCGTCTCAACAGTTCCGGGAGGCGGGCGTCGCCCCCGAGCTTGTCTGGCGCCTGCAGCAATGGGGGATCGCCTTCAACGAACGCGCAGCGCGTCTCCAATACGCCGGCCCGCCTTCCATCTCTAAAAAGTAGCCCTACCCTTGTGAGCGAAAGCGGCCCGTTGGGCCTAGCGAAATGCGCCATAGTCTCAGAAATTGTGATGTGCTCGAGCGTTGACTTGCACCGGACTGCAACCTAATATGACCACGCTGGTTACACGACCTGCCTCACATGATCGGGCGAACTGTCTCTCATTACCGGATCCTGGAAAAGTTGGGCGGCGGCGGAATGGGAGTAGTTTATAAGTCGGAGGACATCAAGCTTGGCCGCCTGGTCGCTCTAAAATTCCTGCCGGAACAACTGTCCGAGGCCCGCCAGGCCGTCGAACGTTTTCAGCGGGAAGCACGAGCAGCTTCCTCGCTAAATCATCCGCACATCTGCACAATTTACGACGTAGATGAATATGAAGGCCAAAACTTCATCGTCATGGAGTTCCTCGATGGGCATACGCTCAAACATTGGATTTCCGGCAAGCCCTTGGAGATTGAGCGAGTTCCAGAATTCGCTTACCAAATCGCGGACGCACTGGAAGCCGCCCACTCCAAGTCGATTATTCATCGAGATATCAAGCCAGCGAACATTTTCGTCACGAATCGCGGCCAGGTAAAGCTCTTGGATTTCGGCTTGGCTAAGTTGATCCTCGAACGAAGGAGCACGACCTGGCCCACGACGACCTCGGAAACCTCAACCACGACTACGCACCATGAATTCCTCACAAGCACGGGCGTGGCTATGGGGACGATTGCCTATATGTCGCCCGAACAAGTTCGAGGCGAAGAACTCGATGAGCGCACGGACTTGTTTTCCATGGGAATTGTTCTCTACGAAATGGTTACAGGCCAGCAAGCGTTCCCCGGAAGTACATCCGGCGTGATTTTCGAAGCCATATTGAACCGGAGACCGATTCCCCCGGTGCGCTTGAATCCCGCGATCCCACCGCAACTTGAACTCATCATCTCCAAAGCCCTCGAGAAAGACCGAGCTCTGCGCTACCAATCCGCCTCCGATCTGCGAGCAGACTTACAACGATTGAAGCGTGACACCGACTCAGCTCGCTTGTTGCCCGCGATACAACACTCGCCCCGTCAGATCCTTCGGCGATACTCGCACCATCTTGTCTGGGCCGGGGTGCTTGTTGCCGTTTTGACGGTATTCGCTCTGCTCTCAAGCAACGTGCGTGACGGCTTGTTCGGCAGAGCCGGTAGCGGACGCATCGAATCCATCGCTGTACTGCCTTTTGTCAACGTGAGCAACGACTCCAAGACCGAGTATCTCAGTGATGGAATCACCGAAAGCTTGATCAATAGTCTCTCCCAATTGCCCAGCCTCTCCGTAAGTTCTCGCAATACCGTGTTTCGCTATAAAGACCAGACCTCCGATCTGCAGCGTGTGGGACGGGAACTCGGCGTCCGAGCTATTCTGACCGGAAGGCTCGTCCAATCCGGTGACGACCTTCTTATCAGCGTCAATCTCGAAGATGTACAGGCCAAACGCCAGCTTTGGGGTGAGCAGTACAACCGGAAACTTTCCAACCTCGTGTCCGTGCAGGAAGAGATCGCTTCAGACATATACGGAAGGTTGCGTCCCAAACTCGATGGCGAAGAAATGAAACGCGTGTCCAAGCGGCCGACTGAAGACGCCGATGCGTATAAGTTCTACCTACAGGGGCTTTTCTATTGGAACAAATGGACGGAAGCTGACTTCAAGAAGGCCGGGGAGTACTTCAACCAAGCGGTTCATAAGGACCCTCGATACGCCCTAGCTTACGCAGGTGTTGCGGACACCTACAGCATGCTCGGATACGCTGGTTACCTTCCTCCGGCCGAAGCGTGGCCGACGGCCAAAGTCGCCGCTATGCAGGCCCTAAATATTGACGAAACTCTTGGAGAGGCCCACACCTCTTTGGCCCTGGTGAAGGAACATTACGAATGGGACTGGTCGGGGGCGGACAAGGAATTCAAGCGGGCCATTGAATTGAGCCCAAATTCAGCGAACGCGCATCTCTGGTATGGCGACTTTCTGGCCAATACGGGCAGGCTCCAAGAGGGAATGCTAGAAATAAAGAGAGCCCAGGGCCTCGATCCACTCTCTCTGATCGTCAATACTACTCTTGGCTGGCAGTACTATCTTGCGCACGATTACGATCAGGCTGTCGAACAGTTACGCAGGGTACT
>Ga0306921_10008075_pt1 | contig 11106 bp, 9 predicted proteins | sample sta12Cox44000080_FD_203760 | JGI IMG/M metagenome (GOLD analysis project Ga0306921, IMG submission 203760) | Lab enrichment of tropical soil microbial communities from Luquillo Experimental Forest, Puerto Rico - statoxic.12C.oxic.44.000.080 (v2)... | ecosystem: Environmental > Terrestrial > Soil... | reverse complement strand
GGCAGCGAGGCAGCGACAGAGTTTCAGAAAATCCTCGACCATCGCGGAATCGTTTGGAACTCACCTATCGGTGCTCTTGCTCATCTTCAACTCGGCCGCGCCTACGCCATGCAGGCCGATACTGCCAAGGCAAAAGTCGCCTATCAAGATTTCCTGACTCTCTTGAAAGACGCTGACCCCGACATCCCCATTCTGAAGCAAGCCAAGGCCGAGTACGCAAAGCTGCAGTACTAGCAAACGGCGAGGTACAGGCTGGCGCTCGGTTGCCCCTCTGCCGGGACCGCCTCGAACTTAAGCTTTTGTCAGCTCGTTAGTCCTGAGGAAGGTCTTGATGAAAGCGCCTTCCGAATGCCCCCAACGAGATTCTCCACATCGCCAACTCGTCGCGGAATTAGATATACCCGCTCGATAATTCGGGGCGTTCTTCGCGCATCGGATTTGGATAGAAACTGGCTAGAAGTTACTGCTTCTGGTGTTTTGCCGGGCATAGGTGGCCACATCCGCATTTTGCAGGCTAGTGAAGCTGCTCGATGATGTCGTAGGACCGATGGTCAACAAGCGAGTGGTAGTCACTGCGTTGCGCGAAGCTTCAAGGTTTTTGTATCGGGATATTGAACTTGCCGAGGAGTAGGCTTTTTTGCGACTTACAAAGCGATGAGCCCGCTTCCGGCTTCTTCCATTGCGCGCCCCTCTCTGTAGTTATACCCGCGCGACGATTGACCGTGGCAAGGGACGGCGTTTATACTGGTTTTTTTGGCGCTCGAAGCGATTTTTTGATTGGAGCCGCACGCCTGCGCGGTGGCTCGAACCCCAGCGCAGCGGCCAGCCCCCTTAGAGCCTCGGGGGAAACAGCAGCCTGTGCCGCTGGACGAGAGCACCAGCAGCGGTTGTTCTTAGACTCAAGCAAAGGCATTCGACCAATGAGCAGCATCAAAGCGACCCTTCTCCGCCCGGGCATGGTGATCCAGCACCAGGGCGACCTTTACTCGGTGTTCAGCACGGAGCACCGCACGCCGGGCAACAAACGCGGCTCCATGCAGACGCGCATGAAGAACCTGCGGACCGGGTCGATCATCGATTACCGGTTCCGCGCAGAAGAGTTTGTGGACCGCGCCATCGTGGACGAGATCGCATTCGAGTATCTGTACAGTGAAGGCGACGAGTTCCACTTCATGAACACGGAAACCTACGAGCAGATGCAGATGACGCGGGAGGAGCTGGGCGAGACCGTCTATTACCTGGTGCCGAACACGGTGGTGAAGGTGGAGTTCCACAACGAGAAGGCGATTGGCGTGGCTTTGCCGGACACCATGGATTTGAAGGTAGCGCAGACCGAGCCCACGATTCAGAAGGCGACCGCCAGTTCGGTGATGAAGCCTGCCACTCTCGAAACCGGTCTGGTGGTTCAGGTGCCGCCGTTTGTGAACCAAGGTGACCGGATTCGGGTAGACACTTCCGAAGCGCGCTATGTGCAGCGAGTGGAGTAGAATATAGAGTCCGCCGTTTACACGGCGAGAGTTCTTCAGGTTTTCCGCCTCCGCAGCTGAATCGGATTCAGGTCGGATTCAGAAGAGGTGAAAAAAGGGCGCCCCTTCGCTGATGCGTTGGGGCGCTTTTATTTTTCCGGGACCCGCCGCGGGATGGGCGCTCAATGCGGCGCGCGCCTCGGGAGGGCCCGCGTCAGGCTTGGCGGGACGCCGTTTTCTCAGAGTATTTCTGAGCGCCGGCACCAAAGACACGCTCGAAAATCGCATCCACGTAGCGGAGTTGCCGCTCTAAGTCGAAGGTATTTCGGAGGGCATGGTCGTCGAGATATTGGGTGATGCGGGGATCTTTGGCGACGCGCTCGCGGAAGCTCGAGTCGCTTTCCCAGGCGGCCATGGCGTTTTCCTGCACGGTTTTGTAGGCTTCGTCGTGCGGCATGCCTTTTTCGACCAGGTCCTGCAGCAACTGCCCTGAGAAGACCAGGCCCTGGGTGGCTTCGAGATTTTTCTTCATGCGTTCGGGGAAGACACGCATGTTGGCGACAACGGCGGTCATTTTGGCCAGCATGTAGTCAATGAGAATGGTGGAATCGGGAAGAATGATGCGCTCGACCGAGCTGTGGGAAATGTCGCGCTCGTGCCACAAGCCGACGTTTTCGTAGGCCGCGATCATGTTGGAGCGCACCACGCGCGAGAGACCGCTGATCTGTTCGCAGGTGACCGGATTGCGCTTGTGCGGCATGGCGGAGCTGCCGCGCTGTTCGCCGCCGAAGGGCTCTTCCGCTTCGCGGACTTCAGTGCGCTGCAGGTGGCGGATTTCGATGGCGATTTTTTCAAGCGTGGCGGCGACCAGCGCCAGTGTACTGAGGTAGTGGGCGTGGCGGTCCCGCTGAATGACTTGCGAAGCGACGGGCGCAACCGTGAGGCCGAGGCGCTGGCAGATGCGCTTTTCGATTTCCGGACCGAGATGCGAAGCGTTGCCGACGGCGCCAGAAATCTTGCCGACACGCATTTCGGCTGCAGCGCGGGCGAAGCGCTCGATATTGCGTTGATTTTCGGCGTACCAGTTGGCTACCTTCAGGCCGAAGGTGATGGGCTCGGCATGGACGCCATGGGTGCGGCCAATTTGCGGCGTGTGGCGGAACTCCTCGGCGCGGCGGGCGAGGACGTCGCCGAACCTCTGAAGCGCGGCTTCGATGAGGCGCGACGCGTCGCGAACCAGCAGGGCTTGTGCGGTGTCCACCACGTCGTTCGAGGTCAGGCCGTAGTGCAGCCAGCGCGCGGCGGCGGGGTCGCCGATGGACTCGCCAACGTTCATGGTGAAGGCGATTACGTCGTGCTTGACCTTGGCTTCGAGTTCGTTGATGCGCGCCGCATCCACTTTTGCGCGCGACCGGATGGTTGCGGCGGCTCCGGCGGGCACCTGCCCGTCTTCAGCCAGGGTCTCGGTGGCGGCAAGCTCAACTTCAAGCCACTTGGAGTACTTGTTGGCGTCCGTCCAGACCCGGCCCATCTCTTCGCGGGTATAGCGTGGAATCAAGTGCGCTCCCTAGGGGAGGTTTCCCGTATTCTGGAATAAGTCCTTTGTAATGATACGGTATTTTGGGCTTTTTGGCTGGCCCGGGCGAGCCAGGAGTCCGGAAGCGGCTCTTTCTCTCAGACCTAACCGCGCCAGGGCTTTTCTGTCTAATGGTGAGAATGCGAGCAAGCGGAGAACAGCTTGAGGGCGTCGAGAGTAGCGACGCGGAGGCGGTGGCACGAACGCTTTCGGGCGAACGCGATGCCTACCGGGTGCTCGTGGAAAGGCACAGCCAGTATGTGTACCGGCTGGCGTATCGCATGACCGGAAACCGCGAAGACGCCGAGGAAGTCGTGCAGGAAGCCTTTTTGCGGGCGTATCAGAAGCTTCATCAGTTTGCGGGCAATGCCAATTTCGGAACTTGGGTGTACCGCATCGCCGCAAACTATGCGATTGACCGGCTGCGCCAGCGCAAAAGCGAGGATTCGCGCCGCGAACAGCCGAAGCGGGCGGCGGATGGCCAGGCGGAAACGGACGCGCTCGACACCATGAAGGACCGCGCACCGTCGCCGGAGCGGCTGGCCGGCAGCGCGCAGCTGGCGGAAAAGATGAAGCAGGCTTTAGACACTCTGACGCCTGCCGAACGCACTGCCATCGTGATGCGGCACTGGGACGGCTGCGGAATTGACGAAATTGCCGCGGTGCTGAAATCGAGCAGCACGGCGGCTAAGAACACCGTGTTTCGCGCGGTGCAGAAATTGCGGCTGGCGCTCGAGCCGTTCGCTGAACCACGGGGAGCGGCACGCGCCGCCGGGACAGAACTATGAAACATTGGACGGCAGAAGAGTTGTGGCAATACCGGGAAGGCAACGTGAGAGGCCGCGAGAAGATGGCTGCCCATTTAGAGGAGTGCGCCGAATGCCGGGAGGAGCTGGAGCGGCTTGACGAAGTATTCGCCGCGCTTGACGCCATGCCAGTGCCTGATCCCGGCGAGAACTACGGCACGCGCGTCTGGAGGCAGATTGCGCCGCGCTTAGGGGAGCCGCGAGCGAAATGGTGGCAGGAATGGTTCGTTCCGCGCCACCTCGCCGTGGCGGCGGGGATGGCCGCGCTCGCAATCGTGGCGTTTTATTTCGGAAGGATTTCAAAACCGACCCCGGCCCATCTTGTCGACGCCGATGCTGCCAGTACGGTGCGCGAGCGCGTGCTGGTGGTGGCGGTCGGCGAACATCTGGGCAAATCGGAAATGGTTTTGGTGGAGCTTTCGAACGCGCAGCCGGCCGAAAACGGCAAGAAGCTGATCAACATTTCTTCGGAGCAGAAGCGCGCGGAAAATCTGGTGGAAGAAAACCGGTTGTACCGCCAAACGGCCGTGGAGGGCGGCGACAACGCCATGGCCAGCACGCTCGATGAGCTGGAGCGGGTGCTGCTCGATGTGGCAAACAGTCCGTCGGAAGTCACCCCGGCGCAGTTCGAAGCGATGCAAAAGCGCATCGCGGAACGGGGAATTTTGCTGAAGGTCCGGGTGGTCCGGCAGGGGTTGCGCTCCGCAGAAACCCAAAGAAAGGCGGAGCCGGCCGAAGAAGAGTCGACTAAAGCGAAGGAGAAGAACAAGGTATGAGCGTTCGCGGCATAGGCTTAGCGGAAGGTGTGCGCAGAGGGATTTTGGCGGCGCTGGTTGCCGGGTTGGCGGCAGGAGGCCCGGCATTCGCTCGCGGCCAAGCGACGGCAGCGCAAGTGACGGCGCCCTCCGAGGGGACCGAGGATTCGGTGCGGGGGGACAGCGTGCAGGACCAGCAGGATCGCGATCAGCAGGCGCGCGACCGCGAGCAGGAGCAGCGTGATCGGGAGCAGGAAGCGCGTGACCGCGAGCAGGAAAAGAAAGACCGCGAGCAAGAGCGCCTGGACCGCATTCAGGAGAGGTACGATGAGGGACGCGACGCGCTAGAAGACGGCAAGTATGCGCGGGCGGAAGAACGGTTCAACAACGTGATCAGTGAAAACGGCCCGCTGGTGGACGGAGCGATGTACTGGAAGGCCTACGCGGAAAATCAGGAGGGCAAGCGGGAAGCCGCGCTCACCACCATCGCCGAACTCAAGAAGAATTTTCCGCAGAGCAAGTGGAAAAAAGACGCCGAAGCGCTGGAAATCGAAGTGCGGACGAACTCCAGGCAGCCGGTAAAACTCGACGAGGTGCCGAACGACGACGATCTTTTCAGCCTGGCGTTCCAGGGGCTGATGAACAGCAATCCCACGCTGGGGATCCAGAAGGCGGAGCAGATCTTCAATGGCCCGGCTTCGCCCAAGAGAAAATCGAAGGTTCTCTTCGTGGTCGCGCAGAACGGATCGAAGGAGGCGCAGGCACTTCTCGCCAAGATCGCCCAGGGACAGAGCAATCCGGACCTGCAGCGCAAAGCTGTCGAATATCTCGGAATGTTCGGCGGCAGCCAGTCCGCGAGCGCTCTCGCGTCCGTCTACTCGGGCAGCACCGATGCGGGCGTAAAGCGCGCGGTCATCCGGAGCTACATGATTTCCGGCAACCGCGAGGGGCTGTTCAAGATCGCGCAGTCAGAAAAGGATGATGCCCTCAAGCGCGAAGCCATTCGCAACCTCGGTTTGGTCGGAGGGCTGAACGAACTGCAGCAGCTGTACAAAACCGAAACATCGGTCGAAATCCGCAAAGAGATCCTGCAGGCGTTCTTCCTTGCCGGGGACTCAGCCAAACTCGTCGCGGCGGCCGAAGGCGAGAAGGATCCCGAGCTGCGCCGTGCGGCCACGCGCAACCTTGGCCTGATGGGCAAGACCGATGCACTGCAGTCGATCTATGCCAAAGAAACCGACCTCAGCGTGAAGGAAGAAGTATTGAACGCCTACTTCATCAGCGGAAATGCCAAAGGCCTGGTAGCGGTTGCCAAAAACGAAAAGGACCCGCAACTGAAGAAACGGGCCGTGGAGAAGCTCTCCCTGATGAATTCGAAAGAGGGCAACGAGTACTTGATGGAGCTGCTCAACAAGTAAGGCCCTCGGGAGTGCGTGAAAGAACCGCAGAGTGGAGGCAATGGCCATGAAGCTTAGACCCTCGCACATCGTCGTGACCAGACTCCTTCTGGGACTCGTGGTTGCCGGCAGCGGTCTACTTGCCCTGGCAACGGCCGAAGGCCGCAGCCAGGCCGCAACCGCGCCGGCTCCAAATACGCAGAATGCAAAAGTCGTGCCGCGCGCGGTGACGGGAGGCCTTCAGCACACGGTCGACGGCTGGGCGGCGGAGGCCGATCATGCCGAGTGGCTCGGCTATTCCGTGCCGGCAGCGAACCCCGAGCGGCAAGCCTGCTGCGGAGAAAATTGGGGCAGCGGAAGCTGCGGACCGTGCCGGCTTGAGGGTGGCGAGCACGGCAGCAACTTAAGCCTCGGCGGCGAAAAGGTGGAGCTCGAAGCAGCGGCCAGGATGATCGTTCTCATTCGCGCGGAGACTCGCAAAATCGGACAGATTCGCATGGTTTCGGGAGGCTGCACCATCGATGCCGGCGGACTCAGGGTGACCTGGCTTGGGGAGGTAAACGCCGCCGAGAGCGTCAGCTACCTCGAAAGGTTCGTAGACGGCAACGAACTCAGTGGACACGGCGGCCGAGGCTTGAGCCAGGGGGCGCTGGCCGCGATCGCCTTACACGGGGATCCCTCTGCGGACCGGGCGCTTCGGACGTTCACCTCCCCGGACAAGCCCGAGGGCTTGCGCAAGCAGACGGCTTTCTGGGCGGGCGAGGCGCGCGGCGCCGCCGGGCTCGCGCTGTTGAAGCGCATGGCCAAGGACGACCCGAGCACTGAGGTCCGCGCCCAGGTAACCTTCGCGCTTTCTGTCAGCCGCGAGGGCGATGCCGTGGACGAAATGATTCGCATGGCCAAGGACGATGCGAGCGGCCACGTGCGCAGCCAAGCTCTGTTCTGGCTGGGGCAAAAGGGCGGACGGAAAGCCGTCGCGACCATCAGCGCTGCGATTGAGAACGATCCGGACACTGAGGTACGGAAGAAAGCGGTCTTCGCCTTGAGCCAGCTGCCCAAGGATGAAGGGGTGCCCATGCTGATCGAAGTGGCGCAAAAGAACCCCAGTCCGGAAGTGCGCAGCCAGGCACTGTTCTGGCTGGCGCAGAAGGCAGGAAAGAAAGCCGCCGGAGCCATTTCGGGCGCCATCGAAAACGATCCGGACACTGAGGTAAAGAAGAAAGCGGTCTTCGCCTTGAGCCAGCTGCCCAAAGACGAAGGCGTGCCCAAGCTGATCGAAGTGGCCGAAACCAACCGCAATCCGGAAGTCAGAAAACAAGCCATGTTCTGGCTGGGCCAAAGTAACGATCCGCGCGCGGTGGACTTTTTCGAAAAGGTTCTGTCGAAGTAGAATCCGTTCCAGAAATTGCGAGCCACCGGGCTATGTGAGAAGATGCCCCTAGAAAGCCATGACGCCGGAGCAAGAAAAACTCGCGCTCGAATTGATCTGCAATCCCCCGCCGGGCAGCGCTCTCAAAGGAATATGGGATCGATCTCACCTTGCTCCACGAGAACTTCAAACTGACTCCGACGGAAAGGGCCCGCAAATTTGAGCAGGGCGCCCGCGCCATGCGGGAAATGCGCCTTGCGGGCGAGCGCCATAGAGCCCAACAGTGAATTTAGAAGAGGCGCTGCGCGCGCTCTATGACGGTGAAGTCCAGTTTGTAGTTATCGGCGGAGCAGCCATGCCACTGCAAGGCTCCGCCCGGCTCACAGAGGATCTGCATTTCTGCTATCTGCGTAACCAAGGGAACATCGAGCGGCTAGCCAAGGCTCTGGCTCCTTTTCATCCTCGGCTGCGAGGGGCGCCGGAAGGGCTGCCTTTCCGTTTTGACGCGGCCACAATCGAACGTGGCGCGAACTTCACATTGCTGAGCGATCTCGGCCCGATTGATTTTCTAGCCGCCGTCCCGGGACTCGGCGACTACGAAGCGGTTGAAAAAGAAGCCGAGAGCATAAATCTATTCGGGCTGCAACAAAAAGTGCTTTCGATTGCTGGGCTCATCAAAGCAAAAAAAGCCGCGGCTCGCGCAAAGGATCGGGAAGCGATTACCGAACTCGAGGCCATGCTCGAATATCGTCAGAAGACTGGTTTGCAATAGCTTAAGGTAAGCGTTCAGAGTTCCAGCGGCTTCAGCGGCACAAACTGCGAAGCCAGCAGCAATTCACCCGAGAATGCGCACTCGGCGGGGCGCCGGCCAAGCGCTTGCTCTGCGCAAATACGGACCACGTCGGGATTGTTGTTCTCCTGGGAGATATGCGCCAGCACCAGATAGCGCGCTCGCCCGTCAAACCCTTCCGGATCAGCGAGATATTCCCCGACGGCGTAGTTTGAGAGGTGGCCGGTGCGCGAGAGCACCCGCTGCTTCACCACCCACGGGTACGGGCCCACCTTCAGCATCTCCACATCGTGGTTCGATTCTAGCAGCAGGCAATCCGAATCCCGCAAATGGACCTTCACCAGCTCCGGCAGGTAGCCGAGATCGGTTACCAGCGCCATCTTCACGCCGGCTGCCCGAAACGTGAATCCGACTGGCTCGGCGGCATCGTGCGGAACGGAAAACGCATGCACGTCGATGTCGCCCACCGTGAAGCGCTGCCCCGCATGGATGGTTTCCACACCACGTAGCCGCTTCTCCAAACGCTCCGGCAGCACGCGTTTCAATTCTGCGAAGGTCGGCTCGGTAACATAGAGCGGCGCCTTCCACATTCCGAGCATTTGGGGCAGGCCGCTGCAGTGGTCGGTGTGTTCATGAGTGACCAGGATGCCGTCGAGGCGGTCAACGTTTCTTTCCACGGCGGCAAGCCGCGCCAGGGTTTCGCGTTTTCCGAGACCTGCGTCCACAAGGAGGCGGGTGCGCCCGGTTTCTAGCAACGTCAGGTTGCCCGAACTCCCGGACGCCAATATGGACACGCGTAAGCCGATCGGTTTCCCCTAGCCGCCGTGCGGTCGAAGCGAAAAGCGGCTGCCAAAATCATATGCCCAACTTCCATGCCCAACAAGTCTAAACTGCCCGAAGGTGCCAACATTTTTTTGGAAAAAGGCGAGAACGAGAGGGTTTCAGCAGGCCAGGCGCGACCGCTCGAGCGAGAAGCCGTTCACCGGTCCCAGCACGGTGGCGGAGATCTGCTCCGGACGGAAGAATTCCTTCGCCAGCGTCTGCACCTCGTCACGGGTCACCGCTTCGATGGACGCCAGAATCTCATCGAGCGAATAGAAGCGGCCGAAGTACAGTTCCTGCCTCGCCAGGTTCGACATGCGCGAAGAGGTGGATTCGAGCGAAAGCATGAGCGAACCCTTCAAATGGTTCTTGGCGCGCAGCAGCTCTTCCTCGCTGACCCGCGTTTCCTTCATCGAGCGGAACTCGGCTATGGTCAGATCGAGCACCTGGCCGACGGTCTCCTTGGCGGTGCCCGCATAGACGGTTAGCATTCCTGCGTCGGAATAAGGCGTAATTTCGCTGAACACCGCATAGGCCAGCCCGCGCTTCTCGCGAATGTTCTGAAACAGCCGTGAAGACATGCCGCCGCCCAGAAGATTGTTGAGCACGGCGATGCCAAAGCGGCGTTCATGGGCGATCGGCAGCGACGGCACCCCGACGCACAGGTGCACCTGCTCGAGCTCCTTTTTTCGCTCGACGAACAGCGGCGCGTCGGTGCGGGGCGGCCTGTGGTCCTCGAGCGCGCCGTTCGAGCGCAAATGGCCGAACTCGCGCTGCACCAGGTCCAGCACCGCTTGGTGCGGCACGTTGCCGGCAGCGGTAACCACCAGGTGATCCGGCGCGAACCATTCGCGGAAGCGCGTTTGCAGCGCCTCGCGGGAAAACTGCCGCACGGTTTCGGGCGTCCCGAGAATCGGCCGTCCGAGAGGGTGCTCGGGCCAGAATCCGCGGGTGAAGATTTCGTGCAGCAGGTATTCCGGGTTGTCGAGATCCATCTTGATCTCTTCGAGCACCACCTGGCGTTCTTTGGCCACGTCTTCGGAGTCAAAGCGGGGGCGGAGCACCAGGTCTGCGATCACATCGAACGCAATCGGCAGATTCTGGTCGAGCACCTTGGCGTTGAAACAGATCTGCTCCTTGGAGGTGAAGGCATCGAGCATGCCGCCGACCGAATCCATTTCGCGGGCGATGGCCTCGGCGGAGCGGCGCTCGGTGCCTTTGAACACCATGTGCTCCATGAAATGCGCCAGGCCGTTCTGCTCACAGGCTTCGCGCCGGGAGCCATTCCGCACCCACACGCCGATGGAGACCGAGCGGACGTGGTTCATGGTCTCGGTCACGACAACAAGACCGTTGGGCAAAACGTGACGTTGGATGTCGCGTTGTTCAGCAACCATAGTATTTGAGACGGCCGCACCGAGCCGCCTAGAAGGCCGGGAGCGTGTAAAAGCGCGCATGGCCATTGTGACACAGCCTCCTGGCGGGCGCGAGTTAAGAATAAGCGTTCTACAATCAGTACTTTACAGAAGCAACGGGGCTACAGCAGCTTTTCCCCGGGATTGAGCCGCCCATATTCGCTGGTGTAGTGCAGCGGCACGTCGGAGTAGGTGCCCTGGTCGCGCAGATAGACTTCACAGGTGTCGAAGGGCTTCGAATACACATGGATGCTGACGGCGCGCTGGTTGAATTCGGGCAGGTTCAAGACCTGGTGCACCGGCTCGAGGGGATTGACGGAGGCGGGGTGCGCGGAGTCCATCTCGTAGACCTCGGTCGGGACCAGTTTGCAGGTGCCGCTATGGCCGTCGCCGGCGTTGCGGTCCACCACTCGGAAATTCTGGACTTTCAGACGGCCGATGGGCGCGGACATCCAGCAGTTCTGATCGCGATGATTGTGAATGCGGCTTGACTGGCCGATCTCCCAGCAGATGGCCATGCATTCAAAGACCTTGTTTTTGAAGATGAGGTTGCGGGTGTAACAGCCTTTGGAGAAATAGAGGTACTGCGAGAGAGATTCCGGGCGCACCGCGTGGTGCAGGATGTAGTCCTGCACGTTCTCGAGCGTGAAGTCGCGCTCCGGGATGTCGGCGAGGTTCTTGACCCATTCGGAGACGACGAGCGGCGCGGA
>Ga0306921_10008074_pt1 | contig 11107 bp, 9 predicted proteins | sample sta12Cox44000080_FD_203760 | JGI IMG/M metagenome (GOLD analysis project Ga0306921, IMG submission 203760) | Lab enrichment of tropical soil microbial communities from Luquillo Experimental Forest, Puerto Rico - statoxic.12C.oxic.44.000.080 (v2)... | ecosystem: Environmental > Terrestrial > Soil... | reverse complement strand
CACGAGCCGCAAGGCGTCACTCGCCAGGAACAGCGCCGCCTGGGCGATATCGTCGGCGCGGCCGACGTTGGGAAGCGCTTGCCAGCGCGGCAGGACGGCTTCGATGGCGGCCTCGGCCAGTTGCGGATTGGCGTCGGCCTCGTCGGGCGCGAGACCCTGCCCCTTGCCGAAGATGCCGGTCACGATCGGACCTGGCGAGATGGTGTTGACGCGAATGCCCTTTTCACCGAGCTCGACCGCGGCGCAGTGGGTGAGGTGGATCGCGGCTGCCTTGGCGACGGAGTAGTAAAGGCCGCCCAGCCCCGCCCGCACGCCGTTGACACTCGCCACGTTGATGACGCTCCCCGATTTCTGCGGGATCATGACGCGCGCGGCGTACTTGAGGCCAGCCAGGACGCCGTGGACATGGACCGCCATCGCCGCGTCAAAGCGGGCCAGGTCCACCTCGTCGATCGTGGCGGGTTGCGAGCCGCTGCCGGCGTTGTTGACCAGGCAATCGAGCCGGCCGAACTTTTCCACCGCGCACTCGACCATCGCTTTCACGTCGGCTTCGACGGTGACGTCGGTGCGCACGAACAGGACGGCATCGCCCAGCGTGCGTGCCAGCCGCTCGCCCGCCTCGCGGCGGCGACCGGCAACGACCACGCGCGCGCCTTCGCGGACGAACAGCGCAGCAGTCGCCGCGCCTATGCCGCTCGTGCCCCCGGTGACGATCGCAACCCTGCCGTCGAGAGCATTCATCGCCGCACCTCCTGCATTCTCTGCGCAGTAGAGCGGTGCCGGTGCGGGACGTCGATTACGTCGAAAGTAATCGTTGGCGCGGGTTCTAACGCCGCTCGAAGTCGATGCGCTCGTCGACCGGCAGGCCGAGCAGGTGGCGGCGCAGGCAGTCGAGGCCGAGCTCGGCGGCGCCGATGCGCACCCAATCGCGGCCGCCGACCAGCCGGGCGACGCGCTGCACCGTGCCGCCGGCATCGGCGATCTGCACCGTGATGGTGGCGCCGAAATCGGGCCGGTCGGGCCCGTCGTCGAGCTGCATCAGCACCACCAGCGCATGGCTGGTACCGCTCTCGGCGCGCAGGGCATCGGCCGCGACGCCAGCCGCGATCACGCCGCGCCGGAAGACCGCGTCGGCGCCCAGCAGCGGCGCGAGGCGGCTCGCGATGGCGCCGGACGTGAAGGTCTCGCCGATCGCCAGCGTATGGCCGCCGGCCTTCAGCTTCTCGAACACCACGCGCTCGAGCGAGGCATCGTCCTCGGCAACTACAAAGTTGCCGAGCCGTCGGCGCACCTCGGCCTCGATCGCCGCCAGCTTGGCGGTCAGTTCGGCCTCGGTCGCACCGCGCGCCGCAAGCTTGGTCTCAAGTTCGGGGAAATGCGCCTGGAAGCCGAGCTTGATCTCGCCGTCGATGGCGAGGCCGGGAATGCCGGCCAGCATCTCGTCAGCGCGGCTCTCGCCGATGCCGAAGGAGTGGAAGCGCTTGAGCTTGGTCACACCGGTGATACCACCCAGCTTCAGGAGGCGCGGGATCACCTGCTCGTCGAGCATGCGGCGCATCTCGCGCGGCACACCCGGTGTGAACAGGAAGCGCGCCTTGCCGATGGTGACGGCGAAGCCGCAGGCCGTGCCGATCGGATTGTCGATGAATTCCGCGCCCTCGGGCAGCATCGCCTGCTTCTTGTTGTTGGCCGGCATCACCCGGCCGCGCCGCGCATAGGACTGCGTCATGCGCTCCATCCAGTGCTCGCTCAGCACCAGCTTCACACCGCATGCTTCGGCGGCGATCTCTTGCGAGAGATCGTCGACGGTGGGACCGAGCCCGCCATTGACGATCACCGCGTCGGCGCGTTCGCCCGCCTGACGGAATGCCGCCAACAATGTGGCACGGTCGTCGCCGACCGTGGTGCCCCAGTGGACATCGAGCCCGACGTCGCTGAGGCGGCGGGCAATGTGGCTGTAGTTGGTATTGACGGTCTTACCGGTCAGAATCTCATCCCCGGTGCACAGTATCTCGACGCGCATGCTTCTCCTCTTGTGCAGGGGAGTATCGCGACAAACCGCGCCAGCCTCCAGTGGGCGCGAAGGTCTACAATGGGCGGGTAGTAGTAGAGTAGGAGTACTGGAGGACAGCATGGCATCAGCTCTGCATCCCCGCATCGTCGAGCGCCCATCGCTCGCCCTCGACAACACGGACCTCGCCCGCGACTACGAGCAGATCAGCGCCACGCGCCAGTTGCTTGCCGGCAAGCGGCTTGTGTCCGATCTCGCGCTCCAGCCCGGCGAGCGCGTGCTCGACGTCGGCTGCGGCACCGGCCTGTTGGCCGAGCATATCGTCGATCTGGTCGGCCCGACGGGGCGCGTGCTGGGCGTCGATCCGCTGCCGCTGCGCATCGGGCTGGCGCTCGCCAAGGCACGGTCCAACCTCAGCTTCCAGGTGGGCGACGCCTACGATCTCGACGGCCTCCCCAGTTCGAGCTGCGACGTGGTCGTGCTGAACGCGGTGTTCCACTGGCTGCCGGAGAAGACCGGCCCGTTGCTCGCCTTCGCCCGCCTGTTGCGCCGCGGCGGCCGCATCGGCATCAGCACTGCGCTGAAGGGCCATGTCTGGCCGATCCACCGGGTCATGCGCGAGGTGCTGAGCGAGCCGCCGTTCGACGAGTATCGGCGCCGGCGCGAGGGCCTGACCTGGCGCGTCGAGCCCGAGGAGCTGCGCGCCCTGTTCGAGACCACCGGCTTCGTGCCGACCCTGATCGAGGTCAGGCCGACCGAGCAGATGCATCCCTCGGCCGAGGCGGCGATCCGCTTCTCCGAGGCGAGCTCGTTCGGCAACGCCTTCGGCCATCTGCCGGACCGGCTGAAACCTTTGGCACGCGAGGCCGTTAGACGGCGGCTGGAGGCGATCATTCCGCCCGAGGGCATCGTCCAGCAGGGCAGCCGGCTGATCGCCATCGCCGAACGCTGGTAGGAGCACGAACCTCATCCTGAGGAGGCGCGCCATGGAGACCATTGCAAGCGGCTACGGCCTGATCGAAGGGCCGGTGTGGGACAAGCTGAACGGTCTCTATTTCAGCGACGTGATCAACGGCGGCGTGTTCCGCCTCGACCGCGCCGGCAAGATCATGCCGGTGGTGCCCAGGCGCCGCGGCATTGGCGGCATGGCGCTGCACGAGGCGGGCGGCCTGGTGGTGGGCGGGCGCGACATCGCCTGCGTGTCGCTGAAGGACGGCGCCAGCAAGACCTTGCTGGCGCTCGATGCCATTCCCGGCGCCACCGGCTTCAACGACCTCACGACCGATGCCGCCGGCCGCATCTATGTCGGCTCGCTCGCCTACAAGGTGTTCGGTGGTGATCCACCGAAGCCCGGCCATCTGCATGTGATCGATCTCGATGGCGGCATGCGCACCATCTCCGACGGCGTGATGCTGACCAACGGGCTGGGCTTCTCGCCCGACGGCAAGCTTCTCTATCACTCCGATGCGCGTGCGCCGCTGGTGCGGGTCTATGACGTGAAGGCCGACGGCTCGGTCGGTCCGTGGCGCAAATTCGCCTCGCTGGGCGAGGACCGCGTGCCCGACGGGCTGAAGGTGGCAAGCGACGGCTCGGTCTGGGTGGCCGATGCCCATGGCGGCCGGGTCGCGGTGTTCAACGCCGACGGCGGCCATCGCCAGGATGTCGCCGTGCCGCTGCCGATGGTCACCAGCCTGTGCTTCGGCGGCGACGATCTGCGCGATCTCTACATCGTCACCGGCTCGCGCGGCGGCCCGCGCGACAATTGCGGCTCGATCTTCGTCGCCAAGGTCGACGTGCCGGGCCTGCCGCTGCCGCCGGCCAGAGTTCGGCTTTAGGCGTCCGGCTTTAGGCTGCCATCTTCACCAGGCTGCCGATCTCGGGCAGGCGGCGATCGACCTGCTCGGGCTTCTGGCCGCCGAGATTGACCACCAGCCGGTCGACGCCGAGCTCGACGTAACCCTTCATCGCGTCGGCGCCGAGTGCGATCGGCGGTGTGATGATGATCTGGAAGTCCTTGCTGCGCTTCTTGCCGGCCTTGGCGAAGGCGGCGTCGAGCTTCTTGAGCATGTCCTTGGTGCGCGCCGGATCGCAGTTGAAGCCGTACCAGCCGGCGCCGTACTCGGCGGCGCGGCGGAACGCGGCCTCGGCATAGCCGCCGACGATGATCGGGATGTGCGGCTTCTGGATCGGCTTGGGATCAAGCCTGGCGGTCTCGTAGCTGATCCACTTGCCCTTGAAGTCGGCGACCGACTCGGTCCACAGCTGGCGCATCACCGCCATGAACTCATCGCACCGCGCGCCGCGGTCCTCCCACTTGTAGCCGCAGATCTCGACTTCCTCCTTGTTCCAGCCGACGCCGATACCGAAATCCATGCGGCCGCCGCTCAGCCAGTCGAGCGTGGCCATCTCCTTGGCGGTGTAGATCGGGTTGCGCTGCGGCACCAGGGCGACGCCGGTGCCGAAGCGCACCGTCTTGGTGGCGGCGGCGAGGAAGCCGAAGGTCGCGGTGACGTCGAGCATGCCGCCGCCCGGCGGCACCGGGATGCGGCCGTCCTTGGAGCCGGGATAGCCGAAGGTCTGCTTGTCGAACAGCACCACGTGCTCGCCCATCCAGATCGAATCGAGTCCCATGTTCTCGGCGCGCTGGCCGAAGTCGCGGATCATCTGCGGCGTGGCATTGGGCGACATGAACGTCGCGAACACTCCGATCTTCATGATGTCCTCCTGAGGGAGTCCTAGGCCGCCTGCGCCTCTACCTGCTGCGCGGTCGGGCCGTCGCCGGCGAGCGTGGTACGGCGCATGTCGCGCGGCTCGTGGGCCGGGAAGGGGCGGGCGCGGTGCATGGTCTGGCGGTTGTCCCACATCACCAGGTCGCCCAGCCGCCATTTGTGGGCGTAGACGAACTCGCGCTGCGTCGCGTGCTCGATCAGGTCGCGCAGGTAGCCGCGCGCCTCGGGCATCGGCCAGCCGACGATGGTGCCGGCATGGCTCGACAGGTAGAGCGACTTGCGGCCCCACGGATGGCTGCGCACCATGCACTGGCGCACCGGCTTGAAGCGCTCGCGCTCCTCGTCGGTGAAATCGGTGAAGCCGATGATCTGGCGCGAGTACATCTGGCTGTGCTCACACACCATGTCCTGGACCTCGGCCTTGGTCTCCTCGTCGAGCGCATCGTAGGCGGCGCACATATAGGCGAACTGCGTGTCGCCGCCCTTGGACGGGAGGCTGAGCGCATGCAGCAGCGAATACTTGGCCGGCGTCACCTTGAACGAGCTGTCGGAGTGCCACAGTCGGTTGCCGATGGCGAACAGCCGGCGGCGGTCGTCGCGGGCATAGGGATTGTTGTTCTTGTCGAGGTTGGAGACGTCGGCGAAGGTCGTCGGCAGGCGGGTCTCGTTGGCGGCGCGCAGGCTGGTGCCGATGGCGTGCTCGATCTTGCCCAGGCTCTGGGTGAAGGCGAGTTGCTGGGCGTCGTCGATCTTCTGGTCGCGGAACACCAGCACGGCGTACTTCTCCATGCCGGCATGGATCGCCGCGACGTCTTGCGGCGTCATTGGCTTTCGCATGTCGATGCCGTCCACTTCGCCGGCGAAGCAGGGACCGACCTGGCGGATCGTGACGGGCATCGTGCTCTCCTTTAGCGAAGCGGCGAGAAGCTGGCGGGAATGCAGAGCGTGCTTTCCTGCTTGAGCAGCTGCACGCTCTCGTGCCGCGGCGGCGGCCAGATGCCGGCCTTGACCGCCTCGCCGCGAATGCGCTCGCGCTCGCCCATGTTCTTGTAGGCCCAGACATGGACCCACTGGTTGAGCGGGCCGATGTCGGTGAAGCCGGCGAAGATCAGCGGCGACAAAGCCGTGCGCTGCTTGATGCGGTTGCCCCAGCTCTCGATCACCTTGGGGATCGAGCCCGGGCCGTAGGTGTAGCAGCGGAACTCGTAGATGCCGCCGTGCTGGCCCGGGTCGAACGCCGGCGAGAACGGCGCGGGATGGAGGATCTTGCTCTCCATCTCGAGGATGAATTCCTGGATCTTGACCGGCCACACGCCGGTCTCGACCGCCTTGGCGCGGATCGCGCCCCGCTCGTTGAGGTCCTTGTACGGCCAGACATGGATGATCTGGTTGAGCGTGCCGACCTCGGAGCGCCAGAGGCCGCCGAAGCGCGACAGCTTGGCGCGCGCGTCGATGCCGGCGCCCCAACGCTTCTCGACCTCCGGGATGCTGCCCGGCTTCATCAAATAGGTGCGCATCTCGAAGATCATCTTGGTCTCCCCAGTTAGTCTGCGGCCGCTGCCCGCACTTCACCCTTGAACGCGGGCATCACTTCCTTGGCGAAGCGCTCGATCTGCTCGAGCGTCGTCGAGATCGGCGTGCCGAGCGGCATGGTGCAGATCACCCGCTCCAGTCCCGGATAGCGTTTCTCGACCGCCTTCAGCTCGGCGATGATGTCTTGCGGCGTGCCGGCCAGGAAGCCGCCCGCCTTCACCGCATCTTCGATGCGCGGCAGTTTCGTCGTGGGCACGAGCGCGGGATCGCGCATGGCGGCGATCTGCTGCTCGGTGATGGCGCGCACCAGCCGGAGCTCGCCGAACATCTTCATGTTCTCTTCGTAGTAGGCGGCCGCCTTCTTCATCGCCGCTTCCTTGCTTTCGGCGATGTGGAACTGATAGCCGAGCGCCAGCCGCTCGCCGGGCGCGAGCTTGATGCCGCGCCGCGCATAGGCCGCCTGGAAGCCCGTCATGTGGCGCTCGACCGCGCCGCCCTCGGCCGAGCCGCCGCCGATCACGCCGCAGATGCCGTACTTGGCCATGAAGTCGAAGGCGCGGTCCGAGCCCGACTGGATCGGCTGCCAGCATTCGACCGCGTGCGTCGGCCGCGGCACCAGGGTGAGCTCCTTCAGCGTGTAGCCGCGATAGGGCACCTCGGGCGGCAGGGTGTAGTACTTGCCCTTGTGGCTGAAGCGTTCCTCCTTGAAGGAGCGGAAGATGATGTCGACGCCTTCCTCGAAGATCTCGCGGTTGGCGTCCTGGTCGATCAGCGGCGAGCCGAAGGTCTCGACCTCGCGGGTGTGGTAGCCGCGGCCGATGCCGAAGGTCACCCGCCCGCCGGTCAGCACGTCGGCCATGGCGTAGTCCTCGGCCAGCCGGAGCGGGTGCCACATCGGCACGATGTTGAAGCCGCAGCCGATGCGCAGCCGCTTGGTCACGGCCGCCAGGTGCGTGGCCATCAGCAGCAGGTTGGGGATGCACTCCGTTCCCTCGGGCTGAAAATGATGCTCGGCCATCCAGAAGGTGTCGTAGCCCAGCTGGTCCAGCTTCTGGGCGTAGGCCACGGCCTTGTGCAGGGTGTCGGCCAGCACCGCGTTGGGGTAGTGGCGGTCGTTGATCGGCGTGCCGAGATAGCCCGGATTTTCCAGGTCTACCGAGCCGACATACGAGCTGTCGAACTTCGTTATCATGGGCGTTTCCCTAATGTGGCGCTAGAATGTGCCCGGGATTGAAGGAGGGCAAGCGATGGCCGGCCGTTTTGACCGCTCTGCGGAGGACCTCGGGAATATCGTGGCGTTGGAGCACGTGAACGTGCAGGTCGAGGACCAGCGCACGGCGACGCTCTACTACATGAGCGCGCTCGGGCTCACCCGCGACCCCTACATGATGACCTCGATCGACAACATGTGGGTCAATGTCGGGCGCAGCCAGTTCCATCTGCCGACCGGCAAGCCGCAAGTGTTGCGCGGCCGGGTCGGCCTGGTGAGCCCCGACCGCGAGCGGCTGCTCGAGCGGCTGGAGCGCCAGAAGAAGCCGCTCGCCGGGACCAAGTACGCGTTCAAGGAGCATGCCGGCTATGTCGAGACGACATGCCCATGGGGCAACACCATCCGCATGCACGATCCGTCCGACGCCATGGAGCTCGGCATGGGCTATGTCGAGTTCGACGTGCCGGCCGGCGCCGCCAAGGGCATCGCCGATTTCTACGCCCGCATCTTCGACACCATGACGTCGGTCGAGAAGGGCGCGGCCCACGTCTCGGTCGGCCAGCACCAGGAGCTGATCTTCCGCGAGACCAAGGCGAAGCTCGCGCCCTATGACGGCCATCACATCCAGGTCTATGTCGCCAACTTCGGCAACCCGCACCACCGGCTGCTCGAGCACGGTCTGGTGAGCGAGGAGAGCAACCGCTACCAGTACCGCTTCCAGCACATCGTCGATCTCAAGACCGGCAAGAAGCTGTTCGAGATCGAGCACGAGATCCGCAGCATGACCCATCCGATGTTCGCCCGGCCGCTGTTGAACCGGAACCCGCAGCAGACCAACCGCAACTACGTCCCCGGTCGCGACGGCTGGATCCCCGAGGCAATTGCAGAGGATATGCCAGGCCGCGTCATGCGCAGGGCCGCTGAATAGGCGGAATTCTCACCTCGGTGAGAATCGTAAATCATTGAGCCGCAAGGGCCTTTGCCCGGATTCTCAGATTCTCACCCACTCCCCCGGCTGATCGGGGCGATTTGGTCTGCGCTTTTGCGGGATTGAAGCACTTTGTGGGCTACTCTACCCACGCGGGAAGCGAGGGAGGGAGCCATGGCCGCGCATGCGTTCGCGATCGCGAATAACGACATCGTCCATATCGCCTGGAGCTTCGACCAGAAGATCGCCGACTGCATCGGCTTCACGATCTCGCGCCTGCCGGCCAGCGGCCAGGGCGACGGCGTGCCGCTCACCTCGCTGCCGACCTTCGTCAGCGACCCGGCCAGCGCGGTCAAGGCCAAGGCCGACGCGAACGCCGAGAAGCCGGCCGTCGCCGACACCGCCCCGCACGAGGCCAAGCCGCAGGCAGAGCCCGCCCTGATCAAGGGCTTCAAATGGCGCGACCTGCTGGCGCCGGCCGATCGCGGCGGCACCTTCCGCTACCGCATCGTCGCCATGGGCGGCACCAACGCCAATCCCAAGCCGATCGCGGGCGTCACGCCGCTGATCACCGAGGTCGTGACCTCGACGCCGCACCTGCGCGGGCTCGACGCCTATTTCAACAGGGGCATCCTCTCGACCCAGGCGCTGGCGCGCTCGCTCACCGCGGCGGGCGGCGTCAACGTCAACACCCTGCAGGCCGCCATCAAGGACCCCGACAACAAGATCCGGCGCGACCTCGAGGGCCAGCTGCAGGACGGCGTGCTGACCCTGCTGACGCAGCGCGCCAAGGAAGGCGGCGACGTCTTCGCCGCGCTCTATGAGCTGACCGATGATTTCCTGATCAAGCAGCTCGAGTCCGCCAAGGGCAAGTTGCACATCGTGCTCAGTAACAACACCGGCGACAACAAGAAGGCCTATGACTCGGCCAACAAGCCGGCCCGCGACCGGCTGAAAAAATCCGGTGCCGAGTTGATCTCGCGCTTCCTGCCCGACGGCCGCTCGATCGGCCACAACAAGTTCATGGTCTGGGTCGACAAGGCCGGCACGCCGCAGGCCGTGCTGACCGGCAGCACCAACTGGACCGCCTCGGGCCTCTGCACCCAGAACAACAACTGCCTGATCGTGCGCTCGCCCGACGTCGCCAAGCGCTACCTCGACTACTGGCACAACCTCAAGGACGATACTGTGGCCGCGGGCATTCCCGCCGTGGCCAAGGCGGTGCCGGCGCTGCAGGGCACCACCTTGCGCACCGAGGACGCGGCCAAGCCGGTGGTCTTCAACCTGCCGGGCAGCAGCGCCACCATCGAGATGTGGCCGTCACCGAACACGTCGGGCTTCCTGCCGCGCCCGCCGAAGGGCGACACCTCGCACGCCCCGCCGCCCGCGCCGCCTGACATGGCCGAGATGTTCGGCCTCATTGGCGGCGCCGCGGCCAGCGCGCTGCACTCCGCCATCGCCGGCGCCCAGCAGGCGGTGCTTCTGCTGGTGTTCCAGCCCGGTGCGGCCAACAACGAGCGCAGCTGGACCATCGTCAAGCAGCTCTCCAAGGTCGGCCGCGACAAGCCGGGCCTGTTCATCCGCGGCGCCATCAGTGACGAGGCCGAGGCGCTCGAGTTCGAGGCCAACCGCAACAACCGCATGGACGCCGAGATGGTGGCGCCGGCCGGCATCCTGAAGAAGGAGGAGGCGTGGATGGCCGAGATCTTCAAGGCCGGCCACGCCATCGTGCACGACAAGATCCTGGTGATCGACCCGTTCTCCGACAATTGCGTGGTGATCACCGGCAGCCACAACCTCGGCTACAAGGCGTCGTACAACAACGACGAGAACCTGGTGTTCGTGCGCGGCCACCGGCCGCTCGCCGAGGCCTACGCCGCGCACTGCGCCGACGTGATCGAGCACTATCGCTGGCGCTACTACCAGAAGCGCGACGCCGAGCGGAAGGCCGCCCAGCAATGGGTGACCGACGGCTCCGATCCCGCCACGGCCGGCGACAAGAAGTACGCCACCGTCAACTTCTTCCAGATCAGCAACCCGCAGCAGCTCACCGGCGACAAGTGGCAGGACCGCTATTTCAATCCGGCGTCGCTCGCCAGCCTGGAACGCCAGTTCTGGGCGGGCGGCGGCCAGCCCCTGCCGCCGCGCGCCGCCGGCGGCCCCGGCCTGACCTCGGGCCTGACCGCGGCGGAGTCGGCCTTCCGCGCCGCCAAAGCCGCGCTCAACAAGCAGAAGAAGGGCGGGGCGGCCGCGAACGGCGACGATGCGGGCACGATCACCAACCCGCAGATCGTCGACGACGGCGACGGCCCGCCGCCGAAGAAGAAGCCCGCCGCCAAGAAGAAAGCCGCGAAGAAGAAGGCGGCGAAAAAACAGAAGCGCTGAGGACCAACTCCTCGCCGCGCACAGCGGTCGAGGGTCATGTAAACTCCACGCGAGCAGCCAGCTTGAGGGAGCGCGCGCCGGCGAACTGCCCCATACTGCGCCCCTCAGGCGGAAAGAGTGCATCGAATGACGGCGCTTCGGCTCTTTACCATTGCAATGCTGGGCGTGGCGTGCGCGTGGACTGATGGCGCAGCGCAGAGCGGTCGTGTGTACCGCATCGGGTTTCTGGCGACAGGAGACTTTGCGCCGCGCTCTCCCTCTGACGCCTTCGCCCAGGGAATCCTCCGCGTTCTGGATCAGCAGGGATATGT
>Ga0306921_10008073_pt1 | contig 11108 bp, 9 predicted proteins | sample sta12Cox44000080_FD_203760 | JGI IMG/M metagenome (GOLD analysis project Ga0306921, IMG submission 203760) | Lab enrichment of tropical soil microbial communities from Luquillo Experimental Forest, Puerto Rico - statoxic.12C.oxic.44.000.080 (v2)... | ecosystem: Environmental > Terrestrial > Soil... | reverse complement strand
TGCGCCACCGCCTGCATCGCATCAACGTGCCGACGCTGTTCATCTGGGGCGCCAGCGACGGCCTCGTGACGCCGGCCTACGGCAAGGCCTACTGCGGCATGATCGCCGGGGCGCGCATGACGATAATTGAACGCGCCGGGCACGCGCCGCACGTCGAGCAGCCCGACGCCTTCGTCGCAAGTGTCATAAGTTTCGTTAGCTGAGGGACAGGTCCATGAAAACTTGGTTCTTCACCGAGGACGCGTATCCGTATCTCCCCGATCCCGCGGAGTACGAGTCGATCCGCGTGAACCTGCCGAACCGAAACTACGATCCGGTCAAGGGCGCCGACCTCTATCACATGTACCTGGACATGTGGCTTGCCGCCGAGGAGCACGGGCTCGAGATCATGGTCAACGAGCACCACCAGACTGCAACCTGCGTGGTGCCGGCGGCCCCGCTGCTGCTGGCGATCCTGGCACGCCAGTCGAAAACCGCGCGGCTGCTCATCCTCGGCAACCCGCTCCCCAACCGCAACCAGCCGGTGCGCGTGGCCGAGGAGATGGCGATGATCGACGTCATCTCGCGCGGCCGGCTCGAGTGCGGTTTTGTCAGAAGCGTGCCGTGGGAGGCGGCGGCGGCCAACATCACTGCGCATCGCGGCGTTGACCGCCTGTGGGAGGCACACGATCTCATTCTCAAGGCGTGGACGACGCACGACGGACCGTTCAATTTCGAGGGCCGCTACTATCGTCACCGGCAGGTGAACATCTGGCCGCGTCCGTTCCAGCAGCCGCATCCGCCGATCTGGGTGACGATCGGCAGCGCCGGCAGCGCCGTGCCCGTGGCCGAGCGCGACTATATCGGCGCCGTGTTCCTGGCCGGCTACCCGAACGTGCGCAAAATCTTCGACGGTTATCGCGCGGCCTATTTGAAGCGGCATGGCCGGCCGACCGACCCCGACCGCCTGGCTTATGCAGCGCTCGTCTACGTCGCGGAAACGGAAGCCAAGGCGCGCGAGGGCGCCGAGAAGAATCTCTGGTACATGCGCTCGAACAAGGTCACCCCGCATCACTCGAACCCGCCCGGCTACCACGCTCCGGACGTGGCGGTGAACTTCATGAAGGGCGCGGACTCGATCGTCCCGCAAAATCCCTCGCTCGTGGATCAGATGGCGCGCGGCAACGTCTTCGCCGGCACGCCCGACCAGGTCTACGAGCAAATCAAGACGCTTTATGAATATGCGGGCGGCTTCGGCCACCTGATCATGATGGGGCAGGCGGGCTTCCTCACCATGGCGGAGACGCTCGGCTCGCTGAAGCTCTACGCCAAGGAAGTGGTGCCGCGCCTAAAAGAGCTGGTCGCGCGGCACGACCATGACCGCATGCAGGAACTGCGCGCGGCGACGCCCGATCGGCAGCTCACGCAGCTTGGATCGTTCGGCCTCGAGTTCGCGCGCTAGAGTGTTGATGGGAAGCGCCGATGCTGAACCGCATTTTCTGCGTTGTGCCCTGGGCGGCATCCTGCTGTCGGGTCCGCATCCAGCCATGGCGCAAACGGCTCAGCTCGAGGCCGTAGATCAGGTCAAGGAAAGGGTCGCGGCGGATCGGAGCAATTCCGGGCCAGGCTGAATGAGGCCGCGCACGCCATCGAAAACGATCCGCGATTCGCGAGCTTTTCGCAGCAGCAACGCAAGGACCTCGTCGAGTTCGTCGGCGGCAACATGCTGTTCGTGCTGACCCACGAACTGGGCCACGCGCTTATCGGCGAGATGGACTTGTATGTGCTCGGCCGCGAAGAGGACGCCGCCGACACGTTCGCAGTCACGCGGATGATCGATATCGGAACCGATGTTTCCGACCACGTACTCGTTCAGGCGGCGACCGCTGGTTCATGAGCGAGAAGCGCAACCAGGCGCGCCGTATTGAATTGACTTTTTATGCCGCGCACGGCCCCGACCGGCAACGCGCGCATCAGATCGTCTGTTTGATGGTCGGTTTCGGCCCGGATAAGTTCGCGGAAGCCGCCGACAAGGCGAAGCTGCCGAAAGCCCGGCAGAAGACCTGTCGGGACGACTACAACATCGCGTCATCGTCCTGGAGCAAGGCGCTCAAGCCGCATCTGCGTGGCGCCGTGGGTGGGCTAAGGCGCGCAGCGCCGGACCCACCGCAGACGTTCAACAAACAATCATCGTTGGTGGGCCCCCCGCGGGACGAAGTGCCCGCGGGTTAGCCCACCCTACGCCGACCGTATAATCGGGGTATGATGCGGCGGGATCGGAGAGACACATGGCGGCAAACGAGGAGAGAGCCCCCGATCGCGGGTCGCGCCCCGGCGCGCTGTCGGGGATCCGTGTCATCGAGCTGGCCGACGAGCTGGCGGAGTATTGCGGGCTGACGCTGGCGGGCCTCGGCGCCGACGTCGTCAAGGCGGAGCCGCCGGGGGGGAGCCCGACGCGGCGCATAGGGCCGTTCTACGAAGATCGCGTCGATCCAGAGCGATCCCTGTTTTTCTGGCAGTACAACCGCGGCAAGCGCTCGATTGAGCTTGATTTGCAGCGCGAGGGCGACGCCAAACGTTTTCGTGCACTGCTCGCCTCCGCCGACATTCTCCTGGAGTCGACGCCGAAAGGCGCGCTCGACGCGTTGGGGCTCGGCGCCGCCGCGTTGCGGGATGAGTTTCCCACATTGATCCACGCGCGCGTCACGCCGTTCGGGGATGACGGCCCGTGGAGCGACTTCAAGGCCTGCGATCTCGTCCACCTGGCGCTCGGCGGGGTCATGATGAATTGCGGCTACGATCCGGCCCCCGACGGCACATACGACCTGCCTCCGATCGCGCCGCAGATGTGGCACGCCTATCACGTCGCCGGCGAGCAGCTGAGCATGGCCATCATCGCGGCGCTCCTGTTCCGCCACCGCACCGGCAAAGGTCAGCAGGTCTCCTGTGCGGTGCACGAGGCCGTCGCCAAATCCACCGAAGTCGACCTGATGACCTGGGTGATGCGGCGCGCGTTGGTGCTGCGCCAGACCTGCCGGCATGCGCGCGAGTCGATTTCCCCGCATCCGACCATCGCCCACACCAAGGACGGGCGATGGGTGATGGCCAACCTCGGCAACCGGCCGGACGACGGCCTCAAGCTGATCGCGCTGATGGAGCGCTACGGCATCGAGCCGGGGCTCGATCCGCAAAACGCGACGCCGCCGCGATACGGGCGTTTCGTTCCGGGAACCGCGCCCGACAAGTCGAAGCGCGATCCCGCCATGGAGGCGGTCGCGCGCTTCGTGCGCGCCTTCACCTATGAGAACATTCCGTGGCGCGAGGCACAGCAGGACGGGATGCTGTGGGCGCCACTGCGCAAGCCGCACGAGAACGCCGTCGATCCGCACTGGCTCGCGCGCGGCAGCTTGACGGACCTCGAGCACCCCGAACTTGGCCGCTCGTTGCGCTATCCGACCAGCAAATGGATCAGCACGGCGACCGCGTGGGCGCCGGGCCGCCGCGCCCCGCAGCTCAATGAGGACGCCGGCAGCGTCGACGACCTACCCGAGCGCCGCGCGCCAGCGATAGATGCGAAGGCGGACCCGGCGCGGGCGGGAAAACCATCGCGGCGCGGCAAGCCGTTTGCGCTCGACGGCATTCGCGTCCTCGATTTCACCTGGTTTCTCGCCTCGGCCGGTGGCACACGGTTTCTCAGCTCCTTCGGTGCGGAGTGTTTGAAGGTCGAGCTCAAGAGCCATCCGGACACGCGGCTTGCCGCGATGGCGCCGATCGGCGGCCGCGAGGCGCGCGAGCGCGCCACGGCGCCGTTGCGCGGCGTGACCGATCCCGACATGGGCGGCCAGTTCAACAACAAAAATCCGGGCAAGCGCGGCATCTCGCTCAACGTTCGGCATCCCAAGGGCCTGGAGATCGCGCAGCGGCTGGTGGCGATGTCCGATATCGTCGCCGAAGGCTTCTCGCCGGGCGTGCTCGACAGCTGGGGCCTCGGCTACGACGCGCTTCGCGCCATCAAGCCCGACATTATTTATGTGCAGCAGTCAGGCATGGGCGCGCAGGGAACCTATGGCCGCTTTCGTACCGTCGGCCCGATCGCCAACGCGTTCGCCGGCCTCTCCGAAATGTCAGGCCTGCCCGAGCCCGCCATGCCGGCCGGGTGGGGCTACTCCTATCTCGACTGGATGGGCGCTTACAGCTTCGCGCTCGCCATGCTGAGCGCGCTGTTCCATCGTGCCCGCACCGGCGAGGGACAATGGATCGACGCCTCGCAGACCGAGGTGGGATTGTTTATTGCCGGCACGGCCATCCTCGATTGGTCGGCGAACGGCCGCATCTGGTCGCGCATCGGCAACCGATCGCCCTATAAGCCGGCGGCGCCGCACGGGGTCTATCCCTGCGCCGGCGAGGATCGCTGGCTCGCCATTGCGTGCTTCAGCGAGGCCGAATGGCGCGCGTTGATCGAGGTCGCGAAGCGTCCCGAGTGGGCGAGGGACGGACGTTTTGTCGATCTCGCTACGCGGCTCGCGCACCAGGATTCGCTCGACGCACTGATCGGAGAGTGGACCAAGGCGCACGACGCGCGCCAACTGATGCTGGCGTTGCAGAGCGCCGGCGTGCCGGCCGGTGTCTGCCAGACGGCCGAGGATCGCTGCGATCACGATTCGCAACTCGCCCATCTCGCGTGGCTCACCGAGGTCACCGGCAGCAAGATCGGCCGCTGGCCGGTCGCCGAGGTGCCGATCAAGCTCAGCGAGAGCCCCGCCTTTGCGGGCGGCCGCATCGACCGCGGCGCGCCGTGCTATGGCGAGGATAACGAGTATGTCTATGGCGAGCTCTTGGGAATGACGAAACGCGAGATCGCGGACCTCACAGCGGACGGGGTGTTCTGACAGTTAGTTACGTAGTTACGTAGGGTGGGCTAAGGCGACGCAGCGGCCGTGCCCACCATCTTTCAAACGAACAATCATCGTTGGTGGGCACGCGCCTGCGGCGCTTAGCTCACCCTACGTTTCAATATTCAACGGCGCATCAACATATACTTTGTATTGCTGGGCGCGCGGCTTTCCCTCGTCCTTCTTGTTGACCAGGCGGAGCGTGCTTCTTCCCATGAACGCGCGCGGGATAATCATCACGCGGATAAAGCGGCTAGGCTGGTCGGGGGTGGTCTGCGCGAATACCGGCTCCGGCCCGCTCTCGAACCAGGCGCTGCCCGGCCCGTAGGACGTGGAGTGGCCGTGTGTGTCAATGCGAATGCCGCCTTCAATCAAGCAGCGAATGCCGGGTCCCTGGTGGGTGTGGAGATACGCGAACCCGCCGGGCGGGAACGCGACGCTGTCACAGCGCAGGAGGAGTTCGCCGGGAGGTAAGGTGAGGGGCGAGGCGAGCTTCTCGCGCGAACGCACGCCATCACCGCTTGCAGTGCCGTCGCCCGCGCCAATGGCAAGTTCCCAGCGCCAGCAGGTCGCACCGGTCTTGTCCGCCCGCAGTGTGACGGCACCTTCACCATGCCACGCCTCACCGCCGTCGATGCCGCGATCGCCAATCGTGAGTGCGCCATGCACGACGAATACGACGCGCGGAAGCGCCGGCAGCCGGGCCTCGCCGCCGCTCGATAATGTGTCCTCATAAAGTCTAAGCACTGGTTGCATGATGTATTTCCGTTGGCGCCACAGTTACGTAGGGTGGGCTATTGCCGCCGTCGCCCGTAAAGCGAACGCGGGCGTACCCACGCGGAGCATGGTACAAAAAACGCGGGGGCACGCGGCGCGAAGACGCGCCGCTGAGCCCACCCTACGTCTTCATTTGCACGGAGACCACATGTCGACGGCAAGCATCAGCCGACGCCTTTCGGGTTGGGTGGCGGGGCTCGCACATTCGGATATTCCGCCCGAGGTCATTGACCGCGCGCGCGGCGTCACGCTGCAAGCCTTGTCTTCGTGTCTGCTCGGCCACGATTTCCCGGAAACCAGGCAGGCCATTCGCCTCGTCGAGGAGGAAGAGTTCGGTTGCACCGGCGCGACCACGGCGCTCGTCGACGGGCGGCGCTTTAGCCGCGCTGGCGCTGCCTTCATCAACTCAGAGATGATTTTTGCCGGGGGCAAGTGGGACACCTTCCGGATGGTGGTTCACGCGAATTGCGCCATCGTGCCCGCGGCACTCGTGGCGGCCGAGGCGACACGCTGCTCCGGCGGCGAGTTCCTCACCGGCGTGGCGGCCGGCTACGAGGTCACGGACCGCTTGGCGGCGGATTTCGTCCCTACTGTCATGGCGCGGGGATTTCATGCCGGTCCCGTGTTCAGCATTTTCGGGGCCGCGGTCGCCATCGCCAAGATCATGGGTCTCGATGCGGAACAGATTCACGGCACGCTCGCCCAATGCGTGAACCTCGCTGCCGGCAACCTCGAAGGCGGCCGTAGCGGCGGCCGCTCGGTGCGCGAAGGCGCGGCCGTGCGAAATGCGCTGCTGGCCGTCGGCTTGGCGCGCCAGGGGATACCGGGCGGCGAGACGGTGTTCGAAGGCGAGGCCGGCTTCTATTTCGCCTACGCCGGAAACAGGGAAGGGCGGTTGCGCCACAGCTTTGCCGGTCAACGCAACGCCGACTTCGCCGCCTTCACCGAGAAGCTCGGCGAGCGTTGGGTGTTCCTCGAGACGCTTTATCGCATCTATTCGACGGCGGGCTACAACATCGCCCACGTCGACGTCACCGCGGCGCTGTGCATGCGCGACCATATTCGTCCGGAGGACGTCGAGCGCGTCGAGTGCGTCGTGAACTGGCTCGAGACCCAGTACCCGAGCCCTGCATTCCCGTCACGCCGGACCGACATCGCTCCGGGACGCGAGCAGCCGCAGTATTACGCCGCCCATGCCATCCTCACCGGGTCATTCCCGGTCACCAAAAACGTGCAGCAAAAGGTCGGCGAAGCCGATCCGCCAGGCATCGACGACATGATGCGGCGCGTCCACCTCATTCCGTCCCACACGCAACCTCTCTTCTCGCCGCGCGTGACCATTCATACGCGCGACAGCGTCGCCCACACCCTCGAAGCGACCGGCCGCGAGTTCATCATGAGTTTCGACGAGCTGGCGAAAAGGCTCGCGCCGATCGGCGCAGTGGTCCCCGTCAGCGAACAGCAATATTCCGACCTCGTTGCCGAATGTCGGCAACTGGATCATGCGAGCGACGTCAGCAGATTGATTGCACTGACCTGCCCACCCCGTAGGGTGGGCTAACCCGCGCCGGAGCTTTAGCGCAGGCGGGCGTGCCCACCATGTATCAACAAACAATCATCGTTGGTGGGCACGCCCGCCTTCGCGCTCCGGCGCGCTTACCCCACCTTACACACTAAACACGCACTGCCGGCGGCCGACCAAACAATCCATAGGGCCGGACCAGGAGCATCCCGATCAGCAGCAGATAGGAGACCACAGAGCCGAAACCCGCGCCAAGGAAGGGATCGACGTAGCCCGCGCCAAGACTCTCGATGACCCCGATGAGCATTGCCGCGACCATGACGCCGATCACGCTATCGAGTCCGCCGATGATGACAATCGGGAAGACTTTCAGACCGACGAGGGCTACCCCAAAGCCGCTTCCGGCGACGATAGTCCACAGCACTCCGGCAATCGCCGAGATCACGCCGGTTAGAGCCCAGACGAGCGCGAAATGACGATGGGCGTCGATTCCGGTTGCTAAAGCCGCCTGCTGGTCGTCACAGATTGCCCGCAACGCAATCCCGGTTCTCGTGCGTTCGTAAAACCAAACGAAGATTGCCACACAAAACCCGGCGATCAATGCCGCCCCTGACTTGTCGGGAGGAACGGGAACCCCGCGAATCATAATCGGGTCCGCCGACATTTGAAGAGTGATCGCGGTGGGGACAACGGCGAAGAGGAGCGCGGCCCCACCCCGCATCAGCGCCCCAAGCCCCAACGTCACCATGATCAGCGTAATTGCCGGCCCTGTAACGAGTTTCCGCACGACCGCGGCGTTGAAGGCAAGTCCGAGTGCCGCCATGACGACACAAGCGAACAGAGTGCCTCCGACCAAACCAAGGCCTAACGCATGCACCCCGGTGCCGGCCAGTAAAGCGCCAAACATGACGCACTCGCCGATGGCGAAATTGATCATGCGCGAGGCCTTGTAGACGAGCACGAAGGCAAGCGCGATCAATGTATAGATGGCGCCGGCCAAAACGCCGCCGATCAGCAGCGACAGAAAAAAGACGATTGAGGCAGGATCTGTCGTCATCCGAGAAGCCGTAGGGTGGGCATAGGGTGGGCTAAGGGCTGAAGCCCGTGCCCACCATCTATCGTCACAAACCATCGTTGGTGGGCACGCGCGCCCATCCGCCTTCGCGCTCCGCGCTTCGGCGAACTCAGTAGCGAGCAAAGGCGGGTCGGCGCGCTTAGCCCACCCTACATCAGGTCGGTTCCGCCGGAGCAACGTTGGGGATTCCCGCCATCAGGGACGCAGGGACGAGCTCGATCAGCTCGTCGACGGTGAACTCGCCGTTGTTCTCGTACTTGTAAATCGACCGCGCGACCTCGCCGTAATAGTACGTGTGATAGCGGGATTTCTCGGCGTGGAAGAGCTGGCCGTTCACGTCCTTCGCTGCGTCGGCGCATAGGTAAGCGACCATCGGCGCCACGAACTCGGGCCCGGGCATCGCCATTCGCGCCTCGAACTCCGCCTGGGTCAGCAGGCCTGACTCGACGCGCCGCTTCCAGTTGGCGATGACAGCATCGTTGACCGTCATGCGGGTGGCGGCGAACGGGCACATGGCGTTTGCGGTGATGCCGTAGCGGCCGCACTCCCGCGCGATGGTGCGCGTGAGGCCGATGACGCCGGCTTTTGCCGCCGCATAGTTGCACTGGCCGACCGACCCCTTGAATGCGTCCGAGGAGAAGTTGACGATCCTCCCGAAGCGCTGACCACGCATCAGCTTGATGGCGTGGTGAGACATGTTCCAGCTGCCCTTGAGGTGTACGGCAATCACCGTGTCGAAGTCGTCCTCCGTCATGTTCCAGATCATGCGCTCGCGCAGCACGCCGGCCGCATTGACGACGAAGTCGATCTTGCCGAACGTCTCCGCGCACCGACGCACCATGCGGCCGGCGTCGGCATAGCTGGCGACCGAGTCGTAGTTGGCAAGTGCCCGGCCGCCCGCCTTGGCGATTTCCGCCACCACCTCGTCGGCCGGCCGCTCGGTCGTGACCTCGCCGCTGCGGCCGGCGCCGGGGTCGTTGACGATGACGCTGGCGCCCTCCCTGGCCATGAGCAGCGCGATGCTGCGACCGATGCCGCGCCCGGCACCTGTGATGATTCCGGCCTTGCCTTCGAGGTTCATCCAAAAGCCTCCTGTTGGTGTTCGCTGACCTGATTGGGAGCTCGTAGATGGGAGCTCGCAGTTGGCGTAGGGTGGGCTAGGCGGCGCGCCTTCACGCCGCGTGCCCACCACCCATCGTCACGAACCATCGTTGGTGGGCACGGCGTCGCTCCGCTCCGCCTTAGCCCACCCTACGTCTCAATACGGCTCGCCGACAAAGATGAACGTCGTCCCGGTCACGATCGGGGCGCTGGCGCCCACGAACGAAACGTTGGCACCCTTGACTTGACGCGAGCCGGCCCGCCCGGATGCCTGAAGCGCGCCTTCGATAATGTGCCACAGGCCGTGGATGCGGCCGGTGCCGAGGCTGCCGCCGAAGGTGTTGAGCGGCAGCTCGCCGTCGAGCTCGATGCGCCCGTCTTGGATGAAATCGAGCGCCTCGCCTTCGCCGCAGAAGCCGTAGGACTCCAGGCCATAGATCACCGAGGCGGAAAACCCGTCGTAGATCTGCGCGACGTCGACGTCCTTCGGCGCGAATCCGGAGCGTTCCCACGTCAGCTTGGCGGAGCTGCTGCCGCCTTCCATGTAGCTCGAGAGACTCCCGATACGCCCCGCCACCTCGAAGTGCAGCCGCTGGCCGTAGCCCGCGAGATACGCCGGCCTCGGCTTGAGGTCGCGCGCCCGGTCGGCGGTTGTGAGTACCACGGCGACCGCCCCCTGCACCGGAATATCGCAATCGTACAAACAGAAGGGATAGGCCACCATGCGAGAATTGAGGTAGTCCTCGCGCGTCAGCGGCACGCCGTAGAAGAAAGCATGCGGGTTGTGCTGGGTGTGACGGCGCTGGGTCAGCGCCAACGTCGCCATCTTGGTGCGATCCTGGCCGTGGCGCTCGAGCCAGCGCGTATAGGCGACCGCCATGCCCTGCCCGGGACCGCCGAAGCCGTAGGGTGCGGTAAACTGCGCGGCGCCGGTAGCCTGTCCGCTCGGCAGGTTCTGATACGTCCCCTTCGGGTTATGCATCGCCCGCCACACCACCGCGTATTTGCACACGCCGGCGAGGAGCGCGTTGACCGCTTGTTGAACGGCGCCGCCGATGTTGGTCGTGCCCACCTGGATGTGCCAAGTGAGATTGGGCAGCTTGAGCATCGCCATCATACAGTTGACGGACACGATGGTGACGCCGTCGATCTCCGCATGACCCGTCGCCGGCAATTCCGGATAGGTGGCGAGCCCGTCGATGTCCGACATCGCGAGCCCGCTGTCGGCAACCGCGCCCTTCACCGCCTCGAGCGCATGCGCGGCGAGCGGGATTTCGGCCGAGCGCGTGACCTTGGAAAAGCCCACGCCGCTGATCGCCACCTTGCAACGGTTTTCCCACATGCCGCGCCTCCCTATCTCGCATCGACCAAACGAAACTGCGGCAGCGTGATCTCGGCGTTGAGCGGCTCGAAGATCACCTCGACCCGGCGTCCGACCTTTGCCTCCGTATAGGGGGCTTCGAGAAGATTGCCGGCGAGCAGCGCGCCGGGCGCCTCGTCAAGCTCCACGATGATGCTGGCGTAGGGGACGGCGGCGGCAAAGCGTTTGTCGCCGGTGTGATACATGATGGTGTAGGCGTAGATGCTGCCGGCGCCGCGCACCGCTTCGAACTTCAGGTCTATCCCCATGCATTTGACGCAGGTCGCATACGGCGGATGCTGGAAATGGCCGCAGCTCTGGCAGCGCTGCAGCTCCAGAACTCCGCGCTTGGCGGCATCCCAGAACGGCTTCGTCCATTCGTTTGGAACGGGAATCGGCCTG